>Ga0194049_1000072_pt1:0-22500 | contig 38655 bp, 31 predicted proteins | sample JunL2225m_MetaG_FD_148665 | JGI IMG/M metagenome (GOLD analysis project Ga0194049, IMG submission 148665) | Anoxic zone freshwater microbial communities from boreal shield lake in IISD Experimental Lakes Area, Ontario, Canada - Jun2016-L224-25m | ecosystem: Environmental > Aquatic >... | reverse complement strand
AGGACGCAATGCAGGTTCTGGATACGCCGCATACTTGGCTGCGCGAATTGATCGAGAAGAAAAGGCTGTGACTGCAGAGCAGCGACGCAAAAACTTGGCACGCACCGAACTTGCATGGTTGCGACGCGGTGCACCTGCACGCACTACTAAACCCAAAGCGCGCATTGAGGTCGCCACGGCACTGATCGCTCGTCGACCAGAAGCCGCTGCGCGCAGCGGCGAACTGGGTTTGTCGCTTGGTAACCAACGCCTTGGTTCAAAAGGTGTTGAGTTGCACGGCATTGGTTTTTCATGGCCAGCCAGCGCAAATGGCGAGCCTGGCGCGCTTGTGCTCAATCAGTTTGATCACGAACTCGAGCCTGGTGATCGCCTTGGAATCGTTGGGCCTAATGGCGCAGGAAAGAGCACACTGCTCGATCTGATTGCTGGTCGGCTCAAGTCAACGCATGGACATATAGATATAGGAAGCACAGTCAAAATTGGTTACTACGACCAGTTGGGTCGCGACCTCAATGTCAATCAGCGAGTGCGCGAAGCAGTTGCTGGCGACAAGGGCGACCCATCTGTTGAAGACAATCAATTGATGCGCCAATTTTGGTTTGATGGTGACGCGCAGTTTGCACCAATTTCAACATTGTCTGGTGGAGAGCGCAGGCGCTTGCAATTGCTGCTCACGTTGATTGAGCAACCAAACGTATTGCTATTGGATGAACCAACAAACGATTTGGATCTCGACACGTTGCGCGCACTTGAAGATTATTTAGATGAATGGCCAGGCATTGTGGTTGTGGTGAGTCACGACAGAGTGTTCTTGGATCGCACAGTGATCGATGTGTTGGCACTCGATGGTCACGGTGGTGCAGCAGTCGTGCCTGGTGGAGTTGCCGGGTGGCTCAAAAATCATAATGCTTCGCCAACACACCAGATTGCTGCAGCACAGCGCGGAAAACTCATCGCTCAAGATGCGCCGCAAGTTGTAGCGAAAGCAAAACCGGCAAAGAGTCCAAGCACGCTCAAACGATTACTTGCCCAGGCCGAGAAAACTCTTGCTCAAGCAAACGCTGCTGAACAGAAAATTGCTGCAGAATTGACACAAGCTGGCAGTGATCACACCGCGCTCGCTCGGATCAGCGCAAACCTCGCAGGCGCCCAAACGAAAGTGGCAGCCGCGGAAGAGACTTGGATTGCACTTGCCGCTGAGGCCGAGGCACAAGGCCTCGACACTCAGTAGCGAAGTACAAACAATTAATTACTAAAAATTATTTTGTCTTCTCGCAGATCAAACCGTCATCGGAGTATTTGTCTAATTTCTTGACGTTTGCGTTGTAAACAGCAAGGTTTACCTTTGCTCCAGAAGTTCCGACGGTGTACGACGAATACGCGACACCCTTTGGAAAATCTTTGCGCAATGCTGCACATGATGAATAGGTCTTTACTGGAGTTGCTTTACCTTGCACCATTGCCGCAGGAGCAGCAATCAACAAGAGAGAAGCAATCATTATTGGGGTTGTTAGTTTTCTCATGCGAAAGAACCTAACTTTGTGCGGCTGTGAATTTGATGCTGTGGAATTGCACAAGCGACAGGAAACCCTTACAGAGTATGAATGTGACGACAACCACCGACAATCACAATGGAACTATCTAACCAAACGGTTATTTACCGAGAATGCGGTAAAAATCGGATGGCGCGACAACGTCATCGCGAGTCAGTTGATTGACGTGAGATTTTCCAAGTCCTAACAACGCCGAGTCGATGCCACCGCGAATTACGTCGAGAACATTTTCGACTCCACCTTGACCATTGGCCGCCAAGCCCCACAAATATGCACGACCAATCATCACCGCACGCGCACCAAGTGCAAGTGCTTTGACAACATCGCTCCCTCTGCGCACACCGCCGTCGAGCAACACTTCAATCTGACTGCCAACAGCATCAGCAACAGCTGGCAACGCACGAATTGGTGCTGGAGTGCCATCCAAATTGTTTCCGCCGTGATTAGAAACTGAAAGTGCTGTAGCACCAAGATCAACAACCCGCTTTGCATCGTCAACACGACTCACACCTTTGACCATGAATGGACCGCCCCATTGTGCACGCAACCACGCGATGTCTTCCCATGATGGAAGCGGAGTTTGCATCCACTCGTAGTACGCACCAAAAAATGTTGGTGCCTTCTCGCCCGACTTGGCCATGTTGGGAGCAACAAGATCAGGAAACTTGCCGGTCTTTGCAAACGACCACAACCACTTCGGACGAACAATTACTTCGGGTGCGAGTTTGAACATCGCTTTGAGATCAATCTTTTCTGGAATCCATGGGCTACCCCAGTCGCGTCCATTGGAGAACGACCAGTCGAGTGTGACGATAAGGCCCTTTGCACCGGCAGCACGAGCGCGCTCCATGCGTTGCACAAGTGTGTCTTTATCTCCACACCAATACATCTGAAAAAATGTTTGCGAATTAACTGCTGCTACTTCTTCTACTGATTTGCTTGCAAACGAGCTCAGCCCCATTGCAATGCCACGATTGGCTGCTGCACGAGCAATAGCAACTTCACCCTGCGGATGCACTGCCTGCACGCCAGTTGGTGAGATCATTACTGGCATCGACATGTCTTGACCCATCACACGCACTGACATTTCTCGTGTCGATGAGTTGCCCGCAACGTGAGGTGCAAAACCAAGCTGATCAAACGAATCCAGATTGTCGCGCATCGACAGTCCCTTTTCGGAACCAGCGATCAATGCACCATAGACAGACTTAGGCAAGCGCTTTTGTGCACGGCGCTGCGCCTCGGCGACAGTCTCAAACCATGCGGTTGCCATCAGGCTCTACAGGTTGGCAGGGATAACGCTTGGATGCAACATTTTTTCGCGTGGCAAACGGATATCCAAGTACGTGCGAATGTTTGCGTCAATGTCCTCTGGGATGTGGCTTGGATAATGATTGTCCAAGATCTCGCGCACCTTTTTGTGGGCGACATCGTAAATCTCGGGCTTACCAACTTCTTTCCACTCTTTTGAGCTCAGACGATCGCCAATGGCTGGGTACAAGTACTCGCTTTGCATGATGCGCAAAGTCTGTTCTGCTCCCAAATAATGTCCAGGGCCACCAATGCACTGCGCACGCATTGTCTCGATCGACAATGACTCGTCGGTGACTTCGATGCCTTTGATGGTGCGCTGCACCGAACCAATGGTGTCGTTATCGATAACCACGCCTTCGAGTGAATAGCCCAACAAACTGCCGTGCATACCGGCTGCTTCGTAAATGATGTTCATGCCGGCGTTGCCAACAAGTGCGTGATTAATTCCTTTTTCGGAACCAGATTGTGAGTCAGGAAACTTTGCGTCACTGATACCCGACGATGTGCCACCGGTGAGGTTGTAAAAATGCGCCATCTGTGCACTGGCCGATGAGAGCAACACTTGCTCTGGGCTTCCACCCGACATTGCGCCCGAGCGCAAGTCAGAAACGAAGCACCACAAACCAAAGATTGCTGGGTGACCAGGCTTGATCGCATTGACGTACGCAAGACCTGCCAAGCATTCTGCAACTTGTTGCACAAGAGCGCCAGCAATTGCTGCAGGTGCAGTTGCACCAGCCTGACCAGCCGACAACAACAACACGGGCATGCCGCCGTGCACCGCAACTTCAAGGCACTTGCAAGCATCGCTTGCAAACTTGAGTGGCGGAACAACGAAACAGTTGGACTGGCTCACAAATGGACGCGCACGCCACTTGTCTTCGCCGCCTGCGATCTCGTGCAACATCTTGAGCGATGCCTCTAAGTGATCTGGGTGCACCCACGAAGTACCAACGTGCTTGGTAGTTCCACTCACGCTCAAGTAACACGTGTTGATGTCCATTGCCGATGCTTCGGGAATATCGCGTGGCACAACTGCGCGCTGATAAAAGTGCAAGTGCTCCATCTTGTCGACCAAGCGCGCGATGTCGTACGCGTCTTGCGACACCGACTCGCGATACTCACCCGTGTCGTAATCAGCGATGTACACAGCAGCACCAGCAGTGCCGAAGTAGGTGTTGGTGCCCCATGGCTCCATATCAAACTTTGGGTCTTGGGCGTACAACGGAAAGTTGCGCGCAGCAATCTCGAGAGTGTGTTCGATTAATGAACGCGGAAACAACAAGCGCCCATTGCCGTCGAGCTTGCAGCCCTTTGGCAACAAGTATTCGAGAGTCGATGGAATTGCATCGGCAATGCCGATGTTTTCGAGCACATTGATGGCTGCTTCGTGAATTTTGAGAACTTCAGAATCAGTGAGTGCCTTGTAGCGGCCGCTCGGCATACCTGGACGTACTGGCTTGATGTCGTCGGTGAGTGGCGCTGCTCGCATTGCAGTGCGAGTTGCTCGTCCGCCGCGTCGTGCTGGTGTGGTTGTCATGATTGCTCCCTCTTATCGTTCTTATCGTACTTGTAGTTCTTATCGCGCCGTCGACCGTTAGGCCTTGATACGCAAACTCTTTGGATCATAAAACGGCTCTAACTGCACATCTGCCGCAACTCTTTCGCCTGCAACTTCAATTTCGTATGTTCCGCTTGTGATGAACTCTTTGTCGGCAAGGCCGTGATGATTTTCGACGTAGCCCATGCCGAGCGACTTGCCAAGGTGATGACCAAACATGCCCGACGCAATGTGTCCGACAATTTCGTTGTTACGCCAAATTGGTTCGTTGTGATAGAGCAACTTGCTTGCATCTTTGAGCGCAACTTGCACAAGACGCTTTTTAACACCCGTCTCTTTTTGCTTGAGCAGTGCATCGCGACCAATGAAGCCACCTGCTTTGTTCCACGCAACAGTAAAACCGAGACCGGCTTCGATCGGTGAGTCGTCTGGAGAAATGTCGTGACTCCAGTGGCGATAACCCTTTTCGGTACGCATTGAGTTGAGCGCGTGATAGCCGGCGTGCTTGAGACCAAACTTTTCGCCGACTGCGACAATCGCGTCGAACACACCCGTTGCGTATTCGGTTGCGATGTACAACTCCCAACCAAGCTCACCAACAAACGTGACACGACTTGCACGCACTCGCGCATAACCCAAGTCGATGATCTGTGAAGTGCCAAATGGGAATGCTTCGTTGGACATGTCGGTCGATGTGAGTGATTGCAAAAGAGCACGCGAGTTTGGACCCATGATGCTCAAGACTGCCGAACCAGACGTGACGTCGGTGAGTGTTGCTCGTGCGCCGGCAGGAATGTGATTTTTGAGCCACTGGAAATCGCGCACCTGTGTGGCTGCAGCAGTTACGACGAGATAACGATCGGCTGCCTCGCGCGTAACAGTGAGGTCGGCTTCAATGCCACCCCGCTCGTTGAGCCACTGCGTGTAGACAAGCTTGCCAACTGGCACCGACATGTCGTTTGCCGAAACATTGTTAATAATCTGCTCAGCATCGGCGCCCTCGAGAACGAACTTGCCGAATGACGATTGGTCAAACATGGCAACTGCTTCGCGCGTGGCTTTGCACTCTGCCGCGGTGTAGTCAAACCAGTTTTGACGGCCATATGTGTATTCGTATTCGGCTTTTTTGCCTGCAGGCGCAAACCAGTTTGTGCGCTCCCAACCAGCGACTTCACCAAAACATGCGCCTTTTGCGGCAAGGCGATCATGCAAAGCTGATCGCCGGACACCACGTGCTGTTTCCGGCTGACGGAACGGCCAGTGCATTGCGTACAACAGGCCAAGCGATTCGACAGTTCGATCGTGCAGGTAATTGCGGTTGCGTTGAAACGGCATAACGCGACGCACATCGACATCCCACAAGTCCATCGGCGGACGACCATCGACAATCCAATCGGCAAGCACTTTGCCAGCACCACCCGATGATTGAATACCAATTGAGTTGAAACCTGCCGCAACAAACAAGCCCGGTACTTCTGGTTGTTCGCCGAGCAAGTAACGATCGTCTGGTGTGAATGATTCTGGACCGTTGAAGAACAAACGAATTCCGGTTTGTGCGAGCAACGGCATACGGTGCGTTGCGTTCTCGACAAGCGGTGCAATGTGTTCGAAGTCTTCTGGCAACGACGTAAACGAAAACTCTTCCGAAATTCCTTTCATGCCCCACGGTTTGGCAACTGGCTCAAACCAGCCAACGAGCAACTTGCCCGCATCTTCTTTGAAGTAACCACAACCGTCTTGATCGCGCAACACTGGCATTGTTGGCGAAATTCCCTCAACCGCTTCAGTCACAATGTAAAAGTGCTCAGCAGCGTGCAGTGGCACTGTTGCTCCAACAGAATCTCCGAGCTCGCGAGCCCACATGCCGGCACAGTTGACAACTGCATCAGCACGGATCATTTCGCCTTCAGCGATCACACCAACTGCGCGACCGTTCTCAACAACGATGCGATCAACCTTTGTGTTTTCAAAAATCTTTACACCCGCTGCGCGCGCACCTTTTGCAAGAGCCTGCGTCACGTCGATTGGGTTAACAACACCGTCGCCCGGCAGGTGCACTGCGCCAACAAGATCGTCAACGCGTGCGAGTGGAACCAAATCTTTTACGTCGGCCGGCGTGATGATGTTGACGGGCAGACCAAACACGCGGGCCATTGATGCACCACGCTTGAGTTCTTCAAAGCGTTCTTCGTTTGGCGCAATCGCCACCGAGCCGCGTTGCTGAAAGCCAGTTGCTTGCCCCGTCTCTTCTTCGAGTGTTGCAAACAAGTTTGTGGTGTACTGAGCCAAGCGAGTGAGGTTTTGCGTGGCTCGCAATTGACCCACCAAACCTGCTGCATGCCACGTGGTTCCGCTGGTGAGTTGCTTGCGCTCTATCAGCACAACATCCGTAACTCCACGCTTTGCCAAGTGATAGGCAACGCTGCAACCGACAATGCCGCCGCCAACAATCACCACTTTGGCGTTACTTGGCAAATTCGGCACAATGGTCCCCTCAGCGGTTTTGGTGGAGATATATCAGTGACCTATTATGACATATAGATTTAAATACACCACAGGCGGCTTTGGCCCAATCGGTCCAAGCGGCTATATATACGAGAGAACTAGACAGGGTCTGACATGAGCGAGCGCGTAAAAATTGTCATCATCGGCGGCGGTATTGCTGGAGTCAGCGCCCTCTATCACCTAGCCAAAATGGGTTGCACCGATGTGCTGTTGCTCGAGCGCGACGAATTGACCTCGGGTTCTACCTGGCACGCAGCCGGCAACGTTCCAACTTTTTCGGGCTCGTGGAGCATCATGAAGGTGCAGAAGTACACAGCCGAGTTGTATACCGAACTCGCCAAAGATCCAGACTTCCCAATTAGCTATCACGTCACTGGCTCAGTGCGACTCGCACACTCCGAAGAGCGCATGGCCGAATTTCGTCACGTCAAGTCGATGGCGCGTGCCAACGGCATGGAATACGACATGTTGACGCCGAGCGAACTCAAAGAGCGTTACCCGCTACTCGAGACACATGATCTTGCTGGTGCGTTGTGGGATCCACTGGATGGCGACATTGATCCATCGCAAGTTACCCAGGCACTTGCTCGCGCATCACGTGCGATGGGTGCAAACATTCGTCGTAACGAGCGCGTGATTGCAATGAAGCAACACGACAACGACCAGTGGACAGTCACAACCGACAAAGCAACCATTGATTGCGAAATTGTTATCAATGCTGCCGGTTATCGCGCAGGTGAAGTAATGGCCCTCATTGGTCGACACTTGCCGATCATGACAATGGCGCACCAATACTTGGTGACTGAAGAAATTCCAGAACTTGCAGCCCGCGAGTTTCCACTTCCGCTGTTGCGCGACGTAGACACGTCGTACTACTTGCGTCAAGAGCGCAACAGTTTCATTCTCGGACCATACGAGTGGCAGTCAACCGCCATGTGGCTCGATGGAATTCCTGATCAGTTTGCAAACATGTTGTGGCCAGCCGAACTGGATCGTCTTGAAGTACAGATTTTGGACGCTGGTAATCGTGTTCCACTCATTGGCGAAGCGGGCATCGCGCGCGTTGTCAACGGACCAATCCCCTACGCACCAGACGGCAACCCATACATGGGTCCAGAGCGTGGATTAAGCAACTTCTTCCATTGCAACACATTCAGTTTCGGTATTGCCCAAGGTGGCGGTGCAGGAAAAGCAATTGCCGAGTGGGTGCTCAATGGCCGACCAGAGTTCGACATCTGGGGCATTGATCGACGTCGTTATAAGGACTATGCAACGACGCAATACACAATCGACAAAGCGCTCGAGGTGTATCAAAACGAATACGCGATGGGATTGCCATTTGAAGAGCGACCAGCAGGTCGACCTGGTTACGTTTCGCCGCTGTACGAGTTGCTCAAAGAAAAGGGCGCTGCATACGGCGCACGCGGTGGTTGGGAACGCCCAACATATTTCGATCCAAAGGGCGAAGTCACCGACCACACTCTTTCGTTCTTCCGCAAAAACGGTTGGCGCACAGTGGTTGCCGAAGAATGTCACGCAGCCCGCAACACCGTTGCATTGCTCGACTTGCCAGGCTTCACCAAGATCGAAGTTTCGGGCCCAGGCGCATTTGCATTCCTCGACAACATCATCTGCACCAAGTTGCCAAAGATTGGCCGCTTGAGCCTGAGTTACGCATTGTTGCCAGACGGCAAGTTGCTCAGCGAGCTCACCATTGCGCGCTTGGCAGAAGACAAGTTTTATCTTGTCGGTGCCGCAAGCTCGGAATGGCATGACCTCGACTTGCTCGAGATGTCGTTGCCAACAGATGGCTCGGTCACAATCAAGAACGTCACCGCAAACTACGGCTCACTCATTTTGGTTGGTCCAAAGTCGCGTGAAGTGTTGTCAAAAGTAACGACAACATCGCTCGCAAACAGCGACTTCCCATGGCTCTCACATCAGCTCATTGACACTGCTGTTGGCACGGTCCTTGCACTGCGCGTTAACTACGTTGGCGAACTGGGCTGGGAGTTGCACGCTTCAAACGACCAAATGGTTGCGTTGTACAAAGCAATGTGGGCTGCCGGCGAACCGCACGGAATTCGTGACATGGGTATCTACGCAGTAGACAGCCTTCGTCTCGACAAGTGCTACCGCGGATGGAAGGGTGATTTGGAAATTGGCTTCTCGCCATTTGACGCATCGCTCGACCGTTTTGTTGACATGAACAAAGAGTTCGTTGGCAAAGCAGCACTTGTTGCCGAAAAGGCAAAGGGCTCGCCTTACCGCTTTGTGCCAATGATTTTGGATGATGCTGGCAATGCTGATGCACCGTTTTGTTCAAGCATCTTTAGTGGTGACAAGCGCATCGGTATCGCAACATCTGGTGGCTGGAGCTTCACGCTCAATCAAAGCATCGCTCTTGGTTACGTGTTCCCACAGTTTGAGGCAGCAGGAACCAAACTCGAGATCGAGATCTTCGGTAATCGTGTTCCTGTCACAGTTGGTGCAGAGCCACTCTTCGACCCGAAGAACGAGCGACTTCACTCGTAAGCAACGCTACGACTACAGAGTTTTTGGTAGTCCAACACGCACCGGAACACCTGGTGCAAACATCACGTGAGGAGTGCCAACTGGCTTGGTAAATCCGGCTGCTTCAATCAGCGTGTCGTCAAGAGAAACGATTTCGGCGCGCTGCAACTTCCATCGTGGGTGTGAAATTGGTGCGTATCGAATTTGCTGAGACCGAGTGAACGAATACAAACCCCACCGAGCACTGAGAAATATTTCGAGTGGTGAAGGCTCAGAGATCTCTGAACCAATCGACAAATGAATTCGAGTGTGCGCTTCGCCTCGTGGCCAACGGCGATCAACCGAAGTAATCAACTCATTGCCTGCAAGCTGATTTTTGGCTTTGCCAAAGCAATATGGCAACTGATAGGTGGTGCGTGCAACCACAGTTGGAATTATTCGATTGATATCAAGAGAACAAAACCACACGCCCGGGATCCCATCTCGAATGACATAGGTGCGCACATTGACTTCAGGAAACGATCCGAGATACGGCACCGATGGAAGGTGTGGAATACCAATGCCGCGCATCGAAAACGGAATAAGTCCAACCCACGCCGAGCCATCGAAAACATCCACCGACAAACCTGGCGGAAGGAGCCGCTGCACTTCTTGGGGGTCGTAACGAAAATGGATGTAGGCAAGGTCATACCAACCCTGCTTCATCACTGCTCGCTTGACCGGACTCGGACAGTCTTGGGCGAATGGTCCTACGCGTTCAACAAAAGTCATAGACCATTCACCATCTGCGCGACCATGACAACACATACCACTGCGCGAAGCGACCAAGCAATAGTGCGGGGCCAATTGGTTGCGACCAATTTTTTACCCACTTGCGCATCAGGATTTGTCGCCATCTTTGCATGTAAAGGCACCGACAACAACACCGTGCAACCAAGCGCCACGGCCAGCAAAATAGCGCCGATCCAAGGTAAATACCAGGTAACGCCCACGGGCTGTCGAGCCAGCAAAGCCAGCGTTGTTAACCCCTCGACCGCCATCGGCAACGCCACCACATGACCAGTGCGGCGTTGATGTTCTTCGGCAACAGCGACCGCCTGCCCCATTTCCACTTGGGCAAGCAAGGGGTAATGGACATGCTGGACAAACCAGATAACGCCAGTCATGACACAAGAGGCAACCAAGTTGGCGAGTAAGACTGCAGTGACCACAGGAGCACAATACCGAGATTCGATGTCCCCTAGAGAGTGGCAAAAAACCCTGTAGATATCCCACTTTTTACGTTCCCGATGGAATAAATTTGGGGTCTATGAAAAAACGTGACCTCATCCAAGCAGTAGCAACCCATACAGACGTAGACAAGAAGACGGCAACTCTTCTCGTTGAAGGAACAATCGACGTCATCCTCGCCACAGTGGCAAAGGGTGAAGTTGTCAACATTTCGGGCTTTGCAAAATTTGCAAAGATCAACCGACCAGCCCGCATGGCGCGTAACCCGGCCACAGGTGAAGCAGTCAAGGTGAAGGCAAAGACCGTCGCCAAGATTTCAGCACTCAAAGGCTTTAAGGACATCGCTCTCGGCGTTGCTCCAGCACCAAAGTTGGTAACTGTTCGCAAGCCAGCTGCACCAGCAGCAAAGCCTGCAGCAAAGAAGCCAGCTGCAAAAAAGCCAGTCGCTAAAAAGAAAAAGCGTTAATTTAGTGCAGGTCTAGTACCTGCAAATAAAAACTACAAAATCCGGTTTGTTGCGCAAGCGGCAAGCCGGATTTTTTATTTGTCAGCGAAGTTGTGCGCAGCGGAATGCGTTTTAATGGCAAGCCGGTTTTGCCGCAGCAACATCCATGCCTGGGCTGCGTGAAAAAAATCCGCTTGGCTTGAGCTGAAACCCTGCTCGTTCAACTGGCATTACCGGCCAGTCCTCAATGCGTGGAATGTGGTTAGTGCCAAACACGTACCACAACACAACATCGGTGTTGTCAACATTGCGATCAGTGCTCGTCCACTCTGGCAAACCTGCGCCACCTTCGTGTTGAAACGGATAGTCGCCAGCGGGATAACGCTCTTCTTCTACATGTGGCGTGACCCACAAATGTTTGTACATGAAACCAGCTTTGCGACCAATCACCGATTCGGGTAATGCCATCGGAAACGTTGTGTGGCCTGGAACCAATTTGTATCCAACTGGCTTGCCCATGTGATTCTTGCGACTGGGATTGATGATTTTCCAAAAACGATTCTTGAACGGATCAATCACTCGTTGCGCAACTGATTCTGTAGCAAAAACTATTTCGCTCGTTTCGTATGCGCCGCCCAATGGATTCTTCGGACCAACAGGATGCGCAAAAGCATCAACTTCTACAACGCTGTTTGAGGTTCCGTCGATATCCATGTCGAGACGAGCACACAAGATGTGTTGATGGAATGGAGCCCACAGGCCAGGCTCGATTTCGGTTGCTGACGGATGATCGGCACCCGGAAAATCGGAGACAGTGAGCACGATGCCCGTCAACTTTGCTTCAAACTCAATTGAACCGTCTTGGTAGAAATACCAGAAATAGCCGTATTCATAATTGTTGACAGTCACAATGGAAGACACCACAAACCTGCGACCGCGTCGCACCTCAACATGTCCGTCAATGTCTACGTGTTTCCACAAAATGCCTACGTCTTCTTCGTGCATGCAGATGGCATTTGGAATCTCGCGAATCGAACCGTCTGGCTGAGTGACAGCAGCATCCAAATACACAATCTCGCCCAAGCAGTCACAACCAAGTGTGAGCGAGTTGGTGTAATTGCCCAAACCAAACTCGCCAGTGTCAAACGCATTCTTGCGATACGCGCCTTGGCTTGGATCGCCATACGGAATGACTAACTCGGCGATGGACAATCGGCGCGCAATACGTCGTTCGACACCATTGTCGTCAAACTGCACTTCGTGGATAACCAATCCTTCACGCTGACAAAACCCAATACGCATATTCCAGCGCTCCCAATCAATGCGCCAGCCGTTGACCGTGAACGAAGCGCCATCGGGTTGTGTAATCGCAAGTTCTTTGAGACCAATATTTGCGCCTGTCTGGCTTGCGCGATAGGGGCCAGGTGTTTGTGGAATTGGAATTTGCTCATCATTTTCGACGTCCACAACTTCGCAAGTATCCAAGTCGACAATTGCGTGCAATCCACCAATCGGATGTGCATAAAAGTTTGCTTGCGGCGTTGGGCAATGCCACATCGGTGTCCAGATCACTCGCCTACCTGTGTCGAGATGCTTTGGCATTTGTGCACCGATTGGCCATGTCTCCATGTGCACGGTGTTTACGTCGTTAATCCCTCGCACACGCAATGCGTCAATTATTCGCGCGTCGGCACGCACTGCAGTAATTGCTTGCTCCGATTCGCTGCTTAATATAGGTGCCTTTGCACCAGTGATCTCGACAAGTGCGCCAGTCGCACCTCCCAAAATCAATACACCTTCACAGACCACACCACGAGATTTGTCCCACACTGTCATGCGCGCGCGGCGCACTACTGGCACGTTGGATTGAATGCTTGCCAACTCAGTTTTCGTTGGTTCGTAAAGTTGCACCATTGCAAACAGATGTCGGTGATCCAGCTTCCAGGCGGACTTGGCCTGCGCTACAGCAGCCGCGAGCTCTAAAGGACTGAGTGGATCGAGCGGGTGAATACTGTCAACCGATGCTTTCATCACACCAACTCTAGACGGTTATTTTAGTTTGGGAGCGTGTACGAGTTTTCAAACTCGTCTTGCAACACCGTCGCAACATGCGCAGTGGTGTCAACAATCAATTCTTCGCTTAACACCCGAACGCGATACGACCAACCTGCTGGCAACGACAACTTGTCGCCCAAGGTGTCAAGACTTTCTTCACTGATTGTTGGGTCTACTCCAATGCAGCGTGCCTGCATCTCATACTTGAGGCCATCTGGGTTGACTAGCTCGTAAACCTTTTTGCCGGCGTCCCAGAAGAACACTGCCCCACGATTAATTTTGCGCTCAACGTACGAACCTGGTGTAAATTCCGCCCCAAAATTGATTACCGCAATGCGACGCATGGTGATGCCATTAAAGTCACGGAACACTGGTTCAACCACAGCCACCTTGGTACCCAAACCATCGAGCAACCAATATCTCGGACCATTCAACTTTGCGAACACCGCGCCCATTTCTTTGGCAATTACATCGGCATCGAGTGTTTGCCACTGCTCCTGCGGGCAATCATTGAGCATTTGTGTGCCATACACCTCGGCTTCAAGACCAGTGTCGCGTAGGAACATAGCGAGTACTTCGCCGTAGCGAACACCACGCATGTTGTCGATGAGTCGTTGTGCGGTTGGTAGATCTACAGGATCCATGAACAACTGATGGTATCTCAGTCTTTAGGCTGGATATAAGTTGCTGGAACTTGCATAATAAGTCGAGTCTGTGCGCCAATAGTTTCCCAATTTAAAGAGCCGCCAATCACGCTCAGTACATTTCCAAGAATCCTTCGAGGTGTGTTTACCCTGCGACCCACTTGGTAATCATGCTCTTTGCGCGCAAAATCGGTGTTGAGATCGACCTCAGGGTCAGCAGGCAATGTTCCCGTAATTGTGACGAGTTGCTTTTTAGTATCAACAGCAAACTCAAGTGTTACTTTCGGAACCACATTTTCGGATCGACCTGTTGATGTTTGCGCACGAATCGTCATTAAACGAACCACATTGTGACTCAAGAAGAACAGGATGAGTTTCTCGACTGGAGACTCAGGGAGGATTGCAACAGGAGCATCAGTCACCACGGCTAATTCGGAAATAGGTTGTAACGCGCCAGTTACTGATGCAAGTTCTACCAAAGCATCAAAATCAATAGTTTCAACTCTGCCGCTAAAGATACGCGTCATTGATTCGCTGCGATTCATGTGCTTTTCGGCCTGCTGCAGTGACACAAGAATTTTTAGTGTGCGATCTTTTACTTTTTCGGCTTGGGAGCTTTCATGAACAATCATTTGGCTCTGCATAGCCACAGTTGCTAAAACACCATTCAGATCGTGTATCGAGCGCGAGTAGACATCATCAATTGCTGGAAACATACTTCCTGTCGTCTCATAAAATTCTATGTTGTCACCAGTTTTGCGAAAAGCACATTGACGCACACCAACCATTTCCATCAATCGAAATATCGAAAGTTGCGCAATAAGCGTCGTGTTTCGGTCTACAAGCAGAAACGGATCTCGTTCGGAAGACACATACAGGACAAAGCCGAGAACATCGCCAAAATTTGAACGAACTGCATACCCAAATATTTCGCAAAAATTTGGATCACCAACAGTGCCGAAGCTTTTCGAAAATCTTGGTTCAGACTGACTCCAACCCAATTTTGTTACAACAGAGACAAGCTTGTCCCAACTATCAACCACTCCGTTTGAAAGTTCGTCAAAATGGTTTAGTGACAGCAACGCCTCAATCACCCCAACAGATTGCGCTCTAAAACCTGACCGTTGTGGTCCCGGCTGAGTGGCCAGGCTTGGATTAACACCGATGAGCCCACCCATCGAACCTTGCAGCATGCACGTTTGATACAAAAACGATCGCATCACAGAATTTTCATCACCTGCAGAGAGCAGATGTCTAATGCACGAAAACAATTCATTTTGCAGCTGATCTGCAGAAAACTGCAATGCTCTTTTCATTGCATCACTCGCTGAATTCGGTTGCAACTGGAAACACACATCGGAATTCAACACCTTCCGGAGTGTTTGACAGTTTCCAACTTCCCTTGTGCAGCAATGAATACGTATCGATAAGTCGAGACCCGAGTCCAGGCTCCACTGAGTCACTGATCGGGGCCCCGTTATCAATCACAGTAATGATGATTTGGTCTTTTGGAATTGAAATGTCAACGCGAATCTTTGTTGCGGAAGACTTCTTTTCGGCATTTGCAACTGCTTCTTCAATGATTCGATAGATGGCAAAACGTTGTTTGATCGGAAAAAAAACTTGATTTTCTTTGAGCCCAATGTGACCAGCATCAATGGGTGAGAGTGGATTTTTCTCTGATGACTCATTTATTGCCGGAACCATACGATCGTCATAGCTGAACTCTGCTCGATCAAGAAGTAGGTCAGCCAGTGCCAGCACTAGTGCAATCTGCAACTGAACCGGAAACAATTGATGCGAATATCCCCTCACTACTTCTTCGTTGAGCAGATCAATTTCCGCGGCAATTGCCTGAGTCTCGACAGAGTCAACCGACCATGCAACTCGGGCAATTTTGAGCAACTTCGGTTGAACGGCGGAATGTAGCCAGGAGCCAAGTTCTTGTCGAGTCTGCATATCAAGTTCACCAAGTTGCAGCAAAAGCTGCAAGTTGTATTTGGAGATCACTTCGAGATCGTAAGCCAGTAGTCGCTTTGACACGATGGCACGACTCTGTCGTCTGAATGACCAGATTGTAAGTACAAGGACTGCACAAGCAAGCAGTGGAACAAGATGATCATCATGCTGAGTCAACCGCTGCAAGGCGATGAGGGTGACGAAAATTATTCCGAATCGAGGCACTCTCGGTTCATTTACAAATACAGCAGAGATGTCTCGTATTTTCTGGCGAAGAATATTCACTGGGTCAAACGATTCTCGGCTAGAGCTATGTGTGCATGTTTGATTATTTCTGCAGGAGAAAGCCGGGATGTTTTTCGCAAAAATTCCCAATTTTTTCGATGTCCGTACAGTTCAAAGTGATGAGATTTCATTGAAGAAAGAAGTAAAACAGCGAACTGCAAACCAGCATTTCGCAACATGGTTGCGACTGTCGCGCCATCTAAATGCTTCTCGCCTATGTTCGCAGTTTTGGGTGCCATCACATCGAGTACCAATAAGTCGGGTAAATATGTCTGTGCTTCTTCGTTATCTTTTGGCACGGATTTTGTAAATTGCGCGAGCGAGTTAAAAGTTTTCACAACTTTGAATCCGTTTTGATCAGTGAAAACTTCAGCTAAGACTTGTAGAAAATCGGGGTCATCGTCAGCGACCATCACCGTGATCAAATCTGTGCTTTGAATATGCAAATTCACACAGGCAGGTTAACTACGTTTTTCCCACTATTTACTGCTAACCGTGCCAAATTGAGGGATACCCCGATTGTTCATCTTCTTTTCACAAATCTGCTGAGGGTTGACTTACGATTCTGTTGTGCTCGAGATCAGTCGCCCGCTGGATGTAACAATCCTATCTCAAATTCCTGCTTCAATCCTTGTATTTCGTGCTTCAGATCAAATAATCGTCTATGCAAATGACACTGCTCTCCAATCTTCAGAATACTTAGTCTCCGATTTTGGAAAAGTGTCGTTGTGGGATTTGGTGGTTGAAGAGGACTCAAAGCATGTCGCTGACGAAGCGAGCAAACTACCCGCTAGGAGAGCAGCGGATAATAGTGATCAGAGCGAGGGATTCGTTCGTGTCCGCACAAAGAGCGGCACTGAACTCAGTGCTTGGTTCAGCATTAAAGACATTGTGGATGCAGATGGCCTTGTTCGCTTTAGATCAATTCTCGGTTTTGTGAATTATGACAAGCAGGCCGATGACGATCACAAGCGTGCCAAATTGATCAGCATTGTTGAATTAGGGCTACGTCGATCTGCCGGTCTCGTGGCATCGGAAATCAATAATGCTCTCGCTGTTTTACAGATTGCGCTCGAAACCAAAAACTTACTCCCCGCAGATGAGTCACTCGTAAAGGCTCTCGCTCCGCTTAATGCAATTGGTGAGAGATTGCGCCGATATGGATCCGGCTTGGAAACATCCAACGATCAAGACATGCCGACCGACGATGCTGCCAACACAACGCTCCAACCTAAGGCGGCGGCGGCTTTATTGTTTCCCAAAGTGCTGGTGGTTGATGATGACTTCAAACTGCTCGAAGTGTTACAGGAACTTTTGTTTATGAAAGGAATAAGTGCGATTAAATCGGTTTCAACAGAAACAGCCGTTGAACTTGCGCATCTCTTTTTACCCGAAGTGGCACTCATTGATCTGCGACTCGGCGACGAAGACGGCAGAGATGTGGCCAAATTGCTCCTTGAATCTTTTCCTTCTATGAAAATTATTTTTATGAGCGGTTACGCAGATTCGCTGCTTGTAATCGAGAATGAAGGCAAGTTCCCAGTGTTAAAAAAACCATTTGCAATCGATTCGTTGATTGCCCTCATCAGAAATAAGGTATCTGTATGACCATGATCGTTAACTCGGCCACAAACTCGGCTAATGACACAACGCAGGTGGCGATTCTTGAAGACGAAGACATGCTCCGAGGCCTATTGGCCGAGTGGCTTGCTAGCCAACCGAACACAAACGTCGTCGATCAATTTCGGTCTATCGAAGCATTTAATCACGCCATTGCAACGTCATTGCCTGCAGTAAATCTTTTGATTTGCGATGTGCTGTTGCCAGATGGCGACGGCATCACTGCGGCCCTTGGTGCACTTCGTGTTCTCGACCCAAAACCTGGTCTTATCGTTATCTCTGGTCGCCCAACTGCCGACTTGTTTACACGACTGTCAGAGAACGTTGATGGAGGTTGGGCTTTCTTGCTCAAGAATCACAATGGGCTTGCGAACTTCACTCAAGCTATTTCTGCTGTGCGCAGCGGCCTCGTCATGGTTGACCCAAACCTCAAAGCCATGTTTAGTAAGTCTGGCCGAAGCACAGCACTCACCGATCAAGAACGAACTGTCATGGACAAAGTTGCTCGTGGTATGTCAAACGCCGTGATCGCCGGAGAGATTTTTGCATCCGAAAAAACTGTTGAGCGTCTACTCACTTCTATCTACAGTAAATATGATCTCGTTGGAACTTCGAAGCTCGAGAATCCGCGTGTTCGCGCAACACTGATTTACAGAGGCTTGCTCAGCTAAAAAAACTAACTCTTAGGGGCTATCTCTTCTTTTTCTGTGGGGTGATCCTTAAGAAGACCTGCGTCTTTGAGTAGCTCGCGGAGAACTTCATTTGATGACTTGGTTTTTACGTTTGTTTCCATACGTTTTACCGTACGGCAAATTTTTGGGCATCGAAACCTTAAATTTTAGTCAGTCAACGACTGAAGAGTTTAAGTTGCCGACTGAATAGGGTTATCAGCCAACAACTTCACCATGTGACGCCAAGTCTGATGTACGGATTCAAAATTTACATCTCCGATAGGGACCCCGAGCATTGGCACCAACTGTCCGGCACAAATCATTGAGATCGCAATGAATGCGAGGGTTTCAGCAGACTCAGGTGCAACACCATCGTGAGTGACGAAATTTTCCATTACGACTTTCAGAAGAGCGCCATCTACGCCCGTCTTTTTAGGACTTTCGCCAGTCGTCAACATCCAGATGCCAATATTGACGAACATTTTCGCCTCAATTGACAAGGGTGTACTAGTCACAGTTGATCGCGAAGTTATTTGTTGCATGACGATCTCAAGGAGTTTTGAGCCAACTTGCGCAAACAAATTCGCTTTTGATCCAAAATACGAGTGAATCAAACCATGATTGACGTCGGCCACTTGTGCAACCTGTCGAACGCTAATTTCGGCAGCGTTGTGAGTATGGAGTAACTCGATCGCAGCCTTGATCAGCCTGTCTTCTGACTCTGCGCGCGAAAGTGAAGGACGACGGCTTTTAGGAGCAGCCAGACTTTTGCTGGCGGGAACGAAACTTGTCTTCTGACGTACTTGTGTATTCATGGCTATGCACCCACCACGTTGACAAGCTGGAATATTGGGAGGTACAAAGCAATAACAGCAGTACCTACAACAACGCCAAGACCGAGAACAAGAATTGGCTCAAGAGCCTTTGCAAAATCTTCGCCGTCGCGTTTGAGGTCTTCTTCGGTGTTTGTTGCATACCGACCAAGAACACCAGCCAAATCGCCTGAAGCATCGCCAACTGCTGCGAGGTCTCTAAACACAAGCGGTAATTGATCCACGCTCGCAAACGAATCGGTGACCGACTCGCCTTGTGCAATCGAGTCTTGAATAGCGAGAAAGGCGTCTTGAAAGACAACATTGCCACTTGCGTTGGCCGTCATCTCAAGCGAATCCAGCATTGGAACACGCGCAGTAAGCAGCGCACTTAACGTTGCAGCGCTCCGAGTTGTAATAGACCGATGCATGAGTGGCCCAAGTCGGGGAACTTTCAGAAACATGTGGTCGGTGACTGCGCGACCTGCAGGTAATTGACGAATAAGAAAGAAGAGGGAGATAACAAGAATCGTTGATGCAGGAAATGCCCACGCTTGACGTGTGAGCGTCAAGCTTAAGTTGACAACGGTTTGAGTGAGCTTAGGAAGTGGCGCATTGAGCTGTGAATACATGTCAACGAAACGTGGAACGACAAAGAAAACCATGGCAAGCAGCACTGCAATCGTGGTGAACATCACCGAAATCGGATACGTGATTGCGCGTCGCAAGTTTTTCCTCAGCCTCATTTGCGCATCGCACAACGTGACAATGCCATTAAAGGTAGGAACCAGCGCACCGGTGGCCTCGCCTGCTTCAACCATCGAAGTAGGTACTTTGCCCAATCGACGCTCTTGTCGCATGAATGCGTCCCCAACTGCAGAGCCAGACTCGAGATCGAGGCGAATGTTGGTCATCACTCGAGCAACTCGTTTGCCTGGGCGCTGGTCGGCAATGAGTTCGCAAGCAGCCGGCAGTCGCAAACCACTGGTGAGAAGACTCGACAAGTTTCGACAGATCCACAGAACATCACCAAGTGGAAGCTTTGGTCGGAGCAGGTCATAATCTTGCGAAATTACGTCTGAAACAAACCGGCGATGGAGTTTCTTCGTCTCTACGCCACGCTTTAACAATTTCTCGCGTGCACCTTCGCGATCGAAAGCAACAACGCGTCCACGTCGCTTGCCACCTCGACGGTCGAAGCCCTTATATGTGTAAGTGTTAGCCATAGCGTTTATCTATCTCCCAACACACGAGCAACTTCTTCGAGAGATGTTGCGCCTTGTCGCGCCAATTGCAACGCGTCATGTCGAATCGGCACCATTCCAGAAGAAATAGCTAAGACTTCAATCAACGCAGGTTCTGCTCGGTTGACAACTGCAGAACGAATGTCATCATTCATCTTGATCACTTCGGCTACTACTGCACGACCCTTGTAACCGGTGCCAAAACAAGCTTCGCACCCACCTTGACGTGGTCCCCACAATCGTTCAGGTCGTTCGAACGGCCACTGCGCATCATCCAAAATTGAGAGACGTGGCACATACGGTGTGCGACACTGTCGACACAAGCGCCGCAGCAGTCGCTGGTTAATCACACCGCGCACAGCAGCAGAAGCCATAAACGGCTCAATTCCAAGATCCACCAAACGAAGTGGTGCAGTTGCCGCTGTTGAAGCGTGTAACGATGCCAAAACAACTTGACCCGTTAATGCTGCGCCCATTGCTGTTCTCGCAGTTTCAGGGTCACGAATTTCACCAACGAGCAAAACATCTGGGTCGGCACGCAAAATTGCGCGCAGTGCTGCAGCAAAGTCAAAGTTTGCTGCGCGATTAACTTGCACCTGCAACATTCCAGAGAGTCGGTACTCAACAGGATCTTCTACTGTGATTGTCTTAACACCAGGTGTCGTAAGTATTTTGAGAGCGCTATACAAAGTGGTTGTTTTACCAGATCCAGTCGGACCTGTTGCCAAGATCACTCCACCTTGCAGTGACAACAGATTGTCAAATTGCAATCTCACTGCCCGACTGAAACCAAGTGTGGCAAGTCGGGAACGAACTCGAGTTTGATCAAGAAGACGAATCACACACGATTCGCCACCCCACGCTGAAGGGATTGTTACCACGCGCATGTCAACTGTGCGACCACCGAAAACTGCAGACGCACGACCGTCCTGCGGTGCTCTTCTGTCTCCAACATCTAATTGCGACATGATTTTGATTCGATTGACGAGAATCTGGCCAAAGTTCACCGGGTATGAACCAGCTGGCGTGAGAATTCCGTCGAGTCGAAACCGGATATCGCAACGATCATTATCTGGCTCAATATGAATGTCTGACGCACCCGACAAAATGGCGCGTTCGATCATGATGTCGGCAAGCTCGGCAATTCGCCCCTCTTCGGCAAGTTGCTTCTCGACAACACGCAGTTGCGTTGCCCGAGCAAACGACTCTTCGTCTGCCAATTCATCGGCGAGGTCACTGTCTTCGTGACGCTCTGATGCGCCTTCAAGTGCTTGCCTATTGGTGACGACAATGCCAATTTCAAATTCGGTGAATCGTGATCGCACCTCATTCATTGTTTTTTCTGCAAATGGATCAAGAACAGCAATTACGACAACGTTGTCGCGACGTCCAATTGCAAATGCACCGAGGTCAACAGCCTCGTGTGGTGGAATGCGCTCTACTAAATCGGCGGAGACAAGATCGGGCAATTGACCAATGTATTCAAAGCCTTTTGCTGCCCAAACTGCATGTTCGAGGTCGGTGATCAACAACCCTTCGTCAATCATTGCCCGAATAGGGCGAACTCCCTTTAACCAGCCGCGCTCTGCTGCAAGTTTGAAACGAGGTAATTCAACGACAATGTTTGGATTGGCTTTCGTGAGTAGCGAAATTGCCAACGCAAGATTGGGCATTACCTCAGTCTGTTGATTGCTCATGGAGCCATGGTTGTTTCAGTAGGAATTGTTGTTTCAGTAGGAATTGTTGTTTCAGTGGGAACAGTTGTCGCAGTTGATGTTGTCTCTGCAGCAAAACGAAGACCGACAATATGCAGCGTTGCGACTGTCTCATTGCCATTAAACGTGAAATGGATATTGGAGATACCTACGAGTGGGCCAGAGACACGCGAATTTCGAGCAAGGTCAATAAACCGAATCAATCGGGGCATGTCTGCCACTACATCAACGGCAGTGGTGACTACCTCAAAATTGGACGTGATTAATGTTGGATCAATATTGAGAGCAGTTAGTGCTTGTTCCTTGGTCAAGGTTTGAGTTTCTTCAACAGCAACAACCTCAGGCAAGTTCAATTGTTGTGCAAGCAGATTCA
>Ga0194049_1000071_pt1 | contig 39745 bp, 36 predicted proteins | sample JunL2225m_MetaG_FD_148665 | JGI IMG/M metagenome (GOLD analysis project Ga0194049, IMG submission 148665) | Anoxic zone freshwater microbial communities from boreal shield lake in IISD Experimental Lakes Area, Ontario, Canada - Jun2016-L224-25m | ecosystem: Environmental > Aquatic > Freshwater >... | reverse complement strand
CGACCGGTCGGCGCTTACCAGCTTCTCCACGCCGACGACCAGAACCGTGCGTGCCGCACCGGAGCGCACGTAGTGCGCCGCCAGGTGAAACGCGCTCGACGAGCCCGCGCAGGCGTTGTCGATATTGAACACCGGAATCGTGCTGAAACCGTTGGCGCGCAGCACATTCTGGCCGACCACGCTGACCTGCCCGGTGACAATCGAAGCCATCGCGTTGGACATGAACGCCGCGTCGATGTCTTCCCGATCAAGCCCGGCGTCGCGCAACGCGAGCTCGATCGCCTCCCCTCCCAGCTGCTTGAGTGACCGATCCGGATGTTTGCCGAACCTGGTCATGCCCGCCCCGATGATGGCCAGATCGTTGCGCGGCATGGTTTTATCCGAAACGCTTGACGAACTGCACCGCGCCGTCGCGAAAATTGCCCCGGCGCATGGCATCCCAATGAACTGAATGATCCAGCGCCATTGCGCTCGCCAGCGGCAACTCGGCACCGCCGAAAATGGCGCGCTTGGCGGCTGCGATGCCGATCCGGCCGGCCTTCCTTGCAACGGCCTCGGCAAAACTTTCCGTTTCCGAAAGCAAAACACCGGCGTCGTACAGGCGGTCGACAAGGCCGGCCTCGAAAGCCGCCTTGGGGGAAACCGGTTTGGCATCCAGGATGAACTGCAGCGCGCGTGTCGGCCCCATCAGGCGGCCTATGAATTGCGCGCCACCGCCACCGCTGGGCATCGCGCCGAACAAGTCCATTTCGGGAACACCAATCTGCAGGCGCTCCGAATCGGCGGCGAAGCGAAGGTCACAGGCTGCGGCAAGTTCGAGGCCGCCGGCAAGGGTATGTCCGTTGAGGGCGGCAATCACCAGCAACGGGCTGTTGCGCAACGCCAGACAAAGTTCGCGGAAAATATCCATGGTTTCGTTGAACTGGTTGACAAGCCCGTCGGGCCCGCGCTCGCTGAGCAGCTGCCCCATCCAGCGCGCATCACCTCCTGCCGAAAACACCTTCTGGCTGCTGGTCAGCACAATCGCACTGACCGACTTGTCGGCGATTGCGGCATTGAGGCAGTGCGTCAAGGCACCCAGCATCACCGGGTTCAGCGGGTTGACCGGTGCAATATTCATGCTCCATGTCTGGATTCCGGCGCCAGGCTTGACCTGGACTGCTGCAGATGTGTTTTCCATGCCTTTCCCCTTTGCAATACAAACCGCGAGCGGTTCAGGCCGCCTCGATGAATCGACGCGCAGCCTCGTGAAACGCGTTTTTCTGGTCAAGAACAATGAGGTGACCGCAATCGGGAATCACTTCGACGCGCCCTTTTGCAGCCAGCGCGGCACACTTGCGCCCAAGCTCAACCGGCGCCACCGGATCAGTGTCGCCATGCACAAACAACACCGGAACCTCGATTTTTGCCACCGCCGGGGCCGGGTCATAGGCGGCGAGCACCCCGACCGTTTCGAGGGCCACCAACAGTGACGCCGTGCCGAACATCCGCTCAAGCCAGGCGATAGTGGCCTCGCTCTGCGCCGTATGAAAGAGAGCCTTCGCGGAACGCCGCGCAAAATCCGGCCAGTCGCGCCGCATGGATTTGGGCATTTTCTCGTAGGGGGAACTGCCGGCATCCGGAATGCCGACCGATACTACTGCGGCGACGCTCGGATGCCGTCGCGATGCCAGCTCCAATGCCACGGCGGCACCGAATGCGAAACCCACTAAAACGACATCGCGCAGATGCAGCTCAACGAGGACGCTGGCAAGATCATCAGCGTGCCGGGCAATCGAATAAGGTCCGGCCAGGCCTGCTGATCGCCCAAATCCCGCCAAATCGATGGTGATGATTTCGTGGCCCCGCAACAGCGCATCCTGCGCGTAGATCCACATCCCGGAATTCAGGCACCAGCCATGCAACAGCACCACAGGGCGACCGCTCCCGCGCCGCTCATACGCAATTCCGTTGGAGAGCAGGCCGTTGCCGCTGGCGATCGACGACTCAGATGTCATGAAACTCCTTAACCACTGTGATTCGCGGCGATTGCCGGCGGTGGCCGCTGGCGCAAACGGCGGGCCTGTGCAAATGATTTACGCGTGCATTTAACATCAAAATATATAACATAGCAACCCGTCAATGTGTTTACTGATAATGCACTTGCACACTCACATAATGGGGGCGCGAATCTATTCCTGGCCATCTGCAAATTGCCTGGCCGACCCGTGGTTATCGAAGATCGGGTAGTCGCCCTACGCCTCCCCGGCGAGGTGACAGCCGGCGACGTAGCCGAAGGCCAGCGCCGGCCCCAGTGTCGAACCTCCGCTCATGTAGTCGCCACCCATCAGGTTAGCGGCGTCATTGCCGGCAGCGTAGAGCCCGGGGATGGGCTGGCCGCCGTGGTCGACGACACGCGCATGCTCATCGATGCGCAGGCCGGCGAAGGTACCCAGTTCGCCCATCACTATCCTGACCGCATAGTACGGTCCCTCGGTAATCGGGGCGACGCACGGGTTGGGTTGGTGCGCCGCGTCGCCGTTGTAACGGTTGTAGACGTTATCGCCGCGACCGTACGCCGGGTCCCTGCCGTTCGCCGCGTCGCGGTTGAAGTCACGCACCGTGGCCTCAAACGCCTCCGTATCGATGCCGGCGCGCTGCGCCAGTTCGCGCAGCGACGCGCCGCGCAGCAGGTAGCCGGACTTCAGGTGGGCGCCGATCGGGATTGGCGCAGGCTTGACCGCGCCGATGCCGTAGCGGCGTATGGTCGGGTGGTCGGCGATGAGGAAGCAAAACGCCTCGGGCTCACCCTTGCAGGCTGCGGCCAGCCCGATGCCGAAGTCATGATATGAATTTGCCTCGTTGACGAAACGCCGGCCATGCCGTGTGACGGCGATGAAGCCGGGCTTCTGGCGGTCGATCAGGTGCGGAACCGGCACGACGCTGCCGTCGCGCTGCGGCACCACCGATACCGGCGCCCAGCATGCCGCGTGCGCGTGGTCGGACTTGAACTGGGCGTCGATCGCCTCGGCCATGCGCAGCCCGTCACCGGTATTGGTCTGCGGAGCCGCCGTTACATGCTCGCGACCGGTCGGCGCGTGCGGGAACAGCGCCTTGCGCCGCTCCACGTCGTGCGAAAAACCGCCGCTCGCGAGCACCACACCGCGCCGCGCGTTGAGCACACCGCTGCCGGCCGGATTCGCGAACCGGACGGCGCTCACCCGGCCTTTGGTCTTCACCAGTCCGGTGACCGCAACCGAGGTATGGATACGCACACCCTTCGCGAACGCGGACTTGGCCAGCCGGCCGATCAGCGCATTGCCGTTGGACAGGTCCATGGCGCGCCCGTGCAGCGCAAGGTCGCGAAAATGCCGCAGCAGGCGGCGGGCGACGAACACCGTCGACTCGAACGAGCGAAAAACATTAAGGAAGTGCTTCAGGTCGGGCCCGGGCTTGATCATCAGGCCCATGAAGGTCATCTCGGCCAGCGGCGGGCGCAGCCGCGCCACCTCGGCCCCGAGTTCTCGCGCATCAAAGGGGAGCGGATGGATGGTGCGCCCTTCCTCGGCAAAGCCCGGCGTTTGCGGATGGTAATCCGGCCGGCCCACCGCATGGGTAAACTTCACCTCGGTATTCTGCTCGAAGTATTCGAGCATCTTCGGACCATTCCGGAGAAAGGACTCGACCACGGGAAGCTCCATGCGCTCGCCGACGCAATGCCGGAAATAGGTCATGGCCTTTTCGTGGCTATCGGCAATGCCCGCCCTCGCCGCGACATGGTTGCACGGAATCCACAGCCCGCCACCGGAAATCGCCGTTACCCCGCCGAACACCGGCGCCTTCTCCAGCACCACCACGTCAAGCCCCTTGCAGGCAGCCGTGAGTGCAGCCGCAAGTCCGCCGCCTCCGGAGCCGACAACAACAACATCGCAGGTGTCGCCATCAACGAGAAACCGCCCCGCCGGGGTCGCGTTCTGTTCGGTATGCTCGTGTCGCATGCTCTGCTCCATCCCGCTTGGTTTTTTAATGTCCGTGTCGGCCACCTGTCACCCCCAGACTGCAGCGCCAGAGTATAACCAGCCCGGCTGTTTCTGGCCCGCAATAGATTACATGTCATCGGTGTGTTGTGATGAATGATACTGCTTTCATGCGCTACAATCAGCGTGCGATGGCCTCTGCCTGTCGTGGGGTACTGCAACATCCAGCATCCGGCACGCATCAAGGAGGACGGCACGATGGCACAACAGTATGACGGGGAGTTCGATCTGGTCGTGGCCGGCCTGGGCGCGGCCGGCGCCGCCGCCGCCATCACCGCCAGCAAGCTCGGCGCATCAGTCCTGATCGCTGAGAAGCAAGCGGAGAACGCACATACCCCGAACACGCGGATGTCACGCGGCCTGATCATGGCGGCCAACGACGCGGCCAAGGCGACACGCTACCTGTCCCGTTGCGCCGGGGGCATGGTGCCCGACGACGTGCTCGCCGCGTTTGCCGAACGCGCAACAAAGCTCATCGGCTGGCTCGGCCAGACTATCCCGGAAGTGCCGTTCACTCGCGTGATCGGCGCCGAGCATCCGGATTTCGAGGGGGCAGAGGCGATTGACGGCTATCAGGGTGGCGTGGCCCGTTTCAGGCGCGACCCGAACGCGCTGACCGGCCGTGATCTTTACGCTTCGCTAAAATCCGCGGTAATGCGCGCCGGCGCCAGCATCGCGTGGTCGTCGCCGGCCTCGCGCCTGATCACCGAAGACGGCGCGGTCACGGGAATACTGCTCGATACGCCCGACGGCCCGCGCCGCATCCGCGCACGTTCGGGGGTGGTACTCACCTGCGGCGGCTTTGAGTACGACGAAGAGGCCAAGCTCACCTACCTGCGCGCCCACCCGATGTACTTTTACGGCAATCCCGGCAACACCGGAGACGGCGTGCGCATGGCCCAGGCGGTGGGCGCGGATTTGTGGCACATGGGTGTCATTGTCGGTCGCGCCATCGGGCACTTTACGCTGGACAGCGGTATTTCAATGGGCTTCCAGATCGGCATCGACAGCACGGCGATGGGCTATGAACAGGAGGCGGCCGGTTACGCCATCACCGACCGTTTCGGCAAGCGCTTTGCCAACGAGAACGTGCAGGCCTTGCTCGCTCACGGCTTTTTCTACGACCTGATGCCGTTCGACTCGAAGCAGGGCATTTATCCGCGCATTCCCTGCTTCTGGTTCTTTGACGAACGCCGCCGCAGGGCCGGCCCCATCAGCTCGCCGCTGGTCGGCGCAAACGCCGTCGGGCTGTACAACTGGAGCGCGGACAATTCGGCGGAAATCGACCGGGGCTGGATCGCGCGTGGCGACACCATTCGAGAGGCCGCCGAGCGCGCGGGCGTCGAGGATCCGGCGGCGGCGGAAGAAACCATGCTGCGTTACAACGCCGCATGCAAGAGCGGCGGTGACGATGCGTTCGGGCGGCCGGCGAAAACAATGATCGCCGTCGATCAGCCGCCGTATTACTGCGTCAAGCTTTTCCCCGGCGGGTCCAATACCACCGGCGGACCACGACGCGACCGCAATGCGCGGGTTATCGACGTGTTTGGCAAGCCGATACCGGGCCTTTTTGCGGCAGGCGAGCTCGGGCAGGTCAGCGGGGCGCTGTACGCGGCCGACGGCGCGAATCTCTGCGAGGCGCTTTGCTTCGGCCAGATTGCCGCCGAGACCGCGTTGGCGCAGTAGGATAAACGCATTACACGTCCGCTTTCGGCCGGTTGGCTATCTGTCGAGCCTCACGGCGCGGACCTGTTACCTTTAGCAGCATTCTTACCGTTTCTCGTCGACATACATTGCGCCGCCACATGCCGTCTTGTCGCGGTCATTAACATTTTTCAACAGGGGCCCTAATGAAAACGCTAGAGGCAACCGCTTTTTCGATTGACGCATTGCGCATCGCCGAACGCCCGGTTCCGACGCCAGGGCGCGGCGAAATGCTCGTTCGCATGCACGCTGCCAGCCTCAATTACCGCGACCTTGCGGTGCTCTCGGGTAAATACATGCCGACGTTGAAACTACCCTACATCCCGGTTTCGGATGGTTGCGGCACGGTGGCGGCGGTGGGCGAGGGTGTCACCCGCTTTGCCGTCGGCCAGCGCGTGACGCCCACTTACACACAGGGCTGGCACTCGGGCAACCCATCGCAGGAGTTGCGCGCACGCAGCACGCTGGGCGCCCCCCTGCCCGGCGTGCTGCAGGAATACATTGTCATCCCTGCCGAGGATGCCGTGACACCGCCGCCCCACCTGTCGGACGCCGAAGCGGCGACACTGCCGATCGCCGCGGTGACGGCCTGGTCTACCCTTGCCGAGGGTGGCATCAAGTCCGGCGACACCGTGCTGGTGCAGGGCACCGGCGGCGTGGCGCTGTTCGCGCTGCAGTTCGCGCGCTGTGCCGGAGCGCGCGTGGTAGCCTTGACCTCAAGTGACACCAAGGCGGCGCGCCTGCGCGAACTGGGCGCCGAGACGGTCATCAACTACCGCACCACCCCGGACTGGGAACAGGCGGTTCGCGCAGCCACCGACGGACGCGGCGCCGAGATCATCGTCGAGACAACGGGTAGCACGCTGCCCAAGTCGATGGTGGCCGCGGCTTTCGGCGGGTTCATTGGCGTGGTCGGGTTTGTCGGCGGTTACGAAACCACCTTCAACGTGCGCCAGTTGCTCGGGCCCAAGCTGCGCGTTCAGGGCATCTCGGTCGGTTCGCGCGAGCGCTTCGAGGCGATGAACCGCGCCATCGTGCTGCATGGATTGCACCCGGTGGTCGACTCGACCTTCCCGCTGGAGCAGACCGCCGACGCATTGCGCAAGCTCGAGCGCGGCGCACATATCGGCAAGATCGCCATCTCGATCAAATAGAGATAATTGGTTATCTTCCCGCGCCCGCCGATAACCCACGCAAACCGCTTATCTGCAATGTGGATGGCCAGCTCAAACGACATGCGAGACGATTGTCCATTGCTACCGCGACAACGGACGGGTGGGCCTCAGTCGTTAAGGCGGAACCCGGTGTTCTTGATGATCTGCGCCCACGACTTTTCGTGCTCGGCAATTACCCGCAAGAAATCAGCGCGCGGTTTTCCGGTTGGCTCCAGGCCGATTTGCCGCATAGTTTGCTGGACGACCGGATCGCCTGTCGCGTCGACAATTGCCTTGCTCAACTGGTCCAGAATCGGTAGCGGCGTCTTCGCGGGCGCGTAAAACCCGTAGATGCCGGTCATCACGATGTCATAACCCATCTCCCTGAACGTGGGGATATCCGGCGCGTTGGGTGAACGTTCGGCCGCCGCAATTCCAAGGACGCGCAGTTGCTTTGATTGATGCAGCTTTTGGACGCTGGGTAGCGCCCAGGTGGCCGCTGTGATGTGACCGCCGATCTGATCGGTAATCATTTGCGCAGTAGTCTTGTACGCCACAGAAGTCATTGGGACACCCACCCTGCGAGCGAACTCAATGCCGAGTATATGGCCCGGGGCGCCAATTGATTCAGTACCGAACTGCGATTTGTCGGGATTCAGTTTGAGCCAGGCGGAAAATTCCTTAAGATTGGTGAAAGGTGCGTCGATTGAACCCGTCATCGCAATGTGATTGTCGGCAACATAGGCAATCGGCGCGAAATCGGTCAGCTGGTAGCTGCTCTTGCTCGATATCATCGGGTACATACCCATGGCCGAAAAGGTCGCGATCATGATGGTCTTGCCGTCAGCCGGGGCGCTTTTCAAAAGGTCCACGGCAATGCGCGAACCAGCTCCCGGTTTATTCTCCACGATGACCGGCACCCCCAGCGCCGTGGTCATTTTATCGGCCAGCAACCTGGCGATAATGTCCGCGCCATTCCCCGGCGAAAAACCAACTACGATCTTCAGCGGCCGTTTATCCTGATCGGGCTGGGCAAACCCGCTTGCCGGAAAGAGCAGCACGCCGGCCATAGCCAGCGCTGCACACATATATGCGCGTATTCCAATTGCGTTGCATATCCACATAATAGCCACCTCCGCAAACCCGCCTGTCGCGTCCGCAAAAGCTCAATCAGGCCCGCGCGCAACGTCGCCCTTTATCGCCATCCGGTGCATCACGCGAGGCTCGACACCATAGTCGTGGACCGCATAATGCATGGTACAGCGATTATCCCAAATCACAACATCCCCCCCGTGCCAGATATGTCGATAACCAAAGTCGGGGCGCTGGGCGTGTGCATAAAGATACTGGATTATTGGCCGACTCTCCGCCTCAGTCATGCCGTCGAAATGACGGCAGGTCTCAGGCGAGCCAACGTAGAGAGCGTGACGGCCGGTCTCGGGATGCTTTCGCACCGCCGGTTGCCATGCGCCGATTTGCTCGTTGTTGCCTTCGTAGCGTTTCTGAATGCGCGAAGAAACATAGCGATAGCGGAGGTTTCGAATCAGCCTTTTCATCCCGTCCGAAAGCGTCTCGTACGCCAGATACTGATTATTCCACATGGTGTCCCCGCCAATCGACGGCAACTCTTGCGCGGCGAGAATGCAAATGGAAGGTGGTGCCTCCAGGTACATTCCGTCAAAATGCCAATTCTCGGTAATGACCTTGTCCTTGCCATCATTGATGAGCTTCAGTATGCCCGATGGCAGGCTCAGATCGCCGAAATCGACGCGGGGGAAGATATATAAATCTCCCATTTTTTCCGAGAACGCCACATGATCCTGGGGCCCCATAAACTGCTCCGGAAACACCAACATGCAGTGCTTGAGCAGCGCAGCGCGAATCACTTCGACATCGTGGGCCGTGGTGTCCTTGAGTTTTATACCGTCGATGCGGGCGCCAATGGAACCGGTCAGCGGTGTAACCGAAAGTCCGCCAAAAGCAGGAATGCTGTGGCTACGTTTATTTACAACAATGCTTTTCATGCGCCCCTCCTCAATTCGTGACTCTGCACAACCGCACGATACTGCGCCGACACCCGAACGATTGTAATTCCACTGAATTTAAAGTACCGCCAACCCTTATGCAGATTCGACACCAACGCGAAGATCAAACCCTAGTAAGCCAGTGAGATTAGACGCCGCGCTCGAAAAGGCGGGCCTCGGCAATCGGCCACCCAATCTGCACCTTGTCTCCGACCACAAGACCGGCATTCCCGGCCGCTGCGACTGTTTCGGACAGAAGCGTGGTCTGGCCTTCTGCGGCAACCTTGATACGCACTGAAGCGCCCATGAACACCTTGTCCTGGACTTCGCCCCGAAATGAAACCCAGCCCGGATCGGAAAGCGGCTCGCGGCGGATAGCCACGTTCTCCTGCCTGACCGATAGACTGACCGGTGCACCCTTGGCGAAGCCCGTCGCCCCGTGGCAGGCGATGCGCAGGCCCCCGCCGATTACAATGTAACGACCCGACCCGAGGACCTCGTCGATAACACCATCGAGCAGGTTGGTGTGCCCGACGAACTGCGCGACAAACCGGCTGGCCGGCTGCGAATAGATCTGCTCCGGTGTGCCGATCTGCTCAATGCGGCCGGCGTTCATTACCGCAATCCGGTCCGACATCGCCATCGCCTCGCCCTGATCATGCGTGACGAAAATAAACGGACTGCCGAGGGAGCGCTGCAGACGACGCAATTCGTCCTGTAACTCGAGGCGCAGGCGAAGGTCCAGAGCACCCAGTGGTTCGTCAAGCAACAGGACAGAAGGCTCGTTGATAATGGCACGGGCTATGGCAACGCGCTGTTTCTGACCCCCGCTTATTTGGTCGATACGGCGCTCGTCATAGCCTTCGAGACGGACCATCTCCAGCGCTTTACGTACCCGCATTGCGATTTCCGCCGGCGGCACGCGACGCATCCTGAGACCAAAACCGATGTTCTCCGCGACGTTACGATGCGGAAACAGCGCAAGGTGCTGAAACACCATATTGGTGCGGCGCTGGTGCGGCGGCGTGTCCGTGGCGTCGATGCCGAGGATGCGGATGCGTCCGCTGTCGGGCGTCTCGAAACCGCCGATCAATCGCAACAGGGTCGTCTTACCGCAGCCGCTTGGACCCAGCAGCGAAACAAACTCGCCCGGGGCGACCGAAAGGGATACCCGGTCGACCGCCAGCGTCGCGCCAAAGCGGCGTGACACTGCCTCGACTTCGACGGCGGCTGTTACAGGCTGCATGCGTCAGGCTGCCTTGAATTCAGCCCACGCCTCGAGCCATAAGTCCATGCGTTTAGGGAGCCCGAGGCGGACCATCGGTCCGCCTCTTTCCAGGATGTCGTAGCCGTGCAGTTTCTGGTCGGCCGCCGAAAAGCTGTCCTTTGCCAGTTGGGAGGTCGAGAGCACACCGGCCATCTGGGTCAGCTTGGCTCCGTACTCCGCGCTCAACAGGAAGTTGAGCAGTTTGTAGGAGTCCTCAGGATTAGGCGCGTTTTGCGGAATAAATGCGGCATGGACCCACCACAGCAAACCTTCCTTGGGATGATTACCCACAATATCCATGCCCTGTTGCTGCAATGTCTTGCGCATCAGCAGCCAGCCGAACATGGCATGCACCTCGTTTGAAGACATCAACTGGACTGCCTCGGCAAACTTTGACCACACAGCACGGAAATTGCGCTTCTTGCTGACCAGGAATTTCACCACCTCCTTGAGGTCGGCGCGCTCCATCTCTAGCGGCTGCTTGTTACCCATGTAAAGCGCTGTCATGTGAATTGACTCATGCGCGTCGTCCCGAATGGCGACGCGACCCTTGAACTTGTCGTCGAACAGCAGACCCCAGGAATTCGTGAGCGGCTCGGTGTCCGGGATGAACTTACGGTTATACAGTACCGCGTTATAGCCCCAGTAGATCGGCATTGAATATGTTTTGCCGCCCTTGGTCATGACGTCCGGCTTGAAAAGATTTGCGAGGCTCTTGCTATTGGGCACCTGTGTCACGTCCCAAGGCAACAGCAGATTCCTGTCAACCGCCTCGGATAGCGCCGGGCGCACCAAGTCGCTCAGCGTATTCATCACGCCAAAGCGCGAACTGCCTGAGAGCAACTTGCCCATCGTGTCGATCGGCGAAACATACGGAGCGGGGCGAACCTTGATGCCGGTCTGCTTCTCGAAAATTTCCAGCAATTCGGGGCGGACCGGCGAAGGCGCCATCAGCACGTCAAGCGTGCTTGCCGCATGAGTCAGGTTGGGCCACATGGAGCCGGCCGCCGCCAGCAGGGCGGATGAACCACCCAGACGAACAAACTCACGACGTGATAATCCCTGCATGAACGATTCACACCTTTTGCTCATAATGTCTCTCCTGTCTAGGTTGTGAGGCTTGGTGCCGCGATGTCCCACTGGATGCCTACATTTTCTTCGCGAACGTCAGTACAAGCGCGAGATTGTCTTCGACGATCGCCTTCCATCCGCTCGGCACATAGGTTGTCGAGCCAGTTTCCTCGATTATTGCCGGTCCGGCCACAATATGCTTGCGGATCAGGCTGTCTCGTTCATATACCGGACATTCTATCCAGTGTCCCTGCTCATAGAGTCGGCGTGCCGCCGCGGGTGCCGGTGCGGCGGCGGCGGACGCACTTGGCATCAGCTTGAAGCGGGTAGCCGGCGCCGCCGTGGCCGCAACGCGCAAGTTGACGATCTCGATCGGCCGCTCGTGGCGGTGCCCGAACAGTTCCTCGTGACGTGCCGCAAAATCCGCCGGTAACGCGGCCACACCCGCCTTCGAAGCTTCGCGGAGCTTCACGGTCACTTCAAACGCCTGACCGGAATAACGCAGATCCAGCGAATATGCGAGCGTCTCACCGCCAGCCGGCCAGCCGGCCTCGGCCAGGGCAGAACGCATTGATGCGGCATCTTTTTCTAGCTCGACCAGCAGATCGCGCGGCTTAATGCCGGCGAGCGGATGGAACCATGTGCGAACCGCATCGCGGCGCAAGTCCGAAGCAAGCAATCCGTAGGCACAGACATGCCCAGGGTACGGGGGCACTATGACTTCGTCGATGCTCAGCTCCACGGCGACTGCGCACGCGTGTAGCGGCCCTGCGCCGCCGAACGCGCAAAGCACAAACTCCCTTGGGTCGGCGCCCTGCTGCACCGACACTTCACGAATGGCATTGGCCATGCGCGCCACGGCGATTTCGATGATCCCCTCGGCAAGGCGCAGCGCCGGCATACGCGCTTTTACCGCCATGCGAGAGATCGCCTTTTCGGCCAATGCCGGCTTGAGGCGCATCGCGCCACCAATGAGGCTATCGCCGAGCCGTCCGAGCAGCAGGTTGGCATCGGTGACCGTCGGCTGTTCGTTGCCCCGCCCGTAACAGGCGGGGCCCGGCTGTGCGCCGGCGCTCTCGGGCCCGACATCGACGCCGCCACCCTCGTCGACCTTGGCGAGACTGCCACCACCGGCGCCGACCGTGACAATATTAAGTTGGGGTAAGCGCAGCGGATAACCATTGATGATGGTATTGCTAGCCATCATCGGCTCGGCACCGTCGATCAGCGCAACGTCTGTGCTGGTACCTCCGATGTCTAGCGTGATGATTTTAGGCCGCCCGATGGTGGCGGCCACCAACATAGCGCCGCGAATACCACCAACCGGGCCAGACAGTATCGTTTGAGCGCCCGAACGTGCCGCCTCCTTGCGCGGAATGGTGCCCCCGTTGGACGCCATGATGAACAGTGAGCCGCCAAAATTGCGCTTGCGCAGCGTATCCTCAAACGCCTTCAAATAGCGGTCCAGGATGGGGCTGATCGAGGCGTTGATCACTGTTGTCGAAAGCCGCTCGTATTCGCGGTATTCGGGTGAAATCTCGTGCGAAAGGTAGACCGGCGTCTTGATTCCTGCGCGTGCAAGGTACCGTGCCACCTGCTTCTCGTGCGCCGGATTGGCATAGGAATTGATGAAGCAGACTGCGATAGCCTCGGCATCAATACCACGCAACGCCGCAGCCAACGCCTTGAGGTCTGGCTCAGCGGCTCGATGGATGACATCGCCGGCGGCACCAATGCGCTCGCACAGTTCCAGCCGGCGGTCACGCGGCACCAACGGCGCAGGCCGCCGGTAGCGGGTCTGAAAGAGGCTGCCCGGCGTGAGGCGCATGCAGCGTCCAATTTCAAGGGAATCGCGAAATCCCTTCGTGGTCACCAGTGCAGTACGCACACCCTTGCCTTCGAGTACCGCATTGGTCGCAACAGTGGTGCCGTGAACTACAACGGCGAGTTGAGCCGCATCAACGTGAAGCGCTTCAAGGCCTGCATCCAGGCCTTCCCACTGCCGTCCCGGAACCGAAGGCACTTTGGCGGTACGCACCGTACCGGTTGCCGAATCGAACAAAACGAGATCGGTAAAAGTGCCGCCAATGTCAACGCCAAGTATCTGCATGTTGCTTCCTAGGAACTGAGCGCCGCAACCTGTGCCGGCAGACCGCGCAGCATCAGCGTGGCACCCGCGCGCCACTTGCAAAAACCGACCAGCTCGGCACCAACGCCGATAGCCGTGCGTGACGCAGAAGCGGCCGTCGCAATAACCACACGTACCGGAGCGACCGGCGACCCAACGAGCAGCAGTTCGCCTATGTCGCCCCCCCGCAGGCCCGCACGTCTGGCGGTCGCCGGGTGGACCAGCGCTGCCGGCAGGCCAAGGACGCTATCCGGCACTTTCTTTTTCTGCAGCACCAGGCGCACCCTCGACCTGTCGATAGCGGTGCGCCGGCGCTGCGTGGCCGCAACGTCCAGTACGCCGCGCTTGAGTACCACGCCATAGACGTTTCGTGCGTGATCCCGGTCGATGTAGCCCAGGTGCAAATCTTCCACTACACGTGCCGGATCCCGCTGCAGCGGATCGCCGAAACCGCCGCCGCCGCTGGTCTCGAACACCACCTGGTCGTCGGCCTGAAGCGGGAAGTTCGCGACCTTACCGGGTGCGCGCGACGGATGCAGGAGCTTGCCTTTGCGCAGCACCTTCACCGAATTCTGCCGTCCCGATGTTCCACCAAACAGACCATAGGGCGGAATGATGTTCTTGTCTGATACGCAAGACAGGCTGCCCTGCTTGGTCAGCAGGCGGATGACACGGCGCATGCCGAGTCCGCCGCGGAAACGCCCGTCGCCGGCCGAGTCCTCGCGCAGACTGCATTCCTCGATGCGCAGCGGAAATTTCTGCTCGATCGCCTCGATCGGCTGCACCGCGGTGAAGTCGCCTTCTGCAAAGGTTCGTAGTGCTGAGTTGCCGTCGCCGCCCTCGAATCCGCCAGTACCGCCAGCAGGCGCCTCGTAGAGGAGCCAGACGCGGTTGGAATCGGGACGCAGACCGCCGACGAGCAACTGGTTGGAGGTGCCCTTGTTGTCGCCGGTGACCCGATCGGGCATTACCGCCGCCAGCGCCGCCATCACCGCCGATTCGAGGCTGCGGCGCACATCGCCCATCGCGCCGACCGCGGCCGGATAGGTCGCGTTGAGGAAGGACCCCTGCGGCGCGCTGATGCTGATCGGCCGGAAACTACCGGAGTTCACCGGCCCGTCCGGGTCGACCAAGGACTTCAGAATCATGAAAACTCCAGTCGGCGCGCCGGAAGGCCCGATGTTGAACGGGCCCTCGCTTTGCGGGCTGGAGCCGTCAAAGTCGACTGAAATCTTCGCACCCTTGACGCTGACGCGCGCGCAGATGCGCTGTGCGATGCCCAGGTCGGGGCGCGGGTCAAGATAGCACTCGAACGAAAATATCCCATCCGAGAGGTTGCGCAGCTTTGCCGCCATGCGGGGCTCCTCCTGGTCAAGCAGTGCTTCGACAAAGGTGAGCGCGCCATTGACGCCATAGCGCTGCATGACAACCTCAAGCCGCCGGCGCGCGACCTCGCTGGTACCCACCATCGCGAGGAAATCGCCCTCCCGCTCGTGCGGGATACGCATGTTGGCGTAGAGCAGCTTCAGGAATGCGGTGAATTCTGGCGATCCGGCCTTCAGGCGCGTCAGCGGGATGCGCACGCCTTCCTGGAAAATTTCCTTATTCTGTCCTGAGATGCTGCCGTGTATCGCCCCACCGACGTCCTCCCAGTGCGCGCGCACAACCGGGAAGCACACCAGGCGACCCTCGAAAAAGAACGGCACGATGACCGCGATGTCGTTCAGGTGGGTGCCGCCCTCATAGGGGTCGTTATGCAGGAACACGTCATCCGGACGAATGTCCTCCCCGTACTGGCGGATGATCTCCTGCGCCGACCACAGCAGCGGGAAGATGTGCTGCGGATTGTCTTCGGATTGCACGACGAGTTCGCCCTTGGCGCTGAGGATGGCGCAAGACAGGTCGTAGAGCTCGCAGATAGCTGCTGAAAACGCAGAATGGATCATCGTCGCACGCATCTCGCGCACAATGCCAATCAGACGTTGCTGGAACACCTGCAAGGCGATCGGATCGACATGGCCGGTCTCGCCGACTTGGTTGGTTTCTTTCATGTACTGGGTTCCGTCTTGGAGGACCGGTTGGAAAAGGCGAATCCGGCGAGCGAACTGATCACCGATATGACGATGATAAGCACCGCCATCGCAGGGGCTTCCGGCGCAAGCGTCTCGACGATCATGTACCAGAACTGCACCGGCAGTGTCCGGTCAAAACCGGTCAGCAGCAGTGTACGCACGAACTCATCGAACGACAAAGAGAATGCGAACAGGAACGCCGCGATGATGCCCGGGCGGATAATTGGCAGCACGACTTCCCGCTGCACCATCGCAGGGCTCGCCCCCAGGTCCTCGGCCGCCTCTTCCAGCGTCGAGTCGAAATTGTGCAGCCGCGGATGCAGGTTGAGGAATGCGAACGGCAACACGAACGTCACGTGGGCGCACAGCACGCTGGTCCACAACGACAGTTCGACCTTGAACAGACCGAACAACACCACCAGCACCGCGCCGGCGACGATGCCCGGAACGATGATCGGAATCAGAATGAGGTTGAACACCGTCGCTTTGAACGGCAGGTTGCGCCGGAATGCCAGTGCCAGCAACAACGCCAGCACGGTCGCGATGACCGCACTGGCGACGCCGAGCAGCAGACTGTTGGCTGTGGCGCGCAATAACTCCGGGTTGGTGAACACCACCCAGAACCACTTCATCGTGAAGCCCTTCCACGGAAACCCGACGATCTGGGAGTCGTTGAACGACAACACGATCACCGTGACGATGGGCGCATACAGAAACAGGTATATCACGAGCGCATAGCCGACCAGCAGACCGGAAATGCCCTTCGCGTCGCGTTGGCTTGCCATGTTAGTGCCCCTTGGCTGACATGAACACCCTTTGCAGGCCGAACTTGCGCCCCGCCACTATCAGCACCGCGAACACCAGCGCCATCATCAGCAGCGAAAGCGTGGAGCCCATCGCCCAGTTGTTGTCGGCGAGAAACTGCGTTGCAATGACATTCGAAAACATGATGCCAGAGGGCCCGCCCAACAGCGCCGGCGTGACATAAGCACCCAGGGTCAGCAGAAACACCATGATGCAGCCGGACAGGACGCCGGGGAAGCTCAGCGGCAGCAGCACATGGCGCAGCACCGCGAACGGCGTCGCGTGCAAGTCGATTGCAGCTTCAATCAACGAGTGGTCAATACGATCGAGTGACAGGAAGATCGGCAACACCATAAAGAGCAGGTAGACGTAGACGAGGCCAAGGTATACCGCCGCCTCGTTGTAAAGAAACCACTCCACCGGCGTGTCGATAATGCCAATAGCCAAGAGACCCTGGTTAAGCAAGCCCGTGCGACCAAGTATCGGCAGCCACGCGAAGGTCCGCACCACATAGCCTATCCAGAATGGCAGGAACAGCATGACGATGGCGATCGTCTTGACGAAACCGGACGTGCGCGCAAGGAACAGCGCGATCGGGTACGACAGCACCAGTGTGACCAGCGTGGTGAGAAATGCGATGCGAACCGTCTTGAACAGCAGATCGAAATACACCGGTGTGCTAAACAGGCGCGTCCAGTTTCGCAACGTCCAGTCGGCACGAAGGCCGAATATGGTGGACGTCCAGAATGAGATCAACAGCATCAGGAGCAGGGGCACCAAAGTGAACAGCAGCAACCAACCAATGCCCGGCAGAGCGGCAAACCACCGTGGTTTGCCTGCTCCTATCGGCAACATGTCATCCTGCACTTGGGTCGCTATGCTCACCCAGAACCGCTTAGAACTTTATGCCGTGGCGCGCAAACACCTTGCGCTCCACCGTTTCGACATCCGCGTCCACCGATTCGGCCAGCGGCGACTTGTTCACGCGCGGGATTTCTCCGTCAGCGAACAATCCCATTGTTCCGGCGCGCCCCTCCGGCGCAAGCACAGGCGCATGCGCCTGGACCATGGTGCATGGGATGCTGCCGCGGTTCCAGGCCCAGTGAAGTGCATTGCCGGGGATGCGCAGGAAGTCTCCGGTCTTGACGTGATATCCCTCGTCTTCGATGAATATCCACAGCTCGCCCTCGACCACGTAATTGAGTTGCTCCGGGGTGTGCTTGTGCGGCTTGGAGTGATAACCCGCCGAACGCGTCGCCACCATCATATTCGCCTCGTTCCCATAGACGAACAGTGTTTTCATGTTGCCTGAATGCAGATTGACCGCCGCACTGCCTGTGACCAGGTCCTTCCCAGATATGAACAACCCCATGTGTTTCTCCTAAAAAAGTATCGAAGGTAAATCAAAGCGTACAGTCTGGCAGATGCGTATCTGGCGGCAAACCGGTTCGACTCTGCAGAACTACCGTCCGTGTCTATCCATTGCCCTTTGAAACCACCTCAGTGTCGTCGGCCTCACCGCTCACACGCCGCCATCTGCCGAAGCAGCCACTGGCGAAATGCCTGCACATGCGCGGACCGGCCACGGGAGTGCGGATAAATGAGGAAATGGCGGCACGTTTTCACGCGAGGCTCCAGATCCGGCAATACCGTCACCAGCCTACCGTCCATCAGTTCGCCACGCACCAGGAAGTCGCCCTCCAGAATGATTCCCAAGCCGTTAACGGCCGCCTGTATCGCAAGGAATGCCCTGTCAAACCCCAGGTCACTGGCGACCGGCTGCCTATCCACATCGTGCGCGGACAACCAACCATCCCATAGGTGAAAGCTATTGACGGAATGGATCAGCGGAAAGTTTGCAATGTCGGCCGGCGATTTAATGGGCTTGGAGCCTGCAAGCAGCTTTGGGCTGCACATCGGGAGAATATTTTCGAACACGACGGGCTCGACATGCATGTCGGTAAATTCCGACGAGCCAAAGCAGATTTCCAAATCACCGGCTTCCCTATTGAAGAAGCTTCCGAACGCCCTCGTAGTATCAATCCGTACGTGTAACTCGGGATGCTCCGACAGGAATTGGGGCAGATTGGGCATCAACCATTGGACGGCGAAGCTGATGGCACACCGTATCTTGAGCGACTTCGTCGTTTCCAGCTTGTGCAAATGATCGGTTGCAGAGTCGATGCGCTCAAGGGCGGACTGCACCATCCGAAAGTATGATTCGCCGGTTTCGGTAAGGCATACGCTCTGGTTTTTCCTGGAAAAAAGCTGGACACCGAGTTGCTCTTCAAGCCCACGCACTTGGTAACTGACGGCCGACGGCGTGACACACAGCTCGTCCGCCGCCTTTAGAAAGCTCTCGTAGCGGGCCGCCGCTTCAAACGCGATCAACGCCTTGAGCGCGGGGCGTTCCCGGCGCTTGCCTTTAGGTGAAAGCGCCATGTCCCCCGGGGTTTCATCCAAAAAAAGCGGCGCGCCCGCCGCATCACCCGCGGGGCGAACATCCCCTCCGCCAGGAACTACAGCCAATGGCACATCGCCAAGCAAGCGTGTCAGGCTTTGGATGTTGCGTCTTCCTGCAGGTGGTTTATCCGATCGACCCACGATTTCCTTCCAACTCAGATCGCTCAGCAGCGTTATCCATGGTCAACAGGAGGTTGCCAAAACGCTCAACCGTGATGCGCCACCCCGGTGGAACCACCGTTGTTGCTCCGGGCTCCTCGATAATGGCCGGCCCGTCGAGAAGCGTACCCGACCCAAGCGCTGCGCGCTCAAGTACCGGCGTCATCGCGGGCTTTCCGGAAAAATACACCTCCCTGGCTGCCCCCCCCTGCGCAGCCGTACCGTCCCCCTCAGCCAACACCGGCAGAATCGTCTTGGCATCGGAACCCCGTCCTATGGTGATCAGCCTCACCGCATCGATCTCAATGGCCCGATTCTGGCTGGCCTGCCCGTAGCGTTCCTCGTAGCGCTCCAGAAACAACCGTTTGAGCTGCTTATCGTCCGACACATCCGAGGACATCTTCACGCCAAACTGTGAAGCCTGGCCCGAGTAGTGCATGTCGACCCAAATCTCGAAAGACAGGGCTGCGGGATCGAAACCCTCGCGCTCCATGTGGGCGACGCCCGCTTCGCGAAGTTTCCGAATCGCCAAATCCACGCTCTTGAATCCGGCCGGTCCCAGTTTGTCGAAGAGCGTCTCCACAAGCTCCCATCGCACCTCGGACGTCAACAGTCCCAGCGCGGAAAAATTGCCCGGCAGCTGCGGAACGATCACGCGTCCGATGCCGAGCTCACGCGCGACAAAAGCCGCGTGCATCGGCCCGGCGCCACCGTAAGCCATCAAGCAGAACCGCCGCGGATCGATGCCGCGGGAAACGGATATTTCGCGAATTGCGCCAACCATTTTCGCCACCGCGATTCTGATGATGCCTTCGGCAAGGTCGATTGCCGTCATACCGGACATTTTGACGGCGAGGGCACACAGCGCGTGCTCCGCTAGCTGCCGGTTGAGCCTGATCCTGCCGCCCAGGGCGCGGTCCGCATTAAGTCTGCCTAACAGCAGATTTGCGTCGCTCACCGTGACCGCCTGCCCGCCGGCGCCGTAACACGCCGGCCCGGGAACTCCTCCGGCACTCTCGGGGCCGACCTGAAGCATGCCGTCCTCGCTCAGAAAGGCAATGCTGCCGGCTCCGGCGCCCACGGTGTTTATCTCGATCATTGAGCCCCGGACCGGCATTCCCCCATACACGGTCTGCTGGGTGCTTACCGCCTCATAATTGCGGATCACAGACACGTCGGTGGACGTCCCCCCCATGTCATAGGAAATCGCGTCCGCAACTTCAAGCGTTCGCATGACACGCAGTGACGCATTCACTCCACCGACGGGCCCCGAAAGTATGGTCCGGACCGGAAGCTGCGCCGCCATCTTGGGAGTCATTGCACCGCCGCCCGATCCCATCAGCAATATGGGCCGTGAAACGCCGGCTGATTTCAACTCGGCGCCAAGAACGTCCAGGTACCTTGCCATGCTTGGCATGAGGTAGGCGTTGAGGGCTGCAGTCGAAAACCGCTCAAACTCCTGAAACCCCGGGAAAACCTCGCGGGAAGTGCATATCAACATGCCGGGGAACACCTTCTGCAGATGCTCCTTGATTGCCTGCTCGTTTACATCACTGGCATAGGAATTGAGAAAACAAACTGCGACTGATTCCGGCTTCAGACGGCGAACCGCAGCTTCCGCCTGCGCAAACGATTGCGCATCCAGCGGCACCAGTACTTCGCCTGAGGACGAAACCCTCTCCCTGATTTCCGCGCGCATCGGACGCTCCACCAACGGAGCCGGCTTGACAAACTTCGAATCGAACAGACTGTTGGCTGAATACCGCATGGAACGGCCAATCTCCAGCACGTCCCGGAAGCCCTCGGTCGTCAGCAGCGCCACGCGAATTCCAACCCGCTGCAAAAGTGTGTTGGTGGCGACAGTCGTCCCGTGGACTATCTGCGAAATGCTCTCTCCGGGCATTCCCAGTGCCGCAATTCCCTGTGCGAACCCCTGGTGCTCAGCCCCCGTAGTCGAGGGCACTTTCAGCGCCGTCATCCGGCCGGTGGCCTCGTCCCAGCAGACCAGATCGGTAAACGTCCCGCCAACGTCGATGCCGATTCGAATCACGACAGCGCCTCCAGTTTGCGGCGCCATACCTCCCGCGCCGCGCCGCTATCCACCCCGAGCGATCGCAACTCGAGATCCGTGTCTTGAGGAACCCCGAAAATCTGCAGGCTGTCGGCCGACAAACCGAATACGCCCTTGCGCCGATCCTTCATTACGCGAACCCAGCACCGAAACGGCGCGCCATGGCCGGACACCAACTCCGCCACATCGCCAGTGGACAACCGGAGCGCATTGGCATCCCACTCCGAGACATAGCAGGGCCGCATCCCTCCGACATCCCGCAGTTCCGGCTCGAGTTCGACAGTGCCCTTCACTCTTGTTTCGGCGATTTTCTTACGGGCCCGGCTCGTCTCGCCCTCATCAAGCCGGCCATCCTTCACGACCACCCCGTAGCGCTCCCCGGCATGCCCGGGAGACACGTAGCCAAATTCAACGTCGTGCATGACGCGTGAGGGCTCGCGCAGCAATGGATCCCCGAAACCACCTCCTCCGCTGCTCCGCGCGATGACGACGTCATCCGGCTGCAACTCGAATCCGGCAACCTTGCCAGGCAGATTGGATGGCGCGATTTCCCTGCCACCCCGGAGAACTGAAAACTGGTTGGGCGCACCCGCGAAGCCCCCCTCGACGCCATAGGGCGGAAGCACGTTGCGATCGGACAAAACAGTGAGCCGTCCACGTGGCCCGAGAAACCTGATGTAACGGTCGAACCCCAGCCCACCGCGGTTGGTCCCGGCTCCGCCGGAATCAGCCCTCAGCGAAAGGCGTTCGGCGCGCAGCGGGAATTTCGCCTCGATTGACTCGATAGACTGCAACGATCCGAAATCACCTTCTAGAAAAGTCCGCAACGCGGAGTTCCCGTCATGCTCGAGAAAGCCGCCTGTGCCACCAGTTGGCGCCTCGTAAAAAATGAATGGGCGATCCGTCGCTGGATTGATGCCTGAAACAATCACCTGATTCGCCGTGCTCTTGGTCTCGCCAGTCACATGGCCGGGCATGATGGGCGCCAGTGCCCCCATGATCGACATTTCGAGGTTCCGGCGGATGTCCCCCATCCCGCCGAACCCCACAGGCTCGGTGGGATTGAGGATGGAGCCGGGCGGCGTGTGAACCACCAGCGGCCTGAACGTACCGGAATTGACCGGGCCGTTCCGATCAAGCAGCGCCTTGAGCACCATGAACACTCCGGTGGGCGCGCCCGAAGGCCCGAGGTTCCAAGGGCCTGCGTTCTGCGGTGAGGTTCCCGTAAAGTCAACTTTGAGGCTCGATCCGGAGATCGTCACAGTGGTTCTGATGACCAGAGGCTCCAGCTGCGCGCCTCGCGGGTCCATGGCCGTCTCGTAGCTGTAGGTGCCGTCCGGCAGTTGCGAGATGCGATCACGCATCCTGCGCTCGGCATGACGAATCATTTCGTTGACCGCCCTGACCTGTGTATCGCGTCCGTGCTCGGCGACCAGCGCCTCAAGCCTGCGCTGCGCGACCCGGCAGGTCCCCAGCATCGCCTCGAAGTCTCCCTCCCGCTCATTTGGGACCCGCATGTTGCTCAGGAATACATCAAACAGGTCCTGATTGATCACGCCCCGAGAGAATGCCCGCACAACCGGGATTCGCAAACCCTCCTGCATTGTCTCGGTCGCTGCGGCGGTGATGCTCCCGGGGGACATCCCCCCCACGTCCTCAAAATGGACTCGCACAACGGGGAAAAATGCCAGCTTCCCGTCCAGGAACAGGGGCGCGATCATGCCTATGTCGTTCAGGTGGGTCCCGCCCGTCAACGGGTCGTTATGGAGGAAAATGTCGCCCGGATTGATGTCGCCCTTGAACTTCTCCATCACGCCCGCCACTGACCAGAGGATCGGGAAGATGTGCTGCGGGTTATCCCCCTCGGAAAGCGCGATGAGCTGCCCTTCATGGTCAAGCACCGCGCATGACATGTCGTGCATTTCGCAGACCGCGGACGAATATGCGGCACGCAGCATGTTGCCTCGCATCTCGCGAACAATGGTGATAACGCCCTCCCGAATGATCTCAAGCGTTACCGGATCGATGGATGCTGCTCGGTCGTCCATTTCACAGATTCCTAAACAGAAAGAAAACCAAGTTTCACAGGCTAGACGCCGCCCGCCCGGCCCGCAAACGAGGATTTTTTGGTGTCCGGGCAAGCCCGCATCGACCCGGCTCCGCCACTATGCCGGCATGACGACCAAGTGGTCACGTGCCCACTTTGCCCTTACGTTCTGCCCGCTTTCGATCGCACTGTTGGCTTGGGTACTCGGCAGTTCGCAAATAAGATCCAACCCTGAATCCGCGCGAAGTGATATTCGCACGATCGAACCTCGGTAGATCGCGTCAACCACCCGGCATGGCAAACCATCGCCTGGCTCACCGGGCATCAGCAATTCCACCTTCTCGTAGCGGATTATCGCCAACACCTTGCTGCCAGCATCCAGTTGGCTCGTTGCGATACCTTCGTACGTAATGCCGTTCGCAGAGATGAAGCAACCGTTGCCGTCTCCCGGACTGACAACTTCGCCAAAGATGAAGTTGGCCTGCCCGACAAACTCGGCCACGAACCGGACCTGCGGTCGTTCGTAGATTTCCCTCGGCGTTCCAAGTTGGACTATTTTCCCGCCCTCCATCACAGCAATGCGGTCGGAAAGCGTAATTGCCTCACCCTGATCGTGGGTGACAAAAATGAAGGTGCTGCCGATTTCACGATGGATGCGTTTCAGTTCCTCATGCATCTGCAATCTCAACTGCAGATCCAGCGCCCCCAGGGGTTCGTCAAGAAGCAGCACATCCGGTTCGTTGACCAATGCGCGTGCAATAGCGACTCGTTGTTTCTGCCCCCCGCTGAGCATGTCGATCCCCCGGTTCTCGTATCCTCCAAGACGAACCAGATCGAGCATCTGGCTGGTCTTGCGGGCAATTTCATCCGCAGGCCGTTTTTTTACTTCCATCCCGAAGGCAATGTTCTGTGCCACCGACAGGTGCGGGAAGAGCGCAAGGTGCTGGAAGATCATATTGGTGCTTCGCTGGTATGGCGGCACCCGAAGGACGCTTTTCCCCTCTATGAGAATGTCGCCTGAATCCGGACTTTCGAAGCCCCCGATTATGCGCAGCAACGTCGTCTTGCCGCACCCGCTTGAACCGAGCAACGAGAAGAATTCCCCGCGACAGACGTCAACCGACACGCCATCAAGCGCCAGGGTCTCTCCAAATCGCTTGCTTATTCCCTTTGCGCAAACGGCAATTTCGGTCACAACGTGCTCCGTAGTATCAACATGACCTTCCCAAAAAATGGCCGGACAGACGACCGTCGCATCCGGTAATTTGTCGCCAGAAACCGGCCCCCCGTCTGGGGTGCCGTTGCCGGCGACGCTAGGCGCTCTTTACGCGACTCCAGGCCTCAATCCATGTGTTCAGGTTCGGCGGGAGGCTGTTCGGATAGTGCTTCACTGAACCGTCAAGAATCCCATAACCCGCCTGCCGGGCTTCGGCGGCCGAAAGGTTCTTCGCCGCATTGGTGGACGTCGAAAGGTAGCCCGATATCCGGGTCAGGCGGCTTGCATACGCAGCCCCAAGCATGGAATTGATGAACGCGTGGACCCGATCCTGGTTGGGCGAGTCCTTGGGGATCGCCGCCCCGGACACGAACGAAAGGACACCCTCCTTGCACCAGGAATTCTTGACGTTCACCCCCTGCTGTTGCAGCGCAGACCGGAGCGGGATCGGACCATATGTACACACGACCTCGCCGCTCGCGATCTGGTTTGCACCCTGCGCAAAGCTCGTGTACAGCGTGCGCACGTTCTTCTTCTTTGAGATCAGGAACTTGGTGATATCGGACAATTCCGCGGCGCTTATCAGCTCCGGGCGCGGTTTGCCCAGATACAGTCCGGCGATCAAGATCATATGTAGCGCCGAATCAAACCAGGCGATGCGTCCCGCGTACTTGTCCTCAAACAGCATTCCCCAGGACTGAGTGTATTCATCCTTCTCGGGAACAACGCTGGCGTTGTAAACAACGCTGTCATAGCCTGCGGTAACCGGGATCGCATACATTTTTCCATCACGCGAAATCGCATATTCCTTGAATATCTCCGCGACCGACGCAGCATTGGGGATCTTGCTCAAGTCGAGCGGCGAAACCTTTTCGGCGCCCGCATTCTCGCCAAGCAGCGGCTTGCGTGCAACTCCTGTCTGCGTGACGATCATGCTGTATCGGGAGGTGCCGCCGGGCGCAAGTATCCGCGATAACGTATCAGCAACGGATTGGAACGGGGCATCATTGACCTTGATATTCGCTTCGCGCTCCACCACCTCACGCAGCTCCCCGAACACCAGCCTGTTCGTCATCAGGACGTCCAACGTAGTTGGCGACTGCGCCCTCACATAGCCCGGCACCACAGCCAGCGCGCCCGCCGCAATCCCGGCACGCAACACGCAGCGCCGACCACCGTTTGAGGGCACGCCCCTGAAATCCCTTTTGTTTCCCGTGTCTGCGTTCATTACTTGACTCCTCTGGTATCGCGACACCCTGTCGCTCAGTTATTGACCAACGGCCGCCCCGCCTCGCTTCTTGCTACCAACCTGCCCGCCCTGCTGGAAACCACGAAACCCAGTGCTGCTGCCGAAACCGTGAAGATCATGATTACCACCCCAACAGCCGGCAGGAACGGTGCAACCTCCTCCTGAATGAGTATCCACAACTGAACTGGCATGGTTCTTTGCGACCCCACCAGGAACAGGGTTCTGATGAACTCGTCAAAAGATAAAGTGAATGCGAAAAGGAAGGTCGCGACAACGCCGGGCCTGATCAATGGGAATACAACCCGGCGGAACACGACGAAGGGCGTTGCCCCAAGGTCCATCGCCGCCTCTTCCAAGGACTGGTCAAATCGGTGAAGTCGGGGATAGAGGGTCAGGAATGCGAAGGGCAACACCCATGTCACATGTGCAACCAGTACTGCAGGCCACAGGCCGTAACGCACTCCTGCCGACCCGAAAAAGACGAATAGGATTACGCCCGCGACAATGCCCGGCGTGATGATCGGCAGCAACAGCAACGGGATGAGCACACCGCGTCCCGGAAGCCGGTACCGCAGGCCCATGCAAACAGAAAGGCCAAGCAGGGTTCCCAATATCGCGCTCGCGACTCCGATGAGGAGGCTGTTGCCAATGGCCACCATAAACCTGCCACCAGAGAAAGCTTCGCCGTACCAACGCAGGGTGAAACCCTTCAACGGGAACCCCATTACCTGTGCGTCGTTGAAGGAAAGAAGTACGAGCACAATGATAGGAACATAAAGAAAAGCATAGAACAGCAGCGCATAGACATACATGGCGCCCTTCCATGCACTTTGCCGGATCTTGGGTGAAGCACCGACCATCAACGCGCCCCCATGAATATGTTCATGAGTCCGAGCCGGCGGGCTGCGAACACAAGCGCGAGCAGCACCACGGCCACCAGCACGATTGATAGTGCGGCCCCGAGCGCCCAATTATTGGAATTTTGAAACTGCGTTGCGATGACATTACCCATCATCAAGCCCGATGCGCCGCCCAGCAGCTGCGGGGTAACGTAAGCTCCGCACGACAGCAGGAAAACCATGGTGCAGCCCGAAGATACGCCGGGCAGACTCAGGGGGATGATCACCCTTTGGAATACCTGCAGCGGCGTAGCCCCCAAATCTCCGGCCGCCTCAATCAATTTTGCATCAAGCCGGTCAAGCGACTGGTAGATCGGCAATGTCATGAACAGCATGTAAACGTAGACCAAGCCGACGTAAATTGCACCTTCGTTGTACAAAAGCCAGTCCACTGGCGCATCCGTCACGCCTAGGGCCATCAGCCCCTGGTTAATCAGTCCGTTACGGCCAAGCATGGGCAGCCACAGAAAGCTGCGAACCACGTAGCTCGTCCAAAAAGGCAGGAAGATCAGCATCACGAGAACCGCCTTTGTCCTTGCCCGCGCCCGGGAGAGGAACAGGGCAATCGGAAAGGCGGCGAGCAGCGAAAGCAGCGTGGTCAGGGCCGCGATCCTCAGCGTCCGCAGCAGAGCCCGTAGGTAAACCGGTTCGCTGAATATAGTCTCAAAATTCTTGAACGTCCAATCCGACGTGATGCCAAACGCAGTGGACGTCCAGAGAGAAAGGCACGCAAGGTAAATCATGGGGGCGATGGCAAAGCACAACAACCAAAGAACAGCCGGCAACACCAGCAGGCCGCCAATCCACCTGTTGGACCGAAGAACTCCGCTGGAATTTGCAGTCACGCCTTTCCCCGTGCCGACATTGCCCGCAGCGCAAATTGCAGAATTCGATCCAACCCGAGCGAACGGGCCATAATTCTCCCCGGTTCCCGAAACAGCCTAAGGAAGCTCTGATTAAGTCCATAAATCGTCATTCCCGCGAAAGCGGGAATCCATTTTGACTCAATGAATCCACGCTTTAGGTCAAGGTGGATTCCCGCTTTCGCGGGAATGACGGACTTAATCAGAGCTTCCCTAAGATGAAAATTTACCGGTAGCGGCGAAACATGCCAGGCAAATTCACCCGCGAACGACCCAGCCCGCGTTACCTCGAGCTTTTGGCGCAGTACCGCACCATGCACCTGGAAGGTGAGAAGTCTTCGGGCTTGCCCGCGGCGCAGACCTTTCCGGGAAAGAGCCTCGCGCCGCAGGCGGTGCGCATCAAGTGCTTGATTGATGCGACACGCGCGGCCAATATCCTTGACTACGGCAGCGGCAAGGGCACGCAGTACCTGTCCCATGCGCTCGAGGGCGGGGCTGTCGGGCAGTTCGACAGCGTCCAGGACTACTGGGGTGTCGATTTCATCCAGTGCTACGATCCCGGTTATCTGCCTTTTGGCGCGTTGCCCGCAGGGCAATTCGACGGCGTCGTCTGCACCGATGTGCTGGAACATTGTCCGGAGGAAGACCTGGCCTGGATTATCGGGGAGTTGTTTGGCTACGCCACGTTGTTCGTATTTGCCTCGGTGGCGGTTTATCCGGCCGGCAAGCACTTGCCCAACGGCGAGAACGCCCACGCCACCATTCGTGACCCCTTGTGGTGGTACGGTTTATTCAGCGCGGCGGCGCGACCCGGACTGCGCTGGGAGGTCTGGCTTGACCATCGTGACCGGCTGGCGGACGGCAGCTTCGTGCGTCGTGAAGTGGCCATCGGCGACGCCCACCCTGTCCCGGCGACTTAATCCTAGGGAAGCTCTGATTAAGTCCGTCATTCCCGCGAAAGCGGGAATCCACCTTGACCTAAAGCGTGGATTCATTGAGTCAAAATGGATTCCCGCTTTCGCGGGAATGACGATTTATGGACTTAATCAGAGCTTCCCTAGGCTACCTCAACTGGTTCGAGCACTTTCACTGCACCTTTTGCGCCTATGCCAACGGCCTCATCGCCTACATCGGCGAAATCACCGCGCGCACCGAGCAGTATTTCTGCCCGATCAAGCACGCACGCAAGGCGCTGGGCACGCATGCGCGATACGCGCATTTTCTCGACTACGGCGAAGCGGACGATTACCACGCCAAGCTGGAGGCGTTTCGCGCGGCGCTAGGCAGGGAGGAGTCCCCGCCACCACGGCAAAGCCGCGCTAGCCGCTAGCGTTTGCCCGGGGCGCGCACCAGCAGCACGGGCACGGTGGCGGCGCGCACCACGCCCTCGGCGTCGCTGCCCATCAGCAGGCGCGACACACCGCGCCGGCCGTGGGTGCCCAGCACAATGACATCGGCCTTGAGTTTTTTCGCCTGTGACACGATCACATCCGAAACGGCCATGCCGATGTCCTCTATCAGCACCGGCTGCACCTTGACGCGCTGTTTTTTCGCCTCAAGCACGGACTTGGCCAGCAGCTTCTTGCCGTTTTCGAGCAGCCCCTCGAGCAGCCCCTCGATGAAGTAACCGCCGCCCAGCGCACTTTGCGTGACGATGTTTTCGTCCACCACATGCAGCACGATCAGCGTCGCCTTCTGGGCCTTGGCCAGCTTTACCGCCTCGAGCAGGCCGCGGTTGGATGTGGTGCTGCCGTCGACCGGTACCAGAATTTTCTTGAACATGGTGTCTCCTGTTGGCGTGGGTATTGCATGATGTTGTCTGGCGTCGCCGGTCCTTAGAGCCCCAGCATCCTGCCGATACGGGCGACGTAGTCCGCCGCCTTGAAGCTGTCCTCGACCACGGTATCCACGACATTGTCGATCATGCCGTGAATGTTGCGCAAGCGGTGACCGACGTGCTCGTGGTCCGGCGAGGCGTCGAGCGCCTCACCCAGCGCCCGCACCTCGTCGCGCAATGCCTGCACATCCTGCGACCCCTGCTTGACGCGGGCCAAGTCGCGCTCGAGCGCGGCGACGAGCTTGGCAACCTCATCCAAATCGACGGATCCTGCTGGCGATGTCCGGGGTTGGTTGGGCATGGATACCTCCTCAATGCTTGGTTGCGTGAATTCTACGCTCCCACTATGCGCCAGAAGCCGCTCGAGCAATTGATGTGGATCAAATAAAAAAACCGCCCGGGGGCGGCCTTTCCATTCGGCAACAAGATTACTGCGGCGGCTTGACGCCGTCCTTGCTCACGGCAATGCGCGCGGCGCTGATCTTGCCGTCGGCCGAAACCTGCGCGCCGGTGAAAATGGTCGCGCCCGGCACCAAAAGCGATTTGTCAGCCAGCACGAAATCAACGATGGGCGTGCCATCGGGCACGAGGATCTGCTTGGAGCCGCCCTTGAATTCCATCGTCAGTTCGTTGCCGGCGGCGGTCTTGACCACCTTGGCCAGGTTGGCGTTGGTCATGGTGTCGCCGGGCGCGCTGTCCCATGGCGTGTGGCCCGGGGGCACGGCCGGGCCCAGGGTGTGCACTTCACTCGCCACCAGCGTGCCGGCGGCATTGATCCTGGCCGTCACGCCGAGGTAGGCATCTGGCTTGAAATCGGCGAGTTTCACCGCCTTGGCTGCGGCCACGGCAACGTTGTCGGGCAGATTGATCTTGATATCCTGGCCGTCGCGCGTTTTCACCGACAGCACATTGCCATCGAGCGCCGTGATGGTGCCGCGTATGCGCTGGGTGGTGGTCTGCGCCAGCGCCAGCTGCGCGAACAGTGCGAGGCCAAGAATGGCGATCAATCGGGTCATTTTCATGCTGCATCTCCGGGTGAAGTGAACGGACTGCCGCGATCGCGGCCTTGCGCAGGGCTAACAGTTGCGGAAGCCGTATTGTTCCCTGCCTCAATTCAACCGGCGAAGCGCCGCGGCGACATCGTCCAGCACGGCGGCCCAATCGCCCGGAGTCTGTTGCCGGAACAACCGTAGCGCAGGATACCAGCGAGTGCCCGCCTCCCCCGCAACGCCCGCCCAGCGCCAATCTCCGGGGTGGTGCAGCAGGATCCACGAGGGCAGGCCGAGGGCGCCGACCAGGTGCGCCAGCCCGGTATCGCTGCTAATGACCAGGTCGAGTGCGCAGGCAAGGGCTGCGCTGTCGGCAAAATCGCTTATCTCGCCGCCCATGTCGGCGATCGCCGGATAGCCGGCCAGTTGTGCCGCGGCCGCGCCCTTTTGCATGGCAACCAGTTTTATTTTTTCGCCACCTAATCCGGCCAGCAGCGCCAGCGGCACAGCGCGTTGCGGCTCGAGCGCATTGTCGGGGCGACCGGCCCAGTTGATGCCGATGCGAAAACGCCGCGCCGGATCAATGTCATCCAGGCGCTGGCGCCAGCGCGCCACCGCGGCGGCATCGGCCTTGAGGTAGGGCGCGGCCGACACATTGTCAGGCGTGATGCCCAGCACCCGCGGCAGGCTGAACAGCGCGAGCTTGAAATCACAACGCGGCGGCACCAGGCCGGCGCCGTCAAAGGCTATGAAATGCGCAACACCGGCCAGGCTCTCGGCGATGCGCGCCAGTTCGCGCGGTACCAAGAGGTGCACGCGCGCGCCGCGCTGTGCCAGTGGTGCGGCAAAGCGCGCAAACATCAGCAGGTCGCCAAAGCCGCCCTCCGGATATACCAGCAGCGATTTACCCTGCAACGAAACCTGGCCATCCCATTCGGGCGCGGCATCGGCGCGCCACGACGCCTGCGCCGCGGCCAGCTCCGGTCGCCCAAAGCGCGCGAGGTAATGCTCCCAGCCCTTGCGCCAGTCGCCGGCGAACAGTTCCAAGTCGGCGAGATTCCAGCGCGCATCTGCGTAGCCCGGTTGCAGCTTGAGCGCGATTTCGTAATGATGCCGCGCCTCTTCGTAATGCCCGCCGGCGTGCAGCCTGGCGCCAAGATTGAAATGCGCGACAGCGAAGGTCGGATCGATATCGATGGCGCGAACAAAGCTGGCGATGGCGGCATCGCCATGGCCGGCCGCAGCATGGGCCAGACCGAGATTTGAATGAATAAAAGCGACATCGGGCGCCACCGCCAGCGCCTGCCGGAACAGCTCAATCGCGTCGTCATGCCGCCCTAGTTGGTGCGCCAGCAGCGCGGAGAAATGCAGAGCGTCAGGATGTTCGGGTTGCGCCGCCAAAACTTGCCGATACAGCACGGAGGCCTGGTCCAGTTGCCCGGACTGGTGCAATGCAAGCGCGCGCTGGAAAGGTTCGTCGGGGCTGGAGACGCTCATGGGGCCAGACTCAGCGCTTCCCGCCCTACAAGCGATGCGCACCGTCCAGTTTTGCGAGTGTCCGGTCAAAGGTGCCAAGTGGCAAATGGCCGGCTTTGCGGGCGATCTCGAGAACGAGGCAGTCGGAGAATCCCAGCGCAGGACGGGCGCGATAGTGGTCCAGCGCAAGCCTGACGGCGTCCGCGTCCTGCAAAGTCAATTCGCGATGACTGAGCAGTCGTTCGACCGCATCGGCGATTTGCGCCGCCGAGCGCTCATAGACCGTGCCGAGAACCCACAGCGTTTCAGCAAGCACGAGGTGGGAAACCCACGCCCCTTTCGCGATGAAGGCTTCGGCCACCTTTACCTGTGCAGCATCATCTCGCACCACCAGCCGCACCAGCAGGTTGGTATCAAGGGCGTGCATGCTTCGCGCGAATATGCCGGCGAATCGCCTCTTTCACGTCGATACGCTTTTGCACGGGAGCACCCTCGGGAAAGAGTGCATGGTGCACATCGGCGGAACTGTTCCGCCCCGCCTTTCGCACCACGACCTCGTCATCCTTCTCGTGCCATTCAAGTACCGACCCCGGTCCGACACCGAGTTTCTTGCGAATTTCGGCCGGCACGGAAATCTGGCTTTGGGTGGTCAATTTGGAGTGGGCGATGGACATGAAATTTACATTACCACGGTAATGCAGGCTTTGCAATACACATCAATCGCCAGTACTTGGTGCCGGATGCAGGAATCGAACCCGCGACCTTCGGTTTACAAAACCGCTGCTCTACCAACTGAGCTAATCCGGCGAGGCGTGCATTATAACGACTAGCGCCGCACAACAGGCCATATCGACCCCGCCACAAGCAAAAACCGTGATTTTTATGCAGAATACGGGTTGCTTTACACGGGCTCCGGCGTACCGGGGCAGCATAAATAACGAAAAGGGGGGGGACATGAGCGTCACACCAATGCAAAAACTGTCGGCCGCATTATCCTTGGTCGCGTTGATCATCGCCGGTTGCGCATCGCAGGCGCAGACGCCCGCGGCCGCGCCAATGGCCGGCAAAACCGAAGTGCTGTGGCTGGGCCAGGCAAGCTTTCGCATCAAGTCCCCCGGCGGCAAGATCATCGTCGTCGACCCGTGGCTGAGCGGTGGCCCCAAAACGCCGGCGCCCTACAAGACCGACCTCTCCGCCCTGGGCAAGGTGGACGTGCTGCTTGTAACGCATGCGCACGTCGACCATATCGGCGATTCGGCCGCAATCGCCAAGCTCAACAACACGGTGCTCTACGGCCCGGCCGACATGATCACGCCGATGAACCTCTTGGGCATCCTGCCGCCCAACCTGACGCACCGCTTCAACAAGTCGGGCAGCGTCACCGTTGCCGGCATCAAGGTCACCGCGGTCAAGGCCGAGCACTCGTCGCTGCTGGTCTGGAACAACCCGGCAACCAAGCAGAACGAAGCGCACCCGGCCGGTGAGGCGGTGGGTTACATCATCGAGATGGAAAACGGCTTCAAGATCTGGCACATGGGCGACACCGGCATGTTCCCGGACATGGAGTTCATCGCCAATTACTACAAACCCGACCTGGTGCTCGCGCCGATTGGCGGCAACTTCACCATGGACCCGGTCGGCGCGGCCTATGTGACCAAGACCTGGATCAAGCCCAAATTCATCACGCCCATCCACTACAACTCCAACCCCATCGCCAAGGGCACGCTGGCGGAGTTCCAGGCGGCGATGCAGGGCGCCCCCTCCGGCATCACCATCATGCCGATGACCGAAGGGCAGACGCTGACTTACTAAGCTTCCAAGCGGCGAAACAAGCCCGGGAACAGCTGTTCCCGGGCTTTTTTTCGTCCAAAAAACGACTGTGGTCGCCGATGTGCCGGCACGCGCGCCTGTTTGATACAGATCAAACGACGCGGCAATCGCGTCGGCGGGCCGGTTCTTTTATGGTAGCTTTTGACAGGATGTGACCGCCCTTACGGCCGGTCGCAAAATCGTCCACATTCTTCCGGTCACCAAACCGCCCGAGACCCCATGGAAGACACTGACCTCGCGCTGCGCTTCGTAGTGGCCATCGGCCTTGGCATGCTGCTCGGCTTGGAGCGCGAGCGCACCAAGGGCGAGGAAGGCAGCGCCGGCGTGCGCTCCTTTGCCCTTATCGCCCTAAGCGGCGCGCTGGCCGGCTACGTCGGCGAATACCTTGGCCTCGAATGGCTGGCGCTGGTGATGTTCATCGCTGTAGCCACCCTGATCCTGGGCATGTATGTGGTGACATCGCTGCGCGGGCCCGCCGGTATCACCACCGAGATTTCGGCGCTACTCGCCTTCATGCTCGGCCTGCTGTGCGTCCACGGCCAGCTGCAACTCGCCGGCTGGGTCGCCGTGGCAATGGCGCTGCTGCTCGCGCTCAAGGACTGGCTGCATCGCCTCGCCAGCCGCATCGATGCCTCCGACGTCGAGGCAACGCTCAAATTCTGCATCGTCACGCTGATCATCCTGCCGCTGGTGCCGGACGTCAATTACGGGCCGCCGCCGCTTGACGTGATGAACCCGTACAAGATCTGGCTGATGGTGGTGCTGATCTCGGCGCTCAATTTCGCCAGCTATCTGCTGGTCAAGATCGTCGGCGCCGAGCACGGCATCGGCATTGCCGGACTGCTGGGCGGCCTTGTCTCGAGCACCGCGGTGACCCTCGGCTTTTCGCAGCGCAGCCGGCAGGAGGGCGAGGACGCCCCGGCGCTGGCGCTTGGCATCATGCTCGCCTGGACGGTGATGTTTTTCCGCGTGTTGATCATGACCTCACTGATCAGCTGGGACCTCGGCCGCCGGCTCGCGCTGGCAATCGGGCTGTTGTGCGTGGTGAGCCTGGGCGCCTGCTGGTGGCTGTGGCAACAGCACAAACACCTTGAACGCCGCAAGCTTGGCGAGGTGAAGCCGGGCGGCAACCCGTTCGAACTTGATGAGGCGGTCAAATTCGGCCTGCTCTTTGGTGTGGTGGTGCTGGTGGCCAAGGCGGCGCAGGTCTACCTGGGTGACGCCGGACTGTATCTTGCGGCGGCGGTCTCCGGCCTCACCGATGTCGATGCCATCACCCTTGCCATGGCGAATTTTTCCCTGAACGATGCGTCAAACCTGCAGGTGGCGGCGCGCGCCATCATCATCGCGGTCATGGCCAACACCCTGACCAAGTCGGGCATGGCCGTCGGCCTCGGTTCGCCCGAACTGCGTCGCATCACCCTGCCGATTGCCGCCCTGCTGCTGGCAACGGGCGCGGTAAGCGCACTGCTGCTCTAGACCATCACACCGGTACCGCGAAGCTTGCGAAGCGATGAAACGACACCCCCCACCCACCCACCAGATCGAGCTTCGCATCGAAGCGCTGGCGCAGTTGTTCAATTCCATGGACCCGACACCCTTTCATCACCGCGACCTCGATCCCGGCGCGGAGGAGTTCCTTGAAACATGGGCGCTCGAATACCCGCAAGACAGCCACTTTCGCATCATTGTGCACATCGAAAAAATGCCGACCGAGGACCCTGCACCGCTGGTGGCCGAGGCGATACACAACTACTTCGAATACAAGTCGGTGGTCACCAGGCGCAGCCTGACGGTGCTCTTGCTTGAGGGCCGCACCAGCCTCCTTATCGGTCTCGCCTTTCTCGCGCTGTGCCTGCTTGGCGCCGACCTGCTTTCGGCATTCGCCAATAACGCTTTTTTGCGTGTGCTCAAGGAAAGCCTGGTGATCGGCGGCTGGGTGGCGATGTGGCGGCCGATGCAGATTTTCCTGTACGAATGGTGGCCGCTGGTGCGGCGGGCGAGGATTTACCGCAACCTCGGCCACGCCAGCGTGCATGTATCTGCGGTTAAACTCTGACGCTCGGGTAGACAGCATCGGGGTTCAACAGCGGGGGCGGCATGAAAATAGTCATGATGGGTTCGGGCGGGGTCGGTGGTTTTTTCGGCGGCAGGTTAGCGCAGGCGGGCTATGACATAAGCTTTGTCGCGCGCGGTGCGCACCTCGCGACGATGCGCGATCACGGATTGCTGATCGAGAACGCGCCGCAGGGCGATATCCATGTTGCGAAAGTGCGCGTCACCGACGACCCGGCCACGCTGGGCAGGGCCGACATCATCATCCTGTCGGTAAAACTGTGGGACACCGAGACGGCGGCGCGCGCCATCCGGCCGTTGATCGGGCCGGATACGGGCGTGCTGTCGCTGCAAAACGGCGTGATCAAGGACGACATCCTGCGCCGCGAACTGGGTGATGCCGCGGTGATGGGCGGTGTGGCTTATGTCGCTTCGAATATCGCCCGTCCCGGTGTGATTAACCAGACCGGCACCATGCAGCGCATCGTGCAGGGCGAATACGACGGACGCGCTTCGGCGCGGGCGGCCTTTTTGCATGAAGCCTTGTTGAAGGCCGGCGTAAAAGCGGAACTCTCCGCCGATGTACGCAGGTCGATCTGGGAAAAATATGTCTTCCTCGTCGGCCTGTCCGCCGTTACCACCAGCACACGCACTCGGCTCGGCCCGATCCGCGCCAACGCGCAATCGCGCGCCTTTTTGCTGCAGTTGATGCGCGAGGTCGTGGCGGTGGGCCGCGCGCAAGGCGTGGCGCTGGACGCGGATTTCGCCGATAACCGTCTTGCCTTCGCCGACACCCTGCCGGAGGACATGACCTCGTCGATGCATCACGACCTTGAGCGCGGCAACCGGCTGGAAGTGGACTGGCTATCGGGCGGCGTGGTGCAACTGGGACGCGCCAAAGGCGTGCCCACGCCGGCCAATGAAGCGGTGTGCAATATTCTCGCCCTGCACGCCCGCCCTGCACACCAATGAAAAGAAAGGGCCATGACATGAGCACATCCAAGCTTGCGCCGGGGCTCAATATCCGCGCCATCCGCAGTGCCGCCGTCGATGTGCCGATGAGTTTCCCGCTTGGTACCAGTGCCGCGACGCTGCGCTCGGCGCCGCTGCTGCTGATTGATGTCGAAACGGAGCAGGGCATCACCGGGCACGCCTATTTGTTTTGCTATGTGCCGGCCGCCGCCAAGGCGATGGCGGTGATGCTCGACGAAGTACAGCGCACGGTTAAGGGCGATGCGGTGGCGCCGGTCGATCTGTGGCAAAAACTGGCGCGCCGCTTCAAGCTCATCGGCGTGCAGGGCATTGTGCGCATGGTCATGGCCGGGTTTGACACCGCCTGCTGGGACGCACTCGCCATTGCCGCCGGCAAGCCGCTCGTCTCACTGCTCGGCGGTACGCCGCGCGCCATTCCCGCCTACAACAGCAACGGCCTCGGCCTGATGGCGCCGGAGGCGGCGGCGGACGAAGCCGAAAAGCTGCTCGCCGACGGTTTTCGTGCAATGAAGCTGCGCCTCGGTTACGCCACGCTCGAACAAGACCTCGACGCGGTGCGCGCGGTGCGCAAGCGCCTGCCCGATGGCGTGGCGCTGATGACCGACTACAACCAGGCATTGAGCGTGGCCGAAGCCATCCGCCGCGGCCGCGCCCTCGATGGCGAGGGCGTCTACTGGATAGAGGAGCCGATCCGCCACGACGACTATTGCGGCTGCGCAAAACTCGCGCGCGAACTCGCCACACCGGTGCAGATCGGCGAGAATTTTTCGCTCAGCTTCGCCATGGAAGAAGCCCTTGCCGCCGGCGCCTCGGACTATGTCATGCCCGATCTCGAGCGCATCGGCGGCGTGACCGGCTGGATGCGCGCCGCGGCGCTGGCCGAGGCGAAGGGCATCGAAATGTCCTCGCACCTGTTTCCGGAGACAAGTGCGCACTTGCTGGCGGTGACACCAACCGGCCACTGGCTCGAATACGTCGATTGGGCCAGCGCCATCCTCGCCGAACCGCTGCAGATCAAGGACGGCGCCGCGCTCATCCCGGATCGCCCAGGTAGCGGCGTCAGCTGGAACGACGAGGCGGTGGCGCGTTATCGCATTCAATAAGGCACCTGGGTGCAGGCCATTCGCATCCATGAATTCTTCAACATTTAAAACCTGAAAGCGCTGCCAGACGGGGCTTTCCGGTCGATTATGGTGACTTTTTTGTCACCATTTCAGGCGCGTCAGTGCTCGCGCACCAGCACGCCAAAGTCCTCGATGCGGTCTTTGATGCCGATGCGTCGCAGCGCCGCCCAGTAAGTGGCGACATTGACGCCAATCAAGGGTTTGCCACAGCGCTGCTCGATCAATTCGGTGATGCCGCTCACCGGCAGGTTGGTACCGACATGGATCAGCACGTCGACATCGGGGGTGTTGATGGCCTCAAAGCCGGCGATGATGGCCTCGGGCCTGACCATCGCCACCGACAACGGCCCCACCGTCTTCAGGCCGGTGGCGTGCACCGGGTTATAGCCGGCGGAACGGAACCAGGCGGCAATCATTTCGTCGGCCGGCGGCCAGTAGGGAGTGAGGATGGCAAGATTGCGCGGTTTGCCGATGGCCTCGAGCCCGGCCAGCAGGCTGAGCGAGGGCGTCATGAAGGGCAGCTTGCACAGTTTTTCCAACTCCTCCTGTTCGGCCAGTGCGCGCGCAACATCGCCGCGAAAAGAGTGGATCGAGTGGCCGTGCGCCACCACATCGGGCTCGCACAAGAGCAGTGTCTGCAAGGCCTCTTCCAGGTTGCCGTGCTCGGTCTCGAGCGCCTGCTGGTAGTTCTTCATGTCGTCGTAGGGCCGCGCCGGCAGCAGCATGCGCATGACGTGGTTGGTCACCCCCGGCGGTTTGAGCGCCTCGTACTCGGGCTGCACAATGGTATTGGTGCCCGGGACCACCACGCCGATTTTGGCGCGATAACCGAGGGCATCGCGCGGCAGGTATTGCTCGGAACTCATGAGGACTCCTTGATGAACGGGGGCCGGACCCGATGGGCTTGTTTGGTACTATCTGGCAATGTTTTCACTTGTCGCTACGCTATCAACACAGTCCGGTGTATAGCATGACGCATTCCGCATTGTAAATCCGCACAGCCCGCACTGAATTTGAGAAACATGAACGCCACCCCTCCAGCGAAGCTCGACCTGGCCCTGGCCGCCCGCATGGTCGAGGCCGCTCTCGATGCAGCTCAGATCAGCGCGGGCGAGCGTGAACGTCTTGCTTGCGCCAAGACCCTGCTGCGCCTGGAACCACCCGCAGATGCGCCCGTACCGCCGGGGAATTTCGCCACCACACTGCTGGACCTCGGGCGGGACGGCGGCCATGACTGAGCTGCCCGCCAGCCTGGTCGAACTGCAAACAGCGCTGCGCGAGCGGCGCATCGGCGTTGCCGAAGCCCTCGCCGCACAATTTGCCCGGGTGCAGGCCATCGACGCCGCAACACACTGCGTGGCGAGCGTCCTGCCATTGCCCGATGTCAACGCAAGCGCGGGTCCCCTTGCCGGCATCGCCCTCGCACACAAGGATATTTTCAGCCTGCAAGGACGCACACCCGGCTGCGGCATGGACGGCGGGCGTACTGATACCGCATCCACTCCCGCGACTGTTATCAGCCAGTTGCAACAAGCCGGTGCCGCGCAATCGGCCACGCTGGTCATGGCGCCGCTTGCCTGCGGCGCCACCGGCGAGAACGCCGCCGCTGAAACACGCGTGGTCAATCCGTTTGACGCCGCAGCCGCGGTGGGCGGCTCCTCCAGCGGCTCGGCGGTGGCGGTGGCCGCGGGCCTTTGTTATGCGTCGCTTGGCACCGACACCGCCGGCTCGGTGCGCATTCCCGCCGCCACTTGCGGCGTACTCGGACTGAAGACCACCGCCGGCCTGTTGAGCCTCGAGGGTGTGCTGCCGCTCGCCCCTTCGCTCGATACGGTCGGGATACTGGCGCGCAACGCCGCCGACCTCGCCGTCGTGTTGCGCGTGCTCGCGCCGCAATTGCGCGAGACCGCGTCCGCCCCGGCGCTGCGTTTGCACGCGCGCCTGGCCCTGAAACGCCTCGACGCCGAAGTGGCCACCGCTCTTGTCGGGTTATGCGCATCGCTGGGTGCGGCGGGTGAGCGCGAAGCCAACGACGAACCGGCCGAACTTGGCGAGCTGACGCGCCTTGCCGAAACACTGCTGCACGTAGAGGCCTCGCGCCTGCACCGGCGCGGGCTGCAGCAACAAGACCTGCCCGCGGGCGCCGTTGCCGTGGCCCTGCCCGGGGTGGCGGTTCCCGACGTCTGGCATGGCGCGGCCAAGGCTGCGCGCGCGCGTCACGCCCGCGACTTTTT
>Ga0194049_1000070_pt1 | contig 39844 bp, 35 predicted proteins | sample JunL2225m_MetaG_FD_148665 | JGI IMG/M metagenome (GOLD analysis project Ga0194049, IMG submission 148665) | Anoxic zone freshwater microbial communities from boreal shield lake in IISD Experimental Lakes Area, Ontario, Canada - Jun2016-L224-25m | ecosystem: Environmental > Aquatic > Freshwater >... | reverse complement strand
ATCCTCCCGACACTCGCCGAAATCGTGCCGAACCTCAAAGCACACCACAGGGCGCTGCTCAATCTGCTCGGCGAACGCTATGTCGCCGTGTATGCCAATTCTGGATAGTAGGGGTGCGGAATGACGGTTTAATCCTAGTCCGGCGATAATAGAGGGAGGTCATTGATGTCAGCCCAGTTAATTGCGTTAATTATTTTTGCCTTTATGCTCAGCGGAATGGCGTTGGGTTCCTATCTGCGTTTGGTCCTACCCGATGATCACACGCAGGCAGACTCCAAAGATATTCTGATCGCGGCGGCCGGAACCATGGCGACGCTGATCGCTTTGATTGTCGGTCTGCTGGTGACTTCGGCGAAAAGCACCTACGATGATACCAACTCAGCTATTACCCGAGATGGTGCGAAAATCATCACACTCGATTACTATTTGTCTGGCTACGGACCGGAAGCGAAAGAGGTGCGGGAGCTTCTGCGTCAGGCGACAGCCTCCGGGATCGAACGCATCTGGCCTGACGAAGGCACGCATGGGGCGGATTTGGCAAAAATGGAAACGGAATCCGATATGGCTCACGTTTACAACCGGATTCGTGGGCTTTCGCCGCAGAATGACGCCCAGAAATATCTTCAAACTCAGGCCCTGCAAATTGGCGCCGACATGATGCTATCGCGATGGATGATGATCGAACAGTCGCAGACTAACCTGCCGGGAATGTTTCTTGTTGTACTCACATTTTGGCTCACCGTCCTGTTCGTCCAACTTGGCCTCTTGGCGCCTCGAAACCGGACTACGCTGTCGGCATTGTCCGTCTGCGCACTATCGATGGCGTGCGCAATTTTTCTTATATTGGAATTAAATCATCCACTGGAGGGAAGAATTAAGGTTTCGAGCGCCCCGATGCAAAAAGCCATTTCTTTAATCGGGAAATAAAATGCGAAATGGGCGCGACGGGGTTTGCAATGTCGCTTACGTTGCAAAGCGCACCCCCATGGACTCGGCCAAACGCAGGATGTCCAACAAAATCCTCTGCCGCTCAGTCAGTTCGGCCATCCGGTCAGGCACCTTCAGAAAGAAGTTCAGCAGAATATCCAGGCTGCTAGGGCCGAGATCATTGAACATCACCTGGATGTTGTCTTTGCGGGTGTCCGGGTGGTTCTGAAGGATGTGCCTGACACCCTCGACGAAGCCCTCGATTTTTTCAACCGGCGTGTCGTAAGTCAGGTTGAGGAAAGTCTTCACCTGCCGGAGCTTGCGCAGTTCCATATTATCAATGGTGCTGCTGACCATCTGGCTGCTTGGGATGGTCACTAGCGAATCGTAGAAGGTGCGGATGCGGGTGCTGCGGAAGCCGACATCCTCGACAATCCCTTCCATATCTTTCACCTTGATCCAGTGGCCGATGGCGAAGGGTTTTTCGATCATGATGATGATTGAGCCGAGCAGGTTGGCGAGGGTTTGCTGTGCCGCCAAGGCGACGGCAAGGCCGCCGACGCCGAGCCCGGCCAGCACCGAGTAGGCGGGCAAGCCGATGCGGTCGGCCCCGGCGATAAGGATTGCAATAGCCAGCACGATAGTCACCAGCCGCAACGCAAGGCGGACAAGTTGGCTATCGATGCTGCTTTCGCGTAGCCTTTCGTGGGCGATCACAGTCTCCGCGACCGCGCTTCCAGCCATCCAGACCAACCAGGTGAGGGCAAGATAAAAAACAGTCCACAGCGAAAAGGTGAACGCTTGGTAGACGATGCCTGTTATTCGTAGAACCTCGGCAAGGATCAACACAACGGCGGGTGTCACCATCACCACACTGAGCGGTTTCAGCAAGCGCGCCCACCGCTTGGCGGATTTCCCCCGTTTCGACCAGTGACGGCAGAGGCGATAGCACAACAGGATGACCGCCAAACCAGCACCCAGAACGGCGACGACGCCAAACCATCGCCACAGCGGTTGACCGAGAAACATGGCGCGAAATGACTCCCCTGCGGTGAGCACCCAGCGCGGCGGGATGATATTATGCAACGCTATGGCCACACCGGATGGACTGTTTGATGCGGTATCATACCAACCGACGGATGCGCCGGGTTTGTAGGGCAGATTCTTCACTTTCAGGTAGAATTCGGGGACTCGCTCCATGGTTTCAGCGGTGAACAGGTATTCACCCGTCCGCGGCCCTTTCTCGATTCGGGCGATCCGTATCGCTGTGCCCGGAATGGTCCAGCGCTTGAACTCAAGCTTGGACATCGCCTCTTCATCGGGAATGGATTCAAGCGGAGGGAGTTCGACGCGGTCAAGTATCTCCTTGAGTTGTAGAACCAGTCGCCGCGAGGACTCGCGAAACGTCGCAGGCGGCAGTTCGCTCAGGTCCAGCGTCCGTTCGACCGATTCAATGTGGCTGAGGGAATCCTGCATGGTGGCAACTTCCTCTGGCGCAAGGAATAGCCTCTGGGAAGTTAGGTATGTGTTGAGTAAGCTGGTTTTTTCCGTATAGCTCTTATTCGTGGTTTCGAGGAACCCTTGCAGCGTGGCACGGGGGCTGGAAGTGTCGATCGGCCGGAGTGGGTTCGCCTCAGTGGCGCTGGCGGGGTCGGCCATCAGTTGACACGCCCACAAAACGAGGATCCCTACGGCAAGGCAGGGCTTGGGGATGGAAAAGGGTCGGTTGGTGTTTGTCATCATGGGGTGTACGTTAATACTTCGGTTGGTCATGATCGGGTTATCTCGTCGGAGGGCCATTCTGTCAGCCGGACAGGCGATACTGGTAGTGTCATTAACGCACGGGTATGGTCAAGGCGGGCCCGGTTGTCTTGGCCGCGCCGGCTTGCAAACGGAACAACTGGGTCAACAGCATAAAGGTAGACTTCGATTCGAGGTCATTGTCCGCCAGATAAAACCAGTGATCGCGGTAGGGTATGGCGACAAAAGCCCCGTCAGGCCGCCCTTCGCTTTGCCGGATGTGGAAAATCCTTCCCCCCGCCGTCGTGCCCCAATCAAATTCCGACCCGTCCCGGTTGCGAGTGACCGTCACCAAACCCTTTTCCTTATGGGTTTTCGGCGAGTCGACATGTTGGGAAATATAAAAAAAGATGCTCATCAGCGGTCGTGTGCGAATCGACACGGTGTCCGGGCGGAGTTGCAGAAAGTTGCTGCTAACCTGGTAAACATCAAGCTTCTGATCCAGCCCGAGCAATTGTTTGATTTCCCAGATCGCCTCGCGATGCTCCGGGGATGACTTGATTTGCAGTTGTGGTTCTTTCGTGGCCGGGTCGATCCGGGGGACGATGAGTTCGTCGTTGACCACCTGTTCGAAGAGTTGCAACAGCCGGTTGAATTGACGGTCTTGGTCCGGGGGAAAGTTGGGCGTTGGCCCAGAGGCAATCGGCGCATTTTCGAGTCCATTGATGCGTTCCACGCAGAGTCCAAACAGACGATGACTTCTCCACCCCGACCCGGTCAGCGTGAACAATGCTTCAAGCGGAATAGGGCTTAATATGCTTTTGACAAAGCCTTCACCCTGAAGCGGGGCATAGGAGAGTGTGGGTGCTGTCGTATAAGCCGTGCCAAGGCTATATTTCATGAGGTCGGCGCCACCGGCCGGCCCAAACCCGACCTCCGACTGATCAAGGCCGGCGCTCATGTCCAGCTTCAAGGAGGCCGTCACGCTGGCGACATCAAGAAAGAAGATCGTGTCCCGGTAGTGCAAACGCACGATATTCTGCACAAACTGCTCATTCATGCTGCCGACAATGGCTTCATTGTAAAGCGGGTGCGTGGCCCTCAAGCCATCGGGTCCGAATGAATGGCAGCCTGCCATTACCGTCACGACGGCTAGAAGCAGGCTTTGCCTGACACAAGGAATGCAGTACATTTCGAAGAAATCCCCCCAAGGTTATGACTGACTTGATCTGCCGATCACATCCCCGGCGGCACTTTCTCCCACTGGTAGCCCTTGACGGCCAAATCATAGCCGGTCTGGAACAGCTTGCGCATGTACTCGGTGTCGAAGTCTTCCTTGTGCGGCGCGTTGAAGGTCTTCGGGATATAGGCTAGGTTGTAGTCGAGGCCGTCGCGCTGGGCAGTGGAATAAATCTTGTAGAGGTCGCCGACACCCTGGGTCTGGATTAGCGAGGAAATGGCACGCCCGGCAATGCTATAGGTCCGCCGCTCCACCTCCGCCCAATCAGGATCGAGGCGGGCGTTGCGGATCACATAGAGATTGCGTTCGCGGACGATGCCCTGCTTCTTGGCCGTCTCCCCCACTTTCAGGTTGGGCGGATAGACGAACACCTGCGCCATGGCCCCGCCGTCCACATGCATTTCCTGGTAGCGCTTGCCGTCGGCTTCCACGTCGATCATGGCTGGCGGGAAGGCACCCGGAATCGCCGCCGAGGCCAGCATTATCTTGTGGAACAGCTTCAGTGCTTCCGGCTTGCCGCTGGCGGCGATCTTGGTCATGTTCCAAATCACCGCTTGGCGCGCATCCAGATTAGTCGTCGCCATCAACAGCAAGCGGCCTTTCGCGTATTCCGCTGCGATGTCCTTCAACATGTCGGCGGTGACGTATTTCTCCGCCAGCTTACCCAAAGGGGCGTTGTCGGCCAAGGCGTCATCGAACACCGCAGCAGAAAATCCCCGTGCTTCCAGTATGTCCTTGGGCGAAGACTGGGTGAAAACCGCCTTCAGCGCCGGGTCGTACTTTGGCCCGAGAAAGGCGAACGGTGCAAGCAGGGCGCCGGTGCTGATGCCGGTGACCAGTTTAAATTCGGGCCGCTGACCGCTGGCCGTCCAGCCGTTCAAAAGGCCCGCGCCGAAGGCCCCGTCGTCGCCGCCGCCGGACAAGGCCAGGAAATTGGCCGGGGGCAAGTGGAGGAGATCGGTTTGGCCGTGTGCCGCGAGGTAGGCCAGTTCGTTCTTGATGCTGTCGGTCCCATCTTGCACGAGATCCGGCATTTCGGGCCGCACGATGTAGCGCACCCCCGGCAGGCCGACGACCTCGGCCTTTTCTGACAAGGCTTGCGGCACGGCGTGTTCACGGACGGGTAGGGAGCAGGCCGACAGGCCGAGGATGGCGGCGAGCAAAAGCCAATGCAAGGACTGGCGCAGATTGGAGTGATGGTTCATGTAAATATTCCCCTAATTAAAAGTCACGATTACTGATGTTACACATAGACCTTTGGCTGGAGCGTCAAAGCTTGCTTTGACATCAAGGCGAAGCCTTGACGGATACTTTGCCAAAGCAAACTTTGGCGCTCCCTGTGTCACATCAGTTAGCAAAATTCTTCACTGATGTTACGCACAGCCACCAAAACCGTTGGCGGCAAAGGGTTGCCGCCCTACGGTCTAGGGGGCTGGAATGGCCATAACCGCCGTAGGTCGGCGACTTGTGCCTAACATCAATTAATTAATCGCTGCCAAAAACTCTCAAAGTGAACGGGGTCGGGTCGGTGACCGCCTCGCCGGGTTTGCGGTTGGCGATTTGCACGAATTGCTTCGCCCAACGGTCCATGATGCCCTTGGCAGGTCCGTACCAAGTCAGCCGGGTCAGGTCGAGCGGCCCGGCATCCGCCATGTCGCGGTCGGCGAAAGTGGCGACCACTTCGCCGGTTTCGAGGTCGCGCAGCCGTCCTTCAAACGCGGCCCGGCGCTGGTTGATTGCACCCGCCGCCGTGCCCGTACCCGGAGGGCCCGCCCAACTGAGGGCATGGAGCACCGGTGCCGAAGGGTCGATCTCGATCAGCGCCAGTTCCAGCCGCAGGGCCGGCTGGGTGTGCTGTTCGGGACTTTCAATGACTAGGAAGCGATGCTTGGGATCGTTCTTGAAATCCGTCACCACTTGGTGGTGGAAGTAGCGGGCGAGTTCCGCGATGTCCTTTTTGACATCGCCGAACCAAGTGGCCGAACTCATATCGTGCAGCCAATCCATTTTCAGCATGTATTCGGTGTTCACCGGCGCAACCATCAGCTCCCGGTAGGCACTCTTCTCAAAGCCGGGCTTGATCCACACCTTCTGGAACGGCAGGTCGGCGTGCTCGGTCTGGCGGCCGGGGTTCTCGATGAAGCCGGCATTGGGAGCCGGATCGACGGTCATGGCCTTGCCCTCGTTGGCGGTCGACTGGATGGTCGAACAGCCGACGGTGGCCAAGGCCACAGTCAAAAAGAGGGTTGTGCGGAAAGTGTTGTTCATAGATTCAGGGTTCTTTACTCTGGCTTAAGGGGTTATTTAGGAAGAACTCGGTTCCAGCCGTGCTGCCTATCCACGACCGTCCAACCGCGCGGTTGCTGATCGGTTAGCGCCTGACCCAGCCGTTCAACGCTGGACTGCCGGTCGCAGGCCCATTCGCGCCCGGCATCGGTTAAGGTGAATCAGCGCCATGAACCGCGATCCATTATTTGGCCGCATCCAGCCGGTCATTTTAACATCTAAAACTTGCCGTCCGAGTCGCCAAACAGGCCATGGGCCTGGCCTTTCATAATCCCTATTGCGGGTTAATGGGCATCAAATCAATGTCCGTGCGGCGGTTTGCCTGCCGTCCCGCAGGGGTTGCATTGGAGCCTACCGGTTGATACTCCCCATGACCTGCCGCCGTCAAGCGGCTGGGGTCGATTCCCTTTTTTTGCAGATACCTGACCACCTCGGCAGCGCGGGCGGCGGACAATTCCCAGTTGGTCGGAAAGCGGTGTTGCAGATGGGCACCGATAGGCACATTGTCGGTGTAGCCTTCCACTTCGATCCGCTGCGTGGTCGCACTCTGTAAAGCCGGGACGATTTTATCCAATACGGCTTTTCCATTTGAGTGGAGTTCCCAACCCCCTTCAGAAAACAGAAGTTCGTCCACCAGCGTCACCCTTAGGCGATCCTGTAGTTGGATGATTTTGACCGTGTCGGCTTGCACTTCTGTCATGAGTTCCTGGTTTATTTGCCGTTCCGCGCCCATGTCCCTGTTGTAGGTTTTTTGCGACACGCAGCCCGGCAGTACGACTGCGGCGGCCAATAATAGTGGAATTGCGGTTTTTTTCATGATGATATTCTCCTGTGGATTATGAATGGTTATTTTGTGTGTGTTGTGCTGGTTCCCAAGCTCCGGCTTGGGAACCAACTTCTTGAAAGCCCCAGCTTACCATATCCAGGGAAGCAGGAGCTTCAAAGGCCACATTCCCAAGCAGGAGCTTGGGAACGAGCAAACGAGCAGACGAGCAGAACGAGCAGAAAATTTTTCTGTTGCCGAGAACTATTCAAACATATCTGTTTTTTCTTCAAACCGCAACCCTGTAATTGTGTTACCACCTCCCACTCCACCTTTAATCATTTGTCCAACGCATTTAATCGTTTTATTGAAACATCCAAGTAATCTTGGTCTAGTTCTATTCCCACATACTGCCGATTGTTTAGGATTGCTGCAACTCCTGTTGTTGCGCTCCCATTAAATGGATCAAGTATCAAATCGCCTTCGTTAGTTGAAGCTAAAATACAACGTTCTAATAACTTCACCGGCTTTTGAGTTGGATGTTTGCCAAAAATCTTTTCTGCATTTGCCGGTGGGAGAAAACGCCATACTGATTTCATTTGCTTTCCTTCATTCTCAACTCTCATATCCGCGTAATTGAAAATATGCTTTGATTTATGATTTTTAGCAGCCCAAATAAGAGTTTCTGTTGCATGAGTGAAATAACGACACGAAAGGTTTGGCGGAGGATTTGGTTTTTCCCAAGTAATATCATTGAGAATTTTCATATCCAGTTGTTGCATGGCATAACCCACTGAGTGAATGACATGATGCGTCCCGCTTACCCATAATGTGCCATTTGCATTGAGTAATTTTTGACAGCGTTTCAGCCATTCCAAATTAAATTCATGATTGATTTCCGCACCGCGTGATTTATCCCATTCGCCCTTATTGACGATTACCATTTTTCCGGCTTGGCAACTGATGCCGCCATTGGATAAAAAATAAGGCGGATCAGCAAAAATCATATCGAATTTACCTAAAGGATATTTAGCTATTAAATAATCCATCAATTCAAGACAATTTGCTTGATATAACCAGATTTTCCTTAAATCATCTCGGAAGTACAATTTATTTGGGGAAAGGTCTGATTCCCTGACGGCCAAAGTTTCAAAAAAAATCATTTGCGTACAAGGTTTCTGATAAAGGCTACCACACCATCGGAACGAATCTGGCATCATTGCGGATTTTCAGATGCTCGCCGCTTTGCCCAATCACGAACAAGCCTTGGGCGATGGCATGACGAGCCACGTTTTCGGGAATCACCATCGCCGCCACCGCGCCCATTAGCCGGTAGTTGGCATATTTCGGGGACAGCCGTTTCAGTTTGGTTAGCCGTTCCAAGTGCTCGTTAACATCGTCCATCCTCAGATTGCTTTTGCACTCAACCCCGACGGCCTCTTGATCGTTGACAACCAGCAAGTCGAATTCCAAGCCATCTCCGTCCCTTTCGATGATGACATTTTGATAGACTTCATGAACAACAATTCCCCTTTCCCGGAACAGCCGCACGGCTGCGGGTTGCACCGCCTCCTCGATGAATTCGCCCAACCGGTTGCCCAACCGGCCTATGCTGACCGTGACTTCCTTGATTTTGCGGTCGGTTTGTTTGGATTGCTCGGCAATTTCTTCGAATTTCCGGTCAATCTCTTTGGATCGTTGGCTGGATTGTTCGGCGTTTTCACGAAACAGCCGCATGATGTCGTCAAACGTTGGTTGTGTGGTGGGCATGGGTATGCATCGAAATGATTGAGACCGGCATTCATTCTAGGCGACAAGGGCAATCCATGCAATCCGCCTGTGCGAAAGAACAGTAGTGACAAAAATGTACAAAATAACGCCCGGCTGTCTCCAGCCGGGCGCTTTAACTAATCTTCGCCCTGTGAGGCGAAGCGAATGGTGACTAGCCGTTGATCATCAAATGCACGACGATACTCGCGGCATAGCCGATGGCAATCGCCCATGTCCACTTCAGATGGCTGAAGAAGGTGTACATGCCACGCGAGGTCCCCATCAGCGCCACACCGGCGGCGGAGCCGATGGAGAGCATGGTGCCGCCCACGCCGGCGGTCAACGTGACTAGCATCCACTGGTAAAGCGGCATGTCCGGGTTCATCTGCAACACCGCGAACATCACCGGGATGTTATCGACGATGGCGGACAACACGCCTATCAATACGTTGGCGGTGGTCGGCCCCATACCCTCGTACATCGCGACGGAAGCCAGTTGCAGATACCCAATGAAACCCAAGCCACCCACAGCGAAGATCACACCGAAGAAGAACAGCAAAGTATCCCATTCGGAATCTTTGACGTTTTGATACACGTCGAACTTGTCGCCTTTGTAGCTGAAGACCATTTTCAAGCGATAGCCGTACATCATCAAGTAACCCAAACCAACCATCATGCCCATGAACGGCGGTAGATGGAGGAATTGCTTGAAGCAGACAGCCGTGGTGATGGTCAGGGCGAACAAACCGGCAATGACCAAAGCGCCCGGTTTGAGATCGACCTTTTCATCTTCGGCATTGGCCACGGGCGCTTCGTCGGGGATCGAGAAATGCATGATCGCCGCCGGCACCACAAAATTAACCACGGAGGGAATGAACAAGGTGAAGAAGTCGAAGAAGTCGGCCTTGCCATCCTGCCACACCATCAGCGTGGTGATGTCCCCAAACGGGCTGAAGGCACCGCCCGCATTGGCCGCGCTGACTAGGTTGATGAACCCCAAGGCGACGAATTTCGGGCTGTTGACACCCACCGCCATGACCACCGCACCGACCAACAGGGCCGAAGTCAGGTTGTCGGCCACCGAGGACAGGAAGAAGGTGATGACGCCGGTGATCCAGAACAGTTTGCGGTAACCGAAGCGGCGATTGATCAGCCATGCGCGCAAGGCTTCGAATACGTTGCGTTCGGCCATGGCATTGATGTAGGTCATTGCCACCAGCAGGAACAGCATCAACTCGGCAAACTCGCCGAGGTTGTATTCAAAAACCTTATGCACGGTTTCTGCGGCGACGCCATTGGTGCTGGCCATCCAGGCGATCTGCGCCCAGATGATGCCGGCCGCCAGGATGACCGGTTTGGATTTGCGCATGTGCGTAAATTCTTCGGCCATCACCAAGGCATAGGCGATGATGAAGATCAGCACGCAGTACAACCCACGGTGCGAACCCGTCAAACCCAGGATTTCCATCTCCTCGGCGAAAGCGATGCCGGGCAGCGCCAGCAGTAGCGATAAAAAAGCAAGTTTGCGTAACAATTCCAAGCCCTCTCTCTAAAATGTTTAAAAAAAACCTCCACCTGCCCATTCACCCGCATCAAGCGAACCGAACGACGCAAGCCCCCAACAAGATCAAAAATAATGAATTATAGTGGACAATGACGGTTAGGATGAATAAAAATTCGCTTTGGCTGGTACAATTGCCGCTCATTGGGGGCAAAAAAAAACCGCCTCGGCGATCTTCGTGATTTACTTTTACCTTATTTATAAAGTAAATTCCTTAGCATAGCAATTTTTTCATTTCCGCTTGTTTGGCACGGGTGAAAGTTTTGGCGGCATTCTTGCCGAAAAAGCCTGACCAATGCCAATCATCACAACAGAGTCGGCCATGTATCAATACGACCAATACGATCAAACCCTCGTCAATGAGCGGGTCGCCCAGTTCCGCGACCAGACCCGCCGCTTCCTCGCGGGCGAACTCAGCGAAGACCAGTTCCGGCCATTGCGGCTGATGAACGGGCTTTACATCCAGACCCACGCGCCCATGTTGCGGGTCGCCATCCCCTATGGACTGTTGTCCTCGCGGCAGTTGCGCATGTTGGCGCATATTGCCCGCCACTATGACAAAGGCTACGGTCATTTCACCACCCGCCAGAATATCCAGTACAACTGGCCGAAGCTGGAGGAAGTGCCGGATATTCTAGCCAATTTGGCAACGGTGGAGATGCATGCCATCCAAACCAGCGGCAATTGCATACGCAACACCACCAGCGACCATTTGGCCGGTGTCTGTGTGGACGAGTTGGAAGACCCGCGCCCGTGGTGTGAAATCATTCGCCAATGGTCCACCTTGCACCCTGAATTTGCCTTCCTGCCACGCAAATTCAAGATCGCCGTCAGTGGCGCGGTGAAAGACCGCGCCGCCACCCAAGTCCATGACATCGGCCTGTATCTGGTCAAAAACGAACAAGGCGAGGTCGGCTTTGAAGTATTGGTCGGCGGTGGTTTGGGCCGGACGCCGATCATTGGACAGACCATCCGCCCCTTTCTGGAAAAGAAACACCTGCTCTCTTATTTGGAAGCGATTCTGCGCATCTACAACTTGTTCGGCCGTCGTGACAACAAGTACAAAGCGCGCGTCAAAATCCTGCTTAAGGAAACGGGCGTCGAACCATTCACCCGGATGGTCGAGGAAGAGTGGTCGAATATCCGTGACGGCATGATCATGGACGAAAGGGAAATCGAACGGGTGAAATTGTTCTTCACTCCCCCCGCCTATGACCCAAACGCTTCCGCTGATACGAGCCTTGATGCCAAACGGGTCAGCGACCCGGCTTTTGCCGTGTGGGTTCGCGTGAATACCGTGGAGCATAAGGTTCTTGGCTACCGTGCGGCCTTTGTATCGCTGAAGGCCCCGGGCGTTGCACCCGGTGACATGACCGATGCGCAAATGGAAATAGTCGCCGATTTGGCTGACCAATACAGCTTTGGCGAATTGCGTGTGACCCATACGCAGAATCTGTTGCTGGCTGATGTCAAACAGGCCGATCTGTATGAACTCTGGCAACGGTTGGCCGAGGCGAATCTGGCCACCGCCAACATCGGCAAGGCAACGGATATCATCTGCTGCCCCGGTTTGGACTTCTGTTCTTTGGCCAATTCCAGTTCCATCCCGGTTGCCTTGGAAATCGCCACCCGTTTGGAGGATACGGATTATCTCTACGACTTGGGCGATATCCGCATTAATATTTCCGGCTGCATGAACGGCTGCGGCCATCACACGGTAGGCCACATCGGCATCCTCGGCGTCGATAAGAAAGGCGAGGAATGGTTCCAACTGACCTTGGGCGGTTCCTCCTCGAATGACGCAACGTTGGGCGAACGACTTGGCCCTTCCGTGCCGAAAGCCGATGTCGCCTCCACGGTGGACACTATTTTGAAAACTTACATCGAATTGCGCGAGGGCGACGAATCATTCCTTGATACCGTGAGACGCACCGGAATGGCGCCTTTCCAGGGGAAAGTCTATGCAAATCATTAAAAACGGAAAAATCACTGATGATGATGTTCGGCATTTGGCCGACGACGAAGCACCGACGGGAACGCCATTCACCGTTTCCTGCACCCGCTGGAAGGCTGAGAAGGAAGCCTTGCTCAAGACCGGTGTTGCCGTCGGTGTGCGCTTGAAGGGTGACAATGCAGTGGCGGACATCGCCGGCGACCTGCCGCGATTAGGGTTTATTGTCGTTGAATTCCCTGTCCTTGCCGATGGCCGGGCTTTTTCCTTAGCCCGGCTGTTGCGCGACCGTTTTGGCTACAAAGGCGAAATCCGCGCCCTTGGCAACTTTATCCGCGACCAGGTCTACTTTCTGGCCCGCGTCGGCGTGAATGCCTTCGAGCCTGCCGCAGGGACTGACTTGGAAAAACTGCTGCCGGCCTTGGCCGACTTCACCGTCAACTACCAAGCCGCAGCCGATGGCGCAGAGCCTGTTTACAGCAAGCGTGGCTGACGGACATTGGTTTTACAGCGTTTTTAATTCCAATTGATTACGTTGTTTAAGTTTTGAAATCGTTGGCGGCAAAGGGTTGCCGCCCTACAGTCCTTGTTACGCAGTAGTTGGCGGCAAAGGGTTGCCGCCCTACAGTCCTTGTTACGCAGTAGTTGGCGGCAAAGGGTTGCCGCCCTACAGTCCTTGTTACGCAGTAGTTGGCGGCAAAGGGTTGTCGCCCTACAGTCCTTGTTACGCAGTAGTTGGCGGCAAAGGGTTGCCGCCCTACAGTCCTTGTTACGCAGTAGGTCGGCAATCCTTTGCCGACATGGGCGTAAATAAAATCCCCCTAACCCCCCTGTTGCCAAGGGGGTCTCAACCTTAGTAAAACATTTAAAGGCTTTCACATGATTCAAACCCTGTTTGCCAGACTCGGGCTATTCCTGCTGCTAGGACTGCTGTTCGTTAATTCATCGGCAGTATTCGCCCACGCGGTGGTCACCGAATCCTCCTTGAAACAGCACCCCATCGAAGTCAATCATCAAACCGAGGTGGCACTGCATTTCAATTCAGGCGTGGAATTGGCGCTTTCCAAAGTGTTTCTCGTCAGCAAAGGCGATGTTTTCCATCCGTTGGACATTGCCAGGGGCAAAAAGCCCGGACAAATGTTGATTAAAATCCCTGCTTTGGAAGAAGGCGACTACGCGATCAAATACAAGGTCTTCGCGGCTGACGGCCACCTGACCGAAGATGTCATCCGTTTCAAAGTTTCAGCCCAACGGTAACTCATTATGTACATGCAAGGCTTGGCTAATTTTATCGACGACTTCCTCGGCGGGCTGATGATCATCAGCTACGCGCTGGTGGTCGGCAGTGTATTGTGGAGTTTCGTCATCCTGCGTGTCGCCACCGCCAACCGGGCGGGTGACGCGGCAATCCTAAGCAGTGTCAAAGTGCTGCATTGGGGCGCGGTTTCCCTGGCTGCCACGGTGGCAGTCAAACTGGTGGTCAAAGGGGCCGTATTGGCCTCCACCTTGGGCGAATTGCCCATGGCTGCCTATGCCGGCACCGTGCAGTTTCAAGCCGGCCTGTTGCGCTTGATATTGGCGCTGGGGTTTGTCTGGTTCGCCAAGCAATTGATGAAAGAACCTGCCAAATCCTCGTCTTGGATCGTCGCTGCCTTATTGACGATCCCGCTGGTGGTGAGCGGGGCCTGGCTAGTCCATGCAGTGGGTCGTTTCGAAGACCGTGAGTTATTGATGTTCACCACGGTCATCCACCAACTCGCCGCCGCCATTTGGTTCGGCTGTGTGGTGCAGTTGCTGATGCTGTGGCGCACCGGCCTTAAAGATGCCAGTGCCAAGGCACTTTGGCCGCTTGCCATCACTCGCTTTGCTTGGTTGGGTTTGGGTTCTGTCGTCTTGCTCGTCCCCACCGGCGTATTTTTAGCGTGGACCTACATCGGCAGTTGGGACGGGCTGTTCGGCACCGGCTACGGCAATCTAGTCGTCACCAAGAATTGGCTGTTTTTGGTCGCTTTGGGGTTTGCCTATCTCAACAACCGGGCGGGCAAGCGCTGGCGCGAGACCGGCAATCCAGACCTTCTGGAGAAAAAAGTCCCCTTTTACATCGAAGCGGAAACATTCATTTTGGTGGGTGTGCTGTTCATCGCTGCCACGCTATCGTCACAACCGCCTTCCGTGGACATCCCCGACCGCACCGCCGCCGTGTCGGAAGTCGTCAATATGTTCATGCCCAACGTGCCTAGAATCACCTCGCCCAGCCACGAGGAGCTACTCGCCGGCGAGGCGGGCCGCGTGGCCGTGGTGAATAAGATACCCTCGGTCGCCGGCAAGGAATGGTCGGATTATAACCACAACATGTCCGGGCTGTTCCTCGGCACCATGGGCTTCTTGGCCATGCTGTCCTATTTCCACATCAAAGGCTTAGGCTGGACACGCTACTGGCCGGCGGGGTTCTTCCTTATGGGCATATTCCTATTTTTCCGCAGTGACGCGGAAACCTGGCCGTTGGGGCCGATTGGCTTTTGGGAAAGCACCTTCGGCAACGGCGAGGTCTTCCAGCATCGGATTGCGACCTTGATGCTATTCGTGCTGGGCTGGATGGAATTAAAGGCCCGCACTCATCCCGAGGCGAGAAAGTTGAAATACATCTTCCCGGTATTATGCGCTTTCGGCGGCATTTTATTGTTAACCCATGCCCATGCCCAGTTTGAGTTGAAAAGCGAGTTCCTCATTCAGACGACGCATACCACGATGGGTTTGCTGGCCATGATACTCGCCAGTGGCCGCTGGCTGGAATTGCGCCTCGTCACCCCGGAAAGCCACCGGGAAGGCCAAATCGCCGGTTTCATCGGCATGACGGCGATGTTTTTGATTGGCGTGATTATGATTTTCTACCGGGAGCCGTTGATTTGATATGAGCGCGAACCTTCATGACAAAGATTTTCATGCTTGGGCCATCCAACAAGCCAATCTGTTAAAGGCCGGTAAATTGCACGAGATCGACCTGGACAATTTGATTGAGGAAATTGAAAGCATGGGTGCCAGCGAGCGAAACCAGTTGCAGAACCGGCTTAAAGTCTTGATCGGTCATCTGCTCAAGTGGCAGTTCCAACCGTCTTTCAGGACAAGAAGCTGGAATGCGACGATCAAGGAACAAAGGCTGTCTGTCATTGGCCTAGTCGAAGACAACCCAAGCCTCAAGAGCATTCTTGCCGAGCGCATCGCCAAGGCTTACCCGCAAGGCGTGTATCTGGCAGTCAAGGAAACCAACCTCGACGAAAAGGTTTTTCCATCCATCTGCCCGTACTCGATGGAACAATTGTTCGACATGGGGTTTTTTCCGGGCGATTGTTAAAATGTCTACTTTATGATTTATGATCGTTCCCAAGCTCCTGCTTCAAAGCCATTAACTTAAGAGGCATCCAATTGATTTACAATGACAAAAAGACGGATTTGGGTGGGTACAGAGGCTGTTTTTGCCATAATTTTTTGATGCAAAAACAATGGCTTATCTACCCAGCCCCCTTGAAAATGTTCGGTTTTCACGTCATCAAGCGACAAAAATCCTAATAACCTTATTAAGATCAATATGATGCTTAAGTTAATGGCTTTGAAGCTCCTGCTTGGGAACGCGGTATCAGAAGCTCCAGCTTTCCCCGAACCACGGCAAGCTGGATATTGGGAACCAGCACAAGCTTCGGCTCTCGCCGTTATACACAAGTGTAAGAGGCCCGTCATTCCGGCATGGATGCCGGAATCCAGTCACAGGGAGGTGAATCTATGGGTTGGCGCATCGCCTGAATCAAGCACTTGTGCAAGCGGCAAATTACCGTCCATGGCACTGGATTCCGGCAGTCCATGCCGGAATGACGGGCCTCTTTGCTCGTTCCCAAGCTCCTGCTTCACTGCCATTAAGTTAAGCCCCGTAGGAGCTGCCTTCAGGCTGCGATAGGTGTCTGGTCGTGGGCTAAAGCCCTCTCCTACATTGCGATGTGCCGCTAACTTAATGGCAGTGAAGCTCCTGCTTGGGAACGCGGTATCAGAAGCTCCAGCTTCCCCCGAACCACGGCAAGCTGGATCTTGGGAACCAGCACAAGCTTCGGCTCTCGCCGTTATACACAAGTATGGAGAAATCCGTCATTCCGGCATGGACTGCCGGAATCCAGTCACAAGGATGTGAATCTATGGGTTGGCGCATCGCCTGAATCAAGCACTTGTGCAAGCGGCAAATTACCGTCCATGGCACTGGATTCCGGCATCCTAAGCCGGAATGACGGCGTTTTTTTGCTCGGCGGGACTTGTGTATAACGATGAGCGCCGGAGCGTGGGAACCAGAAAATCCCCCCTAACCCCCCTTTGCAAAGGGGGGTTAGGGGGGGTTTGTTGGCTTATTCCGGCCAGATGCTGCATAGTTTCTACCCCACTTAAACAAAACCGGCAGGCCGGGGCCTAAGGCAGACTGGCTCGCTCCGCTTCGCGTCTGCCTTAAGCCCGGCCTGCCTTGCTTGCCTTGCTTGCCTTGCCTTGCCTACCTTGCTCACGCCTGAACTCGGGCGCAACGGAAGCCAGCGCTGTCGCCCCGGTCGTCGGGCGGGATGCCGCTACGGCACGCGGAACGGCAGCTCCTCGCGAAGTTGCTCCACGACCCGCCGCGCAGCACACGGCCCGAGCCAGCCGTGGATACAGCCACGTCATCGGGATTCTCGTAGGTATTCTGGCACCATTCCCACACCGTGCCGGACAAGTCCAACACACCCAAAGCGGAAGCCCCACCGGGATACATCCCCACGGCTGTGGAACGGCCCAAGTCACTCTCATAGCTGTTCGCCCGCCAAGGTTCTAGTGCAGGGTTCCAATCCTGCCCCCACGGATAGTTTTGCAGGGGCGGCAAGGATTCATGATTGGATTCGGGTGGTTTTTTGGCAAAAGGCCAGCCGCCGAACAGCCCGGTTTTCCCATGGCTAGGGCGGGAATGGGTTTCCCCGCCGCCTATCGCCGCCAACTGCCATTCAAATTCAGTGGGTAATCTCACCGGATAACCCAAGCGGACACTGAGCCAATGGCAGAAGCTGACGGCGTCATACCAACTGACCGTATCCGCCGGATGATTGCCATGCCTTGCCCGGTGCTTGGGCGGTGCGTAGCCATCCGGCAGATTGAACGGCAAACCCGGCGGCAACCGCCAACGCTTGCCGTCATGGCATTCCCGCACAAAGGCTTGAAACTGGGCAAGGGTGACGGGGTAACGGGCTATCTGCAATGCGCCGACTTCGCGGGTCAGCGTGTTGGTAATTTTAGAATTCGAGTCTCTCACATCGGCGCGGATTTCTATGGTCACGGTGCCGCCGGGTATCGCCACCCAATCCATGTCCGGCAAGCCGTCTTCGCGCAAGCCCACGCCCTTGCGGGTGTCGCCGAGCCGGTCCAAGCGCACCCCGATCATCGCCCTTAGCTCGTGGCTGGTTGCGGGCGAGTCGATTGCTTGCCGCATTGCCACTGCGTTGACAGGCCCGAGAAACGCCTGTTGCGGTTCGGAAAATTGTCCGATACTTAGCCCCAAGTGTTCCAGCATCTGCGCGACTTCCACCACCCGCTCGTCGGACCAGCGATGCTCGTCTTTGCGCTCGTGGTCTTCCCAATACGCCGCCATTTGGCCGATCTGCCGCCGCAGCCGATGGTCGTCGGCGGTCTGCTTGACCCAATCGGCCAGTTTGCCCCAACTCCTGAACAAGGCCTCATGGGCCACTTCGACGGTGGCGGTATGATTATTTGCGTCGTTCGAAGCGGTCGAATTATCGTTTTGAAGTAGGCCGGAATAAGGTCGTGAAGCGACCGTTTCCGGCTTTTGGCCTGTCGTCATGCCGGAAACGCCCGCCGGGGCGGGCTTATTCCGGCCTACAACGGTTATTTCATCAGACTTTTCCGTATCGCTTACCAGCAAACGTGCCTTGGTCAGCGCGTCTATCAACTGTTGCGATTGCCTCGAATGCGAAACCTCGGACAACTTGGCCCGGCGGCGGGTGGGCACACCGCGCTCGTCCACTTCGATTAACTCGCGGAACACTTCGGTGAACTTGGCTTGAACCTCGGCGGGAAGCTTGGCGAAAATGGCATCCGCCTGTTGGCCGATGGCCCCTTGGACCTTGCCGAATGCCTGGTAAGCCGTGTGGGTCAACAGCCCCTCCGCCGTTCTGGCTTGGTGGAGTTGTTCCAGCGCGAAGGCCAGCAGGGGCAATGCACCGGGTTCGCTGCCGGCATCCGTGAGGATGGCCTCGTCCAAGCCGTCCTCGAATGCCAAGCCGCCTAGCGCGGCGGGCCGGGTGACCATCTGATACAACGCGCCCGGACCCGGTGCCGCCAACGGGTAAGAGCCGGTGCGCAAGGCTTCCGCCAAGCCTTGTTCCACGCATTGCGCATAAAAATCCGCCCGCACACTCATCACCAGCCTGATCCGGGCCGAATTTGACAGGGCCAGCATAAAACGGACAAACGCGGGCCGATAGTCGGGTTTGACGAGGGTGAACAGTTCTTCAAACTGGTCGATGAACACCAGCAGTTCGGCGGAGGCAGGACGGTTTGCCAAGGCAATCTGCAACAAGCCGTCCAAGCACTCCGGGGTTTGCTGCAAGGTTTCGGCATAGTCGCACAACGATTTCCCATTTGCCTCCAAGGTATCTTTCCAACAATTGGCTAGGGTGATGAAGGGGTTGTCCCCCAACTGCCCCGGCGTGAAGCGCACCCAGGCCCAATCGGCACTGCCTTCAAGCGCACCGTCTAGCAATCGGGGGATTAGCCCGGCCCACACGAGGGAAGACTTGCCGGAACCGGACGCACCGACCACGGCGATGAACCGTTGCGCCGGGTCGCGCAGACGGGCCAGCAGTTCGTCGGTTTCCTTGCCCCGGCCAAAAAAGATCGGCCAGTCTTTGTGGGTGAAGGGGCGTAGGCCGGGGAATGGGGAAATCCCCCCTAGCCCCCCTTTTGCAAAGGGGGGGATTGAGGAAACCGAGTCGGTCCGGGTCGGCGCGGGGGCGAGTGCATCCAACCGACGGCGGACGATGCCTTTGATATCGCGTTCCAATTTTGCTTGGAAATCACTGGCGCCTTGGTAATCGTTGGGGATTTCGCCGGAGCGGGCGCGGCAGGCTTGCAGGAAATTTTCGACTTGTTCCATGTTTGCCACCCGGTCAAGGTAGGCTTGTTTCTCCTTTGGCGACACCTTGGAGATGGGTTCCTCAGTACGGTGGTAGAGCAACACGACGGGCTGTTGCTTGCCCGATGCGATGAATGCCTGGACGGCGTTGTCGTATTCCCATTCAGTCCCGGTGTAGTAGCCGCCGTCCGCTTTGGCATAACCGGGCTGTGTTATCGGCGAACCCAGACGCGACCACAGGCATATCACCACGATGTCGCAGTCGGCGGGCGGGCCCTTGGCCCACGTCACGGAATCTTGCGCGGACAGGCCACCCAACATCGTCGCCCCGCCTTGGGGATGATCCCACATCACCGCTTCAAATGTCACCCGGTGGTCTAACAAACCGTCATAGGGTAGCTGGTTCAGCAGTTTCAACGCCAATTGCCGCTCGTCGTTGACATCGCCGGGGGAACCGATAAAAACCTTCAGATGCAACGGGGGGTTGGCGGGGGCGGTTGCTGGCATGATTGAGTCCTTTGGAGTGCGATGGGAAAGAAAAGCCAATTATACGCTTTACGCTGCCTCTGGGTAGGGTTCACTCGTTCCCAAGCTCCTGCTCTCGTCGTTATACACAAGTGTAAGAGACCCGTCATTCCGGCATGGATGCCGGAATCCAGTCACAAGGATGTGAACCTAGGGGCTGGCAACTTTACTAAATCAGGCACTTGTGCAAGCGGCAAGTTACCGTCCGTGGCACTGGATTCCGGCATCCATGCCGGAATGACGGCGTTTTTGGCTCGGCGGGACTTGTGTATAACGATGAGAGATGGAGCTTGGGAACCAGCACAAAAACAAAAAATCCGGCACGGTGGCCGGATTTTTTATGATTGTAACTTATTGAATTTGGCGGAGAGGCAGAGATTCGAACTCTGGGAAGGGATTAACCTTCAACGGTTTTCAAGACCGCCGCCTTAAACCACTCGGCCACCTCTCCAAATTATATGCGGATAGGATAAACCATTAGCCCTTGCGGTTCCATCCTTTTCGCCTCACTGACGTTAAGTCAAGAAAAAACCCGTCGTTCCGGCATGGACCGCCGGAACCCATAGGCTCTAGGGATGGCGGAGTTTGGAGCGTCCCTGCAATCTGGATACCGGCGATCCATGCCGGTATGACGGCCTAACTTGATGGCAGTGGCCTTATTTCATCCAAACACACCGGCCGCCGCTAGATTTGTCTATCGCCGTCAACCTGGATTCATGGGCGGCCTGCTCCGCTTCGCTGCAATGGATGACAGCCAGCTTCGCCTGGCCTATGCGGGCGGCCTTCAGACCCGTTGCAACGCCCAGTTTGGCGGTACCCGTCCCCATCTCAGGCTCCAGCAACAATTCCGCTTGCCCGCCGGTCATGGCGAGATAGACTTCGGCTAGAATTTCCGCGTCAAGCAAGGCGCCGTGCAATTCCCGATGGCTGTTGTTCACGTTATAGCGCTTGCAAAGGGCATCGAGGCTGTTGCGCTGGCCGGGGTGCTTCTTCTTGGCCAGGGCCAGCGTGTCCAACACTCCGCAAAAATCGGCGATGCTGCGCTTGTCGGCGGGAAGCTTGGTTTCATCCAAGCGCCGCAACTCGGCATTGATGAAACCGACATCAAAGGGGGCATTGTGGATAATCAACTCGGCATCTTCGACGAAACTGATTAAGTCTGCGACGATGTGTCCGAATAGGGGTTTGTCCATGAGAAACGCATTGTCCAGGCCGTGGATATCGACCGCGCCTTGGTCGATGATGCGTTCCGGGTTGATGTAAACGTGAAAACGCTTGCCCGTCAGCTTGCGGTTGATCAGTTCGACACAACCGATTTCAATGATCCGGTGGCCTTCTAAGGGGTCCAGGCCAGTGGTTTCGGTATCCAGCACTATCTGTCGCATCGGATTATTTTTCCTTCGGGCGATTTAAAATTTCATCGACGCCTTGGTTGGCCAGGCGGTCGGCGCGTTCATTTTCCAGATGACCGGAATGGCCTTTAACCCATTTCCATTCGACGTCATGCTTTAGCCTAGCGGCTTCCAAGCGTTGCCAAAGATCGACGTTTTTGACCGGTTGCTTGTTGGCGGTTTTCCAGCCGCGCTTGACCCAGTTCGGCAACCATTCCGAAATGCCCTTGGAGACATAAACCGAGTCGGTGACGACACATACTTCGCAGTGCCGGGTGAGGCTTTCCAAAGCACGAATGGCGGCAGTCAGTTCCATCCTATTGTTAGTGGTTTCCAGTTCCCCCCCGTAGAGCTCCTTTTCCCCGCCCTTGCACTTCAACAACACGCCCCACCCGCCGGGGCCGGGGTTTCCCTTGCAAGCGCCATCGGTGTAGGCATAGACTTTTTCATTCATCGGGGTTTGCGCATTAGTGGTGGCGACATGGCTTGCCCGGGAACCAAGTCGGGCGCACTGACCCAAGACTGTTTCAGCGGGATGAACGTCCATGTCCGCTTGATCGCCTTTACCGCATAAACGGGGGTGAGACCGGCAATGGACCGCTGCCATGTCGATTGGGGTTCGACAAACGCACGGGATGATGGCAGGCCAAACCCTGCACTGAATTCAGTTTCAAATTTTAACAGATTCAACCATTCCATGACTTGGGAACTTCCAACGAAATGCTGATTCCACGACACAGGGGATTTTTGCCCAAAATACAACAGGCCCGGCAGGTGCCACGGGTTGAAACCAAGGATGAGCAAGCGCCCTTCAGGGTTGAGGACACGTTCGGCCTCGCTGAGAATCCGGTGGGGGTCCGCCTCGAATTCGATGAGGTGGGGCAGGATTAGCGTGTCCACGCTCTCGCTGGCGATAGGCCATTCGTCTATTTTCGCACGGACTGTGTTGGCCACTGAGCCTATGCTGTCGTCCTCATCCACGAGCAAACAGAAATTCCTCAGGAATTCCCCGGCGATGTAGTCAACTTCTGTGCCAAGCCGGCCAACTTGTAATATTCGCTGATAATAAGTATGATTAAGCGTATTCAGGAGGTAGGAAGATTCGCTGTCGCGCAGCGTTTGCCCAAGGGAAGTGGAATCATACCATTCCATAAACTGTTGGCGAGGATGCGGCGATGGAACGCGAGCTTGATTGTCTTTCATTGTATTGCGCGATTTGTTGATGCAATGACTCACCGGACTTGATTCCTGAGGAGAAAAAATGAAACATCGTATACCCAATTCAAAATTAATCTGCTGCGCATCGATTTTTGCGCTTTCCTTGGCGGCTTGCTCCAACAACAACAAGCTCAAAAACGACAATTTAACCGACAATGGCCCCAAACAGTCAACAGGGCATTTGGTAAAGCTCAAAAAAGGGCATCGAACGGACAGATTGGCCGGGAAATTTCCCGACCCGCGCAGTTACGACAATCTTTGGGATAGATTGTTCGATCGCTTCGACATCCCCGATGTCAGCAACCAAGAAATTGACCGCGAGGTTAGTTGGTTCATCAACCACCCGACCTACATTGATCGGGTCCAATCGCGGGCCGAGCCGTTTCTGTACTCAATTGTAAAGCAATTGGAAAAACAGAATATGCCGGGCGAGCTGGCACTTCTGCCGGTCATTGAGAGCGCCTTCCTGCCGCACGCAGTTTCCCCAGCCCACGCCGCCGGAATCTGGCAGTTCATTCCGGCAACGGGTCGCCATTACGGGCTTAAGTCGAGCTATTCTTACGACGGCCGGCGCGATATTTACGCTTCCACCAGGGCAGCCATAAAATATTTGAAAAAGATGCACACCCAATTCAATGGCGACTGGCTGTTGGCCATCGCTGGCTACAATTGTGGTGAAGGGGCGGTGGCCAGGGCCATCCAAAAGAATATGGCACGCGGTCTGCCCACCGACTTCTGGTCATTGGACTTGCCTCAGGAAACCCGTTCCTATGTGCCCCGGCTACTTGCGGTGGCCAAGATTTTCAACGAGTCGGAAACGTATGGCATCAGTCTGCGACCCATACCCAATAAAGCCCTGTACAAGACAGTGGTCATGAAAGACCAAGTGGATTTGGCTTTGGCCGCCAATGCCGCTGACATGTCCTTGGACAAGCTATTCGCATTGAACCCAGGCTTCAAGCGCCAACAAGTGGATGTCAACGGGAGCTACCGTTTGTTCATACCGGCGCACAAAAAAATCGTCGATTTCAAGGAAGAACTGGCTCGTCAAGTTGCCGCCCGGAATTATGGCGACCAGCCCGGCTCCACGCCGACCGACGACAATTTGACGGCAACCCCCCCGGCTGCCGAATCGCACGCCCCCTTACCCAGTCCAACCAGAATCCCCGTTTCTGCCCCAAGTGCTGACATTCCAGATTCAATTCCTGAAGTTGCCCCTGCAGACACGGGTGCGCAAGCCCCCATTCGTTCCGCCGATCCAAAAATGGCCGAGGCGGAAACGCTGCCGCCGGAGACTGCGATACAAACTGTCGAAGAACCCCCCCCCGCTAAAATTGGAAGGCTAAAGTCCCCCGGTAATTTGCCTGACGAACCCGTTTGGCAGACGACAAAGAGCGAGCCGCCATCGCAAAAATCCAATGGATATAGGGAAACGAGGGAAACGGCAGTTCCTGAATCCTCGGCCTTGGCTCAAATCTACCCAAACGATTCGCCGGTGGAGTCAAATATAAGCGTGGCCTCTTATGAGAGGATTGCCTCATCGGCTAGGGAGCGACAGTCTGCCAAGCTGGCTGCAAAGAATGCCCGCAGAATACAAGAAGAATTACTGGCCAAAGAACGCTCCAAACTGGTCGAACGTGAACTTCTGGCATCGTCGGAGCGCGAAGAGCGTAATTTGCGCAAGGGGGGGAATAAAACTTTCCTGAAGAATCGCGAGGAACCGTCCGTTGAACGCCGCCCGATCGATCAGGAAATTACCGGCAAGAAAGCCGCTTATGTGGTCAAGGAAGGGGACACGCTCTATTCGATTGCGCGCAAACATGCCATGGATGTGGACGATCTGAAAAAAATAAACCGTGTCTCCGATGCTGACGAAATCAAGTGGGGACAGAGCATGAAGGTTGCCGCCAAGGATGTTGTTGAAAAACCGACCGCATCCAAGGCCCTTTATTCTTCAAAGATGGCCATTCCCACCTCCAAGTACACCGCTCACGACGGCGAGACTCTATTCAGCATTTCCCGTCGTTTCAACGTGTCCGTGGCCGACCTGCGCAAATGGAATGGCATCAAGGCAGACAGGCAATTCAGGTCTGGCTCTAACATCAGTGTATCGGGTGAAAAAAACTGAGGTTGGCCTTGTAGCTATCTCAGAGGGCGCAGGGCGGGCTTTCGTGCCGCCTTGGCGGGGTGAAACCCCCAATGCTTGTTGAATTATGGATTTTTCCGTTCGCACTGGGCTTGTCGAAGCCCGTCCTGAGCTTGCCGAAGGGGGTGAACGGGTAAGACGTTCATGGTTCGACAAGGATCTCCTGAGCTTGTCGAAGGGTTCACCACGAACGGCTTAAGGCCATTTACTGGAATGTCTATACCCGTAGGGTGGCCTTCAGGCCACCAAAGCGCCCTGAAGGACGCCCTACAACGGGGGGTTTTATTTATCGAAAATCGCCTAGCCTGCCCCGCCTTAAGCTGGTAGCCGAAAGATTTAACGTGGGTAAAGGATGGGAAACACTTTAGGCTGTTGACATATTGGGTCTCCCTATTCATAATGTCCGTCTGGTCAAGCAGCAATGCCCCATCCCCTTAGCCGAGGTGGTGAAATTGGTAGACACGCATGTTTCAGGTACATGTGAGGAGACTCGTGGAGGTTCAAGTCCTCTCCTCGGCACCACATCATTCGAATCATCGCACACCGCTTGTGGCGTTTCGGATAGCGCATACCCCCTTGCTTACGGTGTTACAATGGTCAAGGGCGATGCATTAACACCCTGACGCAGCCTCTGAATTTAAAATTCAAGTCGAATTTCATATGGCGGTTCCTTACAAACCTGCCGATGCGAACTTATCTTCGCTGAACTCTTGGATAATTCGACCAACCGACAAGAAATCACCATGAAACCATGTGAAAAGCTGTTAATTGAAAACAAAGCTTGGGCCGCCGAAAAAATCATCCAAGAACCTGATTTCTTTAAAGAGTTAGCCGAGGATCAGACCCCGGATTTCCTCTGGATCGGCTGCTCGGATAGCCGGGTGCCGGCAGAGATCATTGTAAATGCGCAACCGGGCGAGATTTTCGTGCATCGCAATATCGCCAATCAGATGATAGCGACCGACTTCAACAGTCAGAGCGTTTTACAGTACGCCGTTGACGTGCTCAAGGTCAGGCATGTGATCGTTTGCGGACACTACGACTGCGGTGGCATCAAAGCGGCACTCGCCAGACAACGTTCCGATTTGACCCTCGTCAATAAATGGCTGATCCACATCAAGGATATTTATAGGTTGCACCAAGCCGAGATCGAGCATCTCGAAACACAGTCCGAACGGGTCAACCGGCTGGTCGAACTCAACATCATTGAGCAAGTCCAGCGGCTGTCCCACACCGCAATCATCCAGAACGCTTGGAAGCGCGAACAGCGCCCCGTCATTCATGGGTGGGTTTACGGTCTCAATGACGGGGTGATCAATCAACTCATCACCTTGCCACCCGGCACACAGATCAATTCGATCTATCAGTTCGCCGATCCGCCTTCTGAATAACGGCAATTCTCATGTTGGCGCTGTCGCCCAAGATATTTCCGACAAAATCAGGGTGGCCTCAAGGCCAACGCCATCGTCCAAGGGTAAGTTTTTTTAGGTAGGTTCGATGATTCATAAGCATATACAGTATTACTCCCAGCATTTGGGCAATGACATCCCGGCAGGGGTCGTGGTTTTTCTGGTCGCCCTGCCACTATGCCTAGGCATAGCGATGGCCTCCGGCGCCCCATTGTTTGCCGGTGTCATCTCCGGCATTGTCGGTGGCTTGGTTGTCGTGTGGCTTAGCGGCTCCCAACTCAGCGTCAGCGGGCCGGCAGCGGGTTTGACGGTCATCGTTTTGCTCGCCATCCAAAAATTGGGCAATTTTGAAAGTTTCCTGCTCGCTGTGGTGATCGCGGGAGGGCTTCAATTGGCGTTGGGCTATATGCGGGCTGGCATTATCGGGGCGTACTTTCCATCGGCGGTGATTAAAGGCATGTTGGCGGCGATTGGTTTGATTTTGATCATGAAGCAAATACCCCACGTCGTGGGCTTCGACGTGGAATTTGAAGGGGACGAAGCCTATATGCCCGCCGATGCGGAGTCCACCGTTTCCGAGGTTTTCAATTCCTTTGGGGGTTTTACGGTAGGGCCTATGATCGTCAGCGCGGTGGCCATCATCATCCTGTTGGCTTGGGAGACCGCGATGGTCAAACGCAATCGTATTCTGTCGCTGATTCCGGGACCGCTCATCGCCGTGCTGTGGGGTTTGGGATTCAATCTTTTCACTTTGGACATTCCCTTATTGGCAATCCATCCCGAACATCTGGTCAGGTTGCCCGCCATCCAAGGCATTGAAGGGTTTTTCCAGCAACTCAGACTTCCCGATTTTTCCCAATACGCCAACCCCGAGATATATACAATCGCCATCACCATAGCGATAGTCGCCAGTTTGGAATCGCTGCTAAGCTTGGAGGCCACCGACAAGCTCGATCCATTGCGACGGGTGGCCTCCACCAACCAGGAATTGAAAGCGCAAGGAGTCGGCAATATCATCAGCGGAATGCTCGGCGGACTGCCGATGACCGCCGTCATCGTGCGCAGTGCCGCCAATGTAAACGCGGGCGGCAGGACTAAGGTGGCCTGCTTTTTCCACGGTGTCTTGTTACTGTTAAGCGTGATGTTCCTGTCGAAGTATCTCAATTACATCCCCCTGGCTTGCTTGGCTTGCATTCTACTTTTGACCGGCTATAAGTTGGCAAAGCCGAAACTGTTCATGGAAATGTACGCTAAGGGAATCAACCAACTCGCGCCTTTTGTCATCACCGTGGTCGCCATCTTGATTAGCGATCTATTGAAAGGCATGGCCATAGGAATAGTTTGCGGGCTGTTTTTCGTGATCAAGGCGAATTTCCACTCCGCCATCACCCTGACCCAGGATGGCAAAAACTATTTGCTCAGGTTGCAAAAAGATGTTTCATTTTTGAACAAGCCGCTACTGCGCACCTATCTTGACCGTGTGGGGGAAAACGGCCATCTGATTATCGACGGAAGTAAGGCCCAATTCATCGACCAAGACATTTTGGAAACCATCCAAGACTTCGTCAACGCAGCCAAGGACGACAATATCTCTGTGGAATTGAAAAAAATCGGGGGTCTTTCCCAGCTTCCCTGATGTTCCATGACAGTCTATTCGATACCGGGTTTTGCAGAACCCTTCAATTCCATCCTGCACTTGTTCGCAGCCGTTTTCTTTTCCGTCCTGGCTTTTTTTCTGGTGGCTCGCGGGCGGGGAAGCACGGGGAGGATGTTTTCCCTCGCCGTTTTCGCCTTCAGCGCAGTCTTTTTATTGTCCATGAGTGGCGTATACCACCTGCTGTCCATGGGCGGGACAGGCCGCTTGGTTCTGCAACGGCTGGATCATGCGGCAATATTCCTCCTCATCGCGGGTAGCTTCACCCCCTTGCACTTCATCATGTTCACTGGATTTTGGCGCTGGGGAATTTTGGCCCTGATCTGGGCGATAACCATTGCCGGCATTGCACTTAAAGTGATTTACTTTGACAGCATACCCGAATGGTTGAGCCTCAGCGTCTATTTGGGGTTGGGCTGGCTCGGCCTGCTTTCCGGTTTATTGCTGGCGCGGAGGTTTGGAATTTCCTTCATCAATCCGCTGGTACTGAGCGGCTTGGCTTATTCTTTGGGCGGAATAACCGAATATTTCCGCTGGCCTGTTATAATTCCCGGTGTCATCGGACCCCATGAGTTATTCCATGTCGCTGTCATTGCCGGCATCGGTTTTCAGTGGTACTTTATTAACCAGTGTTTGGATAAAACGGAGGAGCTTGAACATGAACATGAACAAACTGTCACGGATGGTCAACGAGATCAAAGCGATTGTCAGACAGACTAGCCAATGCCCATGCAGTATCATACTCATTATTTTTCATAAGCTTTTCCCACTGCCTCCCCATGCCCGGACAATAATATGAAGTTCCCGAATCTATTGCGCCCAAAATGGCAGCATTCCGATATTTCCGTCCGTTTGTCCGCAGTCCAGAAATTGGACGATCAGGTGATCCTCGCGGAGATTGCCAAAATTGACACGGACGCTTCAATAAGGGAATCGGCCGTCAACAAATTGAGTGACCAAGCCGTTCTGGCCGCAGTGGCCAAGAACGACTCTGACCCGGCAGTGCGCGGGGCAGCCGTTGCAAACATTACGGAACAGGAAGTTATCGCCGACCTGGCCTGGAACGCCAAGGATGCGGAAATCCAACTGGCCGCCGTGCTGAAACTGGACAGTCCCCTGGCACTCGCCCATGTCGCCAAGTTCACTGACGGTGGGGGCGTGGGCGAAATGGCAGTGGAGAAATTGGACGACCAAAAGCTGCTTGGCAACATCGCGAAGCATGCAATCAATGCCGGTGTTCGTGAGGCCGCTTTACACAAGTTGCAGGATCAAGGGGTTATCGCCGAGGTTGCCAAGAAAGCCAACGATGCTGACTTACGCTCCTCCGCATTGGGCAAATTGACCGATCAAACCAGCTTCGCCGAAGTGGCAAGCCAGGCCGGCCACGCGGATTCGCGCAAAAATGCATTGCAACGGGTGACCGACGAGGCCATTCTTGCTGAAATTGCCAAACACTCAAGCGATGCGGAAGCCCGTAAGTCCGCATTGGAAAAACTGCTTGACCAAGCCAGCCTCATTGATGTCGCCAAACATGGCAGTTTTGAAGACACTCGCTCCTGTGCAGTGCAAAAGCTGGCTGACCAAGCCACCCTGGCCGAGGTGGCGCGAACCGACCCCGATGCCTTCGTGCGCCAATTCGCCGTGCAGAGATTGACCGACCAAGCCGTGATTGCCGAAATCGCTTGCCATGACAGCAACACCTTCGTGCGCGATGCGGCGGCACTCAGGTTGACCGACCAGGCCCTCATCGCCGATATCGCCCTGCACAATTCCAGTTGGGCCGTGCGCAAAACGGCCACCCAGCGCCTGCAAAATCAACGGGTACTCGCCATCATCGCCGATAAAGACGCCGAAACTTATGTGCGAGAGACAGCCGTGCATAATCTGACGGATCAAGCGCTGTTAAGCGCCGTCGCCAGTGACAACAGCAATTGGTCGGTGCGCAAGCTGGCAGTACAGGAATTGACTGACCAGGTGCTGATCGCCAACGTCGCAAAATGTGACGAAAACTCCTATGTGCGCGATGCCGCAGTAGAGAGCCTGACCGATCCCTCGATCCTTGCCGATGTTGCCAAACATGCAAATGATGCCTGTGTGCGCAAAGCCGCCATTCATAAGCTGGGAGACTCGACGGTATTCGCCGAAGTGGCCAAAACCGACGCGGATTGGTGTGTGCGCAAATATGCGGTCTGGGAATTGACCGACCCCGTTGCCCTTGCCGAAATCGCCAAGAATGACGACAACGGCTGGGTGCGCGAGGCCGCAGTCCTGAAGTTGAGCGACAGCGCGGTTCTTACGGAAATCGCCAAGACCGACCCGGCCGCTTTTGTGCGCAAAGCCGCCATCCGCAAACTGACTGACCCGTCAATCGGCTCTTAAGCCAACCCTTTTAAGGTGGTCAATAATCGGTCAGCGTAACAAGCGGCTGGGCTGTACGACAAGGCGAAGATTTTTTTCCTCATGCAACGGCGCAACGACGCAACGTTTAAGGCAAAGCTTTGGCGTGATGCGTAACATTTATGAGTATTCCCATCATCAGGAAACCCTAATGAATGAACCCATGCCCATTGAAAACACCCGCGAAACCGTCGAAGCCTTGTTATCGGTGTTGCAAAACTTGGTTAAAGAGCTTCATCCGGGCAGGCCAATGGCAGCCATTTCCTTGGACAGTTCCCTAGACAAGGACTTGGGTCTGGACAGCCTGGGCCGGGTGGAATTGATGCACCGCATCGAACGCCGCTTCGACGTGGCCCCGCCGGAAAGATTGTTTGCCGAAGCAGAAACCCCGCGCGATCTGCTGCGTGCCATGCTTCAAGCCAGCGCCGCAACCAGCCAGCCCGGTTCCATGGAGTTTGCCAATCTTGCAGTGGGTGGAGGCCAACCCGCCCCCCATGATGCCGAAACGCTGGTCGGCGTGCTGGATTGGCACGTCAGCCAACATCCCGACCGGCCGCACATTCGTTTTTATAGTGATGACGACGAAGGCATGACCCTGACCTATCGCCAACTGCAAACAGAATCCGCCAAAGTGGCTTCCGGCTTGCGAGCGGCGGGCTTGAGGCAGGGGCAAGCCGTCGCCATCATGCTGCCTACCGGGCCTGACTATTTTTTCAGCTTCATCGGCGTGTTGCTGGCCGGCGGTGTGCCGGTGCCGATGTATCCCCCCCCGCGAATGTCGCAACTGGAAGAGCAACTACGCCGTTATGTGGCCATTCTCTCCAATTGCGCATCCCCTTTGATGATTACCATGCCCGAAGGCAAACAACATGCAAAACTGCTCTGTTCGCTGGTGGGGAGCCTGGCGCAGGTGGTTTCCGTCGAGGAGTTGTCCAAGGTGGGCGGTGGGTGTGCCACGCCGGGGATAGGCAGCGGAGACACTGCCTTTTTGCAATACACCTCGGGCAGCACCGGCACCCCCAAGGGTGTGGTGTTGACCCACGCCAACCTGTTGGCCAATGTCCGTGCCATGGGCATGGCGGTCGGAGTGCGGCCTGACGATGTGTTCGTCAGTTGGCTGCCGCTGTATCATGACATGGGGCTGATCGGCGCATGGCTGGGTAGCCTTTACCACGCCATGCCCTTGGTCGTGATGCCGCCTTTGAGCTTTATCTCCAAGCCGCAACGCTGGCTGAATGCCATCCACCGCTATCGTGGCACCTTGTCGGCCTCGCCCAATTTCGGCTATGAAATCTGCCTGCGCCGACTGGAAGAACAAGATACCGCCGGCTTGGACTTGTCCTGCTGGCGGGCCGCCTTTAATGGCGCCGAGGCGGTGATGCCGGAGACCATCGAACGCTTCATCGAGCGTTTCAAGCCTAATGGATTCCGTCCTGATGCGATGATGCCGGTGTACGGGCTGGCCGAATCGTCAGTCGGTTTGGGCTTCCCCCCATTGGGGCGTGGGCCATTGATCGACCGCATCCAGCGCGAATCCTTCAGTCTGCGGGGAACTGCAATCCCTGCCGATGCGGACGACCCGTCTGCATTGCGCTTCGTCGCATGCGGCCTGCCGTTGCCTGGACATCAGATTCGGGTGGTCGATGATGCCGGGCGCGAATTGCCCGAACGCCGCCAAGGCCGCATTGAGTTTCGCGGCCCCTCCTCCACCAGCGGCTATTTCCGCAACAGCGAACACACCCGCGCCTTGTTTCACGGCGATTGGCTGGTGACGGGCGATCTCGGCTACATCAGCGGTGGCGAGATATTCGTCACTGGGCGCAAGAAAGACATCATCATCCGCGCCGGGCGCAACATCCATCCCCAAGAAGTGGAACAGGCGGTCAGCGACATTGAAGGCATACGCAACGATTGTGTGGCGGTTTTTGGCGGCGTGAATGCGGCCACAGGCACCGAGCGGCTCATCGTACTGGCGGAAACCCGGCGCTCGGATGAAGTGCAAGCGGAAGCTTTGCGTGCGCAAGTCAACGCGGTGGTCACCGGCCTGATCGGCGAACCGCCCGACGACATCGTCCTCGCCCCGCCCGGCGCCGTGCTGAAGACCTCCAGCGGCAAAGTCCGCAGGGCCGCAATCCGCGAGCTTTACGAGCGGGGTGCAGTAGGCAAATCCCGCCATTCGTCTTGGCCGCCCTTGGTCGGCTGGTTCATGGAAGGCTTGCAGACAAACTTTAGGCGCAGTCTGATGAAGGCCGGGGAGTGGCTGTTCGCCGCCTATGCCTGGAGCCTGTTCGCACTGCTCGCGCCCGTGGTCTGGACCTCGGCGATGGCCCTGCCAACGCCTAACCAGCGCTGGAATGCCATGCGCACCGGCATTCGTTGGCTGCAAATGGCAACCGGGACGCCTATTTTGGTGAGAGGGCTGGATGAGCTACCGCCAGAAGGCCAAGCTTTCGTCTTGGTCGCCAACCATTCCAGTTATCTCGATGTGTATGCACTCACCGCCGCCCTGCCCCGCCGCCTGTCTTTTGTCGCCAAAGCAGAACTGGCGCGGAACAGGCTGCTAGGCCCGGCTTTGCGCGGCATAGGCACGGAATTCGTCGAACGGTTCGATGCGGAAAAAGGCGTCAATGACGCAAGGCATCTGGCCGGCACCTTGAAACAAGGCAATCCATTGGCCTTCTTTCCCGAAGGCACGTTCACCCGCCGCCCCGGCCTGATGCCATTCCATTTAGGCGCTTTTGCAGCCGCGATTGAGGCCGGCGTGCCGGTGATTCCCGTTGCCTTGCACGGAACCCGCTCCATGCTCCGCGATGGAAGTTGGTTCCCCCGCCGGGGAATCATCAATGTGACCATCGGCAAGCCGATTTCCCCTTCCCTTATACTCGGGGAAAATGGCGGCGATAGTTGGAAGGCAACCATCAATTTACGCGATTTGACCCGCGAACACATCCTGCGCCATGTTGGAGAACCCGATTTGGGCAAATCGTAGGATGTACGGCCTATAGGAATCATCCACTCGCGTTAGCCCATGTTAATCCGCACCAAAATAGCCCAACGCCCTTCCCTCGCACCCGAAACGAGCAATTAATTCTTATAAATCGTACCTATTCCCAAGAAATTCAATGGGATAAAGCGTTGGCACGGCTTCTGCGATAGTCTCCCCGAGCAGTACACACCGTCAACGCTATTAGAGGACAGCGCAATGAAATTTGTCACCGCAATTTTGAAGCCATTTAAACTAGACGATGTCCGCGAGGCATTGTCCGAATTAGGGGTGTCCGGCATCACCGTCACCGAGGTCAAGGGTTTTGGCCGACAGAAGGGCCACACTGAGCTTTACCGGGGGGCCGAATATGTCGTGGACTTTTTGCCCAAAGTGAAACTGGAGGTTGCCGTATCCGACGAGCAGTTGGACGGGGTTATTGATGCCATCGTCAAAAAGGCGAACACAGGGAAAATCGGGGATGGCAAGATTTTTGTGACCAACCTTGAGCAAGTCGTCCGCATTCGCACCGGTGAAACCGGCGCGGAAGCGTTATAAGCAGGAGAAATCCATGAAATCGCTAATCGGTTTTCTTTTATTGATGGGCTTTAGTGGGATGTTGGCGGCAGAAACGGCGGCCCCTGTGCCGAATAAAGGCGATGTGGCCTGGATGATCGTCGCCACCGTGTTGGTCATTCTGATGATTGTCCCCGGCGTGGCCTTGTTTTACGGCGGCATGGTGCGGTCCAAGAATATGCTGTCAATGTTAATGCAAGTGTTTGTCATTTTCGCCCTTACCGCAGTATTGTGGGCAGTCTATGGCTACAGCTTGGCGTTCACCGAAGGCAATAATTTCATCGGCGGGTTCAGCAAGTTGTTTTTGAAGGGGGTGACGCCTGACTCCAACGTCGCCACCTTTAGTAAAGGCGTGGTGATACCGGAATATATTTACATTGTGTTCCAGTTGACCTTCGCGTCAATCACCCCGACGCTGATTGTGGGTGCCTTCGCCGAGCGGATGAAATTTTCCGCCGTGCTATTGTTCATCCTGATATGGTGGACCTTCTCCTATCTGCCCATCGCCCACATGGTGTGGTATTGGGCAGGCCCGGATGCCTACACGAGCAAAGAAGCTGGCGAGGCGGCGGCTGCCACGGCGGGCTTCCTGTTCCAAAAGGGCGCTTTGGACTTTGCCGGTGGCACCGTGGTGCATATCAACGCGGGCATTGCGGGCTTGATAGGCTGCATACTGGTCGGCAAGCGCATTGGCTATGGCAAGGAATCTTTGAAACCGCATAACGTTCCCATGACCATGATCGGTTCTTCCCTGCTGTGGGTGGGTTGGTTTGGCTTCAATGTGGGTTCTAACTTGGAGGCCAACGGGGTTTCCGCGCTGGTGTTCGCCAACACCCTGCTGGCGACCGCCGCTGCGACCTTATCCTGGGTGGTCGCCGAATGGCTGACCCATGACAAACCCTCCATGTTGGGCGGTGCCTCCGGCGCGGTTGCGGGCTTGGTTGCCATCACCCCGGCTTGCGGTTTTGTCGGCCCCATGGGTTCCATCGCGCTGGGTTTGACCGCCGGGGTGGTGTGCTTCTGGTCGGTCAGCTACGTCAAGCACAAATTCGGGTATGACGACTCCTTGGACGTGTTTGGCGTGCATGGCGTGGGCGGTATCTTAGGTGCATTGGGCACCGGCATCTTTGCCGCACCCGCCTTGGGTGGGACCGGGGTTTACAATTATGTGCTCAACAAGGTTGATGATTACAGCATGATTGGTCAATTGACCAGCCAGGCGTGGGGCGTGGGCCTGACCATCCTCTGGTCGGGGCTGGTGTCGCTGATCGCCTACAAGATCGTCGATGCGCTGGTGGGCCTGCGTGTCACCGAGGAAGTAGAGCGCGGGGGCTTGGATGTCGGCGAACACGGCGAGTCGGCTTATAACTTGTAATAGTTGTTATTTTTTACCTTCAAAACGGGCGCGTTGCGCCCGTTTTTTGGTGGGGGACAGAATTAGGGTAAAGCCGAACCCACTGTGGCTATTGCATTTCTGTGGGGATTCTGTTCTTATTGTTTTCAGCCGTTCCCGTGCCTGATCCAACGTTTGTGCTGCGGTCGGCGGATTAGGTATTTTTTTCGCGTCCATGAGTACTGTTTCCATTGTTTCTGCCTTTTAAAAACAATGCATTTGGATGTTGGGTGTCGTGAATATACACCGATTTGCAAATAGGTTATGCGCTTGTGTAGGTGTATAATCCAAAGTTATGTGATTTTTCGTACCAACTTACACTTGAGCAAAAATTACTCATGCTAGGGGAATAAATTTGAAACAGAAAAGAGATATGTATGAGATGCACAAGTATTGGGGGAAAAAGCCTTCCTCTAATCTTGGTGCACTTGTTAGAGAATACAGCGATGAAGGCGACACATTACTCGATCCGTTTTCTGGTTATGGGGTCTTTTGTTGTGAAGCCTATATTCTTGGTAGAAATGTAATATCGAATGACTTAAATCCATCTGCTAATTTTATAAATACCCAACTTTTTGATAAAGATGTTGATCTTAAAATGGTTCAAAAGCATTGGATTAAAATAAAAGCGGAATATACTCCTTTTGTAGAAAATTGGTTTGAATGGAATGCTGATGGTGAAAAAGTTGTTCTAATTTCAGTTTTACGGAACAAAAGTAATCTACCGATTAAAGCTAAATATAAAATTGAAGGTGGAAGAAAGGCCAAAGAGATTGAAATTTGCACTGCTGATGCGGAAAAATATTTAGAGTTTGAAAATACTCAAACAATACATGACTGGTACCCTGATCTATGTGTTATTGAAAATTCAAGAATTTCGGCACGAAGAGGAATGACTGTCGCTTCCCTATTTACAAAAAGAACACTTGCTTGCCATGCAAGACTACTTAATCTAATTGAAAAACACTCATCTGGAAAAGAGAAAGAATTGCTTAAGCTGGCATTTACGGCAAATTTAGCAAATTGCTCAAAGTTAGTTCCTCCCATAAAAAGCAGGGGCGATATGGCTCCAGGGGCTTGGATGACCGGCTTTTATACTGGTGAAACCTATATTGAAAATAATGTTCTTGATTATTTTGAAAACAGATTAAGCAAAGCCATCAAAGGTAAAAAAGAATATTTACAGTGCTTCATGCGAGATAATGATTTATTTTCTAATGCAAAAACATCCCATAACTCAACATATAAAGTGACAAAAAATGATGCAAAAAAACTCAATTTAGCAAATGAGTCTATTGACTATGTGTTCGCCGACCCTCCTTATGGGGAGGCTGTTCCATATTTTGAACAAAGTGTTATATGGAATTCATGGTTAAAAATGATGCCAGACTATGAAAATGAAATAGTTATCAGTGACAGCAAAGCAAGAGACAAAGGTAATTTAAACTTTGAGAATGATATAAACGCCGCATTTTCTGAGATAAGAAGGGTTTTAAAAAACAACAAATACTTTTCTTTGACATATCACTCACTTTCTGGATATGAATGGAGCGCAATAACTAACACCTGTGTAAAAAACGGATTTGAACTACATAAATTTGAATGGCTAGTACAAAAATCATTTACACCAAGACAGATTAATAGAATTCAAAGCATTAAGGGTGATGTTTTAGTTACTTTTAAAAAACTTCCAAAGATTCCGGTTTTTGATGAAGTCACTAGTGAGGAGTTATCTACGATTTTGGAAAATAAAATTCACGATTGGCTACAAAATAAATCTCTGGATACAAATCAGATTTTTCTTAAGGTTATGGAAATGGTATTCAAGGAAAGAATTGTTGCTGGTTCCGTTGACCTATTGGGAATACTTCTGAAGAATTTCAAATTTTGTGATGAAAAATATTGGACTTTATATGACAAACCTAAACTTCAAGCAAATGGATAAGCTTTTTAGAAATGATGATTTCCCAGCAATAGAAAATGATGTTCGTGGAGTTCGATTTCTTAAACTGAGGAGCATGTCTCGAAAAGAGACAATGAAAGAGTTTTGCACTCGACGCAGCATCGCAATAGAGGGAATAAAAGCAAAGGATTATTTCGAAAAAGTATTTGAAGACGAAGATATTACTGATATACAAATCAACGAATATATAAATTTAAAATATCAAGAAGAACGCGCAGATAGAGCCGACAAGCAGGAATATTTAGTCGATCAACTTAATAGATTGCAGCATTTTGACTGGGGCGGGTCGTTTGGGAATAGCTTAGAAAAAAACATTGTTAACAATTATGTTAAAAAAATTCAGTCATTTGACAAAATAAATGAAGAAATCGAAGGAAGCTTACTTTCCAGCATGAGGGGTTACACTCTTAATTCTTGGTACAATCACTGGACATCTATAATAATAGAAGACTTGTTTAAAGATCATGCATCAGTCCTTCCAACGGTTGGGCTTGTTAAAAAAATAGATTTCTTCATAAATAACATTCCTTTTGATCTAAAGGTTACCTATTTCCCAGAACAATTATTAGCCGACAAGCTCCATGATAATGGCTATGGGAATGAATTAACTATGCTCAAGAAGGTTTGCCGAGTGCTTCGTATTTTTATACCAAACGACCTAAATCCGAAGGAACTCAAATTACATCTTTTTAATAAGTTGCGTGAAGACCAAAGGCGAGAGGCAAAGAACTTTGTTATAGAACTAAACGATGCAAAAAAAGAAATAATGGACGAATCAGAAAACAATCCTGCTGAATTGAAAAAGTGGTTTTATGAAAATCAGGGCGAAGCAAGATTTGATGCGTCAAACCGTTTTTTTCTGGTTTTAACTGATGAAAGTGACATGTCGTCTAGCTGGAAGCTGAAACGCAATATCGTTTTCTTGCAAGAAAAAATACACCGACATTTGGATAATTTAGCTATGGATATAGACTCGCTTAATACTGAATTTTACTGGGCGCAAGATCAAAGAAGCTATAGTTGTAAATCAGACATATTGTTTTTGAAGTACAGTGGAGCGGCTTAGTGTTTAAATTGGCCCTTTCGTTGGCTGGTTCCCAAGCTCCGGCTTGGGAACCCGGTACTTGAAGCTCCTGCTTCGTGGTGCATGGCAAGCGGGAGCTTGTAAAGAAAGGGCTCCCAAACTGGAGTTGGGGAACCAGCCGAACATGAAAACGCTGTAATTTTAGAGGATACCCTCATGCAAAAACAATTCAATGTAGTCATAGAACAAGACAGTGAAGGGTATTATGTCGCTTCAGTACCCGCCTTGCGTGGCTGCCATACCCAGGCAAAATCTTTGGATGAACTCCTGGTACGTATCAAGGAAGCTATTGAGCTTTGCTTGGAGGATCAAGATGAACAGAGCGAACTGCTTGATTTTGTGGGTGTGCAGAGAGTGACAGTCAACTATGGCGAAGCTGCCTAGTCTGACCGGCAAACAACTGATTACCGCCCTAGCGTTGGTAGGGTTTGAGGTGGTTCGCACAAAGGGCAGTCATCACTTTTTACGCCATTTTGATGGTCGAACGACTGTTGTGCCAGTACACGCGAAGGAAACTATTGGCCCAGGTTTGCTTTTGCAAATCTTGCGGGATTGTGAAATGAGCAAGGATAACTTGATTGGTTTGCTTTGAGGGAAGATCCGTAAGTCTTACGTCCGCTTTATTTATGAATAAATTGATTAAACTCACTACCTACACAATACAACCTTACCTATACCCAGAGGTTTGATTATGGTCACAAATACCTTGATTGAAACACATATTGACGGCACTGTAAAAGAAGAAGCCACCGCCGTGTTGGCGACAATGGGGTTAACCATTCAGGATGCCATTCGCATCATGCTGATTAAAGTTGCCCATGACCACGAACTACCCTTTGATCCATTTCTTCCCAATCCCGAAACCGTGGCGGCAATGGAAGAAACAAGGTTAGGTCAACTGAAAAATTCAGAAACCATTGAGCAATTTATGGAAGCCATGCAGGGATAAATGAGAAATATTGAGTGGACAGCCGCTTTTAAGCGGGATTTTAAAAAAATCGGCACGTTTGAATCTGCTTTTGTCGAAGCCCTCTGGAAATTGGCTAACGATGAAGCATTACCGGAAAGGTTTTGTGACCATGCGCTGACAGGTGAGTGGAAGGACTTTCGAGATTGTCATATCCGCCCTGATTTGATCTTAATCTATCGCAAGCCTAACGCTGATCGGCTTCAGCTAGTCCGCTTAGGTTCCCATTCTGAATTAGGTCTTTGACCCGGTAAAGCCGTAAGGCGGAACCATGGACGGATTCCGCCGAATATTCTCTCGTTCCCACGATCCAGCGTGGTAATGCTTGCCCCGGTGCTCCCTGCCGCGTAACCGACCGCTGGTGCGGACAAGGCGGGTTACCACGCTGGAGCGTCACTGCCATTAAGTTAGTGGCAACGATACCGTAGGAGTGGGCCATGCCCACGAAAAAATGTCGGCAAATCGTAGCGTTGTCGAGTGCCATCGCGGGCATGGCCCGCTCCTACAAAGCTTAACTTAATGGCAGTGACGCTGGAGCGTGGGAACCAGAAAAAAAAACGCTACGACTCAAGCCATCCGGGCGACCGGCCGCGCCATTTTCGCCGGAATCGCTGCTGATCCTGGTGTTGATGGATTTGTCCTCGGGCTACCTGCTGCCGGAGACCATCCAAGGGGATCGCAGCTTTGACACCTGGTTTGCCCAGGCGTCCCCGCGGCTGGAGGCGCAACGGGCCCGGGCCATGGAGGCGC
>Ga0194049_1000068_pt1 | contig 40813 bp, 38 predicted proteins | sample JunL2225m_MetaG_FD_148665 | JGI IMG/M metagenome (GOLD analysis project Ga0194049, IMG submission 148665) | Anoxic zone freshwater microbial communities from boreal shield lake in IISD Experimental Lakes Area, Ontario, Canada - Jun2016-L224-25m | ecosystem: Environmental > Aquatic > Freshwater >... | reverse complement strand
GAAGAAATCACCACGGCAGCAATGCAGTGGAATCCGGGTATTTTTGCCCTTTATACCCGGATTCCTCTGCACCCTTCGGCTATGCTCAGTGGTAGCCAGCCATAGTCCTTGCTGCGGAGGTCGGCGGTGTTATCGCTGACGCTCGTTCCGGTGCTGATGCTGCTGTTTGCGCGCGGAAAAATCCTTGCAGAGCGGCAAAGCTTGCTTTGACCGCCTGTCGCAGACAGGCAGGGGCAAGGCAAGCCTTGCCAAGGTCAGCGATATGCCGAACGTGAACAGTTCGGTGCGTGACATCAGTGAATAAGCCCAATTACAACCCATGGGTGGAATTACCCATTGACTTAAATGTGCCGAATGGATTTTTTTCCCATTAAACGGGGTTACACAAGCCATTCGCTTAGCCCAGACCCAATGAAACCCATTGAAAATAAAGGAACCGGCAAAGACCTGCATTGTTCACCATTCATTGCGAGATTGGCAACCATGAGTTAACAGTGAGTTTTTGTGCAAAAAAACAACTGCATGTTGACATTAAGCCACAGCCACTATTAAATGCAGCGTCAACTATAAAAATAACATTTGCGGGGAACTTTATGAAACCTAAACAGACACCAGTCACTTACGCTTGTATTGCCGCTGCCCTGTTCGCGCTGGTTCTATCGGCGGATGCCTATGCGGTCGATGTCGAAGCCGCGCAAGCCTTGGCCAAGCAAAACAACTGCTTCCGCTGCCATGGCATAGACAAAGACAAGGACGGCCCCGCTTGGAGAAAAATTGCCGCCAAATTTAAGGCAATGCCAAATGCCGAACAAAAATTGACAAACCATCTCACCTCGGGAGAAAAAGCCAAATTTCCCGACGGTCACGAAGAAGATCACAAGATATTGAAGTCGGACGACCCGGCTGAAACCAAAAACCTAGTGGATTGGATTCTTTCCCTCTGATTTGACGCCATCCCAGGAGTCCTTAACCGTTGCCACTCGCGGAGAAGGCTACCTAAAATGCGGCATCAAAATGACTATCCGAAACCTAAAATTCCGGGCTTTTTCTCATATCGCTCCCATTAGCACTTAATATCCTGAAAAGCTAAACATATGAAAATATTAATTAAAATAATCCTTGTCTGCGGAATGTTGTTTGCAACGGCCCACGCGGAGACCGCATCCACCCAAGTGGTGGGTGCAACGGGGAAAACCGCTGCCAAACCTGCCGAAGACCGGGATGCGGTGTGTACGCGCTGCCACGACGAGACGGAAACCAAACCCCTCCTCTCCATTTACCAGTCAGCGCACGGAAACCGGGCCGATGCCCGCACCCCATCGTGCCAACAGTGCCACGGTCAAAGTGATACCCACTTGAAAGGCGACCCTAGCCAAAAAGGGCGGGCGGCCCCGGACATCGTTTATGGCACACAAAACAAAACCTATGTAGCGACACCTGCCGTTACCCAGAATGATAAATGCATAGGCTGCCACGAAAGCGGTTTGCGCACACACTGGAGCGGAAGCCAGCATGAAATGCAAGGCGTGACCTGTAGCAACTGTCACACCTCCCATGTGCCCAAGGACAAGGTGCTGGAAAAAATCAGCCAACCCGACGTTTGCTTCACTTGCCACAAGACCCAGCGTGCGGAAATCCATCTTTTCTCCGTCCACCCCATCTTGGTCGGCAAGACCGCCTGTTCCGAATGCCACAATGCCCACGGTTCCACCGGACCGAAGATGTTGATAAAGCAGTCGACTAACGAGACTTGCTACACCTGCCATGCCGAGAAGCGCGGACCCTTCTTATGGGAACACTCGCCCGTGGTTGATGACTGCACCAACTGCCACACGTCGCACGGTTCCAACAACCCTCCCTTGTTGAAGCAGCGCACGCCTTGGCTGTGCCAAGAATGCCATACCGCCGACCATGCACAGACAGTGGACAGCGGTGCGAACCTGATTAATGGCGATGTCACGACCATCAATGGTCGGCAGTCATTCAACAATCTGTCGCCTCGTGCCCAGGCTAATGGACTCAACTGTTTAAGCTGCCACTCGATGATTCATGGTTCGAACCATCCGGCCGGCGCTAAATTCAACCGATAAAGAGGCGGGAAGAATCATGGTCAACTATAACTTCAAACTACGGGCCGGCGTAAGCGCGATCTTCGCCGCCATGCTGATGGGTCAAACTGCCATCGCCGCCGAGGCGACCAAGCACCCCACTGCCAAACCGGCGAAAGCCACCCATGCCACGAAAAAGGCAAAAACAAGTTCTGCCAGCAAATCGACCTATGCCACCAAACCAGCCGTGGTCGCCCCCGTTGCAAAACCGGCTGTAGCCACCCCTGTAACCCGAGCGGCAGAAACTGGCGCATCTGACAGCGCTGCGTTGGACGAACTGACCAAGCCACAAAGCTATATAGAGGCTGGCGTACTCGGTGTGACCGAAAGCAACTGGAAATACGGCCAATACAACGGTTTGCCCAACAGCGGACCCTATGGCATCGGCAATTTCGACATCAATGGCGGCGGCGCTTACAACAGCGATGATGCCACCCGCTGGCGTTTGACAGGCAAGAACATCGGCTTGGAGACACGCGAGTTCACCGCCGAATACAAAAACCAAGGCAAATACAAGTTCAATGCCGGCTATAACGAGATTTACCGTATCGGCCAGGGCACCTATGAGACGCCTTACATCGGTGCGGGTGGCAATCAACTGAATTTGCCCTTTAATTGGCAGTATCCGCTAAACAATAACATGCGGACTTTGCCCCAGGCCGACAGACCCCTCTTTCAGGGTGTCGAATTGTCCACCAAGCGTAGGCGGGTGGATGGCGGGTTTGGTTATTTCTTCAACAACGAATGGGAACTCAAGGGCAGCATGCGCCATGAGGAAAAAAACGGTATGCAAGCCTTGGGCGCGCCTATCGTCGCAACCCGGTCGGTCATACTGCCCAATCCAATTTCACAATCCACGGATCAGATTAACGCCAGCCTGAATTTCACGGGCGAGAAGGCTTATGGGGCGTTCGCCTATTATGGCTCGATATTCCATAACGACTATAATTCGGTTATTTTCCAGAACGCATACGCAGCCCCGGCGTTGGGTAATCCAAAATTTGGCCAGATGAGTACCATGCCGGATAACCAATTTCATCAGTTTACCTTGAGTGGTGGCTACAACTTTTCAACGGATACTAAACTGGTCGGTTCCGGTGCCTATGGTCGCAATTGGCAGGATCAAAACTTTCTGCCCATCAGCACCTCGACATTTGCGATGCCTACGCAAAATAATCTGAATGGTGGCGTGGATTTCAAGAACGTCAACGTAAAGCTCACTCACAAGGCCACTGCGGACTTGAATCTGGCAGCTTCGTATAAATATGACGAGCGGGAAAACACCACTTCGGTCTACACCTATCAGTTCCCTGATGTGGACACGACCGGGCAGGGAACCAATTTCCGCAACAACACGCCGTTCAGCAGGAGAGTCCAAACCGGCAACTTGGATGCAAGCTATACCATCGCCAAAGGTCACGCACTGAAATTCGGCTACGAAATACAGAACATTGACCGCTGGTGCAACGGAACATGGACCTCTTGCGTAGACACGGTGACGACTCGGGAAAACATCGGCCGGATCGATTATCGTGGCAGCTTGACTGACAAAATCAACACTAAACTAGGCTATGCCTATTCCAACCGCAGTGCGGATAATTACAACCAAGATTCCGCATACTTGGCTTCATTCCAGCAGCCGCAAACTGCCGCACAGTGGAATTTGTATAATAACTATTTAGCGATTGGCTTACCGTCTTGGGGTCCGGCCTTGCCTTGGCCCAATCGCGGAGTTCCCTATCCTTTCCCGAATGTTTATGCGAATAATAACCCAATCACTACGATGGTCACTGGCGGTGGCATTGCGCAAGACATCAACGGTTTGGGAAGATTCAACACGGCACCGCGTAATCGCCAGAGCTTTAATTCACAGTTAAACTATCAAGCCACTGATAAACTGGGCTTCGGTGTCAACGGTGATTATCGCTATGACGACTATTACCAATCGACCTTCGGTCTGCAATCGTCGAGGAATTGGTCCATCAACTTCGACAGCAGCTATAACTTCGACGAAAACTTAAGCGGTCATTTGTTCTACACCTTCCAAAACATACAAAACAAGACGGCAGGAATGTCCTACGGCAATAACGCCAACACAGGCATCACCAGAGCCGGTTCGGTGATCGGCGGTTGCGTGAATAATGTTTTGGCCGTGAATAACTTCGCCAAGACCGACCCTTGCCGTGATTGGTTATCCAATATGGGCAATGATATCAATACGGTGGGTCTGGGGTTGAAGCACAAGGGTTTGTTTTCCAGCAAACTTGAACTGAACGGGGATTTCCTACTGAGTTTTGCGAGAACCACCACGGATATAAACGGTGGACAATATGTGCAAAGCCCCACCGGCACGGCAACTAATGGGCCGTTTTACTATATCCCGGCCGCTGGCATGCCGGATGTCAATACCCAAATGTATCAGTTCAAGCTGGATGCCAAATACAATGTGAGCAAAGCTTCCGCCGCCCATTTGACTTACATGTTCCAGCACATGTGGAGTAATGACTACACCTACATTGGTCAGCAGCCACTAGGGACGCCGACCGGGGTGATGCCCACTTTCATGCAGGCACCGGTTTACTCGGTTCATGCGATTGGTTTGTCGTATATCTATAATTTCTAGGAGAATAGCAGATGATTGGAACTAACCAAACTACCACACTGGGCAAATTGGCTATGCCCTATAAAGTTCTGTTCACCGGCTTTTTGCTGGTGGTAGGGCTAGGGCTGATGATGGCGGGAGCACAGATCATGCTCACCCATGGCATGGCGGATGGCAAACCCGGCTTGTCCAATGAGGATATTGTCTATAGTTATTATGGCAACCGTTCCGGTTCGAAATTGGAAGCCGCCCTTACCGGCAAGATGAAATCCAAAGCACCCGATGCAGACCGCTTTGTGTTGATTCAGTGGGCGCGCGACGAAGCCCCAGCCAGTCAATGGGGGAAGGTCGGGCCAATATTGGAAAAAAATTGCAGCAAATGCCATGATGAGGAATCTGGCTTGGATCTAGTGGCGAAGCAGGAGGTGGCGGTGAAATTGGCCGAGGTCGATCACGGTGCCAGTATCTCCAGCCTGACTAAAGTCTCCCATATCCATTTGTTCGGCATCGGTTTCATCTTCATGTTTGTGGGTTGGATTTTTGCCATGGCAGAATTCAATTCCCGCTGGAAACTGATTCTAATCGCAACTCCGTTTGTTTTCTTGATTGCGGACATATTGTCTTGGTGGCTGACCAAATTCTGGCCTTCTTTTGCATGGCTGACCATGATAGGCGGTTTTGGCTATAGTCTGGCTTCCACCGTGATGGTGGCAACAAGCCTCGTCCAAATGTGGTTGCCACGCTGGATCGACAAACCGTAGTAAACACTCACATTGTTCTTGTTGCCGGAGTGCTTCCATGCACTCCGGCAAATTCACAAATTCCCCCGATTACCTGTATTTTCCCCGCAATTAACGTATATTATACGTGTCAGGCTAACTGATTGCAGTACACCCCAACTCGGCAGTCAGAAGCGTTGTAGGGCGGATGAATCCGCCCCTACACAATTTTGAGTACAAATAATCATTGAATTATTCCCATTTCACTGAAAAATAGATCCCGCCCCTGTCTTGGCAACCGCCAAAGAGATTTGGAAAGGGAACCATCATATTGAAGATAACGAGGTAAAAAATAGTGACAGGATCAATTGTCGGAATGGCTTTCACCGCGCTGGTTTGCGCCGGCCTTGGGTATTTCTTTTTAGTGACCAGGGGGGCGCTGATTGCCCATGCCTTTGTCCCACGCGCACAGGATAGATTCCACGTCTATTGGGTTTATTCCAATATGGGGCTTATTAAATTCTCAGACAAGAAAACCTGGGTTGCCGCAGTCTTGTTGTTTCAATATGACCGCTTGGTCGATAAAGTCGTCAGCGAAATTCGGCGGACATCGCTGATAGGCAAGACGTTCCTGATGACTTCCTGCGCTTTCGGCGATGTAATGCCCAAGATTGTGAAAGCCAGTGTCAACGGCGGCGCGGACCGCATTTGCATCACCGACCTCATCAAGAACGAACTTATCCACGCGAGAAAAAAGCTCAATGACTTCCAAGGCAAGTTTGAACTTGCCGAGGCGGATGCCACCCGGATGCCACAAGCCGATGGGACCGTGGAGGTTAATCTCATCTTCTTTTTATTCCACGAATTGCCGGATGCGAGCAAGGAGATGGCTTTCTGCGAAGCCATGCGCGTGACTGCACCCGGCGGAAAGCTCATCATTGCGGAGTTTCACCGGCCGCGCAAACGAATCATGCGCTGGTTGGGGCGACTGTATTTCACCGTGTTCGAGCCATTTGCGCTGACCATGTGGAACCAATACGACCCGGTGCGTTATCTTGAAAGCAAGGGAGGTTGGACTTGTGAACGCTCAACGTATTTTTTTGGCAACTTTCAAGTTGTTACCGCGATAAAAAAAGGCCCTTAGCTTAAAGCTTAAGAGCCTCTCAGTCATTTGGCGCGCCCGGAGGGATTCGAACCCCCGACCAATGGCTTCGGAAGCCACTACTCTATCCAACTGAGCTACGGGCGCTTATGGAATGGGTACATTCTACACGTTTTCCTAGCCATTTAACAGACTCTTTATATGGGCGAGGGACGCTTTGCCACGTTCGTGTTTGACTTCTTCCGAAACGGGGTTGCGGTCGTTCCACTCCAATTCCTCCAATGGCAGTTCGTCGAGGAAACGGCTGGGCTTGCAGTCGGTCATTTCGCCGTATTTTTTCCGGTGGGTGCAGTAGCTGAACGTAAGCTGTTTTTTAGCACGGGTGATGCCGACATAGGCCAGCCGGCGTTCTTCTTCGATGGAATTCTCCTGGATGCTGGTTTGGTGGGGCAACAGGTTCTCCTCCATGCCAACTAAGTAAACGTAAGGGAATTCCAAGCCCTTGGCGGCATGAAGGGTCATCAAACTAACCCGGTCGCCGCTGTTTTCCTCTTCTTGGCGGTCGAGGATGTCCAATAACATGATCTTAGCGACCACCTCCGCCAGACTTTTCCCCTCGCCGGTTTCCTCTTTTGAGAGGCGTTGCAGCCATTCCAACAGTTCACGCACATTGCCCATGCGCCGGTCGGCTTGAGCGTCGCTGGTGCTGTTTTCTTGCAACCAGTCCTCATAATTCAATGCTTCGATGAATTCGTCGATGACCGCAAAAGTATCGCCACGTTGGGCGCGGTCAGCCACATCCACCATCCCGTTGGCAAAATGGCGCAATTTGTTGACGGCGGCCGCCGGCAAGCTCTGCTCCAATCCCAATTCAAAGCAAGCCGTGAACAAGCTGGCATGGCGCTGGTTGGCATATTGACTAAGCTTTTCTAGCGTGGTCGGGCCGATTTCCCGGCGCGGCGTGTTCACGACCCGCAAGAAGGCGGCATCGTCGTCGGTGTTCACCATCAGGCGCAGATAGGCGAGGATGTCTTTGATCTCGGTGTTGGCGAAAAACGATGCCCCGCCACTTAGAAAATAAGGAATGTTATGCTCACGCAAGGATCGCTCAAACAAGTGCGATTGATGATTGCCCCGGTACAAAATGGCGTAATCCGAGAACTGGGTATTGTGGCGGAATTTATGATGGATGATGTCCGAGGCGATTTGGCGCGATTCGGCAATCTCCTCCTTGGATTTGATGACCCTAGGCTGGTCACCCGGCCCGAAGGCACTCCACAAGCGTTTCTCGTACACATGGGGATTGTTGGCAATCAATTGATTCGCGATTTTCAGAATACGCCCAGTCGAGCGATAATTTTGCTCCAGTTTGATGACTTTCAGTCGCGGGTAATCCTGTTGCAATTGGGTTAGATTTTCCGGCTTCGCCCCGCGCCAAGAATAAATCGACTGATCGTCATCGCCCACCACGGTGAACCGCCCCAAGTTGCCTGTCAGCAATTTGACCAGTTGATATTGGGTCATGTTGGTGTCTTGGTATTCGTCCACCAGCAGATAGCGAATCTGATTGCGCCATTTTTCCAATACCTCGGCATGTTCCTGAAACAACACAACCGGTTGTAAAATCAGGTCATCAAAATCCACCGCGTTATAGGCTTTGATCTGGCGGGCATACTCGCCATAGACGCGGGCGGCAATGGCATCATCGGCTGAACCGCCCACCGCCACCGCCTGTTCAGGCAGCACAAACTGGTTTTTCCAATGGCTGATTTTCCAAGCATAGTGATCCACCTTTTCCATGTCGTAAACCTGCGGCCCGTGCTTGATGAGTTCCTTCAACAATAACTTGCGATCATGCTCGTCGAAAATCGAAATGGCGGATTTGAACCCCGCTGCCTTGTGTTCACGGCGGACAATATCCAAGCCCAAGGCATGGAATGTCGATACCCTCAGCCCTCGCACCTCCTTGCCTTGCACCAATTTACCGACACGGGTTTTCATCTCCCTTGCCGCCTTGTTGGTGAACGTCAACGCTGCGATGTGGCGGGCCGGAGTGCCTTGTTGAATCAGATAGGCGATTTTCTCGGTGATGACCCGCGTCTTGCCGCTCCCCGCCCCGGCCAGCACCAGCAAAGGATGCTCCAGCAGTTTGACGGCGGCGAGTTGTTGGGGGTTTAGCGTGGAGGGGTTGGGCATAAAGAATCTATGATGGTTTGCCAAGCACCTAACAATTCCGGCAGGTTCTGAATAAAATAGCGGGAATAATCTATCTGGACTTGGTTTTCCTCCAAGCGCAAGAAAAGCCATTCATAGCCACTCGTGACAGCGCCATAAACACGAGGAATAGTTTCCTGATGATTCTGATTAAACAATTGGGCGGCGTACATTTCGGCTATGCATTGTGGCGAAGCGTCAATTAAATCCTGGTCTTTTTTCACTTCGACGATGGCAATGACCGGGCTTTCAACAAATGCGGCATTGTGCTTGTTTGATATTAAATAATCGCAAAACCCTTTTAATCCCCGTTTTTTGTCAATATCGAATGGATAACCGGAGAAAATAGAGATTTTTTCGGTGTTTCTCTGTTTTAACTCCACTAGAACTGGTGTAATCAACAACTCTGACCGGGCTTTTTCAGTACTGGTAGGCAAGGCATTATTGTATGCCAGCGTTTGCAACAGCCATGCCGAAGGATTAACAGCTTTTATCTCGTTAAAAAGCTGTTGCATGGTCACAGAGATTCCCAGTTCGCCCAAGTCTTCGGCAGTATATTGTGAATAGGAATTTTTCATTGGCATAGTCCTGAATATATTGCGTTTATTATCATTATTCTCGTTCCCATGCTCCAGCGCCCGTCGTTATACACAAGTCCCACGGAACGAGAAAACGCCGTCATTCCGGCATGGATGCCGGAATCCAGCGTCCATGGACGGCAACTTGCCGCTTGCACAAGTGTTTGAGGTGAGTTGCCAGCCCGCAGTAAGAACCGATGGAGCGGCATTAAAGACTTTCCTTGAATTCGTCCCAATCGACGAATTCGCTATCGTCCCCTGCCAGCAAGCGAGTTTGAATCGCCTGCACCGCAGCCATTTCTTCCTGACTTGCACCATCATCTTCATCGAAGACATGACAGAGATCTTCAGGCAATAATCGCAAAAAACTGATGATTTGTGGATAAATCCGTTCATCGACTTCTAGACTTACGGTTTTCATTCTATTATCTCGTTTTCGTTTATTTATTCTGGTTCATAGCCCATCATCCAGCAATTTCTCCAATTGATCCTTAAATTGGCGTTTCAAATGTTCGATATTGTCGTAACTAGTATGAAAATGCTCCAACTCGCCAAGTTTCTTTTTGAAATTGAGCAATGACAAAACCTCGTCTCCGACATTCCCCATCTTCACATCCGCGTTTTTGAAAAAAGTATAAATCCGTGGCTTTTTAGTTTGCATAAATTGTCGGTGGGCAACATCAAATTCCTCTTCTGTGTATTTTCCTGTCTTGGTGAAAAAAAGGCTGACAAAAATATCACAATCACAGATAGCCTGATTATATTCGTCTTGCATGCGGGTTTCCGACATCGCGTCGAGGAAATTTTCCCATCGCTTGATTTCCAAATAAATACCCCGCTTCAGGTATTTATCGTTTTGGGTACGAAAATACAGGTCAAATTCGTCGCGGTCTGGCCGAAGCTCAGAAGAGGAAGCCAGGAAGATTTTTATTGTTTGTGGTGAAGCCCATCCCGGTAATTCCTTGACGCTTATGCCATCTAGCAATTCCAGCACATCCACATATTCAAAACTGCCAGGACACTCTACCTTGAATTTTGCGAACTTTTTTCGCCTGAGCAATTCTTTGAATTCAAAGGCGCGGGGTTGAGCCAAACCTTGGCATTGCTTGCAGTTGCAAGGAACTAGCTTCTCCACTCGTTCTTTTAAACCGTGGAAGCTTTCGTTCAATGCGTCCAAATCAGCGGCGATGACGGACAGCAATTCCTTGCGCTCCGGTCCTCTCGCCCGCATGGCAATTTCCCCACCTTTGGGCGGAATCTCCACCAAGATTTGACTGCCGTCGCGCTCAAACAACACCCCCGTCACCCAACCCAATTCCGGTTGGGGTACGAAGCGATGCAAGCGTACCATCAAACGGCTAATGAGCCCTTTGGGCATGAACTCGTAGCGGTAGCGCAACACCAAATCGCCGGGTTGTTCCCAATTCATCAGCTTGACAGGTTTGGATGGTGGCAACAATTGTGGAGCCAGCCAAGTTTCAGGCTTGGCATCTTGCAGAGGATAACAGAGTTCAAACTTCTGCATTAATGCCAGCAGTTCTGGATGCATGTCGGCGTACACCGAATCCTGCCAAACCCGTTGGCAGTCTTGCAACGTGAAACGCCCCAAGGCTAGTTTGACGCTTTCATCATCCAACATTTTGAACACCGCATCCGTAGCCCATTCGTTTTGCAAGATCACCGTGCGAGCCAGCAGTGCATCGTCTTGAAAATGCAGAAAGACACCCAAGTCATGGAAATAGCGGCTTAGATGCAAGGCTTTGGTGCGGTCAAACGGCAAATGCTGGCTGTATAAATCGAAGTATTCTTGTTGTATAATATAGGGTTTCCGTTCGGCTAGAGTTTCTATATCGGCACGAATGGAAACCCAAAGCTTGGGTAGTTCTTCACCTATATGAGGGAGTTGGCTGGCATGATATTCCAATGCTTGTCTTAATTTGTCTGCGGCATTATTGAGTTCAAGATTGCCTCGGAATACATCTTTGACATTACTAAAATGGCCTTTAATACCCGCTACGTCTATTGTCTTGCTACGTCCGCCTTTCTCGTTTTGGAAAATCAACACGGGGCTATGGTCGGAGAGTTGATCCACCACTTCCAGCCAGTATTTGAATTCTTTATCTTGTACAGATTTATGATCTTTTCGTGTGTCGTCTAGCAACACATACAGTGAGCGCTTGGTTAGGAAAAATTGGTGAGTAGCGTGATAGATTTCTTGACCGCCGAAATCCCAGACATTCAAACGGAAATCTCGGCCTTCTTTAGTTTTGAATTCATGTCGATGAATATCTATACCTTTGGTGGTTTCGGCTTCTTCGGGTAGGTTTTTGTCGGTTTGATAAAGTCTCCGTAACAAACTGGTTTTTCCTGCACCGCCTTCGCCAACAATCAGCAGTTTAGCTTCAAACAGAAAATCTACACCTTGGAATTCTTTTTCTTTAAAATAGTTGAGGATGGCTTCGTTGCCTTGTTGGATCACTTCGATTGGTGGGTTTGTAAGCAAGCACCCTTTGACACAAATACTACCTACTCGCTTATTATTATATTTTACTGGAATTCCACTTTTTATTAGCGGCAACAAAGGAAAAAGGTCAGAAACTCGTGTTTTCGAGATAGTAAGTGTATGTAGGCTTTTCAGTCCTGCCAATGGAGTCAGATCTTTAACTTGTGTTCCTGAAATATTAAGTTTTTGTAATTTTTCTAATTTGGCAAGTGGATTCAAATCGACAATTAGAGTTTCAGAGGCATTAAGTGCTTGAAGATTTAGCAGTCCATCTAAAGGGTTCAAATCCGCTATGCGTGTTTGACAAACTTTTAGACTTTGCAGATTTTTCAATCTAGAAAGCGGACTTAAATCAACAACTAAAGTTTCTGCAACATTTAGTGCTCGTATTTCCCTCAATTCTAACAGCGGTGTCAATTCTATGATTCGTGTTTGTGAAACAAAAAGTCTTTGTAATCCCGACAGCCCTGACAGATGCGTTAGTTCTACGACTGGGGTTCCTGAGATATTAAGTTCTTGAAGGCTAATCAGCCCAGATAGCGCATTTAGTTCTATTATTCGGGTTCGCGCTGCAATCAATTTATTTAGGTTCGTCAACAACAACAGGGGTTTTAGATCAGTAATCAGAGTTCCAGCGACAATTAGTTCATGCAGATTAATCAATCCTGCCAACGGGGTAAGTTCTGAGACTTTTGTTTGCGATACATTTAATACTCGTAACGCTGTCAACTTTGAAAGTGGGGTCAGATCAGTAACTAAAGTATGAGATATATTAAGTATTTGTAAATTACTAAGCATTACTAATGGGGTTAAATCATCTAGATAAAATCTATTTTCCCAATCCCCACTCAACCTAAGTAGCTTAAGGTTAACCAATTTTGAAATGGGATTGGTTGTTAGAGTCTCAGTATGTAATCTATTACTAGAACTAATACTGGGTGAAGAAGAAGCAAGAAATTGTATGTTATTGGGAGGGCCTAAATTCTGGGATTCCTTTCGCCCTCCCTCATCCCACCACCGTGTTGAAAACGACAAGCCTTCCAACCACACCAACTCCCCAATCTCTGCTGGCACTTCGGTCAAGCCGCAATTGCCCAAATCCAAAAACGGGGCGCGGATTTTCTTGTTTTCTTCGATCAAGCGCAGGGCGAGTTCCGACATGGGCTATTCTCCTTTAGTAAAGCAGTCTATTTCCATGGCAACATGAAACACACTTAGAATGTCGATCACAGGGCTATCGTGGTGGCGTAACAATGCAATTGCATGAAGAACGGAACCCGTCATTCCGGCATGGACTGCCGGAATCCAGTCACAAGGATGTGAAGCTTTGGGCTGACACGTTGCCTGAATCAAGCTCATGTGCAATCGGAAGCTTACCGTCCATGGCACTGGATTCCTGCATCCCTGCTGGAATGACGGCACATTTGCACTCGGCAGGACTTGTAAAAGAAAATCTTCCCCAACCAACTCAAAGCCTCCTCCGTCCATCTCACCTCCCCCATGATTTGATTCTCCTCAGCGCATCTTCCTCGCTGACGACACGACCCGCCCGCGAATAGGCCAAGCCCTTTTCCACCATCCGATTGAATGTCAATTCCCGCAGGATTTCGTCAAAACTGGCATCGTCGGGTTGCGCATCCACTATACTGTGAATGACCGACTTGGGTGTTTGTTGTTCAATGGTTTCAATATTCATCGTCTTGACTCCTAGATATAATATTTGCTCGTTCCCAAGCTGAACTCTCATCGTTATACACAAGTGTACGCATGCCAATATATTGCAACCCGTAGGGTTGCCAGCCATTAGCCGGGGGTTGAGCGAAGCGACACCCCCGGAAAATGCGGAAAAAAGACCCACGACCCCAGAGGGGTCGCAGCAATCGGCCCAATAACCTAGGAGTTCTTCCGTAAACGCTGCAAATGCTAGGTTTAGACCGGTGTTATCCTAGGCCTCGCCGGAAAGACTGCGACCCCTCCGGGGTCGATATTTTATTCGGTTTGCCGTCCGGGGGTGTCGCTGGCGCTCAACCCCCGGCTAATGGCTTGAACCCCTTCGGGGTTCCGTGGCTCTCGCAACGACTTGTGTATAACGATGAGATCTGAGCTTGGGAACCAGCCAAAAAACGACAATCCCTCCAACCACACCAACTCCCCAAGCTCTTCCGGCACTTCGGTCAAACCGCAATTCCCCAAGTCCAAAAACGGGGCGAGGGGTTTCTTGTTTTCTTCGATCAAGCGCAGGGCGAGTTCCGACACGGTAATGGCTCCTTGAGGGTTAAGGCTTAAGTGGTTGCGGGTCAGGCTGTTTGACCATTTTACCCCAAACGAATGAGTTCTCTCGTTTCCTTAGCTTTTTGTCGCCGCCATTTTTTGAGGATTTGCTCGTTTGTTCGTTCCCAAGCTCCGCTCTCGTCGTTATACACAAGCCCTGCCGTGGCATAGTGCCGTCATTCCAGCAGGGATGCAGGAATCCAGTGCCATGGACGGTAACTTGCCGTTGCGTAAGTGGTTGATTCAGGCAATGCACACATCCGCCGATTCACCTCCATGTGACTGGATTCCGGCAGTCCATGCCGGAATGACGGCCTTCCTGTATTTGTGTATAACGACCAGAGCTCCGCTTGGGAACGCAGTCTTTGTGGTGACAAACCGCTCTCACAGCATGAACAATAAGAATATAGCTGCCAGTGGAAAATCAATCTGGATTAAAATAGGCCGTAATAATAGCCAGTTACGGGGACTTCCCTATGATCCAAGCAAAATTCAATCTCGAAGAATCCCACATCCATTTTCTGGAACAATGCAAGGCTCATGGATTCAAAGATAAAAGTGAGGTCGTGAGGAACGCCCTTGATAAGCTACGGTTAGAGGTTGAAAAGCAGCAGCATGAACTGCAAGAGTCGGCTTTACTCTATGCAGAAGCCTATGAGGAAGACTCAGAATTGAAAGCTCTAACCGAATCAGGCATCACCGATTGGCCAACATGACAGCCCTTAATCGCAGCATGGTGGTGGATGTCAATCTTGAACCCATTCAAGGTTCGGAAACAGGGAAAACCCGTCCGATTGACCATCGCGCCCGCTTGAGACATGTCCGGGGTGAACTTGATGGCGAAACGCTCCATAAGATTGATAATGCCTTGAAAATCGTATTTGCTTTGTGACGGTAAAAAGAAATCTTTGTAACTGGATGGGCATTCCACTTTGAGTTTGCCGTCCCGCTTACGCTGCAACAGACGCTTTTGTTCAAAGGATTCAGGCATGGGGCGGGTGCGGCATGGGGAACAGTTGCATGGAACTAATTTCTCAACTCGTTCTTTTAATCCATGGAAGCTGTCGTTCAAAGCGTCCAAATCCGCGGCGATGCCGGATAGCAATTCCTTTCGTTCCAGTCCCCTCGCCCGCATGGCAATTTCCACCATTGGGTGGTATCTCCACTAGTACCAACAACTTGAAATGGCTGGGATAATAGGCGCTTTGTTTGAGGTTGCCCCATATGGCCCGCCCGACCGCCCCGATAAACCTGTCCCCCGGACAAAACGAACTCCTCCAATCCATCGTCCGCAGCCGCGAAGTCCCGCACAGCCTGGTGCAACGCGCACAGATCGTGCTGGACGTACTTAATGGCAGTGACATCGGAGAGGGGGGAACGATAAAAGACGGGCTTATTTGTGGGTATTTGCCATGGATGCATGGCTTGAGGTTACGGATTCCACACCAATCGCGTCCCTTAAATCATCAAATTCCTTTTCCCAGGAGGGTTTGCTGTAGCCCCAATTGCCTTTCGCCAGTAGCTGTTCGCCCAGCACGAATTCAGCTTTAGCCCGTTCGGCGGCTCCCCCGTCGTCTATGGCCAATATCGCCTCGGCGTAGAACAGATGGTTGAGTGGATGGTTTGGGAATTTCTTGACGGCCTGTTGCAATAGGCTGAACCCCTTGTCGCGGTCGCCAATGCCATTCGGCCATTCCGGGGCTTTGATGTAGAGTGTCCCCAACAAGCGCAACGGACCGCCATCGTCAATGTCCGGGCTAAGTGCCAGCGCTTTTATCATTTCCCCTTCAAGCCGTTTCATGTTGTCCATGGCTAAGGTGAGGTGTTCGCGCACAGCCAATCCAAGATTGGCGGCAAGGTAGTAATGGACTGCCCCGTCGCCGTCACCGCCCGAGGCGATAGCCGTCCCGGCAAAGGCCACGCCTTCGCCAGCCAGCTTTTCGCGCCGGTCTTGGTTGGTTTCACGTTCGGCCAAATTAAGGCATAGCCTGCTTCCCAAGGCACTTCGCCGCAGTGTCGGGTCTTTGGAACTGCGCAGAAAATCGACGGCACAGGCCAGGGTGTGTGTCTCGCTCATTGGGCCCAGTTCATTCTGCACGGCGACCAGTTTGTCAGCCGTCAGTTTGGGGCAGTCGGAGAGTTGGTCAAATTTGACTTGATCCCGGGGCAGTGCCGCGCAGCCAGTCAAGATAAGCGGTAGCAGAACTGCCGAAAGTAAACTTTTGTAGCTCAAGGCTTTATTTCCCTTTCTTCCATAATTTGACCATCGGTTCAAAGGTGGCCGGATTCACGAGGGCGAAGGAATCCACGCCGAATAGCTCGCACAATTTCTTGCCTTCGGCATCGGTGCACATGCCTGCCAGCGCATTGCCCAAACGTGTGCGTTCCTCGGCTGTGCTGTTTTTGCCATCAGCCACCATGCCCATCAGCGGGATATCCTCCGAGGTGAATAGGGTTTCAATGGGGTTAGTCAGATTGAGCGAGGCCAGCCCGTTAAATTGCTGCTCGTTGAGTATCACCGCGTCAATCTCACCCTTGTCCAGTGAACGCAACGCACGAATGGCTTGATTGGAGGCTTGGAGTTGGAAAAAGCTTTCGGGATGGTATTTCCCGGCAAAGACAATCTTGCCGATGAAACCAGGGGCATCCAATACGGTGCCGCCCAAGGTCTTGCCTTTAAGTTCCTCCAAGCTGTTGAATTTACCCTTTTGGACGATGACCCGGTAACGCTCGGTGGTGATGCCATTGATGGTGGGTTGGACTACCGGGACGAGGTGGTGCCGGTCCCGCTGTTCCAAGAAGATGCCCAGCGAAGCGATGGCGAATTTTGGGTTTTTATCATCCATCAGCTTTCTGCATTCGTCCGCTTTGGCGGTAAATACACTATTGAGGCTTCCAGCTTGCCACTGGCCGACGCGCTCCACCACGCGCAGCATGGAACCCATGGCGGCGTTGGCATCCTTGGCATTGACCGAGCCGCCGGGGTAGCAAACCACTATGGGTGCGTCGGGGGCCGCGATGGAGGCAATGGGTGCCAACAATACGGCAAGCAGGGTGAAACAAGTTTTTTTCATTATTGCTTTCTCTTCGGGTCTAGCAACTGTCCGATGGCCGGTGCTACGAACAAGGTTGCGGTTAGGCAGCACAGCAGTCCTATGGTAATGCTCACGCCCATGGTTGACACTCCGCGGTAACTGGCCAAGGTTATCGCGCCCAGGCCGGCCAGTTCGGTCGCTGCCGCCAGACCGATGACTTTCCCGGCTATCGTACTCACTTGCAACGGGGTGTGGTTGGGCAATTCGCGCCAGCGGTAGCTGAACCATACCCCGTAATCCACCGCCAATGCAATCACCAGTGGCAAGGCGATGATGTTTGCGTAATTATATTGCATGCCGGCCAGTGCCATCAGCCCTAGCATCCAGCCCCCGCCAATCAGCAGAGGCAATGATGCCAAGGCAAAGCCGGTCACGCTACGCAAAATCACCGCTATCCAGGCTAAGCAGACGATCAGTGCCATGATTGTCCCATGGGAAAAACTCTCCACCACCGATTTGGAAAATGCTTGGTGCGTGGTCGGGAAGCCGGTCGCGTCTTTGGAGACGCTGTAAACGTCTTTCATCAGTTGATCGAGGTTGTCTGGATCATAGACAGTTTTGGCCGGGAAGGCATAGATGGCAATGCTGCCATCGTGGGCGAAAAAGCGGTCGCGCAGGACGGGCGGCAATTGTTCAGGAGTGAGCGGCTTCGCCTGTTGCCAAGACTTAATGATCGTCAGCCCTAAATCCGCACCCGTCAGCAGGGTCCGCAAAAATTGTTCGCTGCGCGCACGTCCCTGTTCCTTATCTTGGGCGATTTTGGCTAGTATGGCATCGATCCTACCGCGTACAGTTTCAATGTCCTTGACCAGACTGACGTGGCCGGAGGAGAAAGCTTGTTCTTGCGCTTCGTCAAGCAAATCGAGGTTGCTTTTTAGCAAAGCCTGCAATAACTCGAAGCTCTTTGGGGTTATGCCCGTTCGCTGGATATTTTCAATTCGCTTGGCATAGTCCGTTTGGGCAACCGACTGGCCCAGTTTGACGGCTTGTTGAAGCCTGGCATCGGCATCAGGCGGGAAAAATTGGGTCAAGGATTGCACTTGGGCGATGGTTTTGAGCTTGCCCGCCTCGTCGCTAATCCGTCTGGCTTCGGCCATGGTCTTGGCGGTGAAAATGACCACCTCGGCTTGGTAGTCGCTTTCCGCCACCATCCGCCGCTGGTAATAAGCCGCTTGGGAATCTTTGGGCAACATGGATAGCACGTCGTAGTCGAAGGGTATCTTTAAACCCTTCACCGCTCCGAAGACCGCACCAGCCAACGCCAGCACCACAATGACCAGCGCCACTGGCTTGGGAAAGGCCCCCTGCCCATTGGATGGGGCTGAAGCAGGGGGCTGCCCCGGCCCGGCGGCAATATCCTTGAGTTTCGGCGGCAGCAGCGCGTAGAGCGCGGGCTGCACCATCCATGTGCTGATTAGAATCAACAGCACACCCTTGGCTGCCACTACGCCCAATTCGGCGAAACCAGGAAAATCCACCGTGGCCAAAGCACCGAAGATAAGCACCGAAGCTCCGCCGGCAGTAAGCACTGCCGTGAAGGATGAACCAATGCCGGCCGCGATGGCCTCCAGCAATGGTTTCCCCGCCCGGCGTTCCTCGGCGATTCGGGACGAGGTGAAAATTCCGTAGTCCGCCCCCAGGCCGAATAGGATGGCGATGAAGGCGGCGGTTATGACGGTCAAGTGGCCTACGGTGAGTAGGGCCAAGCCCAGACTCCATAATACGCCCAGACCCATCGGTATGAAAATCAGCACGGCCCAGCGGATACTGCGCACCACAAGCAAAATCAAGGTGGCTATCAACACGGCTGAGGTCAGGACGACTAGCTTAATGTCTTTGCGGATGTTGACGAATTCTTCGTACTCAATCCCCGGAAGGCCGGTCAAGCCGATGGTTGGAGGGGTTTTTCCCGCCGCCTTGGTCTGTTCGGCCAATGTCGATGCCACGGATTTGACCTTGTCTACAAAGGGTCCAAGGGTCTTGAAATCCTCGGAAGGGTCCTGCGGATGGACAAACAGAAACAACATGCGTCCATCGCGGGAGGTAAAGTAGCCGTTGCCCATGCCCGCCGCTCCATTCTGGCTGAGTAAGCGGCCCCAGTCCAACTCGCCGGGTGGCTTGTCGGAAGAGAGAAAGCGCTGCCATTCCTCCAGAAAGAAAGCTGCCGCCCCCAGTGTTTGTCCGGCACTCTCGATACTGAAACCGGTCTCCGCCAATGGCGGGTGGTCTTTGGTCCAACTCAGCCCTTGTACAAGGGCTTTTTCCAGTTGAAAGCCTTTGAGTGTCGTTTTTGAGGGGTTGCCAAAGATCGAACCAATTTGGTTCAAGCTGGCGGAAGGCATCAACAGATAGGCACGCTCCAGAAAAAACCGCATGTCAAGACGGTCAGTCGCCAAACCAATTTCTGGCTCCGTGCGGAGTTTGGCGGCCAGTGCGGTCGCGTAGGCTTCCAATTCCCCCTGCGGTGCGCCTTCCAAAACGACGATTAAATCGGATGCCGCGCCAAAGTTCTTCAAGAAAGCATCGAAACGTTGGGTGACTGCGGTGTTTTTGGGAAGCAGGGCTTGGCGTGAAGTGTAAATGGGCAATTGCAGCGCTGCCCAGCCGGCCAAAATCGACAAGGCCAAGGCCACGCCTAATATCCACCAAGGGTATCGGGCAAAGCGTTCGGCTATCCTAGTCACCTGATGGCTAATGTTCACGAGTGGGTATTCTTTTGTTTAGGTGCGGCGGGTTAGGGATTCGGCTTACCGTTGACCATTTTAACATCGTGCGTCGGATCGTGCAGGATAAGAGTCACTGAAACCATCGCCTTGTTTTATTTTCTCTCTTATGTTGTCTAATGCCAATCCCCGCGTCAACCAAAGATGCCCATTCGTCACGCATAATGAAGTTATGCAGCGTTCTTCCGTAGGGCGGCCTTCAGGCTGCCGCAGCAAACCGAAGGGCGGCCTTCAGGCTGCCTCGGCAAACCGAAGTTTACAATGGGCTTTGCCGGCGGCCTGAAGGCCACACCACATTAGGTGCATCAAGCCTGCCGACGCGGTTGCAATGCCAAGCCTGCCAAAGCCAGCAGACAAAAAGCAACACCCGCATGGAAAGTAAACGAGGAGCCGAGGCTGTCCCACAACAGGCCCGCCATTGCGCTGGCTATGAGCATGGCCAATCCACTCATCAGGTTGAAGAAGCCATAAGCCGTGCCGCGCAAGTCGGCGGGCGCGGTATCGGCCACCATGGTTGCCAACAAGCCTTGCGTCATTCCCATGTGCGCCCCCCAAAGCGCAATCCCCATTAACAGGATGCTCCAATGCCCATTCACCGCCAAAACCAAATCGGCACCAATCAATACAATGAGGCCCAATGCGAGTAGTTTGGCATGGTTCATTTTGTCTGCCAGTTTACCAAACGGATAAGCTGAAGAGGCATAGATCAGATTCATTACGCGGTGCGCCCCGCACACCTTTGCCAAACCGGTCTAGCAGCCTTGCCGTCAGCACCACGCCGAGATTGGGTGCCATCGCAAACAATGGCTTGGTCAATGCGCCCAAGGCATAGCCGAACAGGGCCAGCGTCTTGCGTTTGCCTAAATAGTCGCTCAGGACACCCGAAAACACCTTCACTATTAGGGCGGTGGATTCGGCCAACCCTTCCAGCAGGCCGACCGCAAAGGCACTGGCCCCCAATGTCGTGACCATGAACAAGGGCAGCAAGCTATGGATCATTTCCGAGGAAATGTCCATCAACAGGCTGACGAAACCAAGCACCCAAACGCCGGCAGGCATCTGGCTCAATGCGCCATTGGGTTTTGTGGTCATTATCTTCAGTTTTATCCGAACGGTTTTAAATCCGGCAAGATGCCAATTATACTCTGCCAAGCTTAAACGATTATGAGAGAATCCACACCCAGACCCACATCATCAAAATTTATCCCATGGCCAAACCTAAAGTCATCCTCACCCGCCGCTGGTCGGAAGCCGCCGAAGCGCGTTTGCTGGAATTGTTCGATGTTAGCTTGAACGAAAGCGACAAACCGTTTTCCCCCGGACATCTGCAAGATGCCTTGCGCAATTACGACGCGGTGCTGCCGACCGTGACCGATGCCATCACCGCCGAAGTGTTAAGCGCCGAACCCCTGCGGGCCAAAATCTTGGGCAATTTCGGTGTGGGCTTCAACCATATTGATTTGCAAGTGGCCAAGGCAAGGGGCATTACCGTCACCAACACGCCCGACGTGCTGACCGATTGCACGGCTGACATCGCCATGGCATTGATGCTGGCGGTTGCCCGGCGCATTGGGGAGGGGGAGCGTATCGTCCGATCCGGACGCTGGAAAGGCTGGCGACCGAACCAGATGTTGGGTGTCAAAATCACTGGCAAAACGCTAGGATTGATCGGTTTTGGGCGCATAGGACTGGCCGTGGCGAAAAAAGCCCATTGCGGTTTCGACATGCCGGTGATTTTTTACACGCCCCATCCCCCTTCGCCGGCCATTTGCGAAAAACTGGGGGCGACACCCTGCGATTCCATCGAAGCGGTGTTGCGCGAAGCCGATTTCGTCTCCTTGCATTGCCCCGGCAGTAAGGCAAACCGCCATCTCATCAACGCCGAACGGTTGGCGTTGATGAAGCCAAGCGCTTTTCTGATCAACACAGCGCGTGGCGACGTGGTGGACAATGAAGCCTTGATCCAAGCTTTAAAAAACCAAGCCATCGCCGGCGCGGGCTTGGATGTGTTCGAGGGTGAGCCTAACATAAACCCTGGTTTCCTGGAACTGGAAAACGCCGTGCTGGTGCCGCATCTAGGCAGTGCGACCGTGGAAACCCGAAATGCCATGGGAATGCGCGTGATCGACAATCTCATTGCCTTTTTTAATGGCGAAGTGCCGCGAGACAAGGTGATTTGATGAATCCACAAGAATACGCTGAACTGGCTGACCGCATCCGCCCCGCATTTATGGCCAAGCTGCGCGAGGAAAAATTGCCCGCTGACCAAGAAGAACCCTTATGCCGGGCATACTTGCCTTTGGCCGACTGGGTTCACGGGCAAAAAACCGTCGGCAAACCCTTGCTGCTGGGCGTTAATGGTGCCCAAGGTTCGGGGAAATCCACCCTTTGCGCCTTCCTCCAACTGATACTGGCAGAGGCTTATGGTTACAGGGTCACAGGTTTTTCCATTGACGACATTTATCTGACGCGCGCCGAGCGCGAGCGACTGGGCCGCGAAACACATCCATTGCTGGTGACCCGTGGCGTACCCGGAACCCATGACATTGCGCTGGGCCGGCAAACACTGCAAAAATTATTTGATCCAGCGGGTGGCCCGGTTGCCATACCGGCGTTTGACAAGGCGTTGGACGACCGCCGGCCGCAAACGGAATGGACGGAATACGAAGGACCGGCAGACATCGTGATCTTTGAGGGCTGGTGCGTAGGGGCAAAACCGCAAGCGGAAGCGGAATTATCCGAGCCGGTCAACCCATTGGAACGGGATGAAGATTCTGACGGAATCTGGCGAAGTTATGTCAACCGCCAACTCCAAGGCCCCTACGCAGATTTGTCCGGCCAAATCGACCGCCTAATCATGCTCAAAGTGCCTGACATGGAATGCGTATACGAGTGGCGCAGTCTGCAAGAGCAAAAACTGGCCGGGAAAACAGCGTTAACCGACGGGAAGCAACGTACTATGGACGCAGAGAGCCTTAGGCGTTTTATAATGAACTATGAAAGAATTACCCGGCACACACTGGCCGAAATGCCCGGACGCGCCGACCTCACCCTGTTTCTCGACCACAACCACCAATTCACCAACCCAGACACCCTCCCATGACTATCAAATCCTTCCACCCCCCCGTAAGAACCCTGATGGGCCCCGGCCCCTCCGATGTGCCTCCGCGCATTCTCGGCGCCATGGCCCGGCCCACCATCGGCCATCTCGACCCCTTGTTCGTGGGCATGATGGACGAAATGAAGACCTTGCTGCAATATGCCTTCAAAACTAAAAACGAACTGACCCTTTCCGTGTCCGCGCCGGGTTCAGCCGGCATGGAAACTTGTTTCGTCAATTTAGTCGAGCCTGGCGACACCGTCATCGTCTGCCAGAATGGCGTGTTCGGCGGACGCATGAAAGAAAATGTCGAACGTTGCGGTGCGACACCCGTCATGGTGCAAGACGACTGGGGAATGCCAGTTGACCCGCAAAAGGTTGCAGACGCGCTGAAAGCCAACCCCGAAGCTAGACTGGTTGCCTTCGTGCATGCCGAGACCTCGACCGGCGCACAGTCCGACGCGCAAACGATTAGCCGGCTGGCCCACGAACACGAAGCCTTGGTGATTGCCGACGCAGTCACTTCCCTAGGCGGTTCTAAGTTGGAAGTGGACGGCTGGGAAATCGACGCCATTTACTCCGGCTCGCAAAAATGCCTGTCCTGCACTCCGGGGCTTTCGCCAGTCAGCTTCGGCGAACGCGCGGTGGATCGGATCAAAAACCGCAAAACCAAAGTGCAGAGTTGGTTCCTCGATCTGAATCTGGTGATGAGTTATTGGGGCGGCGGCACGAAACGCGCCTACCACCACACCGCGCCCATTAACGCCCTCTACGGCCTGCACGAAGCCTTGGTCATCCTGCAAGAAGAAGGCCTGGAGAATTCCTGGAAGCGCCACCACGACCTGCACCTCGCGTTACGGGCCGGTTTCGAAGCCATGGGTTTAAGCCTCGTCGTCCCCGAAGCCGCCCGCCTGCCCCAACTCAACACGGTCGCCATTCCCGAAGGTGTGGACGAGGCACTCGTCCGTTCGACCTTGCTCAACCGTTACAACCTGGAAATCGGTGCCGGGTTGGGCGCTCTGGCGGGCAAAGTCTGGCGATTTGGCTTGATGGGACACAGCGCAACCCCAAAAAATGTCATTTTCTGCCTTAGCGCCCTGGAAGCTGTGCTGACCGGACTTAATGCGCCCATTCAGCATGGCATGGCTGTGCAAGCCGCTCATAAGCTGATAAGCGAGGGGGGATATTGATGGATTGAAACTGTCAGGATGCTTTTAAAGCCGGGCGTAACCCCGGCTTTATGTCGTCAGAAATTTTGTAGACGGATAAATAATCGAAATAGAACAAAATCCCTTGGAAATGTGCTATTGTGAACCGGTTCGCAAACTGGCGAAAAAACATTTCTCTTTCGAGGATGTCAAAATCCATTTTTTAGCACAGATTTAAACCCTTGGCATCCATGGGATAAATTTGTTTCATTCTGAGGGTATTCTAAATGGGCATTAAGTTATACGTCGGCAACCTGTCCTATAGCTTCGGCGATAGCGATCTGGAAAAACTTTTCACTGTCTACGGCAGCGTCAGTTCCGCGCAGATCATCAAAGACCGTGACAATGGTCGATCCAAGGGCTTTGGTTTCGTGGAAATGGGAACTAGCCAGGAAGGTCAAGCGGCCATTACCGCATTGAACGGCAAGAACATCGATGGCCGTCCACTGGTGGTCAATGAAGCACGTCCAAAGGAGGAGAATCGTGGCGGCGGCGGCAGAGGAGGCTTTGGCGGTGGTGGGCGTGATGGCGGTGGTGGGCGTGATGGCGGTGGCGGGCGTGATGGCGGCGGCGGGCGTGATCGCGGCGGCTTTGGCGGCGGTGCCGGGCGCAGATAATTTGTCATCCGTGGGCGGTGTCTGCACCTTGGGGATGCCTAGTCTGGCAACTCGTCTTTTCAGTGCAAAACCCATTCAGACTATCATCCGTATCAACTAACTAGCGTGAAGCCCTTCCAAGGCTTCAATGTTTTCGCCTTAAATCATTGCAAATCGGCCGCGGCGAAACCTTTCCAGAATCGGATAAGGGTTTTGCCGGCTACCGGAGCCAGGGATGGCCAGCCTCTCGCCCAACAGTGTGGATTCCGTCAATCACTACGGGATGGAATCCACAACCAATAAACTTCGCACAGGACGAATCCATGGCCCAGCCAAATTATCAATACGAAAAACGCCAAAAAGAACTGGCGAAGAAAAAGAAGAAAGAGGAAAAACTCCAGCGCAAATCGGTGGGTAAGGAGGATGCCCCCGAGGGGGATGGAACCCAGGAAGAAGCGGTAACTCAAGTGACTTCCGTCGAAAATAACCCCGAGGCTGCGGGGAACAACCCGTCAGATCATTCTTAAAGAGTCCACGCCCCCCCAAAAGCGTTAACACCCAGGCAATGGGCTCGTGGTGGATTCATTTGCGGTCATGGGGCAGCGAATAAGGACTTATCCGCCAACCCAAGCGAGCAGGGCTATTCCTTATATTAAGCCGAGAATGAAGAACCGCACCCACAGGTGGTGGTTGCATTGGGATTGCGGATCACGAACTGGGCGCCCGAAGCGTCTTCGCGATAGTCGATTTCAGCCCCGCTCAGATATTGGATGCTCATGGAGTCGATTAGCACCTTGACCCCATTCTTTTCCACTTGCGTGTCGTCGTCATTGACGCTTTCGTCAAAGGTGAAACCGTATTGGAACCCGGAACAACCGCCGCCTTGCACATAGACACGGAGCATCAATTCCTCGTTGCCCTCCTCGGCGATTAGCTCCCCTACCTTGGACGCAGCGCTTTCAGTAAAAATAATCGGTTCTTGTGACGTACTCATTGTTGACATCCGGTTGAATTAAAAAAATTTTAAGCTGGGCTTAAGCTAGAGGGATTATGTTGGTTATTATTGTTCCGGTCAAGAAATCTGATTTATCCAAGTTCCCGGGGGAATCGCAATGCGCCAAAAAACAGCACTGTTGGGCTTATTTCTAATCGTGGCGGCGCAGTCGGCGTCGGCATTTTATTGCGGACAATTATTGGTCAAGGAAGGCGATTACAAGCTGCAAGTGCTTGATAAATGTGGGCAGCCTGATTATAGCGATAGCCGCGTGGAATATCGCAGCACGGTTTTGCGTGGGTCGGGGATACAGCAACCCGGATTGGATTTCATCAACCAAGCACCCGTCCAGATCGATGAATGGACCTACGACTTCGGACGCCGCCGCTTTATGCAATTTCTGCATTTCGAAAATGGCCGGTTGATTTACATCAATAACCTGGGATACGGAACGTTGAACGGGTCTGAGTGACGGATCTGCACGAGCTGCATGGCCTGGGAATCGCCCCGGCGTAGCGCTTCGGTTTCCACTTTTGCCAAGCCCGATCCGACGAAACCCAATTCCTAGGCAACCCGCCACTGCCATTAAGTTAAACAGCATGGCGAGGAAGCAAAAAGAAAGTTTCACGCAACGTAAAAGACTCAATCCCCCAAGCTATAAGATAAACATTCAATGGTTTAGCGTCGCCAGACTTCGATTTTTCAACGCACATACGGAGAGGCTTGCGGTTACGGGGGCTTTTGCGGTCGTTGATGCGCAATTCAACGGTGCGATTGTCGCGCAGATTGGTCGCCCTGATGATGCTACTCAATGTTCAGCACCACCAAACTGACATCATCATTGAATGACTGGCAGCCGCAAAATCCGCGCAACGCTGCCAGCATATTGTCTAAGGTGGTTTCCGGGGATTCCAACCTGTGCTTGACTAAAAGATCACTGATCCGGGCCACCCCAAAGAATTCACCCGCACGGTTTTGGGCTTCGGTGATGCCGTCGGTGTAAAGAAGAATCTTGTCCCCGCGTTGGAAGGAGATGCATTTTTCCTCGAAAATGACATCCTTTCTGATGCCAATGACCATGCCTTCCGCATCCAATTCCAAGCACTTGTCCTCGTTGACCGGCAACCACAGCGGGCAATTATGGCCTGCATTGGCATAACATAGCTGCCTTAGTCTTGGATTGTAGCGCATATAGAACATGCTGATAAAAAGATCCGATCCATTGAGATCGTCGAACAATAGTTCGTTCAGCGAGTGCAAAACTTCAGCGGCATTCTGGCCCGGCATCATTGGGTTGGATCTGCGGGCCTCTGCCTTGAGGGTGTTGCGCACCCCCGCCATCAGCAAGGCGGCCCCCACGCTATGCCCGGACACGTCGGCAATGACAATGTTAAGAACGTCCTTGGAATTAAAATAATCATAATAATCGCCGCCAACATGTGTCGCTGGCTGGCAAATGCCCGCCACTTGCAGACCCTCGATTCTTAATGGTGTCTTTGGCAATAGTGAGCTTTGGATTTGTTTGGCGATTTCCAGTTCATGGCGTTCTTCTTCATACTTTTTGCGGGCGGTGATGTCGTGGTCCACTCCCCGCCATTTGATCAACCTTCCATCCTCGGCCAAAAATGGTTTGCCGGTGGATTCGGTGAACACTTCGTGGCCGTCCTTGTGCCGATAGCGGTTGACCAAGCGACGGAAAGATTCCCGGACATCGTGCGTTGCAGGCAGTTCGGTTGTCCAACGCTTTCTGTCTTCCTCGGTCAGCAGGTTTAAATACGACGTGCCGAGTATTTCCTCGGGGCGGTAGCCGAGAATCTGGCTTACCGCGCCACTACAGTAAATGTAGCAACCTTCCGGATCCTGCTCCCATAGCCATTCGCCGGTCATTTCGGCCACTTCACGAAAGCGCTGTTCACTGGCCTGCAAGGCTTCCTTGGCTTGCTTTTGCTCGGTAATGTCTTGTTGAATGGACAAGAAATGAGTGACCTTGCCAGCACTGTTGCGCACTGGCGAGATGGTTTCCAATGCCCAATACTGTTCCCCGCTTCGTTTCCTGTCTTGAATTTCTTCCCTCCATTCCCCCTCGTCAAGCAGCGTTTCCTTCAATCTTTGGTATTGCTCCTGGGATGCATGGGATGATCGAAGCAGGGCAGGGCTTCTGCCTATGACTTCGCTGCTGCCATAGCCGGTCAGGTGGGAAAAACTAGGGTTCACATATTCGATTATTCCGTGCAAATTCGCGATCAATACAGCGCTGGGACTTTGTTCCACCGCCCTGGAAAGCGTGTGAAGCTGTTCCTCGGCCCGTTTTCTGGAGGTTAAATCATGAATGATGGCTACAAAAAACCGTTCATCGCCCAATAATGCTTCGCCAATGGACAGATGCATGGGGAAAAGGCTCCCATCCTTGCGTTTTCCGGTTACTTCCCGGCCAATGCCGATAATTTGTTTGACGCCAGTACGCAGATAGCTTGCGATATGACTATCGTGCAAATCATGATCCGGGTCGGGCATGAGTATGTTCACATTTAGCCCCGACACTTCCTCGCGCCCATAACCAAACAATGTCTCCGCCGCCGGATTGAATAACTGGATTATCCCGTTTTCATCAATGGCGATGACACCGTCGGCAATGGTGTCAAGTATAATCCCAAGCTTGGTTTCGCTGTTGCGCAAAGCTAAATCGCAAACTGGCGCTGGAGATGCCTCCCGAAACCGCAACACCGCCCCGCCAGGCTTGCCATTTCCTGCCAAAGGGGTCAGGCTGTAGGAAACGGTTATGGCGGGGCGGTCTTTACATTGGAACTGGTTGCATTGGTCGCGGAAAAACTCGCCCCCCGTCAGCGCACGTTGCAACAAGTGCCCAAGGGCATTGTCCGCAAAAGCGTCTGCGGCGTTTTGCCCCAGTAACTCCGCCTCGCGGTAACCTAACAAATCCAGTGCCGCCCGGTTTATTGCCTGAACCTTCCCTGCACTGTCAAATAGGCAAACGCCCTCCTCAAGGATGTCCAGCACAACCTGTAGGTGACTTGTTTCGTACCTGGAGGCAATCATGCGTGGCGTTTTAATGGCCTTCAGCATCCCCTGATGGAACGCAGTCCAGCAGACTGAGATAGTGCTGAATATAATCGTAAAGCTTTGCCATGTCAGTGTCCGATAGTGTTTCAGGTGTGAAAGCAGGCATGATGGATTGCCCTTCGGCTGCGGCTGAGGGATTGCGCACATGGTTGGTGAACGTGGCCAGGCTTTCCAGTTGGCGGGACGAGCGAATCGGTTTACTGGGCACGATGCGGTTTCCCCCCGACGGGTGGCAACTGCTGCAATTGGCCTCGAACAAGCTTTGCCCTTCATCGCGTGGATTGGATGCGGCGGGGGAGCGCCCGGTGAATGTCAATTCGCCACCAAAGAAGCCCAAAGACATCACACAAATCGCGCCGATGAAATAAATGGGCAGCAAAGCCTTCGCTTCAGGGCCTTGACGAAAGCCGATAAATATCCCAATCAGCATTAGCAGGGTGTACGGGAGGGCGATGAAGAGCTTCATCTTGATGGGTTGAAGCAAACTGCCATTGAAATAGTGTTGCCAATCCAGCAAACCCATGGTCAAGGCCACCAATGAAAACAAACCGGCTAAGACCAAGGCATGGTAAGCGCTTCGCCTGAATTCCGGTTTGCGAAAAACGATGGCGATTAGGCACAGCAAAAGGGCGCCGAGATTCATGCCGATAGGCAGGTGGACCAGAACAGGGTGCAGAGGGTGCTTGTAGCCAAAGCTCTCCAAAAGGGGGTAGATAAAATGGCTCATGTCCTTCAATGTTTCAAGAATCATCGGTCTTAGGCTTGGTTATTTAATTATATTTGGGGTTGCAAAGCGTGTGGGGCCAAAGCCCCATCCTCCAAAGTTTTGCAACAGCCGCCAATCAGCCTCCTGCCAGTCGCCGACGGGGTGCCCTTGGCCCTGAAAATAAATGAACCCCCCCCGCCAGTAAAGTCCACCCATTGTGAATGATGGGTTTTGGCATCCCCGCCTCCACCCATCCTGCGGACTACTTGCTAGGCTGGTTTGGCCCGACGCTTACGGGCTATCAAGCCAAACAGGCCGACACCCAACAAGCCCAAGGTGCCGGGTTCGGGGCAGGGATGGGTGGGGGTGGCACAACAGGCGTCAGGTGCGCAGACAAGTCCAATCTCGCCGCCTATGGGGCTGATCAGTGCCGGGTTGGATAGGAATGAACCGATGAAAGCCCCGTTGGTCTGGTAGTGGTACAAGCTAAAGCTGCCGCCACTCGACGGGTTACCTGTCATCCATAACGTATGGTCCACATCCATGGCCAAGGCGTACATTGTTGTATCCGCCGCCGTGCTGAATAAGCTATTGGCAATCAAATTGCCAGTCAAATCGAAATCGGCCACCACGTTTCGGTCAAGATTCGAAATCCACAGAGAGTTATTGGTCGGGTCATAGGTGATGCCGTTCCAGAAATTCTTGTCTCCTTGCACTTGGATGTCCGGTATGTTGAACAGAAGCTGCTTGTTGCCCCAGTTCGTATTGAATTGGAACACCTTGGCCCCCTCGGTGCCGCCAGGAGCCCCATAGGTCACACCGTAGTTATGTGTGCCGTCAGTGGTGCCGTCGGTCATCCAAGCGTCGGTCGAGCCGGGGTAGACGGCGGCGGTGGGTGTCAACGTCAAGGCAGCAACGCCCGTGTAAGCCGAGCCGTCAAAGGTATTGCTAAAGCCAGTGGTATGCACCTCCTGCCCGTTCACCGCTATCGGATATTCACTCTGGTTAGCTTGGTCCTTCATGTTGGTGGAGCCAGTGGCATGGTCCTTGATGGCATAGATGATGCCGGGGTTCTGCTCATTCCCTCCGTCGGTGATGTAGTAAGTGCCGATGGGCCCATTGATGGATCCAGCCATGGCATTGGCCGACAATAAGGCACTGGCGGCCATGCAAGCAAGTGAAAGATGTTTCATGGATGCTCTCGATTTATATTCGTCGTTAGGTGAAAAGAAGCTATTCGACCGCTTGCCCCCTTACCATCCAAAGAACACTGGGGCTAGAAGAAAGAGGAATGGCGCATGTGGCATTTTAGAACCGCACACTCATGCTTGCAAGCGAAAGCGACCATTCTGATTTTTGGCGAATACATAAAATGATAGTGCTTCGGGCCAAACTGACAATTGCTGCCGGAGCGGCCCGGATCATCCAACATGACGGGAATAATGCTATCATCACTCAAAAGCAAACCGGATTTTCCATCCCCATCCCGGTATTTTGCCTATCCTACCGTTTCACAACAAGCCCCAATTCATGGATGCGAGGTCATCCGGCTGGTACAGTCAAAGCGACGCCGACACCATTTCCAGCCCCCATCAAACACTGAGTAAGAAGTATGCAAGTAAAAAGCTTTATTTATGCGACGATTGACAACCGTTCAGACCTGCCGGATTTGGCAGCATGCCCGGCTGGCGGAATCGACGCCGCGCCCCTCGAAATTGTCCGCTACCGGGATATTGCGGCGATTGTAAGTGCCATTGATGTCAACCAGTTCGCCGCTGATGTGCCGGGTGAAATAGCATCAGAACAACAAGAAGAGAGTCATAAGGCGCATTTGCTAAAGTATCAACAGGTGAATGCATTTCTCCTCGGACAGACTGGCCGCAACGGAATGCTGCCCCTTAAATTCGGCTTTACCGCAAGCAATAATGAAGAAGTTGCAAAGGTGCTTGAGCAGGCCTATGTCCAACTGAGAACCTACCTTGACAGATTGCAAGGGACGATGGAACTGGTGATCCAGGCCTCTTGGGAACTGCCGAAGATACTTCAAGAGATAGTCAAGGACAACCCCGAAGTGGCGGGCGCGGATCCAGTGCAGGCCGGCCGGATGCTGTTCGAGGCGGCCGAAATCAAAAAAAGACAACTGGTCGCCGCCATTCATGACAAGCTCTCGCCGCTTTCAAAAGATTACGCGGACGCACCCCTCAAAGCAGATTCCATGATTATCAATCGAAGCTATCTGGTTGAAAAAGACCAGGAACCACTGTTTGACGATGCCGTGGACGCAGTGGCGACAGAGTTTGAAGAGTTGCTTACGTTTCGTTATATCGGGCCTCTGCCAGTGTACAGTTTTGTCAATATCGAGCTGAACCAAGGGAACTACGCGATGGTGGACAAGTCGCGCAAACTATTGCAGTTGCCGGAAAAGGCATCTTGGGAAACCATTAAATCCGCCTATCGGCAACTCATTTTGGCCCATCATCCCGATAGAAACCCCGATGATCCGCAAGCGGCGCAACGCACCAAAGACGCGGTTGCAGCCTTTGGGATTGTCAGGGCGTATTGTCAGAGTCTGTCGGGGTTTGCCGAACCGGATAAATCCTGTGAGTTCTCCTTCGCCCAGGAGGCGGTCGAACAAGCGTTCATCGTTGACAACAAAGGCGCGGTGTTGGCGCGTGCGAAAGCGGGTGAAAAACCCGCATGAACAAGACCATTGGCATTGATCTTGGCACCACCAATAGCTGCATGGCCGCCCTCGTTGGCGGTGAGCCTGTCATCATTCCTAACGCCGAGGGCGAGCGCACGACACCGTCCGTGGTTGCCTTCATGGAAGAGGGGCAACGCCGGGTAGGCACCTCCGCCAAGCAGCAACAACTCGGCAATCCGCAAGGCACCGTCACCTCGATCAAGCGCTTCATGGGCCGCCGGTGGGATGAGGTGTCCGAGGAGATGGCAATCGTTGCGTACCCCCTGGCAAAAGGTGGGAACGGCGATGTCAAGGTTGCGGTGGAGGGGGCGCAGTATGCACCCCAGGAAATCAGTGCGATGATTCTACGGAAATTGAAGGCCGATGCCGAAGCTTATCTCGGCGAGTCCGTGACCGATGCGGTCATCACTGTCCCCGCTTACTTTAACGATGCCCAGCGCAAAGCAACCAAGGACGCCGGCAGAATCGCCGGGTTGACTGTTTTGCGCGTCATCAACGAGCCGACTGCCGCTTCGCTCGCCTACGGGCTGGACCAGGCCGATGACCAGACGATTCTGGTTTTCGACCTTGGCGGAGGGACATTCGACGTCTCCATCCTTGGGCTGGGCGCAGGACTGTTCGAAGTGAAGGCCACCAATGGCGACAACCATCTGGGCGGCGACAACTTTGACAAGGCCATCGTCGATTGGCTGCTCGGCGAGTTCAAGCGTGAACGCGGGATTGATTTAGGCAGGGATGCCATCGCCCTATTACGCCTTTACGTCGCTGCCGAGCAGGCCAAGATTGAACTCTCAACCATGCTGGCGACGCAGGTCAACCTGCCGTTCATTACGGTCACGGCAGCAGGCCCGGAACACCTAAGCCTCGAGTTGACGCGGGTGCAGTTGAACCGGCTAAGCGCTGCGCTGATTGACCGCACGGTCGGCCCCATCCTACAGGCCCTCGCCGATGCAAACATTGACGCCGACGGGATCGACCACGTCGTGCTCGTAGGCGGCATGACCCGCATGCCGGCGGTCCAGGACAAAATCAGGGAATTAATCGGCAAGGAACCGCACCAGGACATCAACCCGGACGAGGTGGTCGCCATCGGTGCCGCGATTCAGGCGGGCGTTCTCCAGGGCGAAGTCAAAGACATTCTGCTACTCGACGTCGCCTCGCTTTCGCTGGGGATAGAGACCAAGGGCGGTGTCTTCACCCGGCTGATTGAGCGCAACACCAGCATCCCGACCCGCAAGACGCAGACTTTCACGACTGCCGGGGACGACCAGCCCACGGTGGAGATTCACGTCCTGCAAGGCGAGTCGGAGATGGCCGCCTTCAATAAATCGCTAGGCACGATCATGCTCGTCGATCTCCCGCCGGCGCGACGCGGTTTGCTTGAGTTCGATGTCACCTTCGATATCGATGCGAATGGAATCATCCAGGTGACGGCGGAAGACATCGTCTCCGGCAACGAACAGCAAATCCGAATCGAAGGCGGGTCGGGCCTTGAGGAAGACGAAATCAACCGCATGGTAAAGCGCGCCGATGAATATGCCGATGCGGCACACCGGTTGCGCGAACTTGCGGAGGTGCGCAACCATGCCGAAGTCCTTGCCGCCGAAATCGGGCTATCGCTGGATGAGTATTGCAGTCAGATTGAAGCGTCCGAGGCTTCGTTGATCACGGAACGGATCGCAGACCTGCGCCAAGCAATGGAAGCTGTCGATGCAAGCGAAATCCGCACACGCACCGCCGCTTTGGTTGATGCCGCGCAAGTCCTTAGACAAGAAGGGGACGAAGAGGAATCACTTTTCTTTTAGGGGCTTGAGTAGGGGGGTGGCCTTCAGGCCACCCGCGCTACATCGGTTTGTTTGCCGGAAAAGCCCGCACATCCTACGATCCTTAACTAGACAGGCACTTCATGCTCGCGGCATATTTTGTCAATGTCCACATTTTCCAAAAATTCCCCGGTCAGTGCGCAACGATGCTGGCCGTCCGTTTCAATCCGATGATGGCGACAAGTCTTGCAAACCCCAAACGTCCTCAACTGATTAGCCGCCTGCATCGCCCTAAGCAACTTGTCCAAAACGTCGGGAATGGAATCTTGTTCGACTTCGGGCATTTGCTCCAACGCCAATTGCAATGATTTTGGCGGGATGGTCTCGGCAATCACCCTCCTTCCACGCGCCGTCAATTGCAGATGCACCACCCGCCGGTCTTTGTAATCGGGCAGCTTTTCGATCATGCCGATGTTTTCCATCAATCCCAAGGTTTGCGACACCGTGCCTTTGGTCAGGCCAAGATAGTCAGCCACCCCCGCCGGCGTATCGCTATAGCGGTTGCAATGGCTCAAGTAATGCAGTGCCTCCAATTGCACAGGCTGCAAACCCTTCTCCACCATTGACCTACGGGTGTCGGTCCGCAGCAGGTTGGCAATGCGTTCTAGATATTGGTAAATCTCATCAGTCTTCATTTCAACCATAGTATCGAATCAAAACAACGTTGGCAAATAAATAGGGAACCATGGACACCGAACTTGCGTCAAATGCGGCGTTGCCTGATAAACAGGTTTTCCGATGACCACGATAACAAACCCAAACACTCAGACCAAGGATAATTTATTATGCATCTAAAAATCACTGGATTTGCCCTGCTAGCAATGCTATTGGGCTGCAATGCCGCCTACGCTGCCAACCCCGAGGCAGGCAAAGCCGCTTCGGCACAATGTGTCGGTTGCCACGGATCCAAAGGAATCAGCATGGCGGGTACGTTTCCCAATTTGGCCGGTCAGAAGGTGGAATATTTAACCGCGCAGTTGAAAGCCTTCCGGGGTAAAACTCGCGTTGCCCCCGTCATGAACGGCATGGCGGCTGGACTGAAGGACGAAGACATCGACAACCTTGCCGCCTATTTCGCCAGCCTCAAAGCCTGCGAGTAAATATCCGGTGGGGTCGAAGTGTTGCCGGGCAAATACCCCCACTCCTTGACCGGCCAGATCTCGGACATGGCGGAGAAGCGCGGCCTCTGCTAGTGGCGGACACCACCCTGCACAGTGCGCAGAACGCGCCAACCTGTGGTGTTCGGATGGCTTCAAAAAGAAGGCCTCACGCAACGACGCAAAGGCGCAACGTAAAGCAAATCCTCGTTGCGGATTCGCGTCGATGCGTGAAACCCCCCTTACTGTTTGGGGGGTGAGATGCCAGCTTTGAGGAAATTCTGCGTGAATTGGCATTCAAGCGCAGGGTGGGGCGGGGGCTTGGCCGATTCGCGGGCGGGGCGTGTCGTCAGAGATAAGGATGCGCTGAGGAGAATCAAATTATGGGGGAGGTGAGAAAATTATTATACTGATGCCTAGCATCTTGCATTGATCTTTCTATTAAGGTGGCATGAACTTGCTAGCAAGATGGCACGGCCTTACTGGCAAGATGGCATGGACTTACGAGCAAGTTGGCATGACCTTTCTAGCAAGGTGGCACGACCTTACTCACAAGGTTCGATCACATTGCCCTTAAGATGCCATGACATGACAGGAAAGTTCGCGTGACTCGTCAAGTAAAAACGCAAGCCAAACAAAAGCCTTTTATTTCCCAACAAGACTACGCGGATGCGATGGCCGGTGTCTTTCAAGAAGGCGGCGCGGGAATCCATGCTTTTCAATATCCCTGACTTGCCCTTCATGCCCAAGTCATCTTCCACACCGCACAGTTCGGCGACCAGCCTGACCAAGCTGGCCGACTTGTGGGTGTAGAGCTGATCCACGACGAACGTCCACTCCCCTTCGGGGTCGGCCTCCACGGTGGCTCGGATGTGGGCGACGAAATCCTTCCCGGTGCGCGTTTCCCCCACCGTGGGGCTGATGGACTTGCCCGTCGCCACCTCAAAGTTGGCGACCAGCGCCTGCGTCCCGTGGCGGACATACTCGAACTCTTGGGCCTCCGGCTTGCCGGGTTCCATCGGGCGGGAGGGGTGAAGCCGCTCCAGCGCCTGGATGCCGGTTGTTTTGGTATGTTTGTACCGCTTACCCTCTGCACCCCTAATGACATTGTAATATGCCCCTGGAAGTGTCCGGTGTGATTAGACCATTACACTTCGCGGGGGCCGGGCTGTTCGCACTTTACCCAGCCCGGCTTGCTGCGGGACACCCCCGGTGAGGAAACTGCCGACTGGAGATCCGTATGCGGGAAAACCGCCCGTATGGTTCGGATGGAGGGGAGGCGCGAGCCTTCCCTGCCCTATCGGGTTGTTGATCAATAGTTTGGCTCGTAACGAGAATTGTCGGCCTACCACTTTTGCATGGTAAAATATACTTTATTTGGGGGCAAAATATGGGCAAAGGTATCCTATTCGTTGTTTCAGCACCTTCAGGGGCAGGCAAGACCAGTTTAGTCAGAGAGCTTCGTGCGCAAGTGGACGGTTTTTCTGTATCTGTTTCCCATACCACACGAGCTAGGCGGCCTGCTGAAATCGAAGGGTTGGATTATTTTTTCATCAGCCGCGAAACTTTCGAGGCAATGGCAGCCGATGGGGCATTTTTGGAATATGCCAAGGTTTTCGACAACTACTACGGCACCGCACGCAAAACAGTTGAAGCCGTCTTGTCCACTGGCAACGATGCAGTGCTTGAGATCGACTGGCAAGGCGCTAAACAAATCAAAAACCTGATACCCGATTGCCAAACCCTGTTTATTTTGCCACCTTCACGCGAGGCGTTGTCACACCGCCTGCACGGGAGGGGACAAGACAACGAAGAAACCATCGCCCGCAGGATGTACGATGCCATAGCGGAAATGTCCCACTATGCCGATTACGATTATTTGATTATCAACGATGATTTCGACAAGGCCGTTGCGGACATGCGCAACATAGTCCTCGCCTGCCGCTTAAGAACGTCCTTTCAATCGGCCCGCAACCAGCACTTGATCGCCAGCTTGCTGAATTGAAGCCATTCCATGCCAAGAGGAAAGTTTAGACTCTTTGATGTCACGACCAAGCGCCAAGGTGGAATGTTTAGACTGGCGCTTTTTGCGCGATGACTGGAAAAATTATGCTATCGCTGATAAAAAAATAGACTATACTGGACGAAAGGCTTTACCCAGAATAAACTCTGCAATTCTGTTTTTTTCTTGAATCGCCTTAAGTCGTAAGCCGCAATGAAACTGATGGGGAAGAAGGATGAAAAGCAATTTGTTGGTGGCTTGTCGGTTTGGTTTTGCGCTGCTGGGGTTTAGCGTTGCCGCGCCAGCCGATCTTGACATTGCACAAATTCCGCTGGCAAGCTGTCTGACCGATGCGGCGTACCGGTCGGCCTCGGCAGTGGCGGTCGACCCGGTAGGCGGAATCATCTACCAAGCCAAATATAGGGCCACCGACTGGAGTGGGAAGTTATTGGCTTACCAAGCCGATTCGACAACAGGCATCTTGGCTATAACTTCGCTCTGGGAGGCTGGTGATGTCCTGCCAGACGGTTATACTTTGCGCAGGCCTTATTCCTTTTATTTTCCAGATGTCAATTGTTTTTTAAATCCGTCTCAATGCAACCCGTTACTGATAGGGACTGAATTTAAAACTGATAACCTTAGTGCTATTCAGTCAGACTATCTCTCACCATTACACAATGAACTAGTGATAACAGCAGAATATATTGCCGGTTCTAGGGAGTATGAAAATGTAAAATTTAGGTATCGTTCGACTCTTTTAGGCGACTTGGTTAATTCTGACCCTTTGTTTGTCGGTTCTGAAGACTTTAATTATTCTAGCTTGCCAAATATTGAAGGCACGAGCTATCAGGCATTCCAAAACAAAAAAAGCAAAGCTGTCGGTGGGCTGGCACCGCGCCCGAGAATGGTCTATGTCGGCGGCAACGACGGCATGTTGCATGGCTTTGAGGCGGGTACTTGGAATACCACTTTAAATACCTTCGATAACGGACACGGAACAGAAATATTCAACTTTATTCCTGGTACCATTATCAATACCAACCTCAGGTATAGGGCATTTTATTCTGATTTAATTACTCTAAATAAACATAAGTTTCTGGTGGATGGTTCGCCTAGGGCGGGGGATGCTTATTTTTCCGGTGACTGGCATACGGTCTTGCTGGGTACGACTGGTGCAAGTCCAACAGCCCCTTCGTTGAGTTGGGGGGGGCGAAGCATTTTTGCCTTGGATGTGACTAAACCCGGCGATTTTACCACTACCACAACAGGTGTCGGCAAGGTACTTTGGGAATTCACTGATAATTTTTATCTGTTAGGAAATGCACCATACGTTTCAAAATTAGGAAAAGGCGCGGATGTTGATTTAGGCATGACCTTGGCCCAACCGAGCCTAGCGAGGATGCAAAATGGCAAATGGGCGGTGATTGTAGGCAATGGCTACAACAGCAAAAACCAAAAGCCGGTCTTGTATCTATTGGATATCAGCTTGAAGCCGGATGACACCAATTTCATCATCGCCAAAATCTCGCCCTGCGATGCCAGCCCAAAACCAAGTGCTTGCCTAAACGGCAATAATGGCTTGTCGACACCGATTGCGGTGGATGTGGATTCCGACCGCAAGGTGGACTATATCTATGCCGGCGACCTGCAAGGGAATTTGTGGAAATTTGACGTGACAAGCTCCTCCAGCAGCACTTGGACAGTCGCCAATGGGGGCAATCCCTTGTTTATCGCCTGCGCCACCACGGACACAAAGTGTGAATATGCGAACCGCCAACCCATCACCGGCAAACCGCAGGTCGGCAGTGTCAGCCCGGACCAAGCCAATGCCCTTTACGACGCAACCCAAACAATACCCACGATATCGGTGATGGTGTATTTCGGCACCGGGAAATATTTAGGGCTTACTGACAACAAGTTTGCCACTAGTGCACAACAACAAACTTTCTATGCCCTATGGGATAAAAACACAGGGGACGCGGACACCGACAAGATAGAAGGACGCAGCAAGCTATTGCAGCAGGAGATATTGACTGGCTCAATGACTAGGGCAATCACCCCGGCAAATGGAGGTCCGGACACCGAAACAGTCACCAACGTGCGGGCGACATCCAAAAATGCCCCGTGTTACCCAGAATCCTGCAACACCTTAACCACAATCCAACATAATGGATGGTATATGGATTTGACCACTCCATTAGCAAGCCCGAGCGAGCGTTCGGTCGGTTTTCCATTGCTCATAAACGGCAACATCTTGTTCACCACGTTTATCCCCCCCGCAGAATTTGACCCTGGGTCCATTCCTTGTACCACGCCATCGCCATCAAGCTGGCTTATGGAACTGGATGCCATCACCGGGTCTAGGCTGGCCTCCTCGCCTTTTGATCTTTTCGGCGGCGTCGCCACGGTCCCTGCACCGGATGGCATGTTCAACAGTTTTGACTTGGTGACGGTGACGGTGGGCACCGCCGAGGAGAAGATGGCACCCTCTGGCATTCAAAGCACCGTGGGCATTCTTAAAACGCCTGCAATCATACCCGGCATAGGGGTAGTCAATAAATATTTAAGCGGGTCAACCGGTGACGCACCACAGAGGGTCACCAACCCCGGAGAGTCTATAGGACGGATTTCATGGCGGCAGTTACGTTAAACTGAGCGGGAAATTTTGCTGGGGATGACCGACCGTATCCGTCCATGCCGTTTAGCCAAGCCATGTAGGAGCGGGCTTGCCCGCGACAGGATGTCGAGATCCAATGAACAGGCACTTATCGGTCGCGGGCAAGCCCGTTCCTACATGTAAGCACCGTCATTCCGGCATGGATGACGGAATCCAGCGCCATGGACGGTGACATGTCGGTTGCGTAAGTGTTTGAAAAAGGCTTGATGGCGACCCCTAGATTCACATCCTTGTGACTGGATTCCGGCATCCATGCCGGAATGACGGGCATCTTACACTTTCACTGATGTTACGCACACGGGCCGCCGAGGCTCAGAGGTAGGCCGGAATAAATCCGCGCCAGCGGGTCGTTTCCGGCGAACCGATTATGCCGGAAACGCCCGCGAACGGGCTTATTTCGGCCTACACGGTTTCGTAACATCAGTATCCGGGGCATTTCCAATAGGTTTTCCCCTTAATTGTTCTTTGGGTCGGGGATTTTCTTTAAGACAGGGATTTCCTGATCTGAGACATCGATAAGCCAGCTTGCCACTTCTTTGCCCGATGTTATCCCGTCTGCGGTTTTTCCTGAATCGACTTTATTACTATAATATTTTACGGAGTTTGTACCAAATGGATCAAATCCGTATTCTTGCCAATACTTTAAGGCTCGCATAGGATTGCTGGATCTTAAAATTAAGCGGTGCAATATGTCCTTTGGTCCGACGTTCCTCAAATCCGCTGAAGATATGGATGGAAGCCACCACGCAGCCGACTTTTCAGGTAGAGTTAACCAATTGGACAATTTTCTTAACGACCCTATCACTTTTTTACCTCGATTACTCCCTACCTCCCCCCCTGCATAAGCCGCTGCCACCTTCCCCCTTACATCAACTACCCCCCTTGCATTAGACATTGCCACCTCCCCCCCTAC
>Ga0194049_1000067_pt1 | contig 40926 bp, 36 predicted proteins | sample JunL2225m_MetaG_FD_148665 | JGI IMG/M metagenome (GOLD analysis project Ga0194049, IMG submission 148665) | Anoxic zone freshwater microbial communities from boreal shield lake in IISD Experimental Lakes Area, Ontario, Canada - Jun2016-L224-25m | ecosystem: Environmental > Aquatic > Freshwater >... | reverse complement strand
AAAATTCGCCGACTTGCCGGCGGCATCTATACCCAAATGCCCATGGGGCTTCGGGTGGTGCGCAAAGTCGAAGCCATTGTGCGCGAGGAAATGAACCGGGCTGGCGCGATTGAACTGGCCATGCCGGTGGTCCAACCGGCGGAACTGTGGCAGGAATCCGGGCGCTGGCAAGCCTACGGGCCCGAGTTGTTGCGCTTCAAGGACCGTCACGACCGGGCCTTTGTCATCCAGCCGACCTCGGAAGAAGTCATCACCGACATCGCCCGCAATGAACTGAAGAGTTACCGCCAGCTGCCGGTGAATTTCTACCAGATACAAACAAAATTTCGCGATGAGCGCCGACCGCGCTTTGGCGTCATGCGCGGGAGGGAGTTCGTCATGAAGGATGGCTACTCGTTTCACGCGAGCTACGGCGACCTGCAACGCGAATATGACAGCATGTTTGATGCCTATACGCGCATTTTTTCACGTCTGGGGCTGCAGTTCCGTGCTGTAGCTGCCGACACCGGATCGATCGGAGGCACCGGATCCCATGAGTTCCACGTATTGGCCGACTCCGGCGAGGATGCGATCGCGTATTGCCCGGAATCCGACTACGCCGCCAACGTCGAACTGGCCGAGGCACTCGCCCCCTCAGGCGTGCGCGCGCCGGGCTCCGCCAAGATGACCAAAGTTCCGACGCCGGGGAAGAAGACCTGCGAGGACGTGACTGCGCTGCTTGGAATGCCGCTTAACCGTTCGGTGAAGGCGATTGCCCTGGTACGGCAGGAAGAAGGATTGGAGACCATACAGTTCCACCTGCTGCTGCTGCGCGGCGACCACAACCTGAACGAAGTGAAGGCTGCCAAGATTCCGGGCCTCGCCCCGTTTCGCTTCGCCACAGAGGCGGAAATACGCGAGCATATGGGCTGCGAACCCGGCTACATCGGCCCGGTCGGCGCGGGAAAATCGGTCAAGGTAATCGCCGACCGCACCGTTGCCGCGATGAGCGATTTTGTCTGCGGTGCAAACGAGGCGGACTACCATTTACGCGACACCAACTGGAGCCGCGACCTTCCCGAACCCGCGCTGGTTGCCGACATCCGCGATGTTGTCGCCGGCGATCCGTCCCCCGACGGCAACGGCACGCTTGAGTTGTGCCGCGGCATTGAAGTGGGCCACATTTTCCAGTTGCGCACGAAATATTCCGAAGCGCTTAAGTGCAATTTTCTCGACGAAACCGGAAAGCAGCGTCCTGCCGAAATGGGCTGTTACGGCATAGGCATCACCCGCATCGTCGCCGCCGCAATTGAGCAGGGTCATGATGATCGCGGGATCATCTTCCCGGATTCGATAGCACCTTTTCAGGTCGCGGTCGTGCCCATCGGCTACAAGAAAAGCGCGGCGGTACGCGAGGCCTGCGACAAACTCCACGACGATTTGTGCGCCGCCGGCCTTGAAGTATTACTAGATGACCGCGACGAGAGGCCCGGAGTGATGTTCGCAGACATGGAGTTGATCGGCATCCCGCATCGCGTCACGATCGGCGAACGCGGTCTCAAGGAGGGCAAGCTTGAGTATCAGCACCGTCGCGACCGTTCGGCAACCGCGCTTACCGCCGCAGAAATTTTGGACAGGCTAAAACCCGGTTGATGCCACGCCTGCTCCTTGCCTTGACGTTGGCCCTGGGTTGGTTGCCGCTTGCAGCGCTAGCCGGCGCCCAACAATACGAGCGGCTCGCCGCAAGCGTGCAAGCGGCGATGTCAGCCGATATCGCCGACCGCGCACCGGTTTCCCTGCAATTTGAACGATCGGAGGACGGCCGCAAATGGCTTGCCGACATGTCGGTGCGGTTGCTACGCCGCATTCCGGACCGCAAGACGCGCACGGACTTTCTTGCCGCCGTGCACTACGAAGCGCGTCGTGCCGGCCTTGATCCACAGATGGTGCTCGGATTAATCCAGGTCGAGAGTGGTTTCAAAAAATACGCCGTATCGAGCGCCGGGGCACGCGGCTTCATGCAGGTAATGCCCTTCTGGGTTGGAATTATCGGCAAGAAAAACGACAACCTTTTCAGCCTGCGCCTGAATCTTCGTTACGGTTGTGTCATCCTGCGGCACTACTTGGATATCGAAAAAGGCGACTACTATCGCGCCCTCGGCCGTTACAACGGCAGCCTCGGGCGCCCGGAGTACCCAAACGCGGTGCAGGCGGCCTGGAAGACGAACTGGCGTTACGACGGCAAGTTAAGCTGACCGCAGTCGACTCACGTCTTGAAGATGCCGGCGATGGTTGTCTGAATCGCTTCTGCCGCGGCGCGAGGGTCGACGGCCTGGCGGATCGGCCGGCCAACCACGATATAGTCGGCGCCATTGGCAAAGGCCTGTGCCACATCAACCGTGCGTTTTTGGTCGTCCGCCGGCCGGTTCTCCACCGGTCGAATCCCCGGTGTCACCACCATCACCCTTTCGCCCAGTTCCCCCTTGAGCGCCGGCGCCTCAAGCCCGGACGATATTACGCCGTCACACCCGGCCGCAAGGCAGCGTCGTGCCCGCGACAACACAAGTTGCTGCACATCGCAGGCAAAACCGAGGTCATCAAGGTCAGCGCGATCGAGGCTGGTAAGTACCGTCACTGCGAGAATCTTGACATCCCCCTTCTCGGCACCCGCCGCCTCCATTACCGCTTGGTTGCCATGGACTGTCGCAAAAGTGACACCGCGGTGTCGTAATCCCCGCACTGCCGCCCGAACAGTCTCCGGCACGTCAAAGAATTTAAGGTCGACGAAAACTTTCTTTTTGCGGGCGACAAGCCAGTCAATCAGCTCAAAGTAGCCACCGGCCATAAACAGCTCAAGTCCAACTTTGTAGAACTCCACGGAGTCACCCAGAAGTTCGACAAACGCCCTGGCCTCCTCTGTACGCGGCAAGTCAAGGGCACAGATAAGGCGCTCGCGGCGGGGAATGGATTTGCGGGAAACGAGTCCGTCTGGCATCAAAGGTCCTTTCGAACAGGGGCATAAAATGCCGCGAGACTGCGGCTCGGAACCGCAGTAGCAAAGACAGATTAACCAACTGATTTAATGTGTTTTTTTAAAAACAGGGAATATGTCACGGTCATAAATATACGATGGCACGGGAGTTGCAGCATTCCACAATAGCAAAACCATCTACCATACAGACACCGTCATTTTAGCCGAACATGCCGCCGCTCCTCACGCTTCCCGCCATCGCCTCCCATCCGAGCCGGCGCTTTGCGCTTTCGGTCGCCGAAACCCAGGATTGGCTGGCCTCGCTGCCGGCGAACAATGCCGTTGAGACGGGTCGCTGCATAGCAGAACAGGTGACCGCACTCAATCGCAGCCGCACCCCACTGCGCGAACGGCTGGTGCTTACCGCGCTTTTGCGGGATGCAACCGAACAACTGCTTCCCGATCTGGATGCGCAGATCACCGGCGCACATGTCCCGCTGCAACCCAAAACACGCGCAGTCGCGCGGTTGATCGATGATCTGCTAAGCGAATTTGCCTACGCTTACAAACTCGCAGTAAGCGAACTTGCCCAGCGCTGGTTTCGCTTCGGGATGGCACGGCGACTGCACCTGCCGGTAACGCGCGCACTGCAGATGCTGGCGCGCCGGCTGATTCTTGCCCATCGCATTTACGCCCCGGCACCACCGATGGTCTGGCTGGAAATGCACCAGCTGTTTGGCATCGCACGCCAACATCACATTGGAAAACTCCAGCTATCCGGCCCGCAGGACAGCCCGCTGGCAATTTACCGCGAGGCCCTCACACTTTCCTTCGCCGGGCCGCACAAGCTGATGCAGGGCGAACTTGATGTTGTATTGAAGTTCATCTCGGACAACGCCGAGCTGGCGACCTTCATCGACGCAGTTCCGCAGGATCCCGTGGACGGACTTTTCCTGATACAGCCCGGACGGGATGCGCCAGGCACGGCATGGGGCAAACGCAACACCCCTAAGCACGCTGGCAAGATTAACGCCGGCGAGTTCGTGCTCAATACTTCGCGTCTCGCCGATCACGCCTCGGGACGGGCAGAATTTGAACAACCGGCAGGCGCGCACGATGCCGGTGAAGCCAGACTTGCGCCGACAGGCCTGATGCGCCGGCTGGAGCGCTACTGGACGGGCTCTGCCAATCGCCAATACAGCCGATTACGCCGCCAGACTCGCGTAGACATCTGCGTCGGGTTGCATGGCATCTGGCGTTTCTTGAGCCAGAGTGGTCCCGATGGTGGAATACAGACCAGCGAGTGGATGGTAAACAACGAAAGCCCGGGTGGTTTCGCCCTGATGCATGTCAGCGGGCCGGTCGAATCCGTACAAGTGGGGGAATTACTGGGGGTGCGCAGCCGCGACAGCGATCGCGTGCACATATGCGTCGTACGCTGGGTGCTCTCCGAGAGCCCGGAGCACGTGGAATTGGGGCTCGAGGAACTTGCGCCCAACGCCAAACCGGTTTCCATCGCGAAACTTGCGAGCTCCGGGCGTTACGAAGCCGACACCAAGCCGGGGCTGCTGTTGCCGGAAATCCCGGCGTTAAGGCGTGCCGCGGCAATCCTTGCACTTCCCGGCAGCCTGGCTTCGGCGAGTGAATTCCACCTCGCCGAGCCCGATCAGCGCGTACGCACAACACAACTTCTGGAACAGACCCTGTCACTGGAGCTGTACCGTTTCAGTACAGTGAACTGAGTTTAAGTTAAGCCGCGGAATCGGTCAGCAGCCGCTTCAGGGGCATATTGAGTGAATGCGCCAGCGCACCGTCGAGACGACCTGAAAGGTCACGCAGCAACGCCTCTTGTGCATCGTCGCCCGACACCCCGTCCAGCGCGTCAGGCTGGAAGACAAATTCTCTATAGACCTGTGCCACGGTCACCCGCTCGGGATCACAGGCAAGCGCCCAGCGACCCGACGAGGACTTGACCGCCCAGCCGGCACCGGCCAATCGCTCCAGCAACGTCTCGGTCTCGTCCCGCGGCAATCCGGCAGCGGCGGCGAGTTGCGCAACGCTTAGGACCTGCGCCGCCTGCTGTGCCTGTGCCAGTCCGCGCAGTACCGCCAGCGCATCCGCAAACTGCGCGCCCACCGGACGACGGCCCGCGCCGCGCAGATACGCATAGTCCGGGACTGCGGCGGCGATGCAGGCGCCCAGCACGATCACCAGCCAAGACAGGTAAATCCACAGCAGGAAGATCGGGATGCTGGCAAATGCGCCGTAGACCATCGCATAGGTGGGCACCTTGGTGACATAGAGCGCGAAACCGCGCTTCATCAGCTCGAACAACAAGCCGGCGGCAATGCCGCCGACCAGCGCGTCCCGCGCCCGCATCTGGCGGTTGGGAACGATGAAGTACATCAGCGAAAACGCCAGGATGGTCAGTGCGACCGGAACAAGACGCAGCAGGATTTCCGCGGCAAAGGGAATCTGCCTGGCAATTCCGAGTGAAACGCTCACTAGATAAGATGTAATGGACAGACTCGCGCCGATAAGTATCGGCCCCAGCGTCAGAACCGCCCAGTACATCATGATGCGCTGCGCGGGCGGCCGTGGGCGTGTCACGCGCCATATGGAATTAAAGGCGCGCTCGATAGTAAGCATCAGCATAAAAGCGGTGATCCCCAGAAATGCCGTGCCGAACGCGGTCAACTGCCCGGCCCGCTCGCTGAACTGTTCGACATAGCGCGAGATCATCTTGCCGCCAACCTCGGGAAGCAGGTTCTGCAGTACAAACGACTGCAAGTGGTCGGCGAGACTGGCAAATACCGGATAGGCGGAGATGAGCGTCAGCGCAATGGTGACCAGCGGAACCAGGGACAGCAGCGTGGTAAAGGTCAGGCTGGAGGCGAGTTGGAAGCTTTGGTCGTCACTAAAACGCCGCAGCACATGCCAGGAAAAGCGCAGCAACTGTCGTAGTTGGGATCGCACGTTTGGAGCCGGCCCGGTCGGGCGATAAAGGCGAGCCCGTATAATAGCAGCGTACTTTGCAGATGCCGCCAAGCCCGCCCCCGATCACGCCATGCCAGACATCCTCATCCTTTATTACAGCCGGCACGGCGCCGTGCGTGAAATGGCGCAATGCATCGCCCGCGGCGTTGAGCAGGTTGATGGCGTTGCCGCCCGCCTTCGAACCGTGCCTGCGGTGTCGGCGCTGAGCGAGGCGGTCGCGCCCGCAGTGCCCGACAACGGCGCGCCGTATTGCACCGGCGGGGACCTGGAGGAGTGCATCGGTCTTGCACTGGGCAGCCCGACTCGCTTTGGAAACATGGCGGCGCCGATGAGGTATTTCTGGGACACAACTGCAAGTCAGTGGATGAAGGGCGCCCTCGCCGGCAAGCCGGCGGCTGTTTTCACATCCACCGGTTCAATCCACGGCGGCCAGGAAAGCACGCTGCTGTCGATGATGCTGCCGCTGCTGCATCACGGCATGCTCATCGTCGGACTGCCTTACACGGAGGCGGAATTGATGTCAACGCGCTCGGGCGGGACGCCCTACGGCGCAAGCCATCTGGCCGGGGCGGACGGCGAGCGTGCGCTCGACGCCACGGAAAAGAAGCTATGCATCGCGCTTGGCCAGCGGCTCGCGCAAACAGCCCTCAAGCAATCGCGCGCATGAAGGGCCCCACGGCGCGCTTCACCGTCCCGGCGCACATTTTCGCCTGCGCCAGCCTGATCGTTCTGATTTTCCTTTGTCTCGCCTGGGAACTGTGGTTGGCCCCGCTGCGTCCGGGTGGATCCTGGCTGGTACTCAAGGTGCTGCCACTGCTTTGCGCGCTTATGGGCGTGCTGCGTGGCCGGCGCTACACGCTGCAGTGGAGTTCCATGCTTATCCTCGCCTATTTCACCGAAGGAACGGTGCGCGCCTGGTCCGAAGCAGGTCTCTCGCGCGGACTGGCCCTGACAGAAGTATTACTCTCGCTGGTTTTTTTTAGCGCGGCGCTGGTCTACGCACGACTCACGCGGGGCGACCGGTAAGGGCCGATGCAATTGCCATTTCCCGCAGCCGCATCGGCCCGAAATCCGCGACTGGCGCGGGTTTCATGAAACACATGCTGGAGAATTTTCCGGTTTATCCGTCAGATTGACTCCGATGTCTGAGGATTGACACGCTCCGACTTGTTCTCGACCTTGTTCAGTGCCGCAATATAGGCCTTTGCCGAAGCCACCACGATGTCGGTATCGGCACCGACACCGTTGACGATGCGGCCGGCACGCGACAGGCGTACCGTCACCTCGCCCTGCGACTCGGTCCCCTGGGTAACCGCATTGACCGAGTAAAACAGTAGTACGGCACCGCTCTTGGCCAGTGACTCTATCGCCTTGAACACCGCATCCACCGGTCCATCGCCCTCGGAATCGGCACGCCGCTCGACACCACCCTCATTTACCACGACGCTGGCATGCGGACGCTCGCCCATCCCGCTCGCCTGCGTCATGTGCACCAGTTTCCAATGCTCGTTTTCGGCGGTCACCGACTCATCGGACACCAGCGCCTGGATGTCCTCGTCGAAAATTTCCGATTTCTTGTCTGCAAGGTCCTTGAATCGCTGGAAGGCGGCGTTCACCGTCTCCTCGGATTCGAGTTCGATGCCCAGCTCCCTGAGGCGTTGCTTGAAAGCATTGCGCCCCGACAACTTGCCAAGGACAATCTTGTTGGCCTTCCAGCCAACGTCCTCGGCCGTCATTATTTCGTAGGTATTGCGCGCCTTGAGCACCCCATCCTGGTGGATGCCAGAGGCATGGGCGAAGGCATTTGCCCCGACCACGGCCTTATTCGGCTGCACGACAAATCCGGTGATCCCCGATACCAGGCGCGACACCGGAACAATCTGGGTGGTATCGATTCGCGTGTCCAAGCCGAAAAAGTCCTTTCGCGTCCTCACCGCCATTACCACCTCTTCAAGCGAGGTATTGCCGGCGCGCTCGCCGAGGCCGTTGATGGTGCACTCGATCTGACGGGCCCCGCCGATCGTCACCCCGGCCAGGGAATTGGCCACCGCCATGCCAAGGTCGTTATGGCAATGCACCGACCAAACCGCCTTGTCCGAGTTGGGAATGCGCCGGCGCAGGTCGCGGATGAATTCGCCAAACTGCTCCGGCACCGCATAACCGACGGTATCGGGTATGTTGATGGTTGTCGCGCCTTCCGCAATCACGGCTTCCAATACACGGCAGAGGAAATCCGGATCCGAACGGCTGGCATCTTCGGGCGAAAACTCAATATCGCCGCAATGCTTGCGCGCAAAGCGCACCGCGAGCTTGGCCTGTTCGTAGACCTGGTCCGGGCTCATGCGCAGCTTTTTCTCCATATGCAGGGCGCTGGTGGCAAGAAAGGTGTGGATGCGCCAGGACTTGGCCAGCTTTAGCGCCTCGATGCCGCGACTGATGTCGCGGTCGTTGGCGCGACAAAGTCCGGCGATGGTCGAGTCCTTGATCACGGCGGCGATGGCCTTCACCGCCTCGAAATCACCGTTGGAGGCGGCCGGGAAACCAGCTTCGATCACGTCGACACGCAGACGCTCAAGCTGCTTGGCAATGCGCAGCTTCTCCTCGCGGTTCATCGATGCGCCGGGGCTTTGCTCACCATCGCGCAATGTGGTGTCGAATATGATCAATCGCTGGGTCGTGCTCATGTGACTCTCCTGTAATGCTCCATGGAACGGGTACAGCTACTCGGCAGCGCTTTCGCTCTGCGAACCGGGGACTGCCAAATTGGGGGGGGTAGGTTATGTGCGCGCGGGGCGCAGCAGCAGTGCGGACAGGGTGTCACCCAGCCGGCTGCTGTTGGGGGAGATCAGCGAGTTATAAGCGCTAAACATGCGGGCCAATATAGCGGGTTTCTGCAAGCCTTGCAACAACAGGCCAAAGTCGACCGCCTACCGTTCAGAAAGGCTGCCGCGACGCACCGTGCCTGCGCATGGCCCACATTACGTAACCAGACAGGGAATAGGCGACGAACAGCAGGAACAGCACCAACGGCGGATTGCTTGATATCAGCACCAGCGCGACAACGATCAGCAACACGCCCCAGAAGGGCACGCTGCGTCGGAAGTTGAGATCCTTGAAACTGTAGAACGGCAGGTTGGTCACCATGGTAACGCCGGCAAAAAAAGTCATGACGCAGGCGATCCAGCGCAGTACATCCACGCGTGCAATGCCAAAATCGTCACTGACCCAGATAAAACCGGCCACCACCGCCGCCGCCGCCGGACTTGGCAGCCCCTGGAACCAGCGCTTGTCGATGACGTCAATATTGGTATTGAACCGGGCAAGACGCAGGGCGGCGCAGGCGCAATAGACAAACGCGGCAATCCAGCCGGCGCGGCCCAAATCCTTAAGCGCCCACTCGTACATCACCAGGGCCGGTGCCGCGCCGAACGACACCATATCGGAAAGCGAGTCATATTCGGCGCCAAATTCGCTCTGCGTGCGCGTCATGCGCGCCACGCGCCCATCCAAACCGTCGAGCACCATGGCGACAAAAATCGCCACCGCCGCCAGCTCAAAGCGCTGGTTCATCGCCTGCACGATGGCGTAAAACCCGGCGAATAAGGCCGCGGTCGTAAACAGATTGGGCAAAAGATAGATGCCTCGCCGGCGAAACTCGGCGTTAAGCAAAGGGCGGCGCGGCTTGCGTTCAAGCATGTTCGGGAAGAATCGCGAGAATGGTGCTTGAAGCGCTCACTTTATCACCCAGCGCCGCCTTCACCACCGAACCGGGCGGAAGATAGACATCGACGCGCGAGCCAAAGCGTATGAAGCCATAACGCTCGCCGCGGGCGAGTCTATCCCCGGCCTTGGCGTAACACAGTATGCGCCGCGCAATCAGCCCAGCCACCTGCACGCATGTGATGTCATGGCCCCTGGCCGTCTTCAGCCATAAGGCGTTGCGTTCATTCTCGAGGGACGCCTTGTCCAGGGCGGCGTTAAGAAAAGAACCTGCGTGATACCAGACTTGCTTGACCTCGCCATCGACCGGTGCCCGGTTGGAATGCACATTGAAGACGTTCATGAAAACGCTGATCTTTATCGCCGGGCGCTTGAGGTAGGGGTCCTCCGCATTCTCGACGACGACAATGCGCCCGTCCGCCGGAGACACCACCGTTTGCGCGTCCCCCGGAATATCGCGCGCCGGGTCGCGAAAAAACTGCAGAACAAAAAGCGCGGCAATCCACAGTGGCAGCGACCACCATCCGGCAAACCAGGCAACCGCGGCCGCCATTGCGACACTGATCGCAAGAAACGGCCAGCCCTCACGGGCGATGATCGGATGGGGATACTGCTTGCTCATGGTTTTTTATCGCCCTCGTCTTTCGCCCTCTCAGACGCTTTGTTCATCGCATCGCCCACACCCGCGGCTGCCTTGTCCACGGTTTGCTTGGGCGCATTGCCGACCTCCTTTGCGACCTTTGATTCGGGAACCTTGTCACCGCATCCGGCGAGGAGAACTAAGGCGATCAGCGGCAGGAACTTGCGCATGGTACGTCTCAAATTACACCCCTTAAATGGCAAAACGGACACGTTGCCGTGCCCGAATTATGCCCTCTGACCGATTAGGCCGGAAAACTCAGTTACGCGACTGGTCGACCAGCTTGTTTTTCTTGATCCAGGGCACGGAGGGCGGGGTTTCGCGAGGCATGCCTCGCGCCGCCCGACACCCCGTGCGCACGCGCGCGCGCGCGGGGATGATGCCCTCTGACCGATTGGACTCAAAAACTCAATTACGCGACTGGTCAACCAACTTGTTTTTCTTGATCCAGGGCATCATTGAACGCAGCTTCTCACCCACGACCTCGATCGAATGCTCGGAGGTGATGCGGCGGCGCGACAGCAGTGTCGGCGCCCCGGCGCGATTCTCCAGGATGAAGCTCTTGGCATATTCGCCGGTCTGGATGTCCTTGAGCACTTCACGCATTACCCGCTTGGTCTCCTCGGTAACGATCCTCGGACCGGTCACGTACTCGCCATATTCGGCGTTGTTGGAGATCGAGTAGTTCATGTTGGCAATGCCCCCCTCGTAGATAAGGTCGACAATGAGCTTGAGTTCGTGCAGGCATTCAAAGTAAGCCATCTCGGGGGCGTAGCCGGCCTCGACCAGGGTTTCGTAGCCGGCCTTGATCAGTTCGACCGTGCCGCCGCACAACACCGCTTGCTCACCGAAAAGATCGGTCTCGGTTTCTTCACGGAAGTTGGTTTCAATCACGCCGGCTCGCGCACCGCCGATGGCGGCAGCGTAGGACAAGGCAAGGTCGCGCGCCTTCTTTGACGGGTTCTGGTGGACGGCGATGAGCATGGGCACACCACCGCCCTGGGCGTAGGTCGACCGGACGGTATGGCCGGGCGCCTTGGGCGCAACCATCACCACGTCGAGGTCGGCACGCGGCTGCACCTGGCCGTAGTGGACGTTAAATCCGTGCGCGAAAGCCAGCGTTGCACCCTTCTTGATGTTCGGCTCGACTTCGGACTTGTAGGTTGCCCCAATGCTCTCATCGGGCATGAGCATCATCACGAAATCGGCGCCCTTGACGGCCTCGCCCACTTCGGCGACCTTGAGGCCGGCCTTTTTCGCCTTGTCCCACGAAGCACCGCCCTTGCGCAGGCCGACCGTGACTTTGACACCGGAGTCATGCAGGTTGAGCGAATGGGCATGGCCTTGCGATCCATAGCCAACGATGGTGACCTTCTTGCCCTTGATGAGGGACAGGTCGGCGTCTTTGTCGTAATAAACTTTCATGGTTTCCTCTCTTTTAAATCGAAGTAGTTGGGGAACAGGTCGCTGCGGCCGCGCCAGGCAACCCGTGCCGCCCGTTATTCAAACTTTCAGTGTCCGCTCTCCACGGGCGATGCCGGAGGCACCGGTGCGTACCGTTTCCAGAATCGCGCTGCGATCCAGGGCCTGCAAAAACGCATCGAGCTTCTCCCCGGTTCCGGTCAGCTCCATCGTGTACGTCGCGTCGGTGACATCCAGGATGCGGCCGCGAAAAATATCGGCCATGCGCATGAGTTCCTCACGATCCTTTCCAACCGCCCGCACCTTGATGAGCATCAACTCACGCTCGATATGCGGCGCCTCGGCGAGATCGGAAAGCTTCACCACCTCCACCAGCTTGTTCAACTGCTTGGTGATCTGCTCGATCACGTCATCCGAACCGGCGGTAACGATGGTCATGCGCGACAGCGACGGATCTTCCGTCGGCGCCACGGTCAGCGACTCGATGTTGTAACCGCGAGCGGAGAACAAGCCGGATACGCGGGAAAGCGCACCGGCCTCGTTTTCAAGCAAGATGGAAATGATGTGTCGCATGTCGTGGTGTGTCGTGGTGTGTCGTGGTGTGTCGTAATGTGTCGTAATGTGTCGTAATGTATCGTGAACTGGTGACCCGTGAAACAGACCGGTTTATGCGGCGGGACCGGTTCGCCACGCTAAAGGAACTGCCCGGCCGTCAGAGCTCTTCGGCGAGGATCATCTCCGAAATACCCTTGCCGCCGGGGACCATTGGAAAGACGTTCTCCTTCTGGTCGGTGATGAAATCCATGAATACCAGGTCGTCCTTGCGCGCAAGCGCCTCCTTCAGGGCCGGCTCGATGTCACCGGGTTTTTCGATTTTCATGCCGACGTGGCCGTAGCTCTCCGCCAGCTTTACAAAATCGGGCAGCGCATTCATGTACGACTCGGCGTAGCGGTTGCCATGAAAGAACTCCTGCCACTGCCGCACCATGCCCATGTAGCGGTTGTTCAGGTTGATGATCTTCACCGGCAAGTGATATTGCTTGCAGGTGGAAAGCTCCTGTATGCACATCTGTATCGATGCCTCGCCGGTAATGCAGGCGACAGTCGCCCCCGGGTTTGCAAGGATCGCGCCCATCGCATACGGCAGGCCCACGCCCATGGTGCCGAGGCCGCCGGAATTGATCCAGCGACGGGGCTTGTCGAATTTGTAAAATTGCGCCGCCCACATCTGGTGCTGGCCGACATCGGAGGTGACGATGGCATCGCCGCCGGTGAGTTCGTAGAGCTTCTCGATCACGGCCTGCGGCTTGATGATTGCGCTGGTGCGGTCGTACTTGAGGCAATCACGCGAGCGCCATTTCTCGATCTGCGCCCACCAGTCCTTGAGCGCGCGCTCATCCGGCCTGGTCTTTGCCTCCTGCAACAGTTTTATCATCTCGTCGAGTACGTCGGTCACGTTGCCCACGATGGGCACGTCGACCTTGACGCGCTTGGAAATCGACGACGGGTCGATGTCGATGTGGATGATCTTGCGCGGGTTCTGCGCGAAGTGCTCCGGGCTGCCGATGACGCGATCATCGAAGCGCGCGCCGACGGCAAGCAACACATCGCAATTTTGCATCGCCATGTTGGCTTCGTAGGTCCCGTGCATGCCCAGCATGCCGAGGGACTGGGGGTCGGTGGCAGGATATCCGCCAAGGCCCATAAGCGTATTGGTGCAGGGGAAACCAAGCTGCTTCACAAATGCGGTGAGTTGCGGCGCCGCCTCGGACAGGATGACGCCGCCGCCGGCATAGATCATCGGCCGCTCGGCCTCGAGCAGCAACTGCACCGCCTTCTTGATCTGCCCCGGATGCCCCTTGGTGACCGGGTTGTAGGAACGCATGGTCACCGTTTCCGGATACTCGAAGCGGGCCTTTGCGATGGTGATGTCCTTGGGAATGTCGACCAGGACCGGCCCGGGACGCCCGCTGCTGGCGAGGTAAAACGCCTTCTTCATTGTCGCGGCGATGTCCTTGGCGTCCTTCACCAGGAAATTGTGCTTAACGCAGGGACGGGTGATGCCCACCGTATCGACTTCCTGGAACGCGTCCTCGCCGATCGCGCGCGTCGGGACCTGCCCGCTGATGATCACCATCGGGATGGAATCGAGGTAGGCGGTGGCAATACCGGTCACCGCATTGGTGAGTCCCGGGCCGGAGGTAACCAGGCACACGCCGACCTTCTTGCTCGAACGCGCGTACCCGTCGGCGGCGTGCGCCGCGCCCTGCTCATGGCGCACCAGCACATGCTTGACCTTGTCCTGCTTGAAAATCTCGTCGTACAAATACAGCACCGCCCCGCCGGGATAGCCGAAAATAAACTCGACCTTCTCCTCCTGCAGGCATTTGATGACGATCTCAGCGCCGGTAAATTCCAAAGTCGGTCCGCGGTCCATGTTTGGGGCATCCTGTGGCTTGTGTGCGCGCCTTGCCTAGGCACAAATACGCGATGCGGCGAAAACCCAACAGGTTAAATCCTAAGGCTTGATTGGTCAAGTTTTTTTGCCCTTTAGCCGAACATTTGAAACGCCGTTTTGGTACTATGTTTTGATACCATCCTGAGCGACGGCTGCATAAAGCCGCGCACCCATAACAAAATAAAGGGGCCGACCCTGGCTTCACGCAAGGAACTTTCCGAATTTCTCGCCAGCGTGGAACGACGCGCCTTCAAGCAGGCGGTCTTTGCCGTGCGCGACGAGGAACACGCCCTTGACATCGTCCAGGACTCGATGTTGAAGCTGGCCGAAAAGTACGGGGCCAAGCCGGTCGCGGAATGGCCGATGCTGTTCCAGCGTATCCTGCAAAACACCATTCGCGACTTTTATCGTCGCCAGAAGGTGCGTTCGCGCTGGACCACGCTGTTTTCCGCGCTTTCGCCCAAGCACGAAGATGAAGATTTCGATCCACTTGAAACTCTTTCGCCAAGCGACGACTCCAACAAGCCCAAACAACCTGGAGATACGCTGGAGCAGGCACAAGTACTTGAAATTATTGAGAACGAGATCCGCAAACTGCCACCACGTCAACGCGAAGCCTTTCTGCTGCGTTATTGGGAAGAGCTCGACGTTGCCGAGACGGCTGCGGCTATGGGTTGCTCCGGGGGCAGCGTAAAGACGCATTGCTCTCGTGCCACACACGCCCTCGCCGTGGCGCTACGTGCAAAAGGAATCGAATTATGAACGAAGAAACCGTATTCGCAAATAAAATCAGGAAGTTACTGAACCAAAACCTGACCCTCAAGTCGGATCAGGTGGAGCGCCTTCGCGCCGCGCGCGAACAAGCCCTGACACACCAGCGCACGGCGCAGCCGGCATTGGCCATGACTGTTTCCGATCGCGTGACCGCCGTGCTTGGCGGCGGACCGGGTTTTGTGTCGCAAATGGCGATGGCCGTACTGTTCCTCGTCGTCGGCCTGATCGGGATCACCTACTGGAACAATACCCAGAGGGTCGCCGACATTGAAGAAATCGATGCTGCGTTACTTACCAGCGACCTTCCGATTGACGCCTATCTGGACAAGGGCTTCGACGCATGGCTAAAGCGCTCCTCGCCCTAGCGCTGGGCGCGCTTTGCCTGATCTCGTCTTTCGCCCACGCGGCAACCGAGAAAAAGCAGCCGGCCTGGGCCGAACTCAAAACCGAGCAAAAGCGGATTCTCGCGCCGCTTGAGCCCGACTGGGACCAGATGGAGCCCCAGCGCAAGAAAAAATGGATAGGCATCGCCAATCGCTATCCAAAAATGAAGCCGGACGAGCAAAAGCGCGTGCAGCAGCAAATGAGCGCCTGGGCGAAACTCACGCCTGAAGAGCGTCGCGTCGCGCGCGAGCGCTATCAAAAACTCTCCAAGCTCCCGCCGGAGCAAAAAAAGGCGGTGAACAAGCAATGGCAGGAATACCAGCAACTGCCCGAAGAGCAGAAACAACAGTATTTGACCGGCGCCAAGGCTGCCCCACCGGCCAAAGTGCCGGCTGCGCCCCCCGCCGCGGTACCGGCCGTCGCTCCGGCGGCACGCTGACCCAAACAGCGTGACAACCGGCGTCACCCGGCCGGCTGCGGCTCAATTGTGGCGGCGCCTCGCATCCCTTTGCTACGAAGCCCTGCTGGTCGCCGCCCTGCTTCTGGCGACCACGGTGTTTTTTTACATTGTCTTTCCCAGCTTGATCAGCGGCGCTTTGCGCCTGCTGTTGCAATTGACCCTGGCAGCGGTATTGACCGCCTATTTCCTCTGGTGCTGGTGCCACGGCGGCCAGACCCTGCCGATGAAGGCCTGGAAAATCCGGCTGGTGGATGGCGCGGGAATACCACCGTCGCCCTCGCGTGCGCTGACCCGCTTCGTGCTTGCGGCATTGACCCTTGGCTCAGCTTGCGCCGGCCTCGCAGTCTTGTGGAAAAAACCTCACGAGGTGCTCGGCTGGAGCCTGCTCGCGCCGGGCCTGGCCAGTCTCGTCTGGGCGCTGCTTGACCGCGACCGGCAGTTCCTGCACGACCGGCTGGCCGGCACGCACATCGTCAGCACGGTGCCGGCACAACCCGAACACCAGCCCAAGCGCGGGCAGGCGCCCGCAGACTGATTCGCGCTAGCGCCGCTCCACCCACCACATCATCACCAGGGCCGCCGACAGGAACAGCATGCTGGGCAGAATGGCGCTGGTCAGCGGCGCCCAGTTTTGCAGCAATCCCAGGTGTGAAAACAGGCTGTTGAGCATGTGAAACAGGACGCCCAGCATGATTCCCAGGAAGATCTTCACGCCAACACCACCCGAGCGGGTATGCAAATACGCAAACGGCAGGGCCAGCGCCATCATCACCAGGGCGACAAAGGGGTAGATCAGTTTTTTCCACAACGCTATCTCGAAGCGCTCGGTCTTTTGCTTGTTGTGGTCCAGATGCCGGGTGTACTGGTAAAGATTCCAGGCCGACATGCGTTCGGGCTGGACAATCAGCACCGAGAGCATGTCCGGCGTCAGCACCGAGGTCCACATCATCTCGGGCAGTTTTTCCAGAGAAACCGTTTCGTCATCGAAACGCGTGCGCACAACCGCCGACAGCCGCCAGACGTTATCGGCCTGGTAATCGCCGCGCGCGGCCTCACTGATAGAGAGCAGGCGGAATTCGCTGTCAAAGTCATAGACCTTGATGTTCTTGATCGTTGCATCAGGCAGCACCTCGCGCACATTGACGAAGCGCGTATCGTCCTTAACCCACAGCCCGGTGCGCAGGTCCTGCGCCAGGGATGAACTCAGGGCAGACAGCCGCAGCTGTTGCGCCGCCTTCTCGGCGTATGGGGTGACCAACTCGCCGAACACCATGGTCAACACGACAAAAACGATGCCAATGCGCGCCAGCATCAGCGCCGCCCGCATCGAGGAAAGACCCGATACGCGCATCACCGTAAACTCCGAATTGGAAGCGAGCTGGGACAGTGAATACAGCGTGCCAATCAGCACCGCGATGGGCGCCAGCTCATAGACGTGTCCGGGCACGTTCAGCAGAACATAGAGCAGGATGTGCGGCAGCCGGTAATTACCCTTGCCCAGCTCCCCCAACTCATTGATCAGGTCAAAAAACGCGAACAGTGCCAGAAAGGACAGGAACACAAAGGCGGTTGAATAATAAATGTCGCGCGCTATGTAGCGGCGAACGGTGTTCATCGGCGCCACCGCAGCAGGGAACCCAGGCTCATCCTGCGCCAGAACAAAAACGCCAGGACCGCCAGCATCAGCGCATGCACCAGCCACCAGCCCGCGGCAAAGCTGATCTTGCCCTGTCCCACCCAGGCCTGGGTTACGCTCACAAGATTGCTGTAAGTCATGTAAGTGAGCACCGCGAACACCAGGTTCACCGAACGGCTGGCACGCGGATTGACAAACGACAGCGGTATCGCCAACAGGGCAAGATTCACCGCGGCGAGGGGCAGGCCAATGCGCCACAGCAACTCGGCCAGGTTTCCCCTGACCGGATCGGTCAGCAGCGTCCAGGTCGACAAGGCCTTGCTTGACACCGAACCCGTCTTCGCCTCCTTGGTTTCGATGCGCGTGGCATAGCGCTCGAAGTCCATGACACGGTACTCGGTGGTGCCGACCTCGCCGTCATAACGGCGCCCGTCCAGCAGCACGGCAAAACGGTCGCCGTTGGGCGCCGTCTCCAGAAAACCGCGCCGGCTTACCAGGATGCCCTGGTTGCCGTGCAGGAAAGTGGAAATGAACACGTTCCTGACATTGGTGGCATCACCGGCGACGGATTCGACAAAAAAGACCTTGTCGCCGCTGGCCGCCTCGCGAAACACACCCGGGGCGATGCGTGACACCTCATCGCGATTGTCCATTTGCTGGCGATAGAGCTCGCTCTTGTTGATCGCCCACGGCGCGAGAAAAAACGAGAGCCCCGCGATCAGCACCACCAGCGGCGCTGCGAACACCAGCACCGGCCGGATCCATGCCGTAAGGCCCAGACCGCAACTGAACCAGACCACCATCTCCGAGTCACGGTAACTGCGTGTGAGTGTCATCAATACGGAAATGAACAGTGTCAGCGACAACAGCACCGGCAGGTAATTGAGCGCCGAAAAGCCGAGCAGCGCGAGCACGGCCTCGGAGGGCAGCTTGCCGTTGGCCGCCTGGCCAAGGAAGCGGATAAGCTGGGTGGTCAGGGTGATCGCGAAAAGTGTGGCGAACACCGCCAGGGCATGATTGCCGAATTCACGCAGCAGCGAACGCTGAAAAATGGTGGTATTCAACGGATCCGGGCGGGGAATTGCCGCAGTATTTTGACTTGCTCGGAGCAAAGCGTGGATAATCGGCTTTGTCGAACGGCATCAATATCGGACGGATAAAACATTATGGAATTTAGCACGAAAGTCAGCCCGCCTGAATTATGCGCCGGCCCCTGTGTCGCGGTCGGCGTCTATGAAGCGGGGCGCCTGTCGGCCGCCGCGCAGGCAATCGATCGCGCCAGCGGCGGCGCACTGCGCGACCTCGCCGGCAAGGGCGACCTGCCGGGCCGGGCCGGGGCGACACGGGTGCTGTACGGGCTTGCCGGCGTGGCGGCCGAGCGCGTCCTCCTGGTCGGCCTTGGCAAGCAGGAGGATTTCGCGGCGCGCGGGTACCTGCTCGCGGCCAAGGCCGCAGTCCAGGCGCTGGCCGAAACCGGGGCGCAAAGCGGCGTAATCTATTTCGCCGAACTGCCGGTCCAGCGCCGTGACGCGGCGTGGAAGGCACGCCATTTCATGCTTGCCGCCGGTGAAGCGTGCTACCGCTTCGAACAGCTTAAAAGCGAAAAAAGCCCGCCGCGCCCGCTCTCGATGCTGGTACTGGGCTGTATCAGCAAAGCCAACGCCACGGCGGTTGCAAAAGGCGCCGCGGAGGGCAATGCCATGGCCGCCGGCGTGGCCCTCGCCAAGGACCTCGGCAACCTGCCCGGCAACATCTGCACGCCCACCTATCTTGCCAGCGAGGCGGCAAGACTTGCACGCGCATGGAAGCTCGGCATTGAGGTGCTGGAGCAGCGCGATATGGAAAAACTCGGCATGGGGTCGCTGCTGTCGGTATCCAAGGGCTCGCGCCAGCCGCCAAAAATGATCATCCTGCGTTATAACGGCGGGGCAAAAAAGGAAAAACCCGTCGTCCTCGTCGGCAAGGGCATTACCTTCGACACCGGCGGCATTTCGCTCAAGCCGGCGCCCGAAATGGATGAGATGAAGTTCGACATGTGCGGGGCGGCAAGCGTGCTCGGCTCGCTGCTTGCGGCCGCGCAAATGAAATTGCGCGTCAACGTCATCGGCATGATCCCGACCTGCGAAAACATGCCCGGCGGAGCGGCCTCCAAGCCCGGCGATGTCGTCACCAGCCTGTCAGGCCAGACCATCGAAATACTCAATACCGACGCCGAGGGCCGGCTGATCCTCTGTGACGCGCTCACTTATGCGGAACGGTTCGAACCGGCCGCCGTGGTCGACATCGCCACGCTCACCGGCGCCTGCGTGATTGCCCTCGGGCACGTCGCCAGCGGACTGTATTCCAACCGGGACAGCCTTTCGCGCGAACTGGCCGCAGCCGGCGAGGAGTCATGGGACCGCGCCTGGCCGATGCCCTTGTGGGATGACTACCAGGACCAGCTCAAGTCCAATTTCGCCGACATGGCCAACATCGGCGGCCGGCCGGCCGGCAGCGTTACCGCCGCCTGCTTTTTGTCGCGCTACACGGCGAAATACGACTGGGCCCACCTTGACATCGCCGGCACGGCCTGGAAATCAGGCAAGGAAAAGGGATCGACCGGAAGGCCGGTTCCGCTGCTGACCAGCTTCCTGATGAAACGCGCCGGGAAACTCAAACGGTGAAAACAAAAGTGCGCGGCATGTGCGGGCGCGATTGGCGCTTGCGCGCACTATGCCCGCCGTCCCCGGCCGGAATGCGCGCCTGACATGACCCGCATCAATTTCTACCACGACGCCCCGGACAAGCACCTCGCCGCCTGCAAGGTGGTGGCCAAGGCGGTGCAGCAGAAATTGCGCGTGCTGATCTATGCCCGCGACAAGGCCGTAATCGATCATGTCGACAGGTTGCTCTGGACCTGGCAGGCGAACGGCTTTGTGCCCCACTGCGCCGCCTCCAACCCGCTGGCCGCGCAAACCCCGGTGCTGTTGAGCCAGGACTGCGCCACCCTCGCGCACGACGAAGTGCTGCTCAACCTTGACAGCGAATGCCCGCCCGGCTTCGCGCGCTTTCAGCGACTGGTGGAAATCGTCGGGGTCGAAGAAACCGAGCGCAACAGCGGCCGCGAACGCTATCGTTTTTATCGCGAGCGCGGCTACCCCATCCAGGCGCACCGGCTGGGCGGCGCCGACTGACGCAATGAACACAACCACCGCCTTTGCCCTGCGGGGAATTACTTGAGCGATACGGACAAGTCCGACCAACTGCTCGACAAGGCCGATGCCCTGCTCGGCCGCTACCGCCACGGGGCGCCGGCGCCACTGGCCGGGGCGGCAGCGGATTTCCCCGTGCTGACCGAAGTCGTCGCGCTCCCGGCAGATCCTGTCGCCGCAACAGCGCAATCGGCCGAACCCGCCGGCGCTGAAACAGACACGATGCAACTGCGTGAGCAGATTCTGGCCACCCTTGCCCCCGAACTGGAAAAGCGCCTCACCGACACGCTCAAACCGCGCACGGCAGAACTGCTCGACTATGCAATGCAGACGGTACAGCTTGAGCTCGGGCTGAGCATCCGCGCCGCCGTTCGAAGCGCCGTTGCCGAAGCCGTGGACGAAGCCCTGGCAGCACGGCACCACGGCAAAATCGCGAACGCGCCTTAGACCCTTACGCACCCCGGCCGGCGGCAAGCACAATCGGCTGGAAACCCGCACCAGCCGGGCATCTTCAGTCATCGGCGTCTCGCGGCAGGCCGCTCGCTAGAAGCCCGGCCGGTCATCCGCAGCCACCGGCGAGGATCGATTCCCGGCTGCCCTCCGTTATAATCAACAGCTATCGGCGCGTTGGCGGCCGCAAGTTCAGGCCAGACGCGCTTTTTCATTGTGTATTGCATCCGCAGGCCAGGCAATTCATGGAACTCCCGAAAAGCTTTGATCCGCACGCCATCGAGCGCCACTGGTACCCGGAATGGGAATCGCGCGGCTACTTTGCGCACTCGGGCAGGAATTCGGACAAGGACGCCGGCAACAGTGCGCGGGGCGCCTATTGCATCCAGTTGCCGCCGCCCAACGTCACCGGCACGCTGCACATGGGACACGCCTTCCAGCAAACGCTGATGGATGCGCTCATCCGCTACCACCGCATGCTCGGGCAAAACACCAACTGGGTGGTCGGCACCGACCACGCCGGCATCGCCACGCAAATCGTCGTCGAGCGCCAGTTGCAGGCCGAGGGCAAGACACGCCACGACCTCGGGCGCAAAGCTTTTCTTGAGCGCGTCTGGGACTGGAAGCAGGAGTCCGGTGCCACCATCACGCGCCAGATGCGCCGCATCGGCGCCTCGGCAAACTGGACCTACGCCGACACCGAGGGGCAGGGGGCCGGCTACTTCACCATGGATGAAACCATGTCGCGTGCCGTCGCCGAAGTGTTCGTGCGGCTGCATGAGGAGGGGCTGATCTATCGCGGCAAGCGGCTGGTCAACTGGGACCCGGTGCTCGGCACCGCGGTATCCGACCTTGAGGTGGACAGCGAGGAGGAAGACGGGAAAATCTGGGAGATCCGCTACCCTTTCGAGGACGGCAGCGGATCGTTGGTGGTGGCCACCACACGTCCCGAGACCATGCTTGGCGACGCCGCCGTTGCGGTCAACCCCAAGGACGAGCGCTATGCTGCCATGATCGGCAAGCGCATCACACTGCCGCTCACTGGCCGCAGCATTCCGGTCATCGCCGATGACTACGTCGACCCGGCCTTCGGCACCGGTTGCGTGAAAATCACCCCGGCGCACGATTTCAACGACTACCAGGTCGGCCAGCGGCACCAGCTGGCGCTGATCAACATGCTTACCCTTGATGCGAAAATCAGCGACGACGCTCCGGCGGCATACCGCGGACTCGACCGTTTTGATGCGCGCAAGAAAATGCTCGCCGACCTGCAGACCCAGGACCTGCTTGTTTCCGAGAAGCCCTACAAGCTGCGCGTGCCGCGCTCCGGCCGCACCGGCGTCATCGTCGAACCGATGCTAACCGACCAGTGGTTCGTAAAAATGGACGGCCTGGCAAAACAAGGCCTGGACGCGGTCGCCACGGGCGCGGTCAAATTCCATCCCGAGCACTGGGCCACCACCTACAACCACTGGCTGGAAAACATCCAGGACTGGTGCATCTCGCGCCAGCTCTGGTGGGGCCACCAGATCCCGGCCTGGTACGACGGGGCGGGCAACATTTACGTCGCGCGCACCGAAGAAGATGCAAAAAAACAGGCGGCGGCAAAAGGGCACCAGGGCGAACTAAGGCGCGACGAGGACGTGCTCGACACCTGGTTCTCCTCGGCTCTGGTGCCTTTCACCTCCCTTGGCTGGCCGGCGAAAACCCGCGACCTTGCGGCCTTCCTGCCCTCCTCCGTCCTGGTTACCGGCTTTGACATCATATTTTTCTGGGTCGCCCGGATGATCATGATGAGCCTGCATTTCACCGGCAAGGTGCCGTTCCGCGATGTCTATATCAATGCCCTGGTGCGCGACGCCGAGGGCCAGAAGATGTCCAAGTCCAAGGGCAATACGCTCGATCCGCTCGACCTGATCGACGGCATCACCCTCGACGCGCTGCTGGAAAAATCCACGGTCGGGTTGATGCGCGCCGACCACAAGGCAAAAATCGAGAAGTACGTGCGCAAGAACTACCCCGATGGCATTGCCTCATTCGGCTCGGATGCGCTGCGCTTCACCTTCGCCTCGCTAGCCACCTTTGCACGCACCCTCAACTTCGACCTGTCGCGCTGCGAGGGCTACCGCAACTTCTGTAACAAGCTTTGGAATGCCACGCGCTTTGTGCTGATGAACACCGAGGGCAAGGACTGCGGCGTCGACGAATCCCTGCCGGTCGAATTGTCGGCCGCCGACCGCTGGATAATCAGCCTGCTGCAACGCACCGAAGCAGAGGTGGCGAAAGGCTTTGCCGAGTACCGCTTCGACAACGCCGCAGCCGCAATCTATAAATTTGTCTGGGACGAGTACTGCGACTGGTATGTCGAACTGGCCAAGGTGCAATTGGCCGAAGCGCAAATGAGCGGCAATGAGGCGCAGCAGCGCGGCACCCGTCGCACGCTGGTGCGCGTGCTGGAGGCGGTCCTGCGCCTGGCACACCCCATTATCCCGTTTATCACCGAGGAGCTTTGGCAGACCGTCGCCCCGCTGGCCGGGAAAACCGGCGCCAGCATCATGCTCGCGCCCTACCCGCAATCGCAGCCGGAAAAAATAGACGCTGCTGCCGAGGCCGACATGACCTACCTCAAGGATCTGATCCTCGCCTGCCGCAACCTGCGCGGCGAAATGAAACTCTCGCCGGCCGAACGCCCCCCGCTGCTCGCCAGCGGCGACAAATCGCGGCTCGAAGCCGCCTTTCCCTACCTCAAGGCGCTGGGCAGGCTGTCGGAAGCCAGTGTTGAGACGGTACTGCCGGAGGCCGACGCGCCGGTCGCGGTGGTCGGCGACACGCGGCTGATGCTCAAGATTCAAATCGACGTCAACGCCGAACGCGACCGCCTGGGCAAGGAAATCACCCGTTTGGAGGGTGAAGTCACCAGGGCGAATGCGAAGCTTTCCAACGCGAGTTTTGTCGAACGCGCCCCGGCGAACGTGGTGGCACAGGAAAAAGAACGCCTTGCCGGCTTTGTCGCGACGCTGGACAAGCTGCGCCAGCAGCTCGGAAAACTAAAAGGCTGATCCGCATGAAAACGCCGGCGGCCCTGCGCGCGTTCCGGCATCCGAATTTCCGCCTGTTCTTCGTCGGCCAAAGCGGGTCGATGATAGGCACCTGGATGCAGCAGATCGCCGTGAGCTGGCTGGTCTACCGGCTCACCGGTTCGGCGCTTTTGCTCGGCCTTGTCGGCTTTGCCTCGAATATCGCCTACCTCGTAGTGTCCCCGGTGGTGGCCATTTTCATCGACCGCTACGACCGCCGCCGCCTGCTCATGGCGGCGCAGGGCGCCAGCGCCCTGCTTTCATTGCTGCTTGCTGCCCTGACTTTTTTCGGTGTCGTCAGCGCATGGCACATCATCGCCATCATGCTCGGGATCGGCGTGGCCACCGCGCTTGAAACACCGACGCGCCACGCCTTCATCCTGGACCTCGTCGAACACAAGGAGAACCTGCCCAACGCGATCGCCCTCAATGCGTCACTGTTCCAGATGGCGCGCTTCGTCGGGCCCGCCCTCGCCGGCGTCTTTATCGCCGCGTTCGGCGAGGCCTGGTGTTTTGTCGTCAACGCGGCCTCCTACGCCTGGATCCTGCTGGTCCTGACACGCATCAAGACCCTGCCACGGCCGGAAACGACGCAACGACGCGACTGGGTCGAAGACTTGCGCGCCGGCTTTCGTTTCGTATTCGGCATGATGCCCTTGCGGCGCCTGGTCATCATGCTCGGAGTGGTAAGCGTGTTCGGCGCGTCCTACCAGATGCTGATGCCGCTCGTGGCAGCGCAGGTTTTCGGCGGCGACTCCAGCACCTTCGGATTCCTGATCGGCTGCTCGGGCCTGGGCGCGCTGTGCGGGTCGCTTTACCTGGCGGGGCGCAAACGGGTACCCGGCCTGGGACGCTTTGTCGCCGCCGGGCCGCTGATCTCCGGCACCGGGTTGGTGCTCATCTCGCAAACCGGCACGGCACCGTTTGGAATGGCCTGCATGCTGCTGATCGGCTTTGGCATCATCATTACCGCGGCTTCGACCAACACCCTGCTGCAAAGCGTCGCCGACGAGGACAAGCGCGGACGCGTTGTCGGCATTTACGTGATGATATTTCTGGGCATGCAACCGCTGGGCAATCTCGCCGCCGGGACCCTCGCCGACATGCTGGGTGCACAAAACGCGCTGCTGCTCAACGGACTGGTGGCGATTGCCGTTTCATTGTGGTTCATAGCCGGGTATGGCGCGTGGCGGCGCGCGATGCGCCCGCTTTACGAGCGCGCCGGCCTGCTGGAACAGAGGACCGGTTAGCAAGGAATTGACGAAGTGGGGGCGCCCCCCTTGGATCCCCCGCTTCATGGAAAATCAATAACGGCCTGCTCGACTCCCGCTATTTTTTCTGCATGAAAAAAGTGAATTCCTTGTCATTGGCCGATTGATCGACCAGCGCATTGCCAGTTTGCCTGGCGAAGGCCTGGAAATCCTTGACCGAACCCGGATCGGTCGCGACGATGCGCAGCACCTGCCCGCTTTGCATGTCGGTGAGCGCCTTCTTGGTACGCAGGATGGGCAGCGGGCAGTTGAGTCCGCGGGCATCCACTTCTTTGTCGAAATTCATCGGCTGGTCCTCGTTGCGGCGGCATGGTGCATGCCATCAGCAGTCAAACGAGTCACTATACCAAATCGGCCTGCTGGCGTAAGCCCCCGCTGCGCCGACGGCGGTTACAGCCCGGGTTGCAAAACCGAAGCGCCAAACCTAAACTTCCCCTTGTGGCATCCTGATTCCGAGGCTGATTGCAAGACTGATTGCAAGACGGATTGCGAGGCTGATTGCGAGGCTGATTGTAAGGCCGACGCCAACCGGTGGCAGGCGTTAACAGATCCCGAAAAAGGCAGCAGTGGCTACCGAAAAGAACACGACCGATGGCGAGCGCTGGCTGGTGTACGTGACCACGCTTCCTGTCGATGACCCTGCCGCGCGCATGCGCATACTGCGCACCCTCGATTCGCTCGGCTGCGCCGCCATGCGCGAGGGTGTGTTTGTGCTTCCCGACTCGCCGGCCAACCGCCTGGGCCTGTCCCGCTTGTCCGAGCATGTGACGCGCATCAACGGCTCCGCCCACCTGTTGCAGGTTGCCAGTGACCAAGCACAGGCACAGGTGTTTCGCGGCTTTTTCGACCGCTCGGATAAATACGACGAGCTGATCAAGGCCGTCGAGGGACTGCGATTGGCCTTTGGCATTTCAGACCCGGGCGCGATCGCCCGCGTACTGAACAAGCACAGGCGTGAATTCGACGAACTTTCCGGTCTCGATTTTTTTCCCTCAGTGGCACGCGAGCGGGCGGCGAAAATTTTGGCGGGAATTGAGTCGCAAGTGCATGCCTTGATGTTCCCGGACGCGCCAAAGGAAGGCCACACCGCCGCCTCCGGTCAGCAATATTTCAACAGCGTCTGGGCGACAAAAAAGCCCGTCTGGACCGATCGCCTGGCCTCGGCCTGGCTGATCCGGCGATTTATCGACCCCGAGGCGACACTCATCTGGCTGGAAAAAAGCCAGGCCTGCCCCCCCTCGGCAGTCGGCTTTGCCTTCGAGGGGGCGCAGTTTTCAAACAGCAAGACACGGGTGACTTTTGAGGAGTTGCTGGTCAATTTCGGCCTGACCGGCAACGCCGCGCTGGTGCGCATAGGCAAACTGGTGCATGCCCTGGATACCGGCGGGGCGACGGTGCCGGAAGCCGCCGGCGTGGAGACACTGCTGCAGGGGGCGCGCCGCCGCAGCACCAGCGATCCGGAGTTGCTCGCGGAAAGCGAAAAGACCTTCGACCTTTTATTCGAAGCGTATTTCGATGCGCCGGGAAAAACCTGAACTAAACACCGTTGCGCCGCATGGCGCGCCGTTGCGGGTTTACGGTTTTTTACGCGACTCGGCCTGGAGTTTGGCGCGCAACTCGCGCAGCCGGGCATCGACCCCGGACATTTGGTAAAAATCGCCGTCCCCGCCTTTTTGCGCCATTTCCAGCTGTTCGATGGCCGCGGAAAGCCTGCCCTGAAGAATATAGAGCTGCGCCTGCGCCTGGTGTTGCAGCAGGCGCCTGCCCAGTGCGGCATATGACCTGGCCTGCATGCCGTAGAGCCGCGCATCATCCGGATGACCGCGCAGCATTACGCTGATTCCGTCAAGCGCCTCCTGGTGCAACCCGCCCGCCTGCTGCATCTCGATGTAGGCATAGTTCAGCGGACGGTTGTCCGGGTTCTGCACCAGCGCCTCGCGCAGCGTTGCGCGCGCCGCGGCGGCATCCCCGGCGTCGCGCTTCACCCTGGCGCTGAGAGCCACCACCATCGGCGGCAACCGCCCCTGGGCGCGCAGCGTTGCAATCTCGCGCTCGGCGCGCGGGAACTCCCGCGCCCGGGCAAGCGCGACCGCATAGCCATAGCGCGCCGCAAACTCGGTGGCAAAACGCCGTTCACGCAGGGATTCTTCAAAATACACCACAGCATCGTGCGCGCTGCCCTGCTCGGCACGCAACTTGGCGCGAACCAGCTGGAAATCCACACTGTCTGGCACCTGGCGGTAGGCTTCATCCTTGACGCGGTTTTGCATGTCGGCGACGCGTTCCCCGCTCAGCGGGTGGGTGCGCAGGTAGGCTGGTGCGTTGCTCTCGGCCAGGCGGGAGTTTTTCTGCAAACGCTCGAAGAACGCGGCCATGCCCTGGACGTTGAAATTGGCGCGCTGCAGGGTCTGGAACCCGGTCCGGTCGGCTTCGCGCTCAAAATCGCGACTGAAATTGAGCTGTGCCGCCACCGCCCCGGCCTGCGTGCTCATGGCCGCAACCTGTCCCGCTTCGCTGCTCACGCGAGAGGCGACAAGGGCCAGCGCAAGGCCCGCCAGCGCCATGGTGGAGAGCTGGCTTTGATTGCTGATCTGCCGCGCCAGGTGGCGCTGGGTGACGTGGGCGATCTCGTGCGCGAGCACCCCGGCCAGTTCCGATTCGGACTGGGCGGCCATGATCAGGCCGGTATGCACGCCGATATAGCCGCCGGGCATGGCAAAGGCGTTCAGCGTCGCGTCACGGATGATGAAAAACTCGAATTCCTGGCGTGAATCGGCGCTGACCGCGACCAGGCGATAGCCCAGGGTATTGAGGTAGTCGGCCAGCTCCGGATCATCGTTGAAGCTCAGGTCACGCCGTATATCGTGCATGATATTTTCACCCAGGCGTTTTTCCTCCAGCGCCGAAAAGGTGGCCTGCGAATTATCCCCAAGGTCGGGCAAGTCCTGCGCCGCCCCCTGTGGCAGCCACAACACCAGCGCCAGCGGCAGCAACAACAACAAGAAGTAAGTAATGCGCATTGCAATATGATACCGTTAGTATCCTTAAAGTTCCCGAAAACGCTTGCAAAACAATCCGATGGCAAAAACCGACCCGGCAAACGCGCTGACCCATTTCGATGCCCACGGCCAGGCACACATGGTCGATGTAGGCGGCAAGCAGGAAACCCACCGCGTGGCGCGTGCGCGCGGCATTATTCGCATGCTGCCGGCGACATTCGAACTGGTGCGCTCCGGATCAAGCAAAAAAGGCGACATCATCGGCATTGCCCGCCTCGCCGCCATTCAGGCTGCCAAACGCACCGCCGACCTCATCCCGCTTTGCCATCCGCTTGCCATAACCCGCATTGCCGCCGAGTTCGAACTCGATGCCCCGGGCGCCGGCGTAAGCCTCGAGGTCACGGTCGAGACCTTCGGCCGCACCGGCGTCGAAATGGAAGCGCTCACCGCGGTAAGCGTTGGGTTGCTCACCATCTATGACATGTGCAAGGCCGTCGATCGGGGCATGCATGTCGAGGAGATCCGGTTGATGGAAAAATCCGGCGGCAAATCGGGACGCTTCCTGCACAATTCCCCCTGAAAGTTCACCGCCCTGCCCGGTCGACACACTTTGTTACCCCCTTCCGCGGCAGGCACGGCTAGACTGTCGGCACCTTCCGCATTCCCCGCAGATTTAACATGAGCAAACGAAGTCTCGTTCTTTGGTCGCTGGTCGTCCTCACGCTTGCCGCCGCCGCGGGCGGTTGGGCTTACTGGCGCTCGCGCGCCGACGCACCTTCGGAATTCCGTTTTGCCAAGGCCGAACGCGGGTCGCTCGTCGCCGCAGTGGCCGCGACCGGCACCCTCAACCCGGTGACATCGGTACAGGTCGGCTCCCAGGTCTCGGGGCAGATCAAGGAGTTGTATGTCGACTTCAACTCCGTCGTGAAAAAGGACCAGGTCATTGCGCGCATCGACCCCGAGGCGTTTGAACTGCAGGTGCGCCAGGCCACGGCAGACCTCGAGGCGGGCCGAGCCACGGTACTCACGCAAATGGCGGCGATCGGTGCGCAGCGTGCCGCGGTTTCCAAGGACGAGGTCAACCTCGCCGACATGAAACGCGACTATGACCGCAAACTGACGCTGTTCGAAAAGAATTTCATTTCCGCAGCTGATCGCGACAAATCAATGGCGCTGTTCAACGGCGCGCAAGAACAGCTGAAAAGCGCAAACGCACAACTGGGCGTGGCGCAGGCCCAGATCAAGAACGGCGAAGCCGTGGTGCAGCAGCGCGAAGCGCAGCTGGCGCAGGCCAAGGTCAACCTCGACCGCACCATGATCCGCTCGCCGGTAAACGGCATTGTCATCAAACGCAGCGTCGATGCCGGCCAGACCGTCGCCGCCAGCCTGCAGGCGCCGGAGTTGTTCATCATTGCGCAGAACCTCACCGAAATGGAGGTCGGCGCCTCGATCGACGAGGCCGACGTGGGACGCATCCGTGTCGGGCAGAAAGCCACGTTCACCGTCGACGCATTCCCCGGACGCAGTTTCAGCGGCGAGGTAAAACAGGTGCGCAAAGCCGCCCTGACCGTTCAGAACGTGGTGACCTACACGGTTGTGGTGGGCGCCGCCAACCCCGACCAGGTGCTGCTGCCGGGGATGACCGCCAACGTGCGTATTGTCACCGATGAACGCGCCAGCACGCTCAAGGTGCCCAACGCGGCATTGCGCTTCCGTCCGGCCGGTGTGAACGAGCCTTCCGCGGGAAGCGGCGGTGGAACCGCCGCCCCCGGCGCTGCCGCGCCGGCCGGCGGCCCGGGCGCAGCGGCCCAGGCGCTGCGCCAGCGCCTGGTCACCGAATTGAAACTTGATGCCGACCAGCAAACCAAGCTTGAGGCGATTTACGCCGAGGCGCGCCAGAAAATGGCCGGCCTGCGCGACCTGCCCGAAGCCGAGCGGGCGCGCGCCCTGGAACGCAATCGCGCGGAGATCCGCACGCGCATCACCGAGATCCTGACGGCGGAGCAAAAGCCGCGCTACGAAACCATCGCCGCCGAACAGTCCGGGCGCACCGGCGCGCGCGGCCGCGTATTCGTTGCAGGTGAGGACGGCAAACCCAAGGCCGTTTCGCTGCAACTGGGCCTGTCCGATGGCAGCATGACCGAGGTAATCTCGGGCGACATCAAGGAAGGCGACCAGATCATCGTCGGGACGGCGCAAGCCTCGAGCGCGTCCCCGACCGCACCGCGCGGACCGCGCATGCCGTTCTAGGCATGTGCGACGCCCGTGCCATCGGCTGGAAACGCCCTACTGGCGCGGCTTTCCAGCCATATACGTCCCGGGTTATTGCGGCCGACCATGTCTGAATCGCTGATCCGCACCCTCGCCCTGACCAAGGAATACCTGGTGGGAGAGCAGACCGTCGCCGCCTTGCGCGGCGTATCGGTCGATATCGGTGCCGGCGCCTTCGTCGCGGTGATGGGCCCGTCCGGCTCGGGCAAGTCAACCTTCATGAACCTGCTTGGCTGCCTCGACCATCCGAGCTCGGGTGAATATTTCCTTGCCGGCGAAAAAGTATCGGTACTGGACAACGATGCACTTGCGGTGATTCGCAACCGGCGTATCGGCTTTGTTTTCCAGCAGTTCAACCTGTTGCCGCGCACATCGGCCCAGGACAATGTCGAACTGCCGCTGCTCTATGGCGGCGTCGCGGCGGCCGGCCGGCGTGAGCGGGCCATCCGGCGCCTCACCCAGGTCGGCCTTGCCGACCGCATGCACCACCATCCGGCGCAGTTATCCGGCGGACAGCAGCAGCGCGTGGCCATCGCAAGGGCGCTGGTCAACGATCCGGTGCTGATCCTCGCCGACGAACCCACCGGTGCGCTTGACTCACAAACCAGTCTTGAAGTGATGGCGCTGTTGCAACAACTAAACCGTGAGGGCATGACCGTCGTACTGGTCACGCACGAACCGGACATGGCGGCTTTCGCGAGCCGCGTCATCCTGTTCCGCGATGGGCGCGTGGTGGAGGATCGCGAGCAGGTTCCCAAGGATGCGGTTGCCCTGCTGGCACAGAGCAGGCCCGCCGCAACGCAAGCCGCATAGTGGACATACTCGCGACCCTGCGCATTGCCCTGCGCGCCCTGCGCGTGAACAAGCTGCGCTCCGGCCTGACCATGCTGGGCATTATCATCGGTGTGGGCGCCGTCATCACCATGATCGCCGTTGGCGGCGGCGCGCAGGCGCGCGTCGAAGAGCAAATCCGCAGCCTAGGCTCCAACTTGATGATAGTAATACCCGGTTCGACCACCGCCGGTGGCGTGCGCCTCGGCGCAGGGGCGGCGCAAGGGCTTACAGAGGATGACGCCTGGGCGATGATGCGCGAGATACCCTCCGTGCAGGCAGCCGCGCCGTCGCAGCGCGGCAGCGGCCAGATCATCGCGGGCAACAGCAACTGGTCGACGAGCATACAGGGCGTGACACCGGAGTACTTTGAGGCACGGGACTGGCCGATCGTATCCGGTCGCGGTTTTGAACCGGCCGAACTCGCCGGCGCCGGCAAGGTGGCGATCATCGGCGTTTCCACCGCCAAACAGCTGTTCGGCGACACTGATCCGGTTGACCAGCAGGTGCGCATCCGCAGCGTGCCCTTTACCATCATCGGCGTGCTCGACCGCAAGGGCCAGAGCATGATCGGGCAGGATCAGGATGACGTGGTGATGGTGCCCTTGTCCACCGCTCGCAACCGCCTTTTCGGGGCGCCCCAGGGCAAGCTGCGCCGCGTCGGCCTGATTACGGTAAAAGTGCGCGATGGCCAGGACATGAAAGAAGCCGAGGAGCGCATACGCGAACTATTGCGCCAGCGCCACAAACTGCAATCGGGCGCCGAAGATGACTTCACCATCCGCAACCTCACCGAAATACTGCAGGCGCAGGAGGCGTCCAGCAAAATCCTGACCATACTGCTCGCCGCGGTCGCTTCGGTATCGCTGCTGGTGGGCGGGATCGGCATCATGAACATCATGCTGGTTTCGGTCACCGAGCGAACACGCGAGATCGGCTTGCGCATGGCCGTGGGTGCGCGCGGCCGCGATATCCTGACGCAGTTTCTGGTCGAGGCGGTGACGCTCGCCCTTATCGGCGGACTGCTTGGCACCCTCGCCGGGATCGCCGGCTCGGCGGCTGTCGGACAACTGGCCGGCTGGCGTACGGAAATGCAGCCCGAGGCCATCCTGCTGGCGGTTGGCTTTGCCGCAGCGATCGGCGTCTTTTTCGGCTTTTACCCTGCGCGCAAAGCGGCGCGACTGTCACCCATAGAAGCGCTGCGCTACGAATAATCCCGCGGCTGCGCCTGCCTTTCCTGGAATAATCAGAGCGTTGCAATAAACAGCTTCAGCCAGCCCGGATCGAGTTCGATGTCGCATTCATCATGCCGGGCGTGCGAGTCGAACAGCGGCCGGCCCTGCATATAGCAAAAACGATGGCCCAACTGCGCCGACAGGCGCCACGCCCTGGTGTTTTGCATGCCCTCGGCAACAATGACACCCACCCTGGCACCCTGCGGGACAATGAACAAGTCCGCCATGGCCTCATCGTCGATACCGATGATCACCGAGGCGTGTTCGAATGTCGCAAGACGCTCACGCCAGCCGATACTGGCGGCGTCGACGACCTCAAACCCGTTTGCCTCGAGCTGCGGCAGCAGCGCATCTTCATTGGCGATGCGACGCGATGTGAAATTGCGGCGCGACATGAATATGCGCCGACCGGGTCCGGCGCCAAGTCCGCCGGTGGAAAACTTGCGCCGCAAGTACTGGATGCCCACCTGCGAGACCGTCTCGGCGAGAACCAGCAGGGATGATACCGCCAGCTCGTCCACTTTCACGGCCTGCCCGGCGGCGACACTGATCAACTGCGGCTCGGCGCCGCAGGCGACGCGCAGCATTTCGCGCTCATCCCGCCCGAGTTCAGCGGCGACCACCAGCGGCAGCCCGCGCAATGCGGGGATTTGCTCGACAAACCACAAGCGCGCAAGCGATTCATACAGCCAGCGGTAGCGGTCACCGCCCTCGCCGAGCAGGAACGCGCCGCCCGCGTGATGCGGAGGATCGGCCATCAGGTCAAGGAGCATACGCCCGTCGTCGGCGTTAAATCGTACCGGGCCGTCGCCGTACGGGTAGTGCAGATACTCGGCGACGAGGCCTTCGAGGAGAATTTCGCGCCCGTCCGCGATCACCGCAAAGCCCGGGCGCACCACCTCGGCTGTGCGGACAAAACCCATAAAAGCAGGCGGCACGACCGCTTTGCCCGGCGGCCAGCTGGCGGCAAACGATTCGGGCAGGGTCGGCGGGCGAAGGCCGAGAGGCAACACCTGCTTTTCCCCCATATCGCGGTAGTCCGCCTGATGGAAAGCACACCACCTCTCCAGGGTACCCTCATGCACAGTGATTACACGCGTGTGTTGCGGCTGCATCTCGCAATAGCCTTTTACCGCCAAAGCCTCCCACGCCATTTCGAAGCGTAGTCGGGTCAGCTCGAGCAATGCCTCGGCATAACCGAGTGCCAGCGCCCGCTCGTGCGCGGCGATGGCCCCAAGCGTATCGCCGCAATAAGCAAGCGCCCCACCGAGAAGATAGTAAGCGTCCGCCTGGCCCGGACTAAGCGCCACGACGCTCCTCATGCATTCAACCGCCTCGCGGTTACGATCCTCGTCTATATACAACCGGCCGAGTTCCATGTGCGCCTTGGGCAGGTCCGGAAACAACATGATTGCCTGTAACAAGAAATGCTCGGCCTCGCGCATCATGCCTTGCGCCCGCATCAGCACCCCGAGATTAAGGTGCGCCACGGGCAAGGTTGGTTCCAGTTCCAGCGCGCGCTTGAAGTGCCGGAATGCCCCGGCGAGATCCCCCGCCCTGCGGTAGGCCTCTCCGAGGTTGCTGTGCATGTTCGCGTCATCATCACGCCGCTCGATCGCCCGTCCGATAAGTGCGATGGCTTCGGCATAACGGCTGCGCGCCAGTTCAACCAGCCCGTATTGATGCAAGACCCGGGCGTCGTCCGAACCGGAGGACAACAATTCCAGGTAGATTCTCTCGGCCTCATCGAGCCGGCCAGCGCGCTGATGAGCAATCGCCGCCGCCATCTTTGCTTCCATTTTTACCACCCTCTGGCAGGCATCCTGCCGGCGCCAAGCCATTGCCGGCCGAAATATTGCATACAGGTCTTCAGGATAATTCCGCGCGCCAGATTGCGGCGACGGCCTCTTCAAAGCGGCGCGCGAATCCGGCCGCGTCGCATAATGCCGATACCTCCAGGCGCTGACGCATCACCGATCTCAGCTGCGCAAGCTTCGCCCGATCCAGCGCGAGCCCGACAGCCTTGCTGAGGTATTCCTCCGGGCTTGCCGCAATCCATTCGTCAAAGCCCGAGCAGGCCAGCAGGCTAGCGCCGGAACGGGCAAAACCATGGTGCCCGGCCAGCGTGATGACCGGCACCCCCATCCACAAGCATTCACATGTGGTCGCACCGCCGTTATACGGGAAAGGGTCGAGCGCGACATCGGTGCGTGCGATCAGGTCGCGAAACCGGCCGCTTGGCAGCCGCGGTTGGAATTCCAGGCGTGCCGGATCCACTCCGGCACCGCGCATCGACACGACTACTCTCTCGCGACCCTCCCCGGCGGCGAGCCCGGCCACAACCAGCTTGCTTGCCGGCACGCGCAACAGCAATTCCGCCCACAGGCGGAGTACGGAGTCATTTAATTTTGCCGGGTGATTGAATGATCCAAAAGTGACGGGCGCATCCGGCTTCCGCGGCCCCGGCGCCGGCACATCCCGCGGCGGACTGAAGGTCCACAAGGCCGAGGGCAGGCGCAGCACGCGCTCACTATGCACCGCGTCGCTGAGCCCGACCGGGTCGGCCATCGTGTCGCTGAAACGATAGTCCATCGCCGCCAGGCCGGTCGTCTTGAGATAGCCCAGCCAGCTTACCTGGAGCGGTGCCGGTTTGCGTGCGATTACCAACAGCCGGTTGTCACGGGTATGACCGGAAAGATCGACAAGAACATCAACGCCGTCGCCGTGAATGCGACGCGCCACGGACGCATCATCGACCCCATGTACATTGTGCCAGTGTGCGGCAAGCGCCCGTAGGCGGCGCGTACCCTCGTCATGGACCGGGGTACTGGAATAACAGGAGACATCGAACCGTTCCTGGTCGTGATGCTCAAGCAGGGGCTCAAGAAAGGCGAGCGTGGCGTGATCACGAAAATCACCGGACAGGTAGGCCAGCCGGATCGGTCCCGCGACGTGCCGCGGCTGCGCGGGCAACCGGGGGATGTTGTCAGCATGACGCCGCGCCCATTGTCGATGAGCAAGAAACAAGGCGTCCGGTGTGATATCCGCAAGGACATTCATGGCAAACAGGGCGTGCTGTCCTGCGTCAAGATGACCTGGTTCGCGATCGAGAACCTCGTTAAAGCACCGCAAAGCCGCCGCCGCATCACCCATTTCGTATAGGCACGAGCCGAGCTGGACGCGCACGTTGTGCAGATTCGGGTCGCGCTGCAAGGCCGCGCGATAATGCGTTGCGGCAAGCACATAGTCGCCGAAGTGCTCGCGCAGCACATGACCCAGGTTGACTGTCGCGGCAAGATGGCCATCGTCAACGGCCAGCGCAGACTCAAATGCCGCGCGCGCCGCACCCGGGTCGCCGGCAGCAAGCGCATCAAGGCCGCGCCCGACCCATTGCTGCGCCAAACGTGAATGCGCATCACCGTCGCGCCAGAATCGCGAAAAAAACTTAGCGAGCATTGCACCACTCACGCCACATGTCCCGGTATGCCGACTCCAGGTCGCGCATAAAACCTTTTTCGTCCATCAGGGTTGATGCGCGCATTCGCTCGCGCAGGCCGGCGCGAAGGTCCGCCAGGCCGGCAAGATCCGTGGCGCAGCGGCGTGCAATTTCAACATAGCCGTCATGGTCGCGGGCAACGAACGATTCCAGCCCGAGCTGGGACAACAGGGACACCCCGATACGCCCGATCGGGGCGGCGCCGGCCAGGGAAATGACCGGCACGCCCATCCATAGCGCGTGCAGGCTGGTAATGCCGCCATTTTGTGGAAACGGGTCGAGCAATACATCCACAGAATGGAGCAGCTGCAGGAAACCTGCCATCGGCCGTCGTCCGGCGATCTCCAGGCGCGCCGGATCAAGGCCGGATGCCGCAAAGCGCGCCGCCACCATGCGCTCGATATCCGGCAGTTCGCCATGTTCGATCACCACCAGCAATCGCGAGCGCGGCACATTGCCGATCAGGCGCGTCCACAATGCCACCACCGCGTCGTTGATCTTGTGACCGTTGTTGAACGAGGCAAAGGTGATTCCCGCTCCGGCAAGCGCCGGCAGGGGACCGACCGCGGGACTTTCAGGATGCGGCCGGAAACAGGCATAGGAATGCGCCAGCCTCATCAGGCGCTCGCAACTGAGGCGCTCGGTCATCCCGGGCGGATCGATATGAGCATCGGTAAGACGCCAGTCAATGGCTTTCATGCCGGTGGTCTGCACCGCGCCAAACCAGGTCACCTGCACCGGGGCGGGCTTACGCGCCAGGGCAAGCAGGCGGTTGCCACGGGTGTGTCCCGAAAGGTCGACGAGGATGTCGATGCCATCGGCGCGCATCAGTGCCGCGGCATCGGTGTCCGACATGCCGGCGATATCGCGCCAAAGGTCCGCCATGGCCCGCAAACGGCCGGTGGTCTCATCCACGACGGGCGCACTGCTGTAACAGACAATGCGATGGCGCGCGCGGTCATGCCCCGCCAGGACGGGCTCGATAAAGTAACGCACGGCATGTTCGCGCAAGTCGGCCGATACATAGCCGATGGTCAGCGGCCGGTCAGGATCGCGGCTATTTGCATGCAGAACGGTTTCGGGCATCAACGCATCGGCCACCCTCTGCCCAAAAAAGCAATGTGCGGCATAGACCTCGTCCGGAGACACGTGGTCGCAACAGCCGATGACAAACAAAAGATTGGAATGCACCCGCGCCGAGTCCGGATCGAGTGCCAGCGCGCGCTGCAGGACGGACAAAGCCTCGCGATGGCGGCCGACGCTGGCCAGAAAACCGCCATAGTCCTTGAGGTAGGCCGGCTTCGCATCGCCTTTTTCTATGGCTTGCTCCAGGTAGGCAATGGCGATGTCCCAGTCACCGCGTGCATAGCTCACCACGCCAGCCAGATACAGCGCGTCCGGGTCGTGCGGCGCGCTACCCAGCGCGAGTTCGCCCGCCCGTGCGGCGCTCTTCAGGTCCCCCGCCATGAACGCGGCCATGCCATCGCTCAGCACTTTCCCAAGATCAAGCGCCGGCGACAGCGCAGCGGGCGACCGCTTCAGATGCTGCAGCAATGCACCTAGCAGCTTCACTGCGGCTCTCCGACGGTAAAAGCCAGCGGTGGCCGGCCGGCCAGATGGTGACGCCACATCACTTCGTAGGCCCGTTCCAGGTTGCGCACGAACCGCAGGGTATCAAACAAGGGCAGTTTTTCGTGCTGGCCGGATAAATGCCGGCGCAACGCGCCGAGTTCTTCGGGTACGCGGGCCAGCCGCACTGCGGTCTCCTCGTACTGCCCCATACTGGCGCAAGCCAGTTGCGGCAGCCCAGCAGCACAAAGCAGGCTGGCACCCACGCGCGAAGGGAAACCCTCTTGCGGGCAGCTTACCAGCGGAACCCCCGCCCATAACGCGTCACTCGCACCGGTATGCGCGTTCACCAGCAAGGTGTCGAGAAACAAATCAGCGCGCGACAGGCGCGCCAGATGGGCCGGCTTGGGCAGGGTTCCACCGAAAATGAGGCGTTTTGGATCGATGCCGCGGGCCGCCGCTTCGCGCCCGAGATTGTCCCGCGCCAGGGTATTGCTCTGGTACAGCCACAGCACGCTGCCCTCCACCCTGGCGAGAATGCGCATCCAGCAATCGAACATCACCGCATCTATTTTGTAAACATGGTTGAAGCAGGCAAATACAAAACCATGCTCCGGCAAGCCCAATTCACGCCGTGATGGCGGCGCATCGGCTATCGCCTGGCGATTGTCGTTGATCTGGTAGGAATCGGGCATGCGGACAAGCTGCTCGCCAAAATGGGCGGCATGAGAGGGTGGCGCGACAATCGCGTCGACAATTGCGTAATCGTTAAGTCCCGTCCCGGTGGTGCCCGGATAACCAAGCCAGGCGACGCGCAAGGGCGCCGGTCGAAGCGCGAAAATCTCCGGCCTCGCCTCATAGGTGAAGCCCTTCAGATCAACCAGGATGTCTATGCCGTCGGCAAAAATGCGCCGCGCCGAATCAGCGGCGCCCTCGCTACGGATGTCATGAAAATGATCCACTTCGGCGACCACCCGCCGGCGATAGCCGCTGCCGTCGTCAATGCCGATGGAATAAGCGCTGACCTCGAATCGCGCGCGGTCGTGCAGCCCGAACAGGCCGTTCATCAGGTGCATGGTCGGATGCCCGTGGTAATCAGCGGAAACATAGCCGACGCGAATGCGGCCACCGGGCTTGCGCGACGAGAAATCAAAGCTGGGGCGCGCAGCCCCCAGCCCTTCATGTATGCGTGCAACATGGGCGTCGGTTACCGCCATCCGGAGGGACTGGGGCAGCGCAAACTGGCATGCCACAAAGGGATGCAGGCCGGCGAACTCGGGGGCCAGCGGCGTACTCGCCCAGCGACCCAGGATCCGCGACAGGGCGCCCAGGTCGTGGTGCCAGTCGCACGCCCAGGTGCGCGTGCGCGCCATTGCGACGACCATTTCCGGATCGTCCGGGCGCAAGGTCAGCCCATGCCCGTAACAGGACAAGGCCTCGGCAAAATGCCCCAGTTCGAAATCCAGTTTGCCGGCCAGTTTCAGCGCCTCGACCCAGTCGGGCCTGCCCAATAGCGCCTGCCGGGCCCATTCAAGCGCCTCTGCGTACGCTCCGCGCTGAAACAGGATGTTACCGAGGTTATAAGCAAACTCAGCCTGACCTGGAACCAGCTTGGCCGCCTCGCGCGCGTGGTATTCGGCCTGTTCAAGCTGGCCATTCGCGCGCAAGGCCTCACCCAGATTGGCGTGGAAAAAGCCGGTGCCAGGGATCGCCTCCACCGCCAGTGACATCAACCTGACCGCCTCGGCATGCTCACCGCGCTGATGGCAGATCAACCCGAGGTAATTGAGGGCGTTGGCGTCCATCGGCTTGCGCGCCAGGAAATCACGCAGTAAGCGCTCGGCCTTCACTACGCGCCCATCGGCCACCAACGAGGGGATCGTGGCGATGATCCGGTCATCGTCACGCCCCCACCGGCCTGCAACCTGTTTTATCAGCTTAGCGAACATGCAGCATTGTCGCTTTCAGCGTGAGAATAAAAAAGCCCCTCCGGGGAGGGGCTTTTCAGGCCAGGGCCCGGATTGACCCGGGCGCTCCGACCGGCACCACAGAAAAACTTAGCGGCAGGTTGCCGGCAGGTATTTGCCCGGCGCGCCGACGCAAGACCAGGTCATGGTGCCGGTGGCCGTATTGGGCGAGGCCGTCATCGTCACCGTTACCGCAGCACCGGTGCTGGTGCTGGCGGCGACACCCGTAACCACGATGGTGCCGGCGGCATCCACCAGGCCGGTTGCGATTTTGCCAACGACCGCGATCGTTGCGCCCGAGCCAAAACCGGTGATGTTCGACGGGTCCGTCTGGTACTTCTCCGACAGCGTTGTGCGCTGCGAACTGGCTGACAACAACAGTTCCGACACCTTGGCACGAATGGTGTAGTCCTGATATGCCGGAAGCGCGACGGCGGCAAGAATACCGATAATCGCGACCACGATCATCAGTTCGATCAGCGTAAAGCCTTTTTGCATTGCTTTCATGGAAACTCCTGGTTGGATAATTCGTGCGGCCCAGTCGAGCGCCGTAGCAGATAAGCAGCAAGGACCATGCCCCATCGACCGCCCCAAAGGATGAATTAATACTTTGCAATATCAATTGGTTATAAAAACAATCCTCAGCCTCACAAAACCCCTGGTAAAAAGCGGCAAAAAACGTCACTTCCCACACAATCGCGCCGAAACGCAAAGGCACGCAGCCCAAAAAAAGCCCCTCCGTAGAGGGGCTTTTAGGGTCAGGGCCCGGATTGACCCGGGCGCGCCGACCGGTACCGCAGAAAAACTTAGCGGCAGGTTGCCGGCAGGTATTTGCCCGGCGCGCCGACGCAAGACCAGGTCATGGTCCCGGTGGCCGTATTGGGCGAAGCCGTCATCGTCACCGTTACCGCAGCGCCGGTGCTGGTGCTGGCGGCGACACCCGTAACCACGATGGTGCCGGCTAGATCCACCAGGCCGGTTGCGATTTTGCCAACGACCGCGATCGTCGCGCCCGAGCCAAAACCGGTGATGTTCGACGGGTCCGTCTGGTACTTCTCCGACAGCGTTGTGCGCTGCGAACTGGCTGACAACAACAGTTCCGACACCTTGGCACGAATGGTGTAGTCC
>Ga0194049_1000066_pt1 | contig 40940 bp, 32 predicted proteins | sample JunL2225m_MetaG_FD_148665 | JGI IMG/M metagenome (GOLD analysis project Ga0194049, IMG submission 148665) | Anoxic zone freshwater microbial communities from boreal shield lake in IISD Experimental Lakes Area, Ontario, Canada - Jun2016-L224-25m | ecosystem: Environmental > Aquatic > Freshwater >... | reverse complement strand
TTTTTCAAACTTGAACTGCTCAAGACAAAGCATCAACTTAACCATTTCGCGCTCAAGAGCAAACTTTACATCAAAGCCCTACAAGCCAGTTTCGCCGAGCTTCAACGGCTCACTGCGTAACATCAGTTATATAAAAGCGATTATCTTCCAACTTAGCGTAAGCTGAACCCAAATTGATAGGCTCCCTTGCCTTTGGATTATGATTTGAGTTTTCAATTGCGTGCTTAATGTGTATGGGTTCATCCGAATTCTGCGTAGAGCCACTTAGCTGTATTCCAAGATGTTCGGCATAATCACGTCTAGCTTGAACTACATCATCCTTGTGCAAACCATTTTTGCCTGAAGCCGCTACAACCGCTATTTCACAAAAACGCCCCGCCCGATTTGGATCAAAGTGAAGATTTGCATCTGCCTCGTCAACAAGTGATATAACAGAAGAACAAATATTACATTTGCAATCACGAATTTTAATTTTAAACTCTTCTGGTGTCATAAAAATCGTCCTATACGATCAATCCGCCCACAACACCTCCAAACCCCATTCCACCGCATCAAACGGCGCTAAAGCCACTTTCGCATCATCCGCCAAAGTCGCCAATAACAACCACCGGCCTTGCTGGTTTTCGTAAGCTTCCAAAGTGTGCAGTGCCGGATCGACCAGCCAAGCATGTTTCACCCCCATCGCGGCATACAGCGGCATTTTCTCCGTGCGGTCATCACGGGCGGTGGATGGCGACAATACTTCGCAAATCCAATCCGGCACGGTTTCAAACCAAGCCGTGTCGGGCAAGCGCGGCATCCGTTCCCGCCGCCAACCCGCCAAATCGGGAACTAGAATGTTCCCACCAATATGCAACTCGGGTTCGTCAAGTATCAACCAACCGCCGGGGCCACCACGCCCATGGCTAAAAGGACCGACTATTTCGCCTCCAAGGTTGGACTGCGCCCATACATGACGCGGCGCGGGCCTAGGGTGAGTTATCAAGCGACCATTGATAATCTCGCCAACGATATTCTCCGGCAAGTCGAACAGGTCTTCATAAGTGGCGAGTTTGCGGGCTGGTGCGTTCATGGCTTCACTTTGCTCGATTCCACCATCTGCAAAAATATGCCAATGATTTTCGAGGCATTTGATATATGGTATTCGTCTGCATCAACCCAAACTTTTTCGTCGGCCAAGCGCAGGAAGCTCCACAAACTGCCAGTGGTGACGGCTCCGTAAATACTGCTTAGATTGCGTCCTTTGTTTTGGTTGTAAATCTTCGCAGCCTGCATTTCTGAAATACATTGGCCTAGTCCGGATTTCAGATTGTCGTTTTTGGCTTCGACGATGGCGATTAATGGGGCATCCAGCATGAGCTGTTCCGGCGACAGGCTGATAATATAGTCACAGATTCCGTTTAGCCCCAAACTCTTATCGACCGTGAAATCAATCCCCGAAAACAGGCTGATATTGAGCTTGCATTGCTTGAGAATTTCGACCAATACCGGCGTGACGATCAATTCGGAGCGGGCTTTTTCGGTGTTGATCGCGGTTGCCAGCGGAAGGTTGAAGCGGAGGGTTTCACGCAGATGCTCGCTGTAGGGGGCTGGTTCCACTTCGGTAAACAAGCTTTCCCTTTCAACCAAGGACAAGCCGAGCTTGTCTTTGATATCCGCTAATTGAAAGTCACTGTAAGACATGTTGGCTTCCCCATCAACACGGCATCTCTGCCCCCTTCCTCGCATAATACCACCACGTCATGACGATGCAACTGACGTAAAACAACACGAACCCATATAAAGCCGCATCGGGTGCGCCGGTCAGCGCAATGGCGGTGCCATAGCTTTTTGGAATGAAGAATGCGCCATAGGCCGCGACCGCAGAGCTAAAGCCCAGCACCGCTGCCGATTCTTTGGCGGCATTCCGGCGGGCCTGTGCGAGTGCGGCTTCCCCCTCGCCCGCCGCCGCGCGTCTGCGTTCGGTCAGGAAGATCACCGGAATCATGCGGAAAGTCGAGCCGTTGCCAATGCCTGTGGTCAGGAATAGCAGCATGAACATGCCTAGGAATCCATAGAAGTTGCCGCCGACGCCGCCATGGGGCATGAAGTGCAAGACACCAAAAACCGCCGCTCCCATGATGATGAAATTCCAAAACGTGACCCGCGCCCCGCCCAACTTGTCCGCCAGCCAACCGCCGACAGGACGCACCAATGCGCCGACCAATGGTCCGAGGAAAGCATACTGGGTGGGGTTCACCGTAGGAAAAAGGATTTTGATGAGCATTGGCAAGCCCGCCGAATAGCCGATGAACGAGCCGAAAGTGCCGGTGTAGAGCCAGCACATCAGCCAATTGTGCTTGCGTTGGAAAATGACGGCTTGATCCTTGAATGTGGCCTTAGCCGAGGCGATGTCGTTCATGCCGAACCAAGCAGCAATCGAGGTGGCGATGATGAACGGCACCCAGATGAAGCCAGCGTTTTGCAGCCATAGGGATTTGGTGACGCCATCCTTTACCCAAGTTTGCGGTTCGCCGCCGAACCAGCCAAAGACACTGGCGGTGATGACCAGCGGCACGACGAATTGCACCGTGCTTACCCCTAAGTTGCCCAGACCGGCATTCATCCCCAACGCCGCGCCTTTTTTCGCTTGCGGGAAGAAGAAGCTGATGTTCGCCATGCTGGAGGCAAAATTGCCGCCGCCAAAGCCGCATAACAGGGCCAATACCAGCATTAAGACATAAGGCGTGTCGTGGTTTTGTACGGCGAAACCAATCCAGATCGAAGGCACAAGTAGCGAGGCCGTGCTGATGGTGGTCCACCGCCGTCCGCCGAAAATTGGTACCATGAACGAATAGAAAATCCGCAGGGTCGCGCCGGAAAGCCCCGGCAAGGCGGTCAGCCAGAACAATTCATTGGTCGTGTATTTGAAACCGATGCTAGGCAGGTTGATGACCACCACGCTCCACACCATCCATACTGCAAAGGCCAACAGCAGGGCAGGGATGCTGATCCACAGGTTGCGGGTGGCGATGCGTTTGCCGGTTTTCTCCCAGAAGGTGGCGTCTTCCGGGTTCCATTCGGTCAGCACCAAGGGCGATGGATGAGACAGTTCAGGCAAGTCGGTGGAGGCGGCGACCAGTTGCGGGGCCAAGCGCCGTTCCGCACTTGCAATGGTGAAGTGCATCCAAGTCAGCGCAACCATCACCAACACAAACAACAGCATGAAGCAGCTCGTCCACAGGCCCGTGAGGTCTAACAACATGCCAAAGGTCAACGGCAACAGGAAGCCACCCAAGCCGCCGATCATGCCCACCACGCCGCCCACCGCACCGACGTTGTTCGGATAATATTCGGGGATGTGTTTGTACACCGCCGCCTTGCCCAATGACATGAATATTCCCAATACAAACAGCAATAGCATAAATGCAACAGGGCCAATAGCCAGCGTGAACACGATGTCGCCCTTCATGCCATGCACGATATAATCAGTGGGCGGGTAGGACAGGATAAACGTGCAGATGGCGGAGACGATGAAGGTCGTGTACATGATCCTGCGCGCACCATGGCGGTCCGACAGCCAGCCGCCATAAGCGCGGAACAGGCTGGCGGGGATCGAATACAGGGCAGCCACCATGCCGGCGGTCTTGACATCAAAGCCATAAGCGCCGGTCAGGTAGCGTGGCAGCCACAAGGCCAAGCCGACAAAAGCGCCAAACACAAAGAAATAGTAAATGGAAAAACGCCAGACTTGGAGATTCTTCAGCGGTTCCAATTGCTTCAAGAAAGGTTCCGGGGGGGCTCCTGCCAAGCGGCGGAGTTTCAACACCGGATCGTCATCGGTGGTGAACCAGAACACTGCCGCCATCACCACCAGCGCCGCCGCCCAGACTTGCGCGACCATCTGCCAGCCGAAGGCGACCATCACGAAGGGCGCGATAAACTTGGTCACTGCCGCGCCGACATTGCCCAAGCCGAATATGCCCAGCGCAAAACCCTGTCGTTCCTGCGGGAACCAGCGCGACACATAGGCAATGCCCACTGCGAAGGAACCGCCGGCGACGCCTATGCCCAGAGCAGTCAACAAAAACATGGGGTAGGTGCTGACATTGGTCAACAAAAAGGTGGCGACCGCCGCCGATAACATGACCGCGACATAGACCAGCCGGCCCCCATATTGGTCGGTCCAGATGCCTAAAACCAGCCGGATTAGCGATCCTGTCAAAATTGGCGTTCCCACCAACAGGCCGAATTCCGTTTCGCTCAAGTGCAAGTCTTGGCGGATTTGCAGGCCGATGATGGAAAAAATGGTCCACACCGCAAAACAGACGGTGAACGCCACGGTGCTGGCGGTCAATGCGCGGGTAGGTTGGGAAGTGTTAATAGCGTTCACGTTCTAAGTTTCCGTTGATAGCAGACCGGCAATTTTAGATTTGTTCATAAGATGCATTGTCAAATCCAGACTAAATATTTAAAGCATTGATATTTAAAGGGCATAAATCCAAAATTACAGTGGATTAATCAAGCGCACAATCGAGCTTGTGGCTTTTATTATAAGATGCACAAAAAATAAATCAAATAAATAAATGCAAAGAGATTTGGCTGCGCTGCCCTGGCAGAGGCGGGCAAGGGCTTGCGAACCTGCACAAGGGCAGCCTTGCACTCCATTGTCATGGGTGCTTGTCATCATGGCTGTCGACACACAGCTTCCAAATGCCTAGAGGTGCCAACAGATACCCGCCCAGCATCAGCCCAACCAATATTTTCCATTCGCCATTCAAATGCGCGGCTTGGGCCAGCAGAAAGGTCGCACCGGCAAGGACGGCGTAACAGACCAAGGCCCACGGCATTAATCCCGGTTTGTCGCGCAGTTTCGACCAGGCATAAAGGCCAGCATAAGCCGCGCCAAAAAGGATGACCAACGCAGCGGATAGGAAGGTGGTGAGGAAATCGTTCAGTGCCACGGGTTCAATCATGGTGTGCCTTGTTTTTCAAAGTGTGTGGTCATGCTGCGGTAAAGGGCGGCAATGAGGTCGGTTTGGGTGATCAAACCCACCACCTTATTGTTTTCGTCAACGACCGGCAATTGATGGATGCCGCGTTCGGTCAATAGCCTCGCCAGTTCGCCCAACTGCTGCGCATGTCCGGCGGTGAGTGCCGGGGAGGTCATGATTTGTCCGACGACCTCGGGTTTGTCCGAGGTGACTGTTGTCGTGGGGCGGATCAAGTCCCGCAGTTTTCCCCCAAGGCTGCGGAATTGTTCGGCGCGGGCATGGCGGAAGAAATCGCTTTGGGTGACGATGCCGATGACATGGCGGCCCCGGTCAATGACCGGCAAGGCTTTGATTCTGTGCTTTTGCATCAAACCCCAAGTTTCCTCCAGTTCAGTGCCGAACTCAACTGTCAGGGGAACGGGCGTCATCACTTGGGCGGCGGTGATTGCGCCAAATTCGCGGTGGAAGGCGCGGGCAGCGGCCAGATTGTAGATTTCGTTTAATTCACGCTCGCCCACATCGACAAATTCGTTCATCTGGGCCAAGGCGGCACGCAAGTCTTCGGTTTGGATGCCCAACCGTTCCATTGGCCTGGTTCCTTGGATTCCAGGTTGGGTGGCTTGCTGCATGGGTTTGGCTAGCAGCAGACGCTGGTAAAGCAGGGACATTAGCAACAAAACAGAAACATTAAGCGCCAAAGGCGTTAGCAGAAATTGGAAGCCCAAGGCTTTGACGCTTTCCCCACCCAGCACCGGGATCAATGCCGAAGCGCCGCCCGGCGGGTGCAGGCAGCGGGCCAGGTGCATGGCGAAGATGGATAAGCTAACCGCCAGTGCCGCCGCAATCCAGGTTTGGGTGATCCAACCAGCACAGAGGATGCCAATCGTGGCTGAAATGAAATGCCCGCCAATCAACGGCCAGGGTTTTGCCACCGGGCTGTGCGGCATGGCAAACAGAATCACTGCCGAAGCGCCCATCGAGGCAAGCAGGGTTTTCAGTCCGCCGCCATCAATGATCTGGCCGCCGACCCACCCGGTCAATAAAACCCCGACAAATGCCACCAATGCACTGCGAATTTTTTCCCGCAAACTCAAGGTGGATGATGGGAATATTTTGGCAAAAGACCACTTGTCCGGGGTTTCCGAACCCGTAACCGCCGACCGCATAATTCAGGACGATCCGGCCAACTCCCGCGCTTGCGGGAATAACACATCGTTCTCCAATTCGATGTGGCGCAACAGGTCGGCTTCAAGCGCTTCCAAACTTTGCAAGGTCGTCCGATAACTGGTGCAGACATCGGCGGGCGGAGTGTAGCCGTTGGTCAGTTGACGCATCCGAGTCAGTATTGCGGTAACCGCCTCATGCTCGCTATGCATTTGCCGCAAAGGGTTTTCGATGCTGCCGAAACAAGCAGCAGGCATTGGGGCATCGCCATGGCGGTGTTTTTCCAAGGCTTCGATATAGGGGAAGAGGATGTTTTCCTCCTTCATCAGATGGGGTGACAGATCATCGCACAATGCCCGGTAACACTCCCCAATCTCCTTCAACTCTGGACGGGCTTCAACATGGCGCTCGACGATCTTGTTGACCAGTTTGTCCAATCGGTCCAGTTCGCTACGGGTGAATGCATGGTGGGTGGCAAGGATGTGGCGAATGAGGTCCGAGGGCGAAGCGGGGTCCCACGTCGGCTCTTGCGTTGGTTGTTCTTGGGCGAGTTTCAGTTGGGTCAGAACCGCATCCGCATTTTGGTTGGCGTTTTGACACGCTTCGGCCAGGCTGAGTTTGCCTCCACTGTTGCAACAATAATTGATTTGTAGCCTGTCCAGCGTTCTGGCGACAGCGGGATGGCTCAAGGCAATCTCTTTCATGGTGGATTCTGTATCCATGGCATCTCCTCTCGTTGTTGGGTTATAGGTGGCTGACATTAAAAGCGTCAGCGTGGATGTCCTGCATTGATGCCCCGGCGAGGAAGGTCTTTTTCCTCGTGATCTTAACCATTTCAGGATGGCCACTGAGAAACACTTGCCATCCTTTGAGGTTGGGATTATCCCGCAGGGCAATTTCGTGTACTCGTCCACTGGTGAATTGGGAAGGGACGTGGACACACGAAAGGCAGGGGAAGTAGCTAAAGTTGGGATAGCGACTTTCCAGTTCACGAAGTTCGTCGATCAGGTAAAGGCCATGCTGTTCGCGGCTACCGTGGTAAAGCCGAATAGGCCCGCCATGGGCCTGATCCAAGGCATCGCGAAGGATTCCATACAGCGGTGCCAATCAATAACATGGGTTGGATGGTTTTCTCCGGTGATATAGTTGGGTTTGAATGTTTTCAACAATGCGCAACCTAGGGGCGCTGGCTTTAAACACCTTATGCGACATGTAACATACAACTTAAAGGCTACCAAGAGCGTTGTCAAGCCCCTAAAAAAAGAGGAATTGCAATTGGATAGGCGATTTGACTGATGCGGTCATTGGCTAACCGCCTTGGTTAAGGCAGGGAACGAATTTTCACTTCCATGAAATACAAGGCATCGCTAATATTCTGGCTGGTCAATTCGGGATGCCCGCCTTTTGCAGGCATTTTCAAGAAACCATTTTTAGCATGATCCTTCAGGACGGCAACCCATTGGCGGGTGCGCATATCCCAATCGTCTGCCTCATCCAGTTGGGGGGCTTCGTTCTCCGTGTTCAAGTGGCATTCGGCGCAGTAGCCGTTGAAAAATTGGTTGCCTCTGGCGAAGTCGGGCTTCGGGTCAGGAGGCTTTGCGCTGGAACACCCTCCCAATTCGAGCCAACAAGCGACGAGCAGGGCAAGCTGGAAATTTGATTTCATGCACATTTTCCTTATTTTGAACGCAAAGGCAAAGGTCAGTCAGCCTGTCAATTTTATGCCTTTCGTCCCACTCGGATAAGGCCAAGGCTGTATGGATTAGGGTGGACAAAGCTGTGGATAACTATGTGGATTTGCCCACAATCCGGGCTTGCCGATAAGCGGGTTGTGGTATTGGCAAAGAATGTTGCGAAAATGGGAGACTGTTTCAGCTTATTCACATCTTCTTGATTGTTAAGCATATTCGTAAAACTGTTAAGATAAGTCACTGTCTTGTTTCGGTTTTTTTATGCCTTACATGAGTTTGTGAGTTGTCAAGGCCTTCACAGTGGATAACTTTTTGGGACACGCAGAAAATGCTTGCATTGTGCCTTCATTTAGCTCTCGTTTCCAGCATTGCCCTTGCCAGACGGGCCAGTTTGGCGGAACCGCCGCCTTCGCCTAGCGATGCTTTCACCTTGAGCAAATCTTCCCGAATCTGATTCGCGTATGCTTTATCTTCGACGATCTTGCCGATTTCAGCGGCGATGTTGCTTGCATTGGCTTCGTACTGGATGAATTCCCGGACGATGCCCTTCCCCGCCAATATGTTGGGCAGGCCGATGAATTTGATGTTGATGAGCAAGCGTCCCAACCAATAAGTGACGGGCGTCAGTTTGTAAATGATCGCCATCGGCATGCCCGCCAGCGTCACTTCCAGCGTGGCGGTGCCGGAAGCGGTAATGACCGCATCGCAACATTGCAACACATCATAATTGCGACCTTGGATGGCTTTTACCGGCACTTTGCAATTAGCCAGATAAGGTTCCAGCGTTGCATCGGAAACCGATGAGGCTTGGTTGAGTACGAAGCGGGCATGGGGGAAACGGCTTGCAAGAAGCTCAACTGTTTCTAATATCACCGGCAGCAGACGCTTGATTTCATTCGCACGGCTACCCGGCAGTAGGCCGATGATGGGGTCGCTTTCGCTTACTGTTTCCCCTCTTTGTAAAAGGGGGGTTAGGTGGGATATTCCCATGGGGGATAAATCGTCCAGGCCAAATTCCTGCAAGGCTTCAGCCTTGGATACCGTCGGAACCACTTTGCCAGCCAAAGGATGGCCGACATAAGTGACTGGGATATTATGAGCTTCGTAAAACGGAACTTCAAACGGAAAAATGACGGCCATGTGATCCACCGCCGCACCGTATTTTTTCACCCGCCCCGGTCGCCATGCCCACACCTGCGGGCTGACATAAAACAATACCTTTATGCCAGCAACTTTGGCGGCGCGGGCCAGTTGAAAATTGAATTCCTTATAGTCCACGCAAATCAACAAATCCGGTTTTTCTTCCTTGGCGATTGTCTTCATTAGGTTCAAGGCGCGGCGGATTTCGCCGTAATGCTTGATGACTTCCACCACGCCAATGACGGCAATCGACGTGGAGTCATAGCGGATTTCCACCCCCGCCTCGCGCATCTTCGCCCCGCCCATGCCGATGGCTTTGACCTCGGGCAAAAGCTGTTTCAGTTCCAAGTACAAACTGGCGGCATGCTGGTCGCCGGAGGCTTCGCCGGCGGAGAGGAGGAGGAGGGGGGCTTTGGTCGAAGCGTTCATGGTTTATGCGGAATGATCGGATAATTCGGGCCGACGTTCGATTCTTTCGACACGGCGTATCACCGTGTTCATGGTTTCGCGGTCGCTACCGGACAGGGCATAGAGGCTACCCAAGGTTTGCTCCATGATTGATAAACGCAACTCTATGCGGTTTAATCGCTCACTATGTTCGTTTTGCGCGCCGCGAAAAGCTCGGAGATGTTCGAGGATAAGGCTTTCAATGTTTTCGGTCATGATTGTTTAACTCCTACAGCGTTTTCAATAGACTTTATCGGAAACCTTGTTCGGTACGTTCTCAAGCTCCGGCTTCAAAGCCATCAACTTAAGCCGTTCGTGGTGAGCCTGTCGAACCATGAACGGCTTAAACGTCAATGATTTGGATTTTTCCGTCCACCCTTCGACAGGCTCAGGGCGAACGGAAAAATCGTTAAGTTAATGGCTTTGAAGCTCCGGCTTGGGAACCCTTTAGTCATCAAGCTCCTGTTTCACTTTTCCTCGGGAAGCTTGAGCTTCAAAGAACGCATTCCCAAGCTGGAGCTTGGGAACGAGAAAAATTCAGGCGATAAATTTATCATAATAGGCATGGCTACCGATCCAAATCCATTGAATTCCGTCCGGTGCGTCAATTCCAACAGCGCGGTAATGTTGCCCCACCCGAACTGACCATAGTTCTTCAATGCGCTTAAGTTGTAACGAAGGATGGCGAGGGTTGGCTTTCAAAAGTCCGTAGTTTTTATCAGCCAGTTCACGAATTTCTACGGGCAATTCTCGATATGAATCCCAAAAATCCGAGGATGTGTAATGTTTCACAGTTCACGAGCCTTTCCCTGTGCAAGTTCGGCCCGCGCCTTCGTGATTAACTTAGAAAACTTACCTTCTTTAAAATCTGAAGCTATTTGTTGATCCCAGCATTCGTTTTCAAATTCGTGGAACCATTCTCTTAGACTTGCAAACTCTTGAGGGGGCAGATCACGGATACGGGCTTCAATGGATTCGACTTCGCTCATAATAATACCTATTGATTAGTTTCGTTAAGCTTGGAACGAGCAAAATATCTTTGTGCCACTTGCCGTTTATCTTTTCAATGCCCATTGCCGATGGTTGGTGGATGCATGTTTCGAGTGGCTCTTTCTGTTTGAATGTCTTCGCTGAAAAACTCCTTTTCCTTTTTCATTTTGTCATCGGTACATATCATTAGGGTTTGCCAGTCTTGCCATGTTTTTTCACATTCGGGGGGGGGCTTGTACCATTTCTTGAATTCGGCTTCTTTTCTGGCTAGGGCTTCGCTTCTTTCCTTGGCAATTCTCAAATTTTCGGCTTGTACTCTTTCCTGTTCGCCTTGCTGGTTTTGTTTAATTTTCTCAAGTTCAATTGATTTTTGGGCTTTGATAGCAAGTTCTTCTTGGGTTTCGTGATCTTTGATGGATTCTTTGATTCTAGCTTCTTCGATTTTTGATTCTGTCCATTTGGTGAATACTCCATATGCTCCAATCACAATAGTGCATTGGGCCACGGCAAGAAGGATGATTCCTGTTGCTACTCCTGCTGCAATCTGTAAAACCAGTTTCATCGGTTTGGTTCTCTAGGTTCTCGCTTTGTCTATTTTAGCTGGTTTCGGCTGGTGTCCAAGCTCCGGCTTGGAGGTTCCTCGGGAAGCTGGAGCTTCAAAGATCGCATTCCCAAGCCGACGCTCTCGCAGTTATACACAAATATTGGAGGCCCGTCATTCCGGCATGGATGCCGGAATCCAGTCACAAGGATGTGAAACTGCGGGCTGGCAACTCACCTGATTCAAACACTTGTGCAAGCGGCAAGTTACCGTCCATGGCACTGGATTCCGGCATCCATGCCGGAATGACGATGTTTTCCCGTTCCGTGGGTCTTGTGTATAACGATTAGATATGGCACTTGGGAACGAGCAAAACTTAAGGCTCAAGGCAATAGTGTCGCGTAGCGACAACCCGAACTTAGCCGGGGGATTCATCCCCCGGAACTGGAAACCCCCGCGTTTTCGTCGCGTAGCGACGGTTGATTTTGCGTTGGCAAGGCAAAAAGCCATGTGCCGTCGGAAATCTCAATCGTCGCTACGCGACGAGCCATCCTTCCTCGCATTGTCTCCGGGGGTTAAAACCCCCGGCTAAATTCAGTGTGTCGCTACGCGACTCAATGGTTTCGGCCTTAAGTTGGCGCGTATGGGTTATAAACCTCGCCACGCTTCACAAAGATTTACGCGATTGATGCGGTTCGTTGCTCACAGCATCCTACGGACCTGTCACGTTGCGCCGTTGCGTGAAACCTTCTTTTTCGCTTCCCTCGCAATACGGCTTGGCGGCGCATCAGGGCGAATATTTTTTTGACTCACGCAACGGCACAACGACGCAACGTAAGAGCAAAGCATAATGTTTTTTCGGTTGGTTCCCAAGCCCCGGCTTGGGAACCCTGAGTCTTGCAAGCTCCTGCTTGGCTATTGGTCGTTCTTAGTGAAGCTGGAGCTTCAAAGAACGCATTCCCAAGCTGGAGCTTGGGAACGAGCAAACAAACGGCGGAACCCGTCCATGGTAGCGCCCTACACGCGGGCTATTGTACCTTACCATACTTAGTCATTACTTCTTAATGAAATTAGCATTTTACTTCTATAGCCCCAAGAAAAAACTTCATTAATAATAATGCAATATATCATATTTATATATGCAATATTATTCCACTCAATATTACTCGTATGTTTACTTAGAAAAATCAATCCAAGAGATAAAATAGATAACAATATCCTAACAGAAAAAAGGCATAGTTTTGGATATCTTTTATAATGTATAAATACCTCAAGTAGATTTTTATATAGTATTTCATCTTCGATATTTATATTTTTTCGGGTACTTCGAGCAAGAGCCAAATCTTTTAGTGCTTTCTGAATTGAAATATTTACAGAATTTGAAATTGAATACCTAAAATAGGTATCTATAAATACATATACAATATATACAATGCAATATAATAGTATATTTACAATAGATAAATATAGCTGTAAAGTCATAAATACACAGATAAATATATTGAGCAACCATGTGCCTTGTGGCGGCGGCGGAACATAGGACTTGAATTTTTCATTGGATAAATCTAATTCCAAAAATCCAGCTATTATACATAAAATAGCTAGTATACTATTTGAAACAAATAAAGCAATTGCAAGCCCACTACTGGCAACAATATCAGTTCTGAATTGATTAAAAAACGTACTAATTTGTTCTAATCCAATCAAATAAACCCCAATTAGGATGGCACTAGACAATCCGACAACTATGACTGATATGTGCCTACTCTCATTACTTTTTCCTAGATCGATAATATCTAGAAGTTTTGATAAAAGTTTTTCCCACATGTTATAACTCACATTTGTTATAGATAACCGTTAACCCATAAGGCGGATACAGTGACGTGATCCGCCGAAGGGTTCCAGTAAACAACATCCGGCAGAACCCGTCCATGGTTCCGTCCTTGAGGACTTTAACCCCCAACCTCCCCCCTAATCACCCCCACCACTTCCCTCACCTGTTCCTCCGTCAATTCTGGAAACATCGGCAACGACAGACACCGCTTCGCGACTGCTTCGGTGGCAGGTAACGAAACTCCGGCGCAATACTCAGAAAATACCTTTTGCTGATGCAAAGGAACCGGATAATAAATCGCACAGGCAATACTGGCCTTTTGCAGCGCGGCCATGATTGCATCACGCTGGTCGCTGAGTAAGGTGTATTGATGATAGACATGGATGCCGATGCCGTCCTCGTAAGGGGTTTCCAACGGGAGGTCGGCCATCAATTGCGAATACAGATGGGCGGCGCGGCGGCGACCGGCATTGAATTCCTCGATATGTTTGAGCTTGACGCGCAAGATGACGGCCTGTAGCTCGTCCAAGCGGCAGTTGTAGCCGATCACATCATGGTAATAACGCACTTCCGAGCCATGATTGCGCAAGACTTTGATTTGTTTTGCAATATCGTCGGAATTCGTCATCACCATGCCGCCGTCGCCGTAAGCCCCTAGGTTTTTACTGGGGAAAAAGCTGGTGCCGGAGACCAGCCCTAGGCTGCCGGTTTGCTTGCCACCGATGGATGCGCCAAACGACTGGGCGCAGTCTTCTATGATGATCAAACCATGCTTGTCGCAGACTGCTTGGATGCCCGCCATGTCGCAGGGTTGGCCGAACAAATGCACTGGCATGACGGCTTTGGTTTTAGGCGTGATGGCGGCTTCAATCGCCTCGGGGGTGATGTTGAAGGTACGCGGGTCAATATCGACAAACACCGGTTTGGCGCGGACGTAGCGGATGGCCTCCGCCGTGGCGATGAACGTAAAGGCGGAGGTGATGACCTCGTCATCATCCCCTATCCCCGCCGCGATCAAGGCTAGGTGCAACGCCTCGGTGCCGTTGGCGACGGCGATGGCGTGTTTTAGCCCTAAGTAGTCCGTCGATTCCTTTTCAAAAGCCTGCACGTTGGGCCCCATCACAAAGGCGGTGTTTTCCAGTGCGGCAAGGAGTCCCGCGTCGATTTCGTCTTTGAGCAGGGCGTATTGGGTTTTCAGATCAACCATGGGGATCATAAGGCTTGAAGCTCCTTTAAAATTTTTATGAAATTGTTCTCATACCCTGCATGTTAAAGGATTGATCCAAAAAAACGAACAATAAATCAAAAAACCTTTTTTCGCCACCAAAATGCAAACCATGACGGGTTGTCCTAAATTGAGGGGTGTTTGTCATTGCAGACGGGGGCGGACAAGTAGACAATAAGTTTCGGCTGATCCGAACAGTATGAAAATGACATTTTTTGAACCAAGCAGCCAGCAGGTGATAAAACGCAATGGGCAAACCGCTTTTCCAACCCGATCAAACCCACCGCCACATCGGCATGTTGGCGTTTGCCGATTGCGAGATTTTGGATGTCTGCGGGCCTTTGGAGATTTTCCATTGGGCCAATGTGACGCTGCGTCACCTCGGCAAGGCCTCGCAGCCGATGTATTCCTTCGAGATACTGGCGGAACAGGCGGGACCGCTGCAGACCTTGTCTGGCATGAAAATCGTCGCCGACCGTGCCTTTGCCGAAGCGGGGGACGAGTTTGACACCTTGATTGTCTCAGGCGGGAATGCCATGGCGGCAAGGAAAAACCGCGAGATGGTCGAGTGGATCGGGCAACGATCCCTAGGCGCACGACGGGTATGCTCCATTTGCACCGGGGCGTTTTTGCTGGCCGAAAGCGGGATGCTTGATGGTCGCAAGGCCACCACCCACTGGGGTTTTTGTGAAAACTTGGCGAGGGACTATCCCACGCTCCAAGTCGAACCTGACCGCATATTCATCCGCGACGGTGAGTTTTACACCTCCGGCGGCATCACCGCCGGCATCGACTTGGCCTTGGCCTTGGTCGAGGAGGATTGGGGCAGCGAAGTCGCCAACCGTGTCGCCCGTTTTTTGTTGGTTTGCTTCCGTCGTCCCGGCGGGCAGTCGCAATTCAGCAGTTTTATTCCGGTGGAGGCGAAAACACGGATGGATGTGCGCGAGTTGCAGGGCTGGATCATCGACCATCCGGCCGAAGACCTGTCCGTGGATGCCTTGGCGCAGCGGCTGGCGATGAGCCCGCGCAATTTTGCCAGAGTTTTCCTAAAGGAGGTTGGCGTGACCCCGGCAAGCTTCGTCGAGCAGATTCGCATCAATGTCGCCCGAAGCAAAATCGAGCAAACCAAGCAGCCGATGAAAGTCATCTGCGAGCAGAGTGGATTCGGCAGCGACGAGCATATGCGCCGGGCGTTCCATCGCCATTTAAAAGTCAGCCCGCAGGATTACCGTGAGCGATTTCAATTCCAGAAAGAGCAATGATTGATCGGGTTGTTTTTAAAATTCTAATGTAGGGGCGGGTTTGGAACCCGCCCCTACAATATTCAACGATTGATTTGAAATAGGATAAAACCATGAAAATATTACTTCTTTCAAGTTCCTACAATAGCCTGACCCAATTGGCCCATGTCTGGCTTAATGCCAGCCATTATCAAGTGAGTGTGGCTTCGGCCACCACGGCTGAAACCATGCGCCACGCGGTAAGGCAATTCCAGCCTGATTTGATTCTTTGCCCGATGCTGGCCCATGTCATACCCCGCGACCTATGGCAGAACCATACCTGTATTATCATGCATCCCGGCATTATTGGGGATCGTGGGCCGAATTCTTTGGATTGGGCAATTTTGAACGCAGAACAGGAATGGGGGGTGATAGCCGTGGAGGCGGCTGAGCAAATGGACTCCGGGCCGATCTGGGCCAGCTATCAATTCAAAATGCGCGATGGCAGCAAAAGCAGCCTTTATCGGGATGAGGTCGCCCAAGCTGCGATGAAGGCGATGATGGTTGCCGTGCATCGTTTCGAGACCGGCTTGTTCGTTCCTGCGCCGCTGGATTACTCCCGCCCCGAAGTACGCGGCCGCTATCGTCCATCCGTGAAACCCGCTCAACGGCAAATTGACTGGCAGAACGACCGGGTGGTGGACATCATCAAGAAAATCAGCTCCGCCGACGGCCAACCCGGTGTGCTGGACGACATCGGCGGTGAGCCGTTTTACCTTCATGGCGCCCACGAGGAAGGGACTTTGATCGGCGTTCCTGGCAGCATCATCGCGAAACGCCACGGGGCCATCTGCCGCGCGGCGGTGGACGGGGCGGTGTGGATTTCCCATCTTCGGCCCAAGGGACGGGTGGCCGACGGCTTTATCAAACTGCCAGCCACCGATGCCCTAGGGGGGTTACTGGACGAGGTGCCGGAAGTGGCTGTTCCGCTGCACTATTCGACGCCGACCAAAACCTTCCGCGACATCTGGTACGAGGAGCGCAACGATGTCGGCTATGTCAATTTCCGTTTCTACAACGGTGCTATGGGCACCGAACACTGCCAGCGGCTGAGTGAGGCGGTGATGTATGCCAAAAGCAGGCCCACGCGGGTGATTGTGCTGTCCGGCGGGCGGGATTTCTTCTCCAACGGCATCCATTTGAACCTGATCGAGGCCGCCGCCGACCCGGCGGAGGAATCCTGGTGCAACATCAACGCGATGGATGATTTGGTCCTTGCCCTGCTTACCGCCACCGATCACTTCGTGATTGCCTCTATGTATGGCAGCGCGGGGGCGGGCGGCGTGATGGTGGCATTGGCGGCGGACCGGGTCTTTGCGCGTGCGGGTATTGTGCTCAACCCCCATTACAAGGGCATGGGGGGATTGTACGGCTCGGAATACTGGACCTATACTTTGCCCAAGCGGGTAGGCAGTGAATTGGCGATCCGACTGACCGAACAATGCTTGCCCGTCAGCGTCGAATATGCCAAGGCCATTGGCTTGATTGACGATATCATCATTCAGGACGATTTCACCCCTGACAATTTTTCGGGTTTCCACGGGCAAATCGTCCGCATTGCCGAAAAAGTGGCCAAGCGGGATGATTTCGACGCGATCATCGATCTGAAGCGGCAAACCCGCGAAGCCGACGAGGAAATCAAGCCGCTGCAACAATACCGCTTGGAAGAGTTGGAGGAAATGAACCAGAACTTTTGGGGCGAAGACCCTGCCTACCATGTCGCCCGCTCGCGCTTCGTGCGGAAATTGCCGTGTCCCGGCAATCTCCAGTGTGTTCCCTCGCTCAAGGCCGCCTGTGCGAATCCGCAGTGTGAACAAGCCATACAGGCTGGCACTAACCAGTGCGTTTATGCCACAGTGGGCCGGACGAGCCGGCAGGAAGTGGAGAAAGCTTGATGCCAATTACGATTAACGGCGCTTAATGCCCGTTCGCGAATCTTAGGAATTGCTTGAGTCGTTGGGGTGTTTGAGTGGTTGCTTTGATGTAGAGGGTGAGGAAATTGTCGGTCAGTTCCCGCACCGAGGCGCAGTCAAGGGTGTCCAGATAACGGTCATCCGCGTATTTGAAAGCCGCCGGACAGAGCGGGCAGAATCGATTGACCCAACATTGCCGGCAGGGGCCGTTGCGTACTTCCAAGTAGTGTGATCGCTGGTTGGACAGGGTTTGTAGGCTCAACCCTTGCGAGGTGTCGCCGATGGGCCGCAAGTTGAGGCTGCTGCACACATAGAGCTTGCCATCGGCACCAATCGCAAGCCCCCCCGCGCCGGGCAGACATTCCCCCGTGTGACGCCAACGCCTAGGGTGGCCATCTGTTTCGGTGCAACGGCTGACAAAACGGTGGAAGGCTGCCTCGAACAAGGCCGTAGGAAGGAAGCGGACGGACTCCTCTTCACCAGTCAGCAAGGCATCGCTGAAACGCTCGAACATCCGGCGGGCCTGTGCGTTGTAGGCTTCTTGGTCGCCTGGGAGATAGGCCGGATGGCGTTTTCCTTCGGTGTGGGGTCCGGTCAGGTTCATCACCGAAACGGAGAAATTGCCGGTTTTTCCGTTGTGACTGCCGAACAGGGGCTGTTCCCGGAACCATTGGTCAACCCGCTCCAAGTCGAAGGGCGGGGCTAGGGTGCAGCCGATCCCAGTCATCGTGGCAAAGTAGTCTGGGTCAAGTGTGTGCAAACGCTGCAAAGCGCCCATGACCTTTGCGTGAGTGGCCCTGCCGCCCCGAGTGCGCCGGTAGCGGTCGTGGATGTCCGGTGGCCCGTCCACGCTTAGCTGTAGTTTGATCCGGTGTTTTAGGCAATACCGGGCGATTTCATCGTCTAGCAACAATCCGTTGGTGACGATTTGGAAACTGAAGCGGTTGTTTGCCGCTTGCAGGCCTTCGACTATGGTGGTGATGGCAGGGAAGTTTATCAGCGGTTCGTCGCCATAAAACACCACATTCGCGCCGCTCACCTTGCAGGAGTTTTCCAAGATAATCCCGATGCAACTTTGTGCCGCTTGGTCATCCATCTTTACAGGCTGGTGGTCACGTTCCTTGGGATAGAGCCCGGAATAAGTGCAGTAGGCACAATTGAGATTGCAGTCATAGGAGGGGAAGACGAAGAAAAGCCGCTGATGGCCTTGAATTGATTCCAGGAAACGAGGATCCTCATACTCATTTTCCAGAATCGGGGGCAGGTCATCCGACAGCAACAGGCTCCGTAGGGTGTCCACCTCAATGCCCATGTCACTGGCAAGTCGCTGAAGTTCATGAATCGGCACGGGGGAGTCGGACAGTCCTGCGTAAAGCCTCATCAGCTTACCGAAGGTCTGATCGCAAGCGACCTGGAACAACTCCCCCGAATTGCCCTGGAACACATAGTTCAGGGACGTACCCAGGGACTTGAAGTGGATCAGCGGGTTGGCTTGGATCAAAAGAGCGGCTGCCGGTTGTCGTGATGGCCCATCGTACCCGGATCAGGGTTTATGCAATGGCCGTCGCAGGCGTCTTGGCTGGGGGCCACGCCAATTGGCAAGGTCTTCTCGGCAATTTTCTTGATCTTTTGGACGGGTTCGATCTGCAATGGTTTTGGTTGCTCGTTCATGACGTTTCTCCAAAAATTAGGAAGGACGCACTCAGTAAATTAGAATGCGTTAGGATTATACTACACAGGCTTTGTGCTTTGTCAATTGTAGAACGGTAATTCCGTCCTGAATTAATGGACATAAGCATTTATCGGCTTCGTGAATTCTCCGCGCAACTGATAAAATGAAGGCATGAAAGTGCTTTTTCGCGACGGCACCCTTCGCGCTTATGCAGACCTCACACCCCTTAGGAGCCTACATGTCCGACATTGAAATAGCACAACTTGCCACTATGAAACCCATCGTCAGCCTAGCCAAGGAAAAACTGGGCATAGACGCGGAGCATCTCGACCCTTACGGCCATTACAAAGCAAAATTGTCGCTGGAGTACATCGAAAGCATCAAAGACCGGCCCAACGGCAAACTGATTCTGGTGACGGCCATCAGTCCCACCCCGGCCGGTGAAGGCAAGACTACCACCACCGTGGGCTTGGGTGACGCGCTCAACCGCCTCGGTCATAAAACCATGGTTTGTCTGCGTGAACCCGCGCTGGGCCCCTGTTTCGGCGTGAAGGGCGGGGCGGCCGGTGGCGGCTTTTCGCAGGTGATGCCGATGGAGGATATCAACCTGCACTTTACCGGGGATTTCCATGCCATTGGCGTTGCCCATAACTTGCTGTCGGCAATGGTCGACAACCACATTCACCAAGGCAACGAACTCAACTTGGACGAGCGCCGGTTGCACTGGAAGCGCGTCATTGATATGAACGACCGGGCATTGCGCGACATTGTCGTCGCCCTGGGCGGGCCTCACAACGGTTTCCCCCGTCAAGACGGTTTCGACATCATCGCCGCGTCCGAAGTCATGGCGATTCTGTGCCTCTCCAACTCGATCAAAGAGTTGCGCGAGCGCCTGGGCAATATCCTAGTTGGTTACACCCTGGGCGACAATAGGGCCATCTTTGCCCGCGACCTCAAAGCCCATGGCGCAATGGCGGCCTTGTTGAAAGACGCGCTGCGGCCAAACTTGGTCCAGACCTTGGAGAATAATCCCGTCTTCGTCCATGGCGGGCCGTTCGCCAACATCGCCCATGGCTGCAACACTGTCATCGCCACCAAGACCTCGCTTAAATTGGCCGACATCGTGGTTACGGAGGCCGGTTTTGGCGCGGATTTGGGCGCGGAGAAATTCATCGACATCAAATGCCGCAAAGCGGGCATACAGCCCGACGCAGTGGTGTTGGTCGCCACCGTGCGGGCATTGAAATCCCACGGGGGCGTGGAGGTGAAAGACCTGAGTGCCGAGAATTTGGATGCCTTGGAGCAGGGTTTTGTCAATTTGGAACGGCATTTGAATAACATCCAACAGCAATTCGGCTTGCCTTGCGTGGTTGCCATCAATCATTTCACCACTGATACGCCTGCCGAAGTCGCCTTGCTGAAACAGAAAGTCGAGGCGCTCGGTTCCAAGGCCATCATCTGCACCCACTGGGCGGAAGGCGGCAAAGGCGCGGAAGCCTTGGCCCGCGAGGTGCTTGTCATATTGGAAAAAGGCAAGACCGATTTCCGTTTTCTCTATGACGAACATGCCCCGTTGTGGGATAAAATCAAGGCCATTGCCACCAAGATTTACGGCGCCGCCGACATCACTGCCGACATCAAGGCGCGTAGGCAGTTGGCGGAACTCAGCGAGGAATACAGCCATTTCCCGGTGTGCATCGCCAAGACGCAAAGTTCGTTCTCCCACGACCCCACGTTGAAAGGCGCACCCACCGGCCATATTTTGCCAATCCGGGAAGTCCGCCCGGCCCATGGCGCGGAGTTTGTCGTTGTCATCTGCGGCAATATCATGACCATGCCCGGCTTGCCTAAAAAACCGGCGGCGGAGCGGATTGATGTGGATGATACGGGCAAGATAAGTGGTTTATTCTAATGCCCCGCATCGCCTTAGGGCTGGAATACGACGGATCGGATTTTGTCGGCTGGCAATGGCAGACCGGCCAGCGCAACGTACAGGCTTGCGTCGAGGAAGCCGTCAGCAAAGTGGCGGCGGAACCGGTCACGGTGCATTGCGCCGGACGCACCGATGCCGGTGTCCATGCCTTGGAACAAGTGATCCATTTCGATACCCACACCCATCGCGAATGCCGGTCCTGGCTAATGGGGGCCAATGCCAACCTGCCCGATGATGTGCGGGTGCTGTGGGCTAAGGAAGTGGGCCCAGGCTTCCATGCCCGCTACAGTGCCGTCGCCCGCTATTATCGCTATGTCATCCTCAACCGGCCAATGAAATCGGCACTGTACCGCAAGCAAGTCACTTGGTGCTTTTATCCTCTGGACGAGTCAAAGATGCAAGAGGCGGCGAACCATCTGCTCGGACACCATGACTTTTCGTCCTTCCGCGCCCAAGGCTGCCAATCGAAAAGCCCGAGCAGGATCATGCATTTCATTCGGGTACGGAGGGAAAATGAGCGGGTCATCATCGACTTGTCAGCCAATGCCTTCCTCCACCATATGGTGCGCAACATTGCCGGGGTGTTGATGGAAATCGGCACTGGCAAGAAGCCAGCGGATTGGACTAGCCAGTTATTGGAACTGCGCGACCGCAAGCAGGGCGGTGTCACTGCGCCGTCCGATGGCTTGTACTTGGGCGGGGTTTGTTATCCGCCAGCATTCGGCCTTCCCAATGACCCGATTTTTGACTTGCTCCCGCCCAACGCCGCCCGTCATGTGCATCCGGGGGGTGGGGATGGCGAGGATATTAGGTGACTTTCCATGTCAAAATGGGCGGCAATCCCCTCAAAATCAAACGCAGCCAGGCAATGCTCCACCTTGCGGCAAAATTCAACACAGTCCGTTTGGTTTTTGCGTGTATGCGCCAACCATTCCTCAATTTCGTATACCGAGCCCCGTCTTGCCAATTCGGTCAGTTCGGCGCACTCGGCGGCGGACAGGAAACACCGCGGCGTAGCCCCGCGGCCCATTTCATCCGAATTGTCTAGTGTCGTTGACTCATTCGCCCATTGCCACACCAAGCCCAGCAAGCCACCGATGCACTCCAAAACCTCTGCACCGCTGGCCGGCTTGAGCAACACTGCGTCGAAACCAGGCAACTCGCCCCAATCATGCGGTGGATGTGGCGGCTGGGCGGACAGCAGCACCACTGGCATGGGCCTAGGTTCCCCGCCGCCACGCAGCCCCCGCAAAATATCCCAGGCCGAACCGTCGGGCAGGCGCTGATCCAGCAAGGCCAAGTCGAAAGACTCTCCACCAGCCAACCATTCCAGCGCATCAACCACCCCGCCCGCCGTCTGCACCGCGAAGCCGAGTTCGGTCAGCAATTGTTCGAGCAGACGGCGATTGACGGCGTGGTCTTCGACCACGAGTATGCTGCGTTTTGGTCCCGCGTAGCCCATTATATCGAGGTCGGGAAACGGCATCGGAATGTCCTCCTCACTCGCCAGGTCAAGGCTAATCTCAAACCAAAACCGGCTGCCCTCGCCCAGGCGGCTTTCCACCCGCAACTCGCCCCCCATGACCCGCACGATCTGCCGGGCTATGGCGAGGCCCAAGCCCAACCCCCCGGTGTTTTCGCCGTCGCTGATGCGCTCGAAGGGATTGAAGATACGCTCCTGGTCGGACGCGGCGATGCCCGGCCCGGAGTCTTCGACTACAAAGCGCAACCGAATTTGGCATAGTTCAACAATATTGCCATCGTCCGGTGGGAAAGGTTGTTCAGGATCGGCCGCCAACGCCCGGACGAACAGATTGATCCGGCCATTGTTGGTGTATCGAACGGCATTGGACAGCAGAATCAGCACCACCTGTTCCAGCCGCCGCGCATCCACCCGCACCACGTCTGGCAGCTTGTCGGCAAAGTGGGCCTCGAAGCAATGGCGGCGCGGGTCTGCCAACTCTGCGCCATGCCCCTTAAGCCGCTCCAGCAGACGACAGAGAAAAGCCGCCTCCGGCTGCAATGCCAGCCCGCCGCGTTCGCCCCGTGCATAATCCAACAAATCATCGACTAGTTTGGTCAAATGGCTGCCGCCTTCTTCCAACAAAGCCAGTCGGTCTGACGCTTGCCCTTCGGCATCTCGGCGCAGCAAATGCGCGTAGCCCAAGATCGTTTGCAATGGCGTGCGCAATTCATGGCTGACCCGCGCCAAGAATTCACCTTTGGCTAGATTGGCCTGCTCTGCCAACTCCTTGGCTTCATGCAATTGGTGGGTACGCTCAGTCACCTGTACCTCCATGCTGGCAGCGGCTTCCGTTTCGATGGCGAGAGCTTCGGCCAGTGCGGCACTTTTCTCCAGCCGCAACAAATCCACCCGCTGGCTGATGCTGGCGAAAAACAACAAATTGCCCACATACACGACCGCAGCCATCACGGCCTGGACCCTCAAGCTGGAATACGGCAGCCAGCCTTGCGACTCGCCTACACGGGGTATGATGAATACACTAAACGAGGCCAGGATGCCTATGAATAGATAACCAGCGGGGCGAAAATTTCTGCAAAACGCGGCTAGGCTGATGCCTAGGTATGAAAACTGGTTGGTCGCCACCAATAAAACGAAGATTGTCAACAGTCTTTGGAACTGCGCGGCAAAGAGAAAGGACAGCAAAAGTGCCAAATCCGCCAGCACCAGGCAGTCAAACGAGTACCCGGCCCACCACCAACCGAAGTTGCGAAAGGGAATCAGCGCACGGATAAAACGATTAAATCCAATCCCGGCCAGCAGCCCGAAAACCGGCATCGCCCGCAAAGACCAATCAGGACGATCCACCCACCCATAGGCGAAGTCATAGCCATTAGAGGAAGCCTCAAACAGGCAGATACCCAGCATGCTTAGCCCTAACCACAGCGCAGCCCAGTCCCGCCGCAATGGAAACATCAAGACTGCATAAAGACCCAACCCCAGCAGTGCGCCAATGCTCAGCATGGCAAGCAAATCCTCGCGCTGCATGGCATGTTCAAAAGCAGGTGGCGACCACAAGATCGGCAATAGCGACAAGCGGGTGCGGGTTTGCACACGCAGAAACAGCGTAATGGTCTCGCCGGCTTCAAGCAGCACAGGAAAAGCGAGGCTGCGGACGGGCACGGGCCGCTGTGCCACGGCGACTTGCAGCCCGTTCTCCACGCGCCGATAGCCGCCGGTTGCCGGCAGAAACAGGCTGACCCGTTCCAAACGTTCCGGATCAATGTGCAGCCAGCGTTCGATGGCGGCATCAGCGGGGTTATGCAGCGTCAGCCGTGCCCACAGCACTGCGTCGCGGAAGCCCAAGCTCAGGCTGTCTCGATCGACAGGGCGATAGCGCGGGTCGCGCATCGCCGCTTCGGGTGTCAGTTGTTGGGTTTCGTCGAGGAAATATTCAAGTGCCGCGCCGACCGGCAGGCGTCCGGCATTCGCAGGCACGTCGAGAACGGCGGCATGTCCAGTGCCTACGAGGAAAAGGCCCAACAGAGCGAGAAGGCGGAAAAAATTGGAATGCACCTAATGGAAGCTCATTTGGCATGTCGCCTAGGGTTCTCGGTGACAAGCCCGGCGGATTGCCGGTAAGCGCTAGGTGTCAAGCCATAACGTTCGCGGAAGGCTGTGCTGAAGGCGGCGGCATTGCCATAACCGACATTGGCGGCGATCTCGATCATGTCGCAGTCCGTGGACAACAGCAATTCGCAGGCGCGTTTGTGGCGCTCCTCGCGCAACCAAGCGAACACGGGAAGCCCTAAACGGCGGCGGAACAAATCAGTCAGGCTGCGCTCGTTGCTGCCCACCCGCCTTGCCAGTTCGACCAAGCTAGGCGGCTCGGCCAAGTCGGCGCGGAGAATTTCCATCGTCTTATGCAACAGCCGGTCATCTTGGGATTCCAGCTTCGGAGTGACGACTTGTGGCGCAACGGGTGGCATGGTTTGCAAGCGGCGGCGGATTTGGCCGTGAACTTGGAGGCGGGCCACCAATTCATCGACCTGATAAGGCTTGGTGATGTAATCGCTGCTGCCCGCCCCGAAGCCGTCCAGCTTGTCCGCCGGCAGGTCTTTGCCGGTCAGGAAAATCACCGGGATGTCTGCCGTGCGCGGGTCGTCTTTCAACAATCGGCACAGATGGTAGCCGTCCATCGCCGGCATGCACACATCCAGCAAAATCACATCCGGCGGATTCGCCAACGCTTTTTGATGCCCATCCCGGCCATCCAGCGCGACGCGTAGCTTGAAGCCGCGCCCGCGCAACAATTCCACTAATACCCGCACGGTGGCGGCATCGTCGTCGATGATCAGAATTTCGGCGTCTTGGTGCATGGTGGGTCAATCACTAGGCGGGGTCATGGCTTGGCCACTGATGTTACGCGCAGGCGTTGATAAAGGCATGGAATGCCGCTGTTGACTTGGCTTATTGGAAACATGTCCCATGAAGAACCCTCTTTATAGATTTGTACAGTGGTTATCTGATCAGTTCGTTCGCGCAGACCACCGCGACCGGCAATACTGTTGAATTAAGGAGTAGGTCGGCATCCCCATGCCGACAATGAACTTGTTCTTCCCTCGGCGGCAAAGGGTTGCCGCCCTACGGATTCTGTTGACCTGTGGGCACTGCTCAAGCCGTCCGTCCGCGCCGTCGAAGCGGATGACGGTGTGCAGACCGCAGAGATATCTTCCTCTATTCCCATGCCTATTCATATCAGCAAAATGCTGATTTTTGCGTATGACTGAATTTTTTTTTGCAAGGGCAATGCTGTTGAATTAAGCCGTTCGTGGTGAGCCTGTCGGAGCATGAACGGCTTAATTATCAATAGGCTAATATTTTCCGTTCACCCCCATTCGGCAAGCTCAGGACAGGCTTCGACAGGCTCAGTGCGAACGGGAAAATCCTTAACTTACTGATGTTACGCACCGTAGGCCGGAATAAGCCCGTTCACGGGCGTTTCCGGCATAAGCACCCAGACAAGTGCGGCTTACTTCGCCGGAAACGCCTGCTAGGGCGGGTTTGTTCCGGCCTACACATGGGCATCGGCGGCGCAGTGCGTGACACCAGACCCTAAGTCAGGCAAATAGTCGCGCAATCGAAAGAAAAGTCCATGCAAACGAAAGCGGCGGTTCGGCGGGTTTGAGACACTATGTCCGCCGGATCAAAAAGTTTGACAAGGGTGGAAGATCGGAAAAGGGCGCAAACCAGTGGGTTCTTCGATATAGCGGCTCCCCCCGTTTTTTTTACGCAACGTACAGGAAAATCATCATGAGCTCTAAACAGTCCAATTTGACAAAATATGGCTACAATCTCGTATGCGCAACCACACAGGATGCCATCAACTCCACGATGAAGTATTACCTCGATAGCCTCAACGGCGGGATCGATTGGTACGAAGTCTATGACACAGACACAGACACGACGGTTTCCGTGACACCGACGCAATTTCAGGCAACGTGCAACGTCGATCCCTTTTCCATACCGGATGGATCAACATGTTCGGTTGGCAAACCGACAGGGGAGTACGGTGCGCAACTGAATACCTTGTACGATGCCGGCTTCGTGTACGGAATTCAGGCAGCAACGGGGATCAACGACTTGTGGAATTCCGTACCGGATATCGTCGTGATGGACGTGCAGGGAACTACCGTCAAATACCAGATGTATTTTAAAACAATGGCAGTAGTGGAGCTTCAGGAAAATCGCGGCAAGCTGAAAATGGTGAACTGCACCCAGCCCATTGACACACCATGGATTTATACCTACATCGTCAATCTGGCCTTGGCGGAGGCGACCAGCGACAACAAAGCAGCGCCGCTGCCCCAAAGCGGCATATTCAGCGTTCAACAACTCTATCTGGAACTCAACAAACTGGTGGCTGGAACGACGCCGAACATTACGGGAGTAAGTCCTGAATGTGCGAACTTCGTAGCAACCTATGTGAATGCCTACGTGAAATCGATCCCTCCGGGACAGTCCGTGGTCGGGTATGTTCAGGTGCTCAAACCGAGTAATTTACCGCCTTCATCGCTGGTCGTTACGACGCTTCAGTACGCCGTGTTGCTCGACAAGACCAACCCCAACCTGACGACACTCAATTACCTGTGCATGTCCGGCAACGTTGCAGCACCGCCTCAGATTCAATACTTCCCGTGGGATTGGGTGGTGCCGGGCGAGCAGACCAGCGGGATCATGGCGATCAATCGCAATACCTTCGCCAATTATCTTATCAACGACTTTAACCAAAACTTTAGCTGTCTCTCCGTTCAAACTAAAGCTTCGGTGTCGTATAAGGATTCGGTAGGCAACTGTTCAGGCCAATGCAACTTTCAATACACCTTCCCCTCGCCAGACCCGGCCCCGGCTACCTGGGTTCTCAATACAGATACCTCAAGCAAAACTCTTGCAACTGCAAGCTTCCGTTGCGACTTTCCCGGTGGTCAGCATTCATATAGCAGTAATTGCACCCAGGGTTCGATATCAGCCGATTGGGACTATAGCCTTGACGGAACTTTGATCTTCTCGAATGGTACCGACGGCGTGCCGCACGTCATCATGACCCTCCACCTGTTCTCCCCAGCCCATGCGCACTTCTGCGGCAAATCGGAAGATAAGAATGTGGTCGATATCACTCAATCCATCGACTATGTCCTTTCGGTAGGCGGCTCTGGGCAATTGATCGTGACTCCGAACAACCCGGCACCGGTCGATAAATCGCAAACGATGTCCCAACTTAATACCAACTGCGGCAAAATGACTTTCGACAATGTCAACAAAATGGAGGGAGAACTCAGAACGAATCTGAACAAGCAAATTAGCGCTTATCAGGGAACGGTGCAGGCGGCACTGTCGGGTGCCACAAGTTGGTTTTTCCCCGGTGCGGACACCTTCTCATTCAAGAATGTTTCTTTTTCCGACTACGGTGACCTGATCGTGGAGATTGTCTACACAGACCCAACCTGAAGCTTGGCTTCAAACCCGGGCGTGCCTGTAAAGCCAGGTGCGCCGCCGAGCGCCAACGCAGCCCAACCGAACCAACCTTATCTAGGACAGGAATCATCATGAGCCAGCCATACACCTTTTCGACCGCCGTGCAATTGGTCACAAACTACATACAAAGCGAGTCCATGGCACCCGACAAACAGTTCCAGGCCCTTCAGACTGAGGCCGGAGCCGCCCTGCTTTTTTCCATCGGCACCAACGAGGCGTTCAACGTAACCAGTGAAACCCCTGGCGCGGTCACCGGATGGATCACATCGAACATCACCCCAGCCGGTGTCACTGCCAAAAACTTTGCGGTCGCGCAACCTTTGGGGGCTGCCACGGTCGATATCGTACTTGCGGCCACTTCTGCAAACACGGGAGACCAGCTCTATGTCAGCCTTGCGAATGTCACAGGCAATGTCAATTGGGTCGATAATCCGAACTGGCAATTGATCCGGTTCGATGACCCGTTCAACACCGTGACACCGCTGGTAATCAACGATGTCTTCATCGCGAATACGGCCGCGCACGAATACATCGTTGTGGATATCCTGCGCAATCCGTCGAGCCAAGACGGGCCAAAACTGATCAACCGTTATTATATCGACCCGACTAAAGCGACCAAAGGCTACCCCGGCCAGGCGTGGATTCCGCACGACGTTGCCGGCGATATCGATGCGACCTCGGTGGTCAGTTGCCTCGGTCGCAGGAGCGGGGATTCCATCGACGGCATCTACACCGGGGGCATGATCGGCGGGCAGTCGCAGCTCATGTTCCAGCCGGTCTACAACAAATACAGTCCGACAACGCCGGCACCCGTGGCCCGGCTGGAACTGCCTGCAGGCGTGGTCAGTTCTGCGCTCGCCGCAGTCCCGAACGGTGACGGCACCACAACGGACCTGTTCGTCGCTGGTGGGCAAACCATCTACTATTTCGCATCGGACAATCAGAAAGACCTTGCGAATGCTAAAATTGTTCTCACCGGCCCGATCTTTCAAGGCATTGCCGATCTGTTTGGTTACGGCGATAAGACCACGATCACCCTGTGGGGGCGCAACCAGGGCAATCAGATTTTCTATACGACCTGTGCGCGTGCCAATCTCCTCGATCCTGCGGCTTGGTCAGTGCCTTTACCAATCTGCGAGGGTGTCGAGCAGGTTTCGCCGTATCTCAACCGTAGCAACAATAGCAATTGCTTCTTCGTACATACCGGCCAGAGCCGACTCCAGCAGGCAAACCAGAATCCCACCACAACCACCTGGATGTGGAACGACATCCTGCTGCCCGTTGATCCAACCATTGAGGCGGTTTCAAAGAATTCCTACACGACGCGGATACAGGTCAGCCAAGCCGACCAACCGCCGCTTAGCGGCGCGGAAATTGCGCTTAGTACGCCGAACAGGGTGGGGGTCTACATCAACGGCCTCTACTATATTTTGGACACGACACCCATCAATGTGAAGGCAGACCAGACCGGTGCCGTGACGATCATCGAATGGATCGACTCGATAGTGGGCACCAACATCACGGCCAGCTTCGCCGAAGCGAACACTAGTTCCGATCCCATGGCGGCTTCAGGCACGCAACTGATGTCGCTCACAAGCGCGGATGACCTGCGTGCCGCCACGATCACCGATGCCGACGGAAATACAAGACCGCTGGTCGATCCCGGCATCAACGACGCTGATTTGAACGCGGCAGCGGCGGCCTTTTCGGTGCTGGGCAGCCTTCAGGCCAATTTCGCCTCGGGTACGCCGACGCCTACCGGTGCCCCGGTTACCTTGTCTTCGGGCATCACGGTGGTGAGCGCGTCTCAAGCATTTGTGGCAACTGACGGGAGAGTGAAAGCCCAGGCGACGGCACTGGCACTGGCGTTGAGGAATACATTCGATCCGTTCAAGGCAATTGAAGCGGCGGCTGGCGATGTCTTTTCTTACTTGAAGAGTGCAAAGACTTTTGTCGTGCACCTTGCGCAGGACGCTGCGACGTCAGTTTGGAACTTCTTCGCACAGATCGAGGGTGTCGTCTACACCTTCGCTCTTGATGCATGGGACAAGGTGGTCGGCGCAGCGCAGGTGATCTGGCAGGCCATCAAGACTGCCATCGAAGACTTGATCGCCTGGCTGCTATTTCTCTTCAACTGGAAGGCATATGTCCGCACGAAGGACGTTTTTAAGAAGCTGACGTTGCTTTCACTGCAACAGTTCGTGGACTGTGGAAGCACGCTCAAGGCCGATCTTTCCGGTGTCATTCAGAGTGCGCAGGCTGAAGTCAAGCAGTTGACCGGAGTCAGTACCGGGAATCCGGGAGACCACCCGTTAGCCTATAAGAGCATCCCTCTTACCATCCCTAACCCCTTGGCTTCTGCGGGGATGTTGGTGTCCGAAGCTCTTTCGGCAAACGCCAGGCTTACGAGCATCATTCACCCGACTTCGTCAAATTCGAATGGCTCCGCCGAACTGGCGCTTGCCCGCGACTTTGTGAAGAACGATACGACGATGCAAACTGCTTTCGCCGCAATCAATTCGACTTTCCTTTCTAATTCCGCTTATCTGACGATGTCCCTTACAGATGTGTCAGAGAAACTGCTTGGCATCACGTCGGTGGCGCTGCTGGATAGTGCGGATTCTTTATTGAATAGCCTGATCGACGTCTTGGTCACAGTGGGGCAGGATGGGATTGACGCGCTCAATAAGCCGATCACTATCCCGGTTGTCTCTGACATTCTTAACCTCGCACATGTAAGCATAGGCGCCTCCTTTCTCGACGTCGTGATGATGGCGGCCGCGATTCCGGCTACGCTGATCTATATGGGGAAACACCACAACAAAGTGCCGTTTTATTCAGGGGATGGATTCAGCGATTACATCCTTGCAGCGAAGAATCCGGCCGACCTGGCAGTTCAGGCAGCCAGAGCCGGGGCTGAGGTTACAAAGTCCACCAGCAAGCTGTCAACCATCGGCTTGATGCCAACTCAGATCATTACTCCAACGCCGGCACAAGCGGCCATCCTGTCCAGCGTCGCGCACAACATGAATGGCCTAGGCTCTATCATTCACAATTACCTCAAACTTGCCAGCGAGGTAGCGAAGGTGGAAGCGGTTGAGGGTGCCTTGGCAGTAGCCGATCTCATCGCCAGCGCCACTGACTGCACATCCTTTTTCTTCGAACTTGGAGAAGGCGCACCGAACCAGCCCGCAGCGCTTGCGGACATGGCGACAGCAGTTGCGGCCCTTCAACTGGTGACTCTGGGCATAGGTTGGTGGATACCTCACGTCTTTTACGGGAGCAAGCCCACCAGCGGACAGGCGGCGGAAGCTGAGTTCGTCACCACCGGTTTCAACGCGATTTTGGCCGTACTTGCCGCAGTACCAAGCTGCTACAACATCTACGATTTTGCTACCGCATCAAGCGGCAATGCGCAAACAAAGGGGATTATTGATGAAAGCAGCAATCTCTCCAAAGACTTCGGTGCTTGCGCTGAGGTCGCCGATGCACCTTTGATCGCAGAGGGAACGGTTTTCATTTTTGGAAACTTGCAGTTCGCCTTGGCGGAGATGGCCTAGTCACGCAAAGGGTTCTCTAAATCACTTCAAATCACTTTTCCATAACCTACAAAACCGGAGAATATCATGGCTATACCGAATAACAGCGCCGCCGTCGAGGGCGCGAAACCGAACATACTGTTCATCCAGGTCGATGAAATGCGTTTTCCAATGGGCTTCCCATCAGGAATAGAAAATGCTGCGGAATTTCTACAAAAGTTCATGCCGAATATCTATTCGCTGTGGCAGGACGGCGTCAAGTTCAGCCGTTTTTACACGGCGGCATCAGACTGCACCCCGGCGCGGGCGACCCTAGTCACCGGGCTATATGCCTATCAAACCTATTCGATGGTGACGCGTGCGAGTCTGAAGGATGCCACGGCGGTTAAACAGCTCCAGCCGGAATTATCGGCGGATTTTCCGACCTACGGCAAACTGCTGCGCGAGGCGGGTTATGACACACCGCTGATCGGCAAATGGCATTTGTCCAACTGCCCCGACCCCAACACGGCCAGCCGCGAAAAATTGGACACCTATCTCCAAGACTATGGCTTTGAAGGACTAACCGTTCCCGACCCGCTGGGTTTGCCGGGCCATGGTGTCGGTGAGATTTTGTACACAGCCCAGGATACCCAAGTACATGAATGGGACGATTCCGAGATTGCCGAACAAACCGTCAATTGGCTGCGCCTGCGAGCCGACTCCGGCAATGACAAGCCCTTCTGCCTGAGCGTCGGCTTTATCAACCCGCACGATAAGCAGTTTTTCTGGGGCGGCACGGAAGCGGCTGCGTTCCTGCAAACCTATGCGGAAAACCAGCAAACGCCAAATCTCGATTACGGCATCACCCCAAGCATGGGCAATCCTCCGAAATTGGGATACGCCTTGCCGGCGAATTGGCAGTCGCAGGCCGATTTGACTGCAAAAGTCGAGGCGGGGCAGACACCCAAGCTGCATTTGTTGCTTCGGGATGTTTTCTCCTACCTGACCGGCGGTGTCACCGACTCGCCCGACCAGCAAGGGTTCACCACCGTGCCAACGCCGGTTGCCAAAGGCGCTTACACCGCGGTCGCGCCCTTTGGTTACTGGACTCGCTCACTTGATCTGTACACCCAATTGATGACCGATGTGGACGGCCATATCGGCACGGTCATCAACAATATCCCCGAAGCCCTGCGGGACAATCTGGTGGTGGTATTCACGTCGGATCATGGCGATTATGCCAGCTCGCATGGTCTGCAAGGCAAGGGCGGAACGGTCTTTGAAGAATGCTACAACATCCCGCTCATCGTGCGTGATTGCAGTGGCCGGTTTACTGGCGACATCGAGAAAACGCGGGAACAGCTTTTCTCTAGCGTGGATCTGTTGCCGATGCTGGTGTCTTTGGGCCATCAAGGCAGCACCGATTGGCTGCACACTAACCCGGATTGGCAACAACTCTACGGGCGGCGGGCCGACTTGCTGGCCTGTCTGCGCGATGCCGACGCGCCGGGGCGGGAGTATGTGGTGTTCACCACGGATGAATTTTTCCCTATCAACCTCAACTATCTGCACGCCAACCAACATGTCGTCGGGTTGGTCACCGCCAGCGGCAAACTCGGCGCTTACTGCCGATGGAGGCCAGGTACGACAGAGCTTATTACCCAGGCCGGCGAGCAAGTCGAGTATTTTGATTACACAAACGATCATGCCCGACTGGAAATCCATTCCACGCCGGACAGCCACAAGGCACATCAGGCATTGAAATTCCTGTTCGATGAAGTCGTGCCAAACGAACTTGAAGCGCCCATGCCTAAGGCGCTGGAAGCTGCCCGCGCAACAGCAAGAAAGCATTTTCTTGAGTACATGGCTTTAGCCGATGTGTCGGGTTTGTTCACAGGCTTGGCACCCGTTGGGAACGACTGATATTAGCCGGGTAGGCATGTAGGTCGGGCGCGTCTCTTGTGCGTTGCGCCCGACATTTGGGCAGTTGGTCAGGAAAGTCGGGCAACGGAAAAGAGGTTGCCCGACCTACAGGGCTGATTGACAAGGTGTTTTGCTCATAGGCCGGTCGGGATGAGGACTTGTACCCGTTCCCGGTTGGTCAAGGCCGCAGACAGTATCGGCTTTCCGGTGCTGATCGCCTTGTTGTTGATGGCGGTTTATTGCTTTGATTGAGCCAGCAATGCCTTGATCCGCTCATTTTCCTCTTGCAGTGATTGCTTTTCTTGCAAAGCCGCTTGTTTTTCCATCCTCTCCCGCTGCAAATCCTGTTGAGCCTGCCCCATATCATGCTGCATCCGCTCCATATCATGCTGTATCCGCTCCATATCATGCTGTATCCGCTCCATATCATGCTGTATCTGCTCCTTTTCCAGCTTAATCCTCTCCATTTCCCGCAAATCTTCTTCCCTTTCTATTTGAATGGTTCGCTGTTCGCGCAAATAGTTTTGCCGCGCTTGATAGGCGTGATAGTCGCGTTCTTTCTCGGAAAACTGTTTCAGGGTTTTCATGGCTTGCCTCATTTCATTCGTGTTCATCCAATCTGGAAGGGCGGCATCGTCCAGCCGTTCACCTTCTTTGAAAAACTTCAACCAGCGTTGTTCCTCGGTTTCAATCCGTTCTGCCGTGAACTTTTTCAATTCCAACAGATGGATGCCGCCTAAATCAGCCAAGGTATAGCCTAGGCGGTTTTGCAGTTTATACTCATGGGCGTATTCGGTTTCACCGGGCAGCAGATTTTCCGCCAGCAACCAAATGCTGTACACCGGCTTTAACAGGCTGTAATCATTGCCACTTTGGAGTTGCTGGCTGATGATGTCGCACCATGTGTAAACCATCCGCTCCGGCAAATGGCGATAGGTCAATAACTGGATTTCAATCTGGTAAAGCCTTCCTTCGCTGTCCTTGGCTTTGACATCCACCACGCTCAGTTTGTCGTCCAGAAATTCCTTGTCGTTGTATGGATTGAGAATCTCTGCTCCGGTTATCGGCGCGGTCAAGTCGGTGGCTAATATCGCGTTAAGGAAGTGGATGAGCAGATTGCGGTTTTCCTCCGCGCCGAGCAATGCCTTGAATACGCAATCTATTTTTGGGTCTATGCGGTGTTTCATGGTGGGTTATTTTAGCAAACCGTAAAGATTGGCGTATGTAGGATGTGCCGACGAAGGAGGCGCGTCTTCCGCGATTCCATCTCTCACCCGATTGATGGGCTTCGCAAGCTCAGCCCCAAAGCCATTAACTTAACAATTTTTCCGTTCGCCCTGAGCCTGTCGAAGGGTGGACGGAAAAACCCAAATCATTGACGTTTAAGCCGTTCATGGTTCGACAGGCTCACCACGAACGGCTTAAGTTAATGGCTTCGCAAGCTCAGCCCATCCTACTGCCCTAAAACGGAAGGGGATCGTCAAAACCGTCGTCTGCCGTTTTTTCCTCTTCGCGGCTGGCATCCATGCCGGAGGGCTTGTAAACCGGCTTGGGCCTGTTTCTCACTGTCGTTGGTTTGGACTGGTTTTTCGGTTGCAATGCAAGCACGGCATTGGCCGTCACCTGTAGGCTGGGGCGGGCCTCTTCGTCTTTCATGTAGACTTTAGGCATCGCTTTGCCTTGCAGGCTTACGGCATCGCCCGCATTCAGCCGCAACAATTCCCCCTGCGCCAAATCGTCAAAGCAGATCACATTCGCCCAGACGGTTTGCCCGTCTTGTTCGACGCGCACCGTGCAGGTGACATACTGATTGCCGTTCTGGCTGGTGCGCGCGACGGCATCCTTGTGAAGAACGCCGGTCAATAAAACGTGTATGCTCATGCCGTTGCCAGTTTCAGTCTATCTTCACCGATGTTTTTTGCAAAGCCGGGTCCACCCGCACACTGGGTTCCGCCTTACTGGCCGACGCTGGATTGTGCCCGGTTTGCGGGTGATCCGACGCCTTGTTTTCACCGGCAGGGTCGCCGTTGCCCGCTTCAACTTTAGGCGTTACGACGGGCGATGTCCCATACACGGTGACCGGCACACCTAGCGCAGCCCAATGGAACAGCCAACCGGCATCCTCGGGTGAGTTCGGCCAGCGCCGGTTCAGGTCTTTGGTCGACATGTTGACGCACCCATGGCTTGCCGTGTGGCCGAAGCCATTGTGCCAAAACGCACCATGGAAGGCGTAGTCATTGTGGAAGAATTGCGTATAGGGAACATTGTCAACCTGATAATAACCGTGCTGGCCAGGACGGACATTGGCGTTGCTGCGCATGGTTTTATGCCGATAGCGGTCATAGATATAAAAATTGCCGGTCACCGTGGGTGTTTTGCTTTTGCCGGTGCTGACTTTGAAAGTGCGCACCACTTCGCCGTTTTCCACTGCTTCCATGCGTTGCTTGTCAAGGTATACGAAAATCCGCCGGTCTGAGCCAATGGTGAACCGGTCAGTCATGGGTTTTTCCAAAGTCCCGCCACGGGCACTCCGAAGCCCTTGCGGGTCAATGCTCACTTCGACGGTGCTTGAAGCCGGCCAACCGGGTTGGGGGGTGAACCGCAGGCTTTTCTTGCCTTGCCGCTCCCATTTGCCGGACACTGCTTGGCCGTTCCCGGTGCTAAGCCTGATGTGTTGACCCGGATTGGTGCCTTCGGCGAGGGGTTCGCTGAAGTCCACCAGCATAGGCAAGGCTAACCCCAAGTTGCTTTGTCCTTTGAGGTTGGTTTCGGCGGTCAGCGGTGGCGCGGTGGTCAACTCCAATTTGAACGGTGGCAATGGCACGCCTGTGGACGTATGCCATTCAATCTGCACGGGGTAGGTGTGATCCTGGGCATAGTCGCTGGCGACCAATTTCACCGTCTTTCGACTGGCGTCTGCTTCCGTCTTAAGATGAATGCCGCTGGTGGTTTGTATTTCACCGACCGGTTGGTCGAATTGGAGCGTCACCGAAGAATCGGGGGACACCATCCGTAGGGCTGGGCCTTCCAGTTTGGGGATGGCCACCGTGGTGAAGGCAATTTCACTGGTTTTGCTTTGCCCAAACCAAGGCCGGACCACTGTGGCCGTCACTGTATGGCGGGTGCCAAATGCCAGGGGGGAGGGGAGGGTGACACTGCCTTGGTCGGTGGCCTCTGCAATCACCTTCCCCGTTTCGTCACGCATCTCAACCTTGGCAAGCCGGGCATTGAACCCTGTGGCTTCCACCGTGAGGGGTAGGCGTGGATCAACCATTTCCTTGCCGTCCAATGGCGGCATGTTCAAGCCGAAAGGCATTATTTGCCTGTGTACGTAGTCATTTAAGGGCAGTCCTATCGCGACGGCCACAACCCCCGACAAGAGCCACCGGAAGAGCGGCCTGACCGCGCCAAATTGATTTGCATTAGTCTTCAAGCTTCACCTCGCGCCCGCAATGGGGGTAAAAAAATTCCGGCGAGAGTCAATCAAATCTGCCGTGTTGAAAAAGCCTTAAAAGCCGTCCTTGACTCCCCTTGTTTGAGGCCTGGAAGGGGTTTTGCCTCTACCCCTAGCCATCCCACAATGGATTACGAGAATCTATTTTACTACAGTGCATCCATGGTTAAAAACTTTGATTTGCCGTCCAAACACAATTTTTTGCCAATTTGCGTCCCCAAACTGGAAAAATCCAGCGCAGGGATGTATTGTTATCGTTCGCGGCCCTGCTTCCAGCCGGGGTAGGCACACTCGCTTCCCCGGTCTTACTTGGCAAGCGTTGGGTAGACAGCACATTGTCATTCTAGTCGTCAATTGAGGTAGGTCGGATCATGAAAAATATTACATGGGTTGGCTGGGTGGCGGTTGCGGTACTTGTCGCCTGGTTCGCGTATAATCAACCGCAGACCAAACCCTTGGAAGACTGCCAGCATTATGACAGCTTGGGGCGCGGGATCGGCTGCGAGGGTGCTGACCTTGCCGATATGTAAGCATTCCCCAAACCACCAACGAACAATCTTTTTGACCATATGCTATGAAATCGTTCACAAAAATTTTAGCCTGGGCGTTTATGGGCCTTTTGGCATCCTGTGGCGGGCACAAGTTGGATGGCAACACCGCCACAGCACCCGTTGGCAAGCAATCCCGCAACCATGACAACTTGAGGTATCTGCCCATTCCCAGACTTTCCGGACAATGGACCGTCGAAGACGTGCTGCATGATTACGGCACTTATTCGGTAAAGAAGCTAAGTCCTTATTTCAAAAGGGCCAACGTTCCCTACCCACCCAGTGAAGTGATTTTTGTCGCCTTGAAACAAGAAAAAAAGATGGAGCTTTGGGCCAAGGGCGATGGTGAATTCCAGTTTATCCGTGACTACGACATCCAGGCGGCAAGCGGAATATCGGGGCCAAAACTGCGTCAGGGCGACCGGCAGGTTCCCGAGGGCGTTTACCGGATCGTCAGTCTGAATCCGAACAGCCATTACCATTTGTCGATGAAGCTGGATTATCCCAATGAGTTCGACCTTTTCCATGCGGGCCAGGAAGGGCGGTTTGATCCAGGCGGGGATATTTTCATCCACGGCAAGGCCGCCTCGATTGGTTGCTTGGCGATGGGCGATCAGGCCATTGAGGAGTTGTTCGTGTTGGCGGCGCAGGTGGGCAAGGAAAACGTCAAAGTCGTGATTGCCCCGCGTGACCCGAGGATTTTGCCGCTGGACACGGAGGCTGAATACCTGCCCGGATGGACGGGGGAACTGTACGACCAAATTGCCAGTGAAATCCAAGTGCTGTCGCCTCCGGTCAGCCTATCGAAAAACTCGGCATCGCCGCAGGGCAGCCCGCAATAAAATTTTCTTATTAACTGATGTTACGCATCGACCTAGGGCTGGAGCGTCAAAGCTTGCTTTGACAGGCAAAGAAAGTTTTGCCTTTCCAATCTCAAGTCAAAGCAAGCTTTGACGCTCCGCCGTGTTTGCGTTCAGTCTGGCGTGTCGTTCATAACGAAAGCCCCACCCTTCTCCTTGCATCCAGGCAGTTTTCGCTGCCACGGGTGAACTCCCGGCAAGTGCGGGGACGGTCTTGGTAAATTGCACAGGCAAAAGACTCGGTTGGTTTATGCCCGCCCGACAATGCGGCGCAACGGTTGCCGTTGCGCAGTAGCTTGCGCCTGGAGTCTTGGATGACAACCCGTTCGGGATGAAGCTTGTTGACGGGTTCGCGACTCGAAATTTCCACCGCATGGTAAGCCTCGCGGCAGCAGGCGCCGCAGGTTAGGCAATCCAATTCGTTTGCCGGCTCGAAGCGCCAACAGGCCGGGGATTCGTCCGGCAGACGGACGGCGGGGGCATGGCGGCAGCGTCGTTTATGCCGCCCGACGAAACCCCAAGCACAATCTTCACAACTCAATCCAGCAAAATGTGCTGCCATGGGTGAATGGCCTGAAGGATGGGCTGTGGGCGGTTTTTGCACTGTTGACCAAAGCGATGGCAAGGATAGGGAGGGCGCGGCGGAAGCAAGTGGCCCGGATGGAATCATGCGTGGCGTTGCCGCCGCAATCGCCGCACTGGCCGCCAGCGCCTGATTAAGCGGTGCCGCCCAACGCGGAAGGGAAGCCCGCCAAGCGGCAAGTCGCGCCGCCACGCAACTGCGTTCACGCCGGCCGCCAAGCTCGGGCGCGGCGTAAAAAGGATCGGCGGACAAGGAATCCCAAAAACTCACCCTGAAATCAGTCGTCGGCGCGAAGAAATCCCGCAATCCGACTTGTCCAGCCAAATACGCCTGAAGCCTGAGAGTCGCGTGTTCGCGCCAAGGGTTCTTGCCGATAGCATAGCCAATCCCCCAATCCACCTTTTTTTCCCCGTCCTCGCCCTCGACCAGTGCGTGGCAGAGTTCATGGAGAATCATCTGCGCGAGCGAATCGTCGGGGTCAAACATGTCATCGACAGCAATTAGAAATGTGCCGTTGCCGTCGGTGGAGGCATAGGCATCGGGTGTCCGCACGATGCGGAAGCCCACCGCCTCGGCGCAGGCTATCCATACCCGCGACAGCGGATCATAGTAATAGTGTTTCGGTAGTCGGATGAATTCGGACATTTTCTTTCATGAAGTTTTTGCGGCAGGGATAACATCGTTTGGAGCGATTTTATCCCGTCCGTGACACAAACACCAAAGCTTTGCTCTTATGTTGCGTTGTTGCGCCGTTGCGTGAGGCAAAAAAAATCTTCGCCCACTGGCACAGCCAAGGCGCATTGCGAGAAAGCAAAAAGAAGAGATGGATATTTGCGTGTCGTCCCCCACTGTTATTTCCCAATTTGCAATGCTATTTGCGAAAATATTCACAAATTGCGAAATATCCGTGATGCATACGCTGCCGCATGAGTGCGTCTACAACCCCGTGCCGGGGGCATGATGGCGGCAATGGCCTGGCCTTCGGCAAAAAGCGCCTGAAGGCCCGCCAATTCTGGCTTCCAGCCCAATTCATCAACCTGGGACAAGCCATTGGGACAATGGCGCAGACTTCGCAGCGGGGTGGATTTGATTGTGGCACGACTCATGCATATATATTGCGCAGAATCCATCCGATGGTTTCCCATGCAGACGCTGTAAAGCACGACATTGGAACGCCAAACCGAGCGGATTCAGACTTGCGTGAAACGGAATTGATGAACCCGAACAGGTTCATCGGTTCAATATCAAAGAGATACTTAAGAAGCAACCATAAGATAAATGACTGATGAACAAAACAAGATTGGCTCTACTTTTTCTTGCAATGAGTTTTGCTGCAAGTTCCGCTTACGCCCAAGTAATTAACTTTGATGACCTTCACACCAATACTTACATTCCCATTTCCAATGGTTATGCTGGTTTGAACTGGAATAACTTCTATGCCATAAATGGTAACTACATGCCAGGTACCGGTTATCAGACTGGCGTTGTTTCTTCTCCCAATGTTGCTTTCAACGGATCTGCATGGCCAGCGACGGTCAGCAGCGGGACCGCGTTCAACCTAGTCAGTGGCTACTTCACTGCCGCATGGAACGGGGAAACTTTTACAGCGACGGCAAACACAGGGGCCACCCTCACCCAGGCAATCAACACTTCCGGCCCCACATTGGTTTCTTTCAACTTGAACAATGTTAACTCCGTTACTTTTACGTCTAACGGCGGGTCGCAATTCGCCTTGGATAATCTGTCGGTCACTGCTGTGCCCGAGCCAGAAGAATACGGCATGATGCTGCTAGGCTTCGGCATGGTTGGGTATCAGATCAAGCGCAAGCAAAAAATGGCTGCGCTAACTGCCGCGTAATCACCCAACTGGGCGAAAAACACCAAGGCCATCCCGGACAACCGGGGTGGCCTTTTGTTTGCTGGTTCCCAAGCTCCTGCTTCAAAGCCATTAACTTAAGACGCATGTCATTGATTATATTGCACAATGGAGCAACCATATAAAACCATTGTCTTCAGGACTTGCTGCCAACCTGAATAAGGTGCAAAGTAGAGCTTTAATCATTGCAATGCCCATATTAAAAAACCATGCCTGTCCGTCAGCCAAGCGTTGATCCACGATGCAGACTTCAAAGCCCGCCACCGCCAAAAGGCGACGGATTTCACCCGGTCGCGCTCCCTGGTCTTTCCGCTGGTGATGCTGTTCGTGCTGCGCAAGGGCGTCAAGTCGATCCAGTTGATGGTCAACGAATGG
>Ga0194049_1000065_pt1 | contig 41327 bp, 49 predicted proteins | sample JunL2225m_MetaG_FD_148665 | JGI IMG/M metagenome (GOLD analysis project Ga0194049, IMG submission 148665) | Anoxic zone freshwater microbial communities from boreal shield lake in IISD Experimental Lakes Area, Ontario, Canada - Jun2016-L224-25m | ecosystem: Environmental > Aquatic > Freshwater >... | reverse complement strand
GCCTCAAGCGCAACCTTCGCCTTTAACTCGCCAGTGAAAACCTTGCGTTTCTTCTCGCTCACAACAACCCCCGTTTTCCAGAAGGCTACCATCTTAAATGATTGTCCGAAAATTGGGGTCCACTATAATAGAACGCCTTGCTGCCGATTCTGGGGTGATCTTCAAAATCATCGAAACCGTGGATGAAAAATGGCAGGATTTGGAACGTGCCTTTTATCAACGCATCCGCAAAGAGGCGAAGGCGGTGGAATTTGAGCCGGAAACCATACCGGCGGTGTTAGTGGCGCGTCCCTTGAGTCAAAACGACAAACGCGGGGCTGAACTCGATGCCATGGGTGCGCAACTAGGGCTTAGCTCCAGCGCTATCAAGCAAATGTTTCACACGATGGCCAAGCTGAAAAGTCAACGCGAAGCGGGGGAAGATACGATCTTGCAACTCAACGCCCACAATCCGCTAATCCGACAGTTACGCGACATGCCGCGCAACGAGACCTTTTACTTGGCGCTGACCTGTATTTACAACAATGCGGTGATGTTCGCCCACCACTCTGTTTCGCCGGAAAACGCCGAGATCATCTTCGCCGCCAATAATAGCGCCTTTTCCGCGATGATTACGACCGCCCAAGTGCTGGCCCAAGAACAACAAGAACGCGCCAAGATGGAATTGGAGCGGGATAGACTTAAACGGCAATTGCCTGATATGCCGCTGACGGAATATCGCAGTTGTTTTTTTGCCTTCGACTATAAGATTGAGGACAACTACCGTTTGCTGGAGGCCATACAAACCTATTTCGACCGCAATGGCTTAGGCATCAAAGTGATGGCCCCAGCCAAGGCGATGGATGATCTGAACATCCATCGCGATCTGCACCGGCAGTTGAAGCAAGCCCATTTCGGCATTGCCGAGGTTTCCAACAATAACCTCAATGTGCTGTATGAGTCCGGCCTGCTGCATGGCATGGGCAAGCCGCTGATTTTGCTGCAACGCAGTGACAGCACGGATACCATCCCTTTTGACATTCTTAGCGATTACCGCTGTAAGTATGTAGTCTTACGGGAAGGGGGAGATGTTGAGTTTGGCTTGTTAGAAAAAAATCTAGACAAAGCCATGGACACGCTAAAACGGATGCAGCCTAATTTTGATACCTTGCCCAAGTGGGAAGGCAAGCAATAAACCATTCAAAACAGACACTGTGAGAGGAGGAAGCTATGGGACTATTCGACTGGTTCGATAAACGTAATAAAGAAGCACAAAAAATTCCTGAGGAAATCAAAGCCCAATTGAACCTACTGCGCCAAGCCGACCCGGAATTTCAAAGTTTATCAGATAAACAACTCATGCTGCTAATTCAGCAAGCGATGGAAATGGAAGCAACCCAAGCTAACGTACCCGACAAGGCAAGTATTGAACGTCTATCGGCGGAAGAGTGCGGGGCGATAGGTAATCAACTCTTAGAATTAGGTCGTTGGCAGGAGGCGGAAAGTTGGATCATTAATGCGCTGGAGAAAAGTGAGAACACTAGAGATTATCTGAATCAATGTCGGGCCTATACTCTACTGGGAAGTCTATGTTATAGAAGAGGTGAGTTTCCTAAGGCTATGAAACTATTGAAGTACGCTCTGGAACTGTCAGAGCAATTCGGTTTACGACGAGAGAAGGGAATGATTTATGATGAAATTGGCACGGCTTATAATACTCAGGGTCAATATGCCGATTCTATAGAGTGTCATAAAATGAGCATTTCAATAATAGAGGAACTTGATGAGAACGCTTGTGTAGCATATGGAAACCTTGGAAAGTCCCTGTTTGCGTATGGTGATATTCAGCGAGCGACTGAAGCATACGAGCAAGCGCTGATTCTCAACTTGAAAATAGGTCGCGAGAATGGTGCCGCAATTCAATATGGCAATCTAGGGGCAATATTTGCTCAGCAGGGTCTTCTTGACCGTGCACAAGAAATGTTTCGCAAAGCTCTTGCGATCCATGAAAAATTGGGTGATCAGGAGTCTATGGCAAGGCAGTATTATAACCTTGGAACTTCATACGGAGAGCAAGGCAAACTAGACCAAGCCATTAAAACACTCAACAATGCCTTGGAAATAAATGCCAAAATTGGCAATGAGTCGGTTGTCGCTCAGATCTACTGTACCCTAGCTACTTTTTATAATATAAAAGGAGATATAGCATACACACTGGATTTTTATAACAAATCATTGAATATTGCAGGACGTATTGGTGATAATAAAACCTCGGCCACAACTTATTTCAACCTTGGCATACTTCACCGTGATGATATCGGTGACGCTAACCAAGCCCGCCAACATTTCGAGAAAGCCAAAGCCTTGTTCGAGATGCTGGGGCTTTCGGAAGACGCACAGCGAGTGGCGCGGGAATTGCGATCGCTGTAAACCCAGCTTGCATTGATCCAAACCATCCAATTAGCATAGTCTGCGCTAGGATCGTAAATTACCTAAGATGAGAACCCGCCATGAGTACTATTGTTCTTGCCACCTTCGATGGTGAAGTATTACGCCCTGATAAACCGATCAGTTTGCCACCGAATTCACGGGTTCGATTGACCTTGGAATCTAAGCCAGTGGAGGATGAGATGTCTTTTCTTGATGTCGCCCAGAATCTGCAATTGGATGGCCCAGTAGACTGGTCCAATCGGTTGGAGGAATATCTCTAAGGAATGGGGGTTTCCCGATTGTGTTTCGTTCGTTGTTATGAATCAACAGAACATCTTCGACGCACTGACCGCCGACAGGCATTTTCAACAAGCGGGATTTGTTGCTTTGCATTTGGGAACACCCCATGAAAATTAGCCGGGTAGGGTGGGCAAACGGCTCTATCGTTTGCCCACGCGGAATGGAATCTCAACTTCTGGCAGGACCGTAGGGCGCAATAGCGGCTCCCGCCGCGTATTGCGCCGAATGGATAAAAAGAGCAAAAGCTTGAACGGGCAACTGCTTTATTGTTGCCCGAAATTACCGCTGTTCGCATATAATAGGCTTTTGGGAGGAAGAGACAAATGTCAAAACTTGACCGTGCCAAAGAGCAGATTGCCTACTTAAAACTTTGGCTAGGCATTTTGATCGCCACCATGATAAGTCTCACGGGTTGGCTTATTTCAAATTTCCAACAGGTACATTGGTCGCTTGTTCTGGCCGCTATTTCATCTTTGCTGATAATCAGCCTTGGTGGCTACCGTATTCATAGGCGTATCGAAGAAAAGATCACATCACTTGAGGAGTTGTAAAAATGACTACCATTATTGCCTTAGTTCTTATTGCAGCAGCAGTATTTATTACATATCTTGCACTTGATGCTGCAAGTAAAACAGGTGGATAGAATATCCCAAATTTTATGGAATTTTCATTCGTATGTACTTTGCTCGCGGCGAACATCCACCTCCGCACTTTCATGTCTACTCAACGCGGGACGGGATTTGTAATCCCGTCCGCAATGTTTTGTGCTTTACCTCTGGCTTCAAGGGTTATACGAAACGTAAGCGGCGGGGTTTCAAACCCCGCCGCGCTTCGGATTAATCCAACCAATTTTCAACCCGTAAACCCGGTACATGGTTAAATTATTTTACATTGTCCGTTACCAAAATAGCATCCAACGCCAATGCATGGGCGGCGATCAGAAAATCATTGTAACCTATGGGTTGTCCTATGCGTTGAAGTATGGCTCTGATGCGTCCGTAGTGGAAATCTGCCGGGGTTGCATAGGGCAATATATCAAGCCCAGCCAGTACCTTTTCCAATTGCAAGCCCAGTTTCGCAGAGCCTTTCTTTTCCACACCATAGCGCAACTCGCTGACCACAATCAGGCTGGTGCAGACACAGGTTGGGTCAACCTGAGCCAGACATTGCCCCGCCTGTCCTTGTGGATGCCGGACCAGATCGGACACGATATTGGTGTCGAGCAGCTGGGTGTAACTGTCCATGCTCACAACGCTATATCATCTTCTGCGGGCTGATCTTCGATTTCAGGGAAATCTTCATCCAGGGGTTCCAGAGTCGCCAAGATTGCGAGCAAGGATGGTTTTTTCAGGGGTTCTATAATCAATCGCTCCCCTACTTTGTGAATCATGGCCTCTTCTCCGGGCAATTCAAACTCACGCGGAATGCGTAACGCTGGGTTACGGCCATTACGAAATAGGCGGACGGGGCGTCCATCTTGTTTGTTGACGGGGTTTTCTGTATACATGAGGGCTAGTTCTCGCTGTTGGCCTATGTCACAGCATAGGCTAACATGACTTGGATCGTCAATGTAGTTTTTGACTGATGTTATGCACGGATGTGAAAACGGAGCGTCAAAGCTTGCTTTGACAGGAGAATTGGAAATGTGTCGCTCGCTCGCCTGTCAAAGCAAGCTTTGACGCTCCAATACTAGACATCAGTTATTTATACAATCCTTAAAGCTAAAATAATGTAAAGAACACTCTTACCCATGCCCGTCGATTTCAAACCCCTAGAAAACCAAATCCCCCTTTCCCTCCGCAAAGATCAGCACCGCTTTAGACGCACACTGGACAAGCTCAAGGCTGACCAAAAATCCGGCAGGGACATTGCCAAGCCATGGGAGGATTTGCAAAGCCGCCTAACCGAATCTCTCGCCGCGAGAACGGCAAGGGCGAACAGCATCCCGGAATTGGAATACCCCGGCGATCTGCCGGTTGCGGAACGCAAGGACGACATTCTCAAGGCGATTTTGGAAAACCAAGTGGTGATCGTCTGTGGCGAGACCGGCTCGGGCAAGACGACGCAGTTGCCGAAGATTTGCCTGGAAGCGGGCCGGGGCGTGGCGGGTTATATCGGCCATACCCAACCGCGCCGCATCGCCGCCCGCAGCGTAGCGAACCGCATTGCCGAGGAACTGAGGCAGCCTTTGGGCAAGGCCGTCGGTTTCAAGATTCGTTTCAGCGACCACACGAGTTCGGAAAGCCTGATCAAGCTCATGACCGACGGCATACTGCTGGCTGAAACTCAAAATGATCGATTTTTAGATCAGTACGACACGCTGATTATTGACGAGGCGCATGAACGCAGCCTGAATATCGACTTTCTGCTGGGCTATATGAAATGGCTGTTGCCTAAACGGCCCGATTTCAAGTTGATTGTCACGTCCGCCACAATCGACCCTGAGCGCTTTTCGCGGCATTTTAATGATGCGCCGATTATCAATGTGTCGGGGCGCACTTATCCGGTGGAAATCCGCTACCGGCCCGTGGTGGTGGAAGAGGATGATGTCGAAGACGAAACCTCCAACGAATTGCAAAGGGGCATTCTGGCGGCGGTCGATGAACTGCACCGGGAATCGACAGGCGACATTTTGGTATTTTTGATTGGCGAACGGGACATACGCGAGACCGCCGAGTCCTTGCGCAAGCATCATCCGGTGGATTGCGAAATCTTGCCGTTATACTCGCGCCTTTCCAACGCCGAACAAGAGCAGATATTCAAGCTGCATAAAAAACGCCGCATCGTGTTGTCCACCAACGTGGCGGAAACCTCGCTCACCGTGCCGGGCATCCGCTCGGTGATTGACGCGGGTCATGCCCGCATCAGCCGATATAGCCATCGCAGCAAACTGCAACGCCTGCCGATTGAAAACATTTCGCAGGCTTCCGCCAATCAACGCGCCGGACGGTGCGGGCGCATTGGGCCGGGTGTGTGCATACGGCTTTATTCCGAAGCGGATTATTTGACTAGGCCGGAGTTCACCGAGCCGGAAATCCTACGCACCAATCTCGCCGCCGTCATCCTGCAAATGAAGGCGTTGGGCTTGGGCGATCTGGAGGATTTTCCTTTCTTGGAGCCGCCCGATGATCGCATGATCCGCGATGGCTTGCGCACCTTGCAAGAAATCAACGCCATCGACGACAAACGCAAGCTGACCGAGATTGGCAAAAAACTCTATAAACTGCCGGTGGACCCGCGTTTGGCTAGGATTCTGTTGGCCGCGTCCGATGAAAACAGCCTGACCGAAGTGGCCATCATCGTGTCGGCTTTGAGCCTGCAAGACCCGCGTGACCGGCCCTCGGACAAGGCGCAAGCGGCGGATCAGAAACATGCCCGCTTCAAGGATGAAAACTCGGATTTCATGAGTTATTTGAAAATTTGGACGGAATTCCAAGAGCAAAAGAAACATCTGTCCAATAGTAAATTCCGCCAATGGTGTCATACCAACTTTTTGTCTTACCTACGGCTAAGGGAATGGGAGGATATACATCAGCAAATTATGCAAGTCGCCAAAGGGGAGTTGGCTTTGCGCTTCAATATGGCCCCATCGGGATATGGGGAAATCCATAAGCCCTTACTGACGGGCTTATTATCCAATGTTAGTTTCAAACAAGAAGGCTCGGAGTATTTGGGCGCTCGCGGTTTGAAATGCCAAATCTGGCCGGGTTCTTCCTTGTTTAAAATCCGGCCCAAATGGATCATGTCTGCCGAGCAAGTTGAAACCACTAAAGTATTTGCCCGCACCGTTGCCAAAATAGAACCGGAATGGGTGGAGAAATGCGGGACGCACCTAGTCAAGCGAACTTATCACGATCCTCATTGGGAGAAGAAATCGGCCCGCGCCGGCATATTGGAAAAAGTGACATTGTTCAGCCTGACGATAACCAATGGCCGCCGTGTGCCGCTGGAAAATGTCGATCCGAAAATGGCGCGGGAAATCTTCATCCGTTCCGCGTTGGTGGAAATGGAATATGACAGCAAAGCGCCATTCTTCATGCATAACCGCGAACTATTGGCGACTGCGGATTATCTGCAACAAAAAGGCCGTCGCGTGGACTTGGTGGCTGACGAGGAATGGATATACCAGTTTTATGACGGGCGCATCCCACCGGAAGCGGTCAGCGGAGTAAGTTTCGAGGTTTGGCGAAAAAAGGCGGAAAAAGCCAATCCCAACCTGTTGAAAATGACCCGCGAGGATATTACCCGCAAGGAAGAGGAAGGATTGGATAACCGCAACTTCCCCGACGAAATCAAAATCGGCACTATTCGAATTAGACTGGAATACCGTTTCGATCCGGGCCATGAGGACGATGGCGTGTCGGCGATTATTCCTTTGCATCTACTGAACCAATTATCAGCGGAGCCATTTGCTTGGCTGGTGCCCGGTTTGTTGCGGGAGAAAGTGGTGGCGATGATTAGAAACCTGCCCAAGCAAACCCGCAAGCACTTTGTCCCTGCCCCGGATTATGCCGACAAAGTGCTGCCGCAACTGGATTTCGGTCACGGCAAATTTACCCGGCAAATCAGCGAGTCACTGCGGCGCATCGAAGGTTTCACCATTCCCGAAAAGGAATGGAGCGAGGACGGCATACCCGTGCATTTGCGGATGAACTTCGCGCTAGTGGATGAAGCGAACGTCGTTATCGCCCGCTCCCGCGATTTGAACGAGTTGAAACAAAGGCATGAATCGGCGGCGGGGGAAAACTTCGAGGAGTTGGCGCAAGAGGAATTGTCCATCACCGGCAAGAAGGCATGGGATTTCGGCGATTTGCCAGATAGGTTCCAGTCCGGCCAAATCCACGGCTTCCCGGCCTTGGTGGACGAGGGCGATACCGTGGGTTTGAGAGTATTCGATGTGCAAGAAAAAGCCGCCGCCGCCCAAGAACGCGGTTTGGTGCGCCTGTTCCGCCTCTCCATGATCCAGCCATTGAAATACCTGCGTAAAAATCTGGTCATTTCCACTGCCGCCGAACTGGCCTACCGGCAATTGCCCAAACATCCCTTTTTATATCCTGAATTCCAAGCCAGCAGGGATTTGCGCGAGGATGTGTTGGACCGGATCATGTCTGCGCTGTTTCTGGACGGCCATCCCGACATTCGCACCCAAGCGGCCTTTGACCGACGGCTGGAAGAAGGCAAGAGCGAAATGGTCCCCATCGGCAGCGCCAACGCCAGACTGGCAGATGAAATTCTCAACCTCCATGCCGAGGTGTCGCGCAAACTAAAAACCCGCAACGACTCTGCCGCCATTGATATGCGCGGTCAATTGGAGTTATTGGTGTATTCCGGGTTTATCGCGGTCACACCTTATCCGGCATTAAAGCAAATACCCCGTTATCTCAAGGCTATGCTTTACCGCTTGGATAAATCTGCCCAAGACTTGAACCGTGACATGCGATTGGTTGCAGAGGTGACCCTGTTTTGGAAAAAATATTGGGATCGGGTGAAATTGGGCAAGGATAAAACCAACCCCGAACGGGATGACTTCCGTTGGATGTTGGAAGAGTTTCGGGTATCCCTATTCGCACAACCATTGAAAACCCTTTACCCGGTTTCGGCAAAGCGCTTGGATGAGGCATGGGGGAAGAAGTTGAAGGATTAGGCGGCGGTGGTTCGGGGTACGTCTTAAAGCATGCATCAACTCATCGCCGAGGGTGTCCTTGCCCAGTCCCGCTGGGTCCTTAGCCGTCGGATTTCATCACGCCAAATCAGGATCAGTTGATCCGATTCGGGATCGCCGGCATCATCGCGCACTCGGCGTTTGCGGAATGCCAGTTCATGTTGCGCATTGACCAACTTGTCCGACCATAGTTGATCCAGTTGATCCGCCCTGTGGACTCGTCGCGTTTGAAACACGCCTTGGCACAGTATGGCATCATACTCTTCCGGGGTGACCCAATCGGGGATCTCTCCAGCCAACTCATCCCGGATCACCTCCGACTCCCAGAGTCCGCTGCGCCACAACAGAAACAGCATCAAGGCGACAAACGGGAGAAATACGACCAAGTCCAACAGGCTGGCCGAAGCCCAAGCCTCCAGCAAACCATATTCTTGTGGCGGCTCGGGGGAAGTGGGCTGCGGCTTTCCCGTGGATGCCTCAATGAGCGTTACGATCAAGGGCAACAGATTGCCAATCGCGTGGGCGAGCATGGCGAGCAAGAGGCCAAGCACCGGCGCACCCAAACGAACCACCCAGTGCCGAGTCTGGCGGGCCAGCCCCACGAATGCACCGAACAGCCCCGAAAACATAGCGTGGCCGGCTAGCCCAAACAGCGCGAACCGAGCGCCAAGCTGCAACTCCCACGGCGCATCGCCGAACTGCGCATAAGCTTGTGCAACGTATAGTGGGGTTTCCATCCAGTTAAATCCGATGCCCACCACGGCCCCATAAATAAAACCATCCCGCATATTGTCGAACTCGGCACGCAGCAGGAAGAAGAGCAGCAGAACCCCTATCCCTTTGGTGATTTCCTCAACGAGGGGGCCGGCAATGGGCGCACCCAGCAGATGCGCCGCATTCTGGCCCAATTGAGCGCGTATCCACGGATTTTTCGCGACCCATTGGCCTACGTCGGCAAGAATGGCGTGATTGATTGGCAAAGCCAGACTGGTTGCGATAAGCCCTCCCCAGAGGAAGGCAAAGAGGAACAACCAAGGTGATTCGCGCTCCCGCCTATCCAGCCACCAAAGAATGAGCAGTGGCACCACCGAGCATACACTGGCGGCTGCCAAGCTAAACAGGAAAACTTTCGCTGCATCCGGGCGCATGCCGCTCAACAACGCGCTTAACATCACGACGGCAAAACCCAGTAAAGCAAGTAAGCCAGCCGACAGGGCCAGCGCAATATTCCGGTGACGCAATGGCGAGCCGACAATTAGCCGCTTGTTCTGATCTGATAATGAAGGCATCACATTCATATGGCAAGGGGTGCGAACGGTTTCCCGAATGTGGTAAAAAAATCAGAGGTTCCCGGCGGGCTAAACTACAAACTGTGGCACGCCGTCCCGGAACGACCAGTCAATGTCATGGTTTTCCGTGATGGTAACCAGCACATTCGCAGGTGGGATGCCGGGATTCGCGGCAAGGTTCTCCACGACTTGTCTGTAAAAAGCCTGTTTCGCTTTATTCGACCGTCCGGCCCGCATGACCAAGTGCATCATCACCCGGTCGTCAACACGTTCTTGCAATTGCAGGCAATCGGAATCCAGTTGGTGGATGATCTGGTAGCGGTCATCCAGAGGAAACCCCATGGTTTCAATCACGGCGGAATTGATGCCATCGGCGACGGCTTTAATGTATTCAGGCGATTTGCCTTTGAGTAGCGAAATGGTGACTAGGGGCATGGTGATCCTCAATGTTATGTCATTTCAATTATTTTTCAAAAATCATACGTAGGGGCGGGTTCCAAACCCGCCAAAAATCATCAATCCAATCCCTTGTTCCCATACTCCAGCGCTTATCGTCATACACAAGTCCCACGGAACGGGAAAACATCGTCGTTCCGGAGTGGATGTCGGAATCCAGAGCCTAAGGACGGTAAATGGCCGGAATAAATCCACCCCGGCGGGTGTTTTCTGCAACGAGGGCGGATTTCCCGTCCATGCAGCCAATTTCCACAAGCCGGTCTGAGCAAAGACGCAAGGGAAAAGGCCCGCATGTCATTCAATTTCTTGCTGGAGTGTTCAGGTTTTATGTACCGCGTGGGAACTAGGACATATTTTTTTATATGGCTTCATGTGATTGCCCTAGTACAGGTTCACATTGGTTTATAGGCGTGACTTTGGACTTTGAATTCTCTAATTGAGCTACATCGCTCTGATTAAGTGCCAAATCCAAATTTGTTATTAGTGGGCTTATGGGGATGCGTTTAGTGGACATGAGCAGCCTTCATGTCGGTAATTTGCTGGTTCACCCAATCTATAATCTTTGTTATCTCATTAGCCCTCTGGACAATCGTGCTACGACTATCTTTAGCGATTTTCAAACCTTTCCGCGCTAGAGGCGGAATGACATGCCGATAATAAAAACAACCAAAGTTGTGGGTTAGATAAAGCATTCTATCTTTTATTGCTTCACCCGCTGACGTACATTGAATGCAAAAAGGCATGAACATTGACGGAATGGGCATTGAAGCTGGTCGAGGATTGGAGAACCAGACATTGTGGAATGTTTCTGTCTTTCCCTTAACAGATTTATTGGGCCAATCCTCCCCAGAGGCCACTTGGCCTAGCATATATATCTTACCAGCCATGCCATCGGGGCGATCTGCCCAAGCGATAATATCGATCCCATCATCTTTTACTGCCGGGGGAGCGCCCTGTGGTATTGCGTTAACGGCAAGCCCTTCACCAAAGGCAGAGTACACTTCATGAAGGGCAACGAGAAATTTAGTATGATCAGGACGTGGAAAACCAAATGAGTAAGCGTTTCCACCGATTGCCCCTGAAGCAGCTAATGTTGCACAAATTTGGAAAAGATCACGAACATAATTGTTAATTGGCGGAGTGTATCGCCCTGTCAATACCTCGCCTTCCCGAACATGGGATATGATGAGACAGAATAAATAAATGTAGCAGTCGTCAGTCAGATTCTCTTTTAATGCGAGACTTTCACCTGTTGAAGAGAAATCAAATGGGTAGGATTCACCTAAAATCCGCATTCGATTGCGAATTTCCACCAGAAGGGTTTCCACGAAACAATCCGCTGTTGTTTCCTCGTTTTCAAAATCGGTATCTTCGGTGTTTTTCAAAACATCCCAGTTTCTGGCAATGTCCGAAACACTGGTGTTTCCATAGTTTGAACATAAAATATCAAACTCTAACCAATCCGCGATAACATCAATCGTGCTGCCGACGGGAAGGGGGGATAAAATCATGATGCAATCCCTCTCTATTTCATGTTTTTTTTATGTGCGGTTTTTTCCATGAACGATTTAATCATATCTGCCCTAGCGTAAATTTCATCTGCTGTTCCAAGAAGTGATTGATCGCCTTCGTATCTGGGCAGCAAATCAATCACTTTAGACAATTTGGCTGAGGCCACAATCAGTGTTTCATTAAAAAGCCTTGAGCCTTCAATTTCCGCAAGTGCCTTTTCTAGGCTATCTCCGGCAAGTAAACGAGAAGTGGCTGATGTGTTGGCAAGACATTTGCCTAGGTTTGCAAGGTCTGGATTTTGGGACGCGACAAGTCCAGCCTTCCCATCGTTCTTTGATCCATATATTAATTTAAGGACTTGACCTAGCTTCGAGATATATCCATCTGCAATAGGGCAATCAGATAGATTCTGATTCCAACCTTTCTCTAGTCCTAAATAATCTTGATATTCCTTTCTACACAAGGCTGTATAAAGATGAGAAAAAGCAAATCGACCTTTATTAAATCGGTCGGATATTGAGAATATATTTTCTTGTTCGGCCTGGTCTAGTACAAAAATACTGGCAATATAAGCACGGATAGTGTTGTTGGTGTCGCCAATTTGCCGTGCAATTTGGTCAATATCAATCCCGTTATCACGCTCCCGTTTGTACCAGTTGGCAACGAATCGTGCTTTAATATAAGCATCCCAGCGATAAGGACCAATAATGTGTTTAAAACGGATATATGGTTCCGCATCTATTATTTTTTCAACACGGCGGGCAAGAATAAGTTTTATTGACTCCAGTACGCTAGTGCGTACAGGCTGTGGGACGGATATTTTGCAGCGTCGAGCAAGGTCAACATCTTTAATGACCATGATAGCGGCTAGGCGACGGTTTCCTTCAAGTACTTGAAATGGACCGGAGTCTGGGCCTATTACAATTAAAGGTTCTAAATCAAGGTAATTATTTGAACAAATTGACAGGACTAGTTCGTCTAAAGCTGCAATTTCCCTATAAATGGATATAATCGAAATGTCATCGGTGACCGAGTAGTCATTTCCAGTTGAAAGTCGTGGATTATGTTTATCAAACTTGAGTAGCTCGATGGGTATCTTGCCAGTATGCCCAATACCGAGTATTGGATTTTTCGCCTGATGTTTGGGCGACTTGCGTGTGCTTCCGGTTTCTGGACGCGCTTTAGAAGTGTTTGTCATAAGAAGATGATTTTCTTAACTCAACGGCATTTTGGTTTTCGTTCCCACGAAGATCGTGGGAACAATGTATTATCTGTAGGAGCGGGCCATGCCCGCGAGAAGACCACAAAAATGCGTGGCCTATATGATTCGCGGGCATGGCCCGCTCCTACAAACTGACTAGATTTTTTCCCTCAACGCTTCTTCCACCCTGCCATGGATGCCACCGAAGCTGCCATTGCTCATGAACACCAGATGATCGCCGGGGCGGGCTTCGCTGACGACTTTGGCAACAACATCGTCCAATGAGGAAAACACTTCCACGCCAGCCGATGCGCGTAACTCCCAGCCTTGTTCCGGTGCCTGATAAATGTAGGCCACGTCAGCCGCTTTCAGTGATCCCGCCAAGGTTTCGGCATGGACCCCCAATTTCATCGTGTTGGAACGGGGTTCCAAAATGGCGATGATGCGCGCGTCGCCGACCCGCGCCCGCAAGCCTTCCAAGGTCGTGGCAATGGCGGTGGGATGGTGGGCGAAATCGTCATACAAGGTGATGTCATTGACGACGGCCCGCACTTCCATGCGACGCTTGACGTTCTTGAACCGGCTCAGTGCCTCGGCGGCTTTTTCCGGCTCCACGCCGGCATGGCAGGCAGCGGCGATGGCGGCTAGGCCGTTGCGCACATTGTGCAGCCCGGTCAGTTCCCAACTGACCGTGCCGCGCATGCCACCGCCTTTGCACACCTCGAACTCCCCGCCGTCGGGCCGCAACAATCGGGCCTGCCAATAGGATTTGCCTTCATTTTTCAGCGCGGTGGTCTCCTGCCGGGTCCAGCAGCCCATGCGCAGGGTTTCGGCAAGGTTTTGATCGACCGAAGGCAGGACGATGAGTCCGTTGCCAGGAACGGTCCTGACAAAATGATGAAATTGCTTTTGGATGGAGGCGAGGTCGGGGAAGATGTCCGCGTGGTCGTATTCCAAGTTGTTGAGGATGGCCGTTCGGGGTAGGTAATGTAGGAATTTGGAACGCTTGTCGAAAAATGCGGTGTCGTATTCGTCGGCTTCGATAACGAAATAGGGCGCTTGGCCCAAACGGGCGGAGACGCCAAAATTCAGGGGAATCCCGCCAATCAGAAAGCCCGGATTGACGCCGGCGCATTCCAAAATCCACGCCAACATGCTGGTGGTGGTGGTTTTGCCGTGGGTTCCGGCCACCGCAAGCACCCAGCGCTCCTTCAGCACCGACTCGTAAAGCCAGCGCGGGCCGGAGGTGTAGGGCAGCCCTTGGTTTAGCACCGCCTCCACTTCCGGGTTGCCCCGCGACAGCGCGTTGCCAATCACCACCAAGTCGGGGCGTGGCTCCAAGTTGGCGGCATCGTAGCCCTTGTGCAGTACGATGCCCTGGCTTTCCAGTTGTGTGCTCATCGGCGGGTAAACGTTCTGGTCGGAACCCGTGACCTTATGCCCCAATTCCCGTGCCATCAAGGCCAGACCGCCCATGAAGGTGCCGCAAATCCCCAAAATATGTATATGCACTTTAGTTACCTTAATTGTTTTGATAATAAAAAACCGGCTTCCCCTAAGCGTGCCGATGGATTTGGCATAGCCTTGGCGGTGCGCTAGGGATTAAACTATATCCTCAATGGCCAAACAGGCTTCCCGACATCAGCGGCATGAACATGAATCACCAAATCGAAATCAACGCCATCTCCAACTACGTGGAATCCCAATCCTTGCCGGAAGCGGATCGTTATGTGTTCAGTTACACCATCACTATCTGCAACAGCGGCGCCATTCCCGCCCGTCTATTGGCAAGGCACTGGGTCATCACCGATGCCAACGGCAAGGTCCAGGAAGTGCGCGGCGAGGGCGTGGTGGGCGAGAAGCCGCATCTTTCACCGGGCGATTGCTTCCGCTACACCAGCGCCGCCATGATCGAAACCCCGGTGGGGGTGATGCGTGGCGAATATCTTCTGGTCAGCGACGAAGGCGTGGCCTTCGATGCCGAAATCCCCTCGTTTACGCTCGCCGTCCCGCGCGTGTTGCATTAAAGCACCATGGCCGAATATGCCATAGGCGATGTGCAGGGTTGCTTCGGTGAACTGTGCCTTTTGCTGGAAAAAATCGCCTTCGACCCCCAGCTTGACCGCCTCTATTTTGTAGGCGATATCGTCAACCGGGGGCCGAAATCTTTGGAAACACTGCGTTTCATAAAAAACTTGGGCGAATCGGCAGTGACGGTGCTTGGCAATCACGATTTGCACCTGCTGGCCGTGGCCCACGGTGCCTCGAAAACCAAGCGCCGTGACACCTTTGGCGATATTCTCGGCGCCCCGGACCGCGATGAACTGCTGTACTGGCTGCGCACCCGGCCATTATTGCATTCTGGAGATAAATTTTACCTGATTCACGCCGGTCTGCCGCCGCAATGGGACATGGATACCGCCGTTCGTTGTGCCAGGGAAGTTGAAGCAGTGCTGTGCAAGGAGGATGCGGACGGGTTTTTCCGCCATATGTACGGCGACTCGCCGGACCGATGGTCGGCAAAACTGGAGGGTTGGCCGCGCATCCGTTTCATCACCAACTGTTTCACCCGGATGCGCTACTGCGACCGCAAGGGCGTACTGGACATGAAGGAAAAAGGCGGGCCGGGCTCGCAAGCGGCGCATTTGTTGCCGTGGTTTAATGTGCCGGGTCGCAGGAGCGAGGGTGCCAGGCTCGTTTTCGGCCATTGGTCCACCCTCGGCTACCATGTGGAAAGCGATTGTCATTGCTTGGATACCGGTTGCCTTTGGGGTAGGGAACTGACCGCCTTGCGCTTGGACGGCGACCCCTGGCGGTTCAGCGTCGCCTGCATTGCCGGGGCGCATCAGGTTCCCGGGGTTTGCAACATTGCAGCGTCATCTTAAAGTCCGCAAGGGCGGCAATCCCTGCTTCCATTGACCACCGCGCCGTGAGCAACATCAACCATCACGATGAATATTGCCTGAAAAACCACAAGTCATTGACACGGCATAGGGCTATCACTTAGCATTATGAGTCTTTTTATGTAGCATCCTCTTAGCAGAATTTTATTAAGGCAGACCAGTAATGAAAAGAACTTATCAACCAAGCAAAATCAAACGGGCACGCACCCATGGCTTCCGGGCGAGGATGAAAACTCCTGGGGGTCGCAATGTGATCAATGCGCGTCGGGCCAAAGGCCGAAAGAGGCTAACCGTCAGCGATAAATAAAGGTTTGGCTGCGGAGACCTTCGGCTTTCCTCGCATCAATCGTCTTTGCAAACCCGCCGATTACCAAAATGTCTTCGCAGGTGCGCAAAAGTCGTCGGATGCTTATCTGACTGTGCTTGCCCGTGCCAGTGATCAGGGTCAATCCCGACTGGGGCTGGCCGTTTCCCGGAAGAAGATACGCAACGCCGTGGACAGGAACCGCATCAAGCGTCTGGCCAGGGAAAGTTTTCGCTTGCATAAGGCAGGCCTTGGCAACTTGGATTTTGTTGTGATGGCGCGGACAGCCGCGAGGCAGGCCGATACTAAAACCTTGTTAATGTCCCTAAAGAAGCACTGGATAATTTTGATAAAACGATGCGATTCGTGCTAGTGCAGCTCATCAAGTTCTACCGCTTCGTGATTAGCCCTTGGGTGGGCCATCATTGTCGCTTCTTTCCCACCTGCTCAAGTTACGCCTTAACCGCCATTGAGCGGTTTGGAGCCTTGCGCGGTACTTATTTAACCATAATAAGATTGTCCAAATGCCATCCGTGGCATGAGGGCGGCTTAGATCCCGTCCCAGAAAAATTTGGTGCCAAACATGGATAATTTGAGGTTCGTGCTTTTCGTTCTTTTCGCCTATCTGAGTTACGAGTTATGGCTTGCGTGGCAGGAAGACTACGGTCCCAAGCCGCCGATAGCGGTCGTGGCAGGGCAATCGCCAACCGGTGCCGCAGCCAAGCCCAACCCACCGGGGACACAATCCCAAGCGGTGGCCAACGCCTCAGCCGTGGCAGGCGATGCCCTTAAAGAAGGGCAGCGCATTACTGTCGCCACAGATGTGATGAGGGTGGAAATTGATGCCAACGGCGGGGATATCCGCGAGATTGATCTCAACGCATATCCTAAAGAGAAGGTCAAACCAGACGACCCGGTGCGTTTGCTTAGTGACGAGCCGCAGCAGTTGTTTGTTTCCCAATCCGGCTTCATTAGCGACGGGGGGGCTGTCCCCAACCACCACAGCATGTGGAAGGCGGCGCAAACCGATTACAAGTTGGGCAACGGCCAGGAAGAAGTGCGGGTGCCGCTGACTTGGACTAATGACAAGGGAATTACCGTCACCAAGACCTATGTTTTCAAGAAAGGCAGCTACTTGATCGAGATGGAACAGCAGGTGGACAACCAGTCACCCGCAGTGTGGCAGGGCAGGCAATATACCCAATTGCAACGCAAGCAGCCGGAAAAGAAAACCGGGTCGGCCTTTTCCGCAAGTTCTGCCGACCGGGCCTACATAGGCGGTGTTCTGCATACACCGGAAAACAAATACGAAAAAATCACCTTTGATGACATGAAGGACAAGGATCTAAGCCAGGACGGCAAAAATGGATGGGTCGCGATGATCCAACATTACTTCATGGCCGCTTGGATTCCGCCCGCCCAGGAGGAATTGCACTTTTACACGAAATCGCTCGACGACCAGCATTATGTGATTGGCGCCATGGAACCGACAACGGAGGTGGCACAAGGCCAGACTACCGTGTTCAAATCCCGCCTGTATGCCGGACCCAAGCTACAAAGGGTGCTGGAAGACATCAAGCCCTCGGTGGAAGGCGCACCGCTGTTGGATTTACAACTGACGGAAGATTTCGGCAAGTTGACCATCTTCGCCCAGCCGGTCTTTTGGCTGATCGAGCAATTTTACAAAATATTCAACAACTGGGGTTGGGGTATTGTATTTGCGACCATAGTCATCAAGGCGCTGTTTTACAAGCTGTCGGAATCGAGCTACCGCTCGATGGCCAATATGCGCAAGCTACAACCCAAACTGACCGCACTCAAGGAAGTTCACGGCGCTGACAAACAAGCCTTCAACCAGGCAATGATGGATTTGTACCGCAAGGAGAAGGTCAATCCGTTGGGCGGTTGCCTACCCATCATCGTGCAGATGCCAGTGTTTATTGCTTTGTATTGGGTGCTGTCCGAAGCGGTGGAACTGCGCCAGGCCCCTTTTATCTTTTGGATACAAGACCTGTCCGCCCGTGATCCCTACTTCATCCTGCCGCTGATCTATGGCGTGTCCATGTTCATCCAGCAGCAACTCAACCCGCAGCCGCAGGACCCCATCCAGGCTCAGGTGATGAAATGGTTCCCGATCATGTTCACCTTCTTCTTCGCCTTTTTCCCTTCGGGGTTGGTGCTTTACTGGGTGGTGAACAACATCCTATCCATCATCCAGCAAGCTTACATCACCAAACAGGTTGAAGGGCGCAGTGCCTTGTTTGTCAGAGGCGGCACGACAGGGCCGGGTACTGGCGGGGGCAGCACATAAACGAGTCGTTTTGGTTTGCGATTCTCCAGGCTCTGCCGGTGATGGTTTAAACTAAACTGGCTTGATCTAAAAGTTAGCCAAGAGGCCACGGAAGAAGCGGTTTTTATCGTTTTGTCCGTGGCCTTGGCATTTATTGCCCGAGAATGGCCATGACTGCCTATCAAACAGATTAAACCCAAGCCCCCAAGGAACCAACATGCCCATCAAACAAGTCATCACCGAAGGCCGGTTGCCGGTGAAAATCTGGACCGACGAGGTCGAACCCCATGCCCGGCAGCAACTGGTCAATCTTTCCCTGCTGCCCTTCATCTACCGGCATGTGGCGGCCATGCCCGATGTCCATACCGGCATCGGGGCCACCATCGGTTCAGTCATCGCCACGCACAATGCGATTATTCCGGCGGCAGTCGGCGTGGACATCGGCTGCGGCATGATCGCCTGCCGCTTGTCACTGGAAGCCAACGACCTCAGCGAGGTGCTGCTGAAGAAAATTTTCGACCAGATCAGCCGCGATGTTCCCGTGGGCCGGGAGCAACACAAGGAAGATCGCGCACAGACCCGCTACGCCCTGCCCTTCGGTGCGCAGTTGAAACGGATGACGGACAAGCATCCCCAATTGTTGAAATCATTCGGCAAATCCTCCGACTGGGTGCGGCAAATGGGCAGCTTGGGTGGCGGCAATCATTTTATCGAAATATGCCTGGACGAGGCTGGCCGCATCTGGGTCATGCTGCATTCCGGCAGCCGGGGGGTCGGTAACGCCATCGGCAATTATTTTATTGCATTGGCCCGCAAGGACATGGAACGCTGGATGATCAGCCTGCCCGACCGCGACCTTGCCTATTTCCCGGAAGGCACAGAGCATTTCGACGACTACGCCGAAGCCGTCCAGTGGGCGCAGGATTATGCCTATGCCAACCGCCAAGCCATGCTGGACCTTATATTGGCCGCACTCGCCCGCCATATGCCGGCGTTCCAAGTGACCGCCGAGGCGGTGAACTGCCACCACAATTACGTCGCACGGGAAAACCATTATGGTGAGAATGTATGGATCACCCGTAAAGGGGCCATCCGGGCAAGGGCGGGTGACTTGGGGATAATACCCGGCAGCATGGGTGCGAAGAGTTTCATCGTGCGCGGCAAGGGCAACCCGGAAAGCTTTTGCTCCTGCTCCCATGGCGCCGGCCGTAAAATGAGCCGGACCGCCGCCGAAAAGGCATTTACCACCGCCGACCTCGCCCGCCAAACCGAAGGCGTCTTCTGCCGCAAGGACAAAGGCGTCATCGACGAAATACCCGGTGCCTATAAAGATATCGACGAAGTCATGGCAAACCAAGACGACTTGGTCGAGGTGGTGCATACTTTGAAGCAAGTGGTTTGCGTGAAGGGTTGATGAAGATTTCCCTTATCGTCGCCTTGGCGGACAATCGCGTGATTGGCAAAGACAAGCAGATGCCTTGGCATTTGTCCGCCGACCTGAAACGCTTCAAAGCCATCACTTGGGGCAAACCCATTTTGATGGGCCGCAAGACTCACGAATCCATAGGCTGTGCATTGCTAGGACGCAAAAACATCATCCTCACTTCCAATCCCGCTTACTATGCCGAAGGCTGCCTGGTCGCCCGATCCATAAAAGAAGCCGTGGAATTGGCGGGCGATGCCGATGAGTTGATGATTATCGGTGGCGCTTCCCTTTACGAGTCCTTCCTGTCCAAAGCCGACCGCCTCTATCTGACCCTGATTGAGCGCGATTATGAGGGCGATGCTTTCTTCCCGGAATTTTCCCTGGAAGACTGGCGAGTCGTTGAATGCGAAACCATTGCCGATGATCCTTCCGTCGATTTCACTTATCGGTTTTTGGTTTTGGAGCGGTAAGCATACCGGTGTTCGCACAATTCGTTTTGGGCAAAGCCGGATAATTTGTCTGAATCTAGTATTTGCATGGCGATGGCTATTCTAATTTATTTGAAAAGGTCGAACGACTCCGTGCTTCGATTGGAATCCAGGGAAGAACGGAACAATACTGACCTTCCTGGGTGTGTGTTCGATTTTACCCTTCGGGTGGTTTATTTTAACTACGAGTGTTGACAAACAAGGGATGGGTGCGTACATTACGGATCATACACCACGTAGTCGTAAGGCAATACCCCTATCGGGGTGTCTGATAAAAAGTCAGGCTTTCTTAACCAACTGTTAGGAGTATTATGTATGTGGCAAGAAGAAAATCAACGCTTGGTCATCGAAAAACTTTCCGATATGCTTAGTGCAACCGATAATACCTATGCTGATAAATTAACAACTCTGTTTGATGAGGCCGGACGTATCTTTATATCGGGAGCCGGTCGTTCAAAGCTAGTCGGTAATTTTCTTGGTATGCGCTTAATGCATTGTGGCTACGATGTTGCCATAGTTGGAGAAATCGTAACACCCAGCGTTAAATGTGGTGATCTATTGATCGTAATCTCCGGATCAGGTGAAACAGAACAGTTGATTGCATTTACCAAAAAGGCAAAAGATATTGGGGCTAAGGTTGTACTAATCTCTTCGAGGGCCAAGTCAACCATTGGTGATCTGGCCGAAGCCGTGTTCCAAATTGGAAAACAGGAACTCTATCAGAAGGTAAAAGGCATGCCGATGGGTACCGTATTTGAACTCTCAACGTTATGCTTCCTTGAAGCACTGATCTCTAATATCGTTTGGGAGAAAGGCATTCCGGAAGAGATGATGAGAGAAAGGCACGCCAACTTGGAATAGCCCCCATGAATTTATAGACACGGCCCATTGAAACGCGGTAAGGCGCATTCGGACGCAATAGCGGCCCCGCCGCGTATTGCGCCGAATGGATAAAAACCGGGAAGCCGGGTGGGCAAACGGTTTTATTGTTTGCCTACTCGGAACGAAACCTCCACACTCTCGGCGAAGGGAGGGTAGGCTAAAACGCTTCCTCACCCTACAAGGCTGCATACCGTTTGCGCATTACGCGTATTGATATTCAGGGCAACGGGGTTTGTAATCCATATCCGTCAACATAAAGACGAATCCACAAATACAGGCGATCAGCCAGCGTAGCCCGATATTTTCAACCTGCCCCAGAGTAATTGATGGGGACTCTTCAAACAATCCAGCAACGAATACTTTATCGTGACTACTTTATGTCGTCCCATGCGGAAAATAGATGCTAGATGAACGTCCAATTCATGTTGTGTGCAGATTTAGGGAAAGCGACAATCTCCTTATCATCACCGTATATGCATTATAGGGGCAAGCTATGAAATGTGAATTCTGTGGCGGAGAGACTAGGCCAAAGCGAGTAAAACGCCAGCATTGGCTGCATGGTAAGCTATACATTGTAGAAAATATGGAGGCGGAAGCATGCACCGAGTGCGGGGAAAGATATTACCACGCAAAAACGTTGGACGCTGTCGATGCGTTTCTTTCAAAGCAACACGCAGTCGAAGAAAGGCTAAGTGTTGAAGTGGTTCGCTTCAACCAAATGGCTGCCTAGCTGCTCGTTCCAGCGCACCCGCGCCATGTAGCACCTTGATGTTTGGAAGTCAATCGAAATATAACGAAGGATTCCTTAAATGATTTTCCGGGAATGCAGGAGAGTGCGGCCCCGCTTTTAAACCCAGGCCTTAAACCAGCCTCTTAACCTAGGATCGACCCATGCCCCACCGTTCACATTTACCCCACCCAAACTGCCAGCATCAGGGCTGGCTTAGTCTTATTGCCGCTGGCACTTTCATGGTTGCAAGCCTCCTAGCACCCATGACCGCGCACGCCTTTGCGGAGGATCTGTGCTTTCAATATGCCGATCCGCAAGCAAAATCGGGGGATGTCATCCCTCATGCATTTAATTGTTGGAATGTCCAATGCACCGATAGTGTCAAGCCGGAAAACGAGCCGGCCGGTTGCTTGGTAAAAGGCGTGACGAGATATATCAATGCCACGATTGCGAAAGGGCTGCATGGCAGGAATATGGTGCATTTTGACACGCTTTTTCTTTTTTCCAGAATGCTTGGCATGAGCGATGAGGACGCTTTTAACCTCGCTGCCTATTCGCAGGCCACTGACCTAGTGGGAGGCTACGTCCATACCGACCAGTATGGCAAGGCGATGACGGCCCGAAAAACGGACGATTTACAAGGAATCACCCGCTTAAACAATCCTACAGGTGGCTATTCCTATCATTTTGTGCCTTGGCTGCGTACCCATGGTCATGAACTTAGCAAGTCATTGACTTACGACCCCGATTACCTGCTGCACGGGCTAAAATCACCCTACGCTAACAGTGAAGCATTGATCAACCATCTTCGAGTATGGTCATTTGGTGGACGGCAAACTTTGTGCGATTTCGGATTGATGAAAGACCAAAATAATCCACAGTCAGAATGCTTTTCCGATACCGACGATAAATGGATTTTCGTCTCGATTCCTTATTTTGCGCCTGACTGTACCGATTGCAGGGGCGAAAACAACTTCAAAGTCGGCTGGCAAGAAATAGTCCCCACCAATGCCGGCGCTTGTGGCGGCACTGACCAGGAAGTCTGCGCTTACGATCCAGATTATGCGACCAAAATACACGGCACACCCAAAAGCCTGGGCATTTATCTGCATGTGATGGCGGATCGGCTGTCCCACTCCTACTGTACCGACCCCGCTTTCATCACCGAGGGTTGGGATCGGAAGCAGAAAATGCCGGACAAGATGGTTGCCGGGACTGCCTATTCGGTCTGGTTCCGCGATTCCTGCGGTACGATCAACCACATAGCGAAACATTACCCGGAAACTGGACACAAAAAATTGCCGGAACAAACGGTGAAGGCAATGGATTTTAGCTATCTTGAAATTCAGGAGTGGATAAAGGAAAGCAAATATTTTGCAAACAATCCGCAACAAAAAACCGCAACGCCCAAGCCGGGCTACCCGCGTCTCGATGAAACCGGAAAAATTGTCAAAATGGTCGGCGATGCCTTAAAACAGGCCGATGCCGGAGACCGCAACAAGGCACTTTGCGAAATCGCGCTGAACGGCTATGGCATCACACCTTGGCATGATGGCAGTACAGACTGCAAATATCCTGCTAAAAAATAACCAATGCTTAAATTCAAGGAACAACCATGACTGACCATTCAATAATCGCAGACAGCGAAAATTTTTCCCTAGACTTACCGCAAAGAACAGTGCCCCAAAATAGCAGTTGGGAAGAAGAATATGCGCATTCGCTTGGGATACAAGCCTATATATATGGCTTTCCTTGGATTTACAATGCTCAGTTACGTTGGTTGTGGGCCAGCCCCGGTGGCAAAAAACTAAGCGAAGAAATGAACATGCCGGATATGTATGCACCGATCAACTCATTTCATCATGCCAACAAGCTTGCAAACCCTGCGAGCCAAACCGGTGGCTGTCCCAACTGTGACACCCTCTATTCAACCGCTTGGCTGGATGTGAGCCATGAACCCATCGTGCTTTCTGTTCCAGCGGTTGTGGACCGTTTTTATTGCATTGAAATGGTATCCATGGATGCGGATAATTTTGCCTATGTGGGCGCTCGTTCCACGGGTGTGGAAGCCGGCCATTTTCTAATCGCAGGCCCAGGCTGGAATGGGCAAGTGCCGGAAGGTGTATTGGATGTCCTTCCCCGCTCGCGCACGGCAGGCATTCTCTTTATGGGTCGAACCGGTGTCAACGACACCACCCAAGAAGATTTGGATCTAGCCAAGACCATACAGAAACAATATCTGTTGACGCCGCTTTCCGATTGGCCGAACACACCGCCACCACAACCAACGCATGTCATGGTACCCTATGGAGTTGATTATAATCAAACTCTTGGCGCGTGGAAGACGATGAATGAAGCAATGACAGAAAATCCGCCTGGATTGCCGCCGGGGATTAACCAAGATCAGCTTCTCAAACTGTTTGCGACAATCGGCATTGGCCCCGGCCAAGACTTGGCTACCCAGTCCGATGCAACACGCGCAGGGCTTCAGCGAGCCGCCACAGACGGCTTGTCCATGATCAAGAAAATGTCAGAAGGGAGGGGGAAAACCGTCAACGGCTGGACCTATCCGCCTACCAACATAGGCAGAGCGGGTCAAAGCAGTGATTTCATCACCCGTGCCGCGCTACAATCGCTGGCTGGCATTTGCGCAAATGACCCCGCTGAGGCGGTCTATTTGAATGTCTTCACCGACAATGAAAATTTGACGCTTGACGGAAAGAATCGCTATACCCTGAGTTTCAAGAAAGGAGGATTTCCACAGTTTGATGCATCAAAGCATGGTTTTTGGTCGATAACCATGTACAACTCCACCTACAATCTTGTCCCTGGTTCAAATAGTTACAGCATCAATAGCTATTATCCAAAATTTCAAGGTCTAGATTCATCAGGTGGCATGACTATTCTGATTCAAAGCGAGGAACCGACGGAACTTCCGGCTGGCACCTATTGGCTGCAATCACCTAGCGGAACCGACGACGACATGTTCTTTTTGTTTCTCCGGGTATATGTTCCAGATCCATCGATAAGCGTCACGCAAACCTATGCGCCGCCGCAGATTGTGCGCAACGACATTGCTCAGTAAGGCAGCAGAAAAGGCCGTATGGATAATCCGCATAACCGTCATGCCAGAAATTCTAGGTACTGGCGTCATCTTCGGGAACGGCGACAGATGTGAGCGAAGTGCCTTTGCCTTGGTATTGCAAGGCCGTTCGATGGGCTACCTACTTAAGGCGGCACTGCCATTAAGTTAAGGATTTTTCCGTTCGCCCTGAGCTTGTCGAAGCCTGTCCTGAGCCTGCCGAAGGGGGTGAGCGGAAAAATCCAACTCATTGGTGTTTAAGCCGTTCATGGTTCGACAGGCTCACCACGAACGGCTTAACCTGACCCGCCTTAAGCTGGTAGCCCGTTCGATGCAACCGAGTGTCCAAGGAATCGACACCGCAGTCAAACCCGCTGCCGCGACCAAGCCCGCCAACTCCGCGCCGAGGCGGAACAGCTTTGGCAAGCCGCCAAGGCGCAATTCGAGGCGGCTTTGTTAGGCGAAGCCAGTGATATTAGACAGAGCCTATAATGTGAACATTCTCACTTACTATAACAAACTTTCATTTCATTGCCCTATGGAGAATAATAGCCATGTACGCCGCAATCAAAGGTATTTATGAAAACGGTCAGGTGATTTTACAAGAATCCCCGCCAACGCTACAAACAAGCAAAGTTGTTGTGATGTTTATCACGGACGAAAATGTAATACGCCAAAATACTGGCAAAGGAGTTAAGCTGGGTAGCCTCGCAGGAAAAGGTTATGCCATCCCTGATGTTTTCAATGAGCCTTTGGAAGATTTGAAGGACTATCGTTGACATGCCTCACTTGCTAGACACCCAAATTTTCATCTGGGCCTTGATAAGCCCGGAGAAGCTTTCATTGCAAACAAAAAGTCTGATGCAAAATCATGAGATTTTTATTAGCCAGATTACCTTACAGCGTTATCAATATCAATTGATTACTTTATTTAAGCCGTAGGAGCGGGCCATGCCCGCGATTGATTGGGCCGATTCAGCAAAAATGGGCTATTTATCGCGGGCATGGCCCGCTCCTACATGTTGCGTATATTCATTTTTAAGTAACTATTTGATATTAAAAACGCTGTATTTGAAATTGCCATCAAGCAAAAAATTGGCAAGCTTCTTGAATTGGATATACCAATTTATATGCTGGCGAATCAGATCGAGCAAGACGGTTTTATTTTGCTTCCATTAAAACATGTCACATCGAATCTTATTCAGATATTCCATTGTTCGCCGATCATAGAGATCCATTTGACAGAATATTATTATCAACGGCATTGAGTGAAAATATGCCTATAATATCCGCAGACAGAAATTTTGAACTGTATTCTTCCAAAGTTCATATTTTGATGAATGGTTAGATCGACTTTCGCCAACTCCGCGCCGGGGCGGAACACCTCTGGCAACAAGCCAAGGCACAATTTGAGGCGGCGTTGTTGGGCGAAGCCAGCACCTAACTCTTAAGCAATCATCGAGGTTGATCCCATGCAAGCCATGGAATTTGAAACTCAACTAAAAGACGGCGTTATTCAACTGCCTTTGTCCTATCAACACTGGCAAGAAGGCCAGCAGGTCAAAGTGATTGTTTTAGCAGACGAAAACCCTGTTAGCCTTGACGCTCCAACAAATAAAAACATTAATCGACATGCTGGCAAAATTACCCTGTCTCAAGACCCTTTGGCTTTCCAAGAAGGGATACGGGATGAATGGTCGTGAACATTGTCTTGGATACAAACGCAGTATTGTATTTTCTTGCTGGTCGCTTAGCCGAACCTTTGCCAAAATCGGACTTTTATGTTTCTGTAATCACCGAAATGGATAGGATGGAACATTGGACTGTTTTCGATGACAAAGCCTAAGGCCGAACAGCTCTGGCAAACTGCCAAGGCGCATTTGAGGCGGCTTTGTTGGGCGAAGCCACTATATTATGACCTTCCTTTATAAACCTCTTCACGGAGACAACCATGGAACAAGCCATTTCTTTCCGAGAAGCGTTAGAGGCTGTGGAGACATGATCCCCCGATGAACAAGAAACTCTGGTGGATATTGTTCAAAAACGTTTGACCGAACGCGCCCGTCAGCGTTTAGCGGCTGACATTGAAGAATCACGATTGGAATTTTCCCAGAATCGTTGTCAGGCGGTATCGGTGGAATCGTTAATGGATGAGCTATTAACAAGAACTGCTGCAACATCAGCAGGAAAAACTGGAAGACCTAGGCTTTTATCTCGCTTGCCAGATGCGGAGCTTTTTCATGGTGCCCGACCCCCAAAACAGAGGGATGTGGTGGAAAGGACAGGATCGTGCGGTCAAACCATTTGCTGCCAAATCAACGTCATTGGTTGATAAGCTATTTAGCATTAAGCAACGAAAAGGGCTTAAAAGGAGAACGCAGAAACGTGTTGGCACTTACTTAAGTGGGGATTGTAACCTCATATAAGAAAAACTTCCTTGTCGGACGACGAATAGCATGTCGGCGTGAAGATGCCCGGATGCCGACTCGATGGCTCCACACTAATCAGGCGGAACCATCGAGTGGTTATAGTAGAAATCCGTCCAGTCAGAGTTTGATGCCGCGAGAATTCATGCAAGCAGCTTGTCCGTTTAATTGCTGGAAGAAAATTGCTTGGGCTATGACCGAATGGGGAGTATTAAACGCCGAATTCTTCAAGGGTCCTTCCTTGCTCAATCAATTCCCGCAACCACTTCGGCTGCATGCCTCGCCCCGTCCACTCATGCTTGGGGTTTTCCGGGTTACGGTATTTCACGGCCACCTTGGAACCTTTTCTGGAACTTCCAACGATCCTGTCAGTGGATATTTCGGTTAATTCCACGCTGTAGCCAATCTTTGATGCCATATCCTTGATCTGGGCGATTACTTCCTTGCGTTTTCCATGTTGCCTGTCGCGTAGTGTTTTCTGTGCGCTATCAATCAATTGGGCAAGCTCGGACTCCGAGAGTTCGTGTAGTTTATCGTTCATGTCTTCTCCTGAACAGTGGTTGTGGGTAATGCTGTATACTATACCCTAGTATAACTAAAAAAATCCAGCATTTAAAACATTGTCCACGATTTATTTTTTCAACTCCCATTGTAGCTGTACACTGTTAACGAACGTAAACTACTGACTGAGAAGAATGCGTTATGCCAAAAAATGATGATAAACCAAAGTTAGCCATTTTTGACTTGGGCAATGTGATATTCAATATAGACTGGGAGCCGATGTTTGAGGCATGGAGCTTGTATTCTGGAGTTCCAGCCAAGATGCTGAAGGAAAAGGGCAAGTCTGATGAAAAAATTGAACAATTCGAGCGCAATGACATTAGCACTGAGGACTTCCTGCGCCATATCAACACTATGTTGGGGATTGAGTTGAGCCATGATGAGTTTTGCAATGGGTGGAATGCGATTTTCATGGAAGCGAATGAAGAGGTTTGCAGTCTTCTTCCTGGCTTGAAAAATAGGATGCAGTTGGTGGCTTACACTAACACCAACGAAATTCATGCTGCCGTATGGTCGGAACGTTATGCTGATATTTTGCAACACTTTGATGAGATATTCATTTCATCGAAAATCGGACTCAGAAAACCCGAACCGGAGGGATTCCAGCATGTATTGAAGCAGCGTGGCGTTGCGGCTTATGAGTGCGTCTTCTTTGATGACTTTGAGGCAAACATAAAAGGCGCTGAACAACTGGGAATAAAAGCAGTGCTGGTTGACACACCCTCAAAGGTGCGACAGGCATTGCGGCAAATGGGGATCGATGACTTCTGACGCCCGCTCGCCTAGTCGCTGACTATGTGACAATGGCAGTGTAGAATGGTGCGGTTGAAGGCATCTTGCCTTCTTGCCGCACACGTTCATTCAAGCAGCCTATGTCGCCCTGCGATCTTTTATAAAAGACCAATGAAATACAAAGATTATTACAAGACCATGGGGGTGGACAGAAAGGCCAGCCCCGATGAAATCAAGAAGGTTTACCGCAAGTTGGCGCGGAAGTACCATCCTGACGTGTCCAAGGAACCCGGCGCGGAGGAAAAATTCAAGGAAGTCTCCGAGGCTTACGAGACCCTCCATGACCCGGAAAAACGTGCCGCTTACGACCAATTGGGCAGTTATCAGCCAGGGCAGGATTTCCGCCCGCCCCCCGGTTGGGAGCAAAATTTCGGGGGCGATCAATTTTCCACGGAGGGTATCGACCTGTCGGATCTGTTTGCAGCTTTTACCGGAAAGGGGCGCGGGGCGGGTAGGGGCGCAAAAATCCCCGTGTCCGGCCAGGATTATGAAGTCGATGCCCATATCACCTTGGAGGAAGCCTATGTTGGCACCGAGTTGGAGCTTAGCCTGACATCTAGCGAAGCCGACGGGAAGGGCCATGTCCGCAAGATACCCAGAAACCTTAAGGTGCGAATTCCCAAGGGAGCGACGGATGGGCAACGGATGCGCCTGACTGGCAGGGGGGGCAAAGGCCAGAATGGCGGTCGCGACGGTGACTTGTACCTCAACATCAACCTGCATCCGCATCCATTTTTCCGCGTCAGTGGGCACGATTTGTACCTAGACCTACCTTTGGCACCTTGGGAGGCGGTATTGGGCACCACCGTGCAAGTGCCTACACTAGGGGGCGATGTCCGCCTCAAAGTCCCTCCTGGAACCCATGCCGGGCAGCAATTGCGCATAGCCGACCGTGGGTTGCCCAAGCCTCACCGGGGCGCGGGTAATCTATTTGCGATAGTGCAGATTGCCGTGCCAACCGTTATGGGCGAACATGAACGTGAGTTGTTCCAGTCTCTCGCAGATGCCTCGACCTTCAATCCACGCGGGCATTTCCAGCGGAATTAAGCCATGCCCGCAGAACTTTCTGAAACCCTCTGGTTGCATGGGCAGTCTACGATTTCCTTGGCGGAGATTGCCGAGGCATCCGGCCTGCCTGAACTGGAGCTGCGCACCAGTGCAGTGCCTGATTCGATGGATCGATAATATCGGTCAGGTGCCTTTCTCCCGTTCCGGCAATCCGTCCATGCTTCCATCCATCATGCTGACGCAATGGCGCGTACCGAAACCCTGCGAGTTGTCCAAATAAACTATTCGCGAGGGCCGGAAAACATACAATGCCGCCTTGCTGAAAGCACGAACCGTGGCGGTTGTATTGCCGAGCAGTTCGCCGGCGAAAGGGAACTTCTGAAGGTAGGCGGCAAGCCCCCTCGCCTTGTCCAACACTGTTGCGACCGGTCCGGCTGTGCCTTCCATTTGTATTCCCTTGATCTCTCGCCAAGAGGTGACGTTGGGGTGGATCGTCACCGCGCAGACCGGATTGGCTGCCAAATTGCGGCAATGCCTGGAACTAGGGGAGGAAAAAAAGATGAAATTGAAACCGTCTGCGGCAAAGTAGACATCGGTCGCCCATGGAATACCCCCATCACAGGTGGCTAAGGTCATCGTCGAGACCTGGCCTGTGATCTGCCTAGTCGCCTGCTCAAATTCCTCAGGCGTCATCGCCCCCCCAACGCCGAAACAGGCCGTGTCCGATGCCGAACTGATCCAACACTTTCCCCACCGTCTGATCGATCAAATCCATGATAGTCTTGGGGGCATGGTAGAACGAGGGTGCGGGCGGCAAGATGACGGCCCCCATCTCTGCCAACGAAACCATGTGGCGCAAGTGGCCGAGATGGAGCGGGGTTTCCCGTGGGACCAGCACCAATTTTCGACGCTCCTTCAGGGTCACGTCGGCAGCGCGGGTGAGCAGATTGTCATTGAGCGACAGCGCGATCTGGGCCAGGCTTTTCATTGAACAGGGTATGACCACCATCCCCATGACCCGGAACGATCCACTGGAGACCGCAGCGGCCAGGTTTTCAGGGTCATACACCACATTCGCCAAAGTTCTGACATCATCTGCATTGTATTGTGTTTCCAGGCGCAAAGTCACCTCGGCCCCCTTGCTCAGGATTAGATGGGTCTCGACCTCGGGAATGTCGCGCAGAACTTCTAGAAGGCGGATGCCGTAAATGACGCCGCTGGCCCCGGACAAGCCGACGATTAGTTTTTGCATGGGGGCTTACTTATCCGGTGTCCCATTTATCGCACCAATCGCCCAAACTGTAGCCGAACCATTTCCCGGCAATCAGTTCACAGAGTTTTTTCTTGTCGATTTTCTTCGCGGTGACATCAATATCGATAGTATGCAACAACCCAAATTTATGTAATCGCATGAGGTGTTCTTGCAAGTCAGGATATTTTTTGTCAAAGCCAGCCATTTTATAAGTGCCCAAATGTTATCATTGATGATAGGCGGTGAAAGACACACGACCGTCCGATACCGGCGCATAATGCACCTGTATCGTTTTTCCGTCAAGCGATGACAATAAGAATTTAGTAATGGGGGCTTAGGGGGATTTCCTGCGGGCTTATTCCGTCCTGCCGCCGTTGTGCTTCAACAACATTGGCCCTATGACCGCCCAACAACAGGCATATTCATGCGCATCCATCTGAAAACCCTAGGCTGCCGCCTGAACGAAGCCGAGTTGGAAACCTGGGCGAGACAATTCCAAGCCGAAGGCCACCAAATTATTAATAACGCCGCCGATGCCGACTTGATCGTGCTGAACTCCTGTGCGGTGACCCATGATGCCGTGCGTAAATCCAAACAACTCATCCGCCGCACTCACCGTCAAAGCCCTAATGCCAAATTGCTAGTGTCAGGCTGCTACGCCAGCCTAAACCCAGAAGAAGCAAAAGCTGCGTTGGGCGTGGACCTCGTGGTGACCAATCGGGACAAGGGCCGGCTGGTTGAAATAGCCAAGGAAATTTTGGACATGCCGACAATGCCCGAACTTGCCAGCGAGCCGGGCGAGGCATCCTTGTTTGCCCTAGGCCGCCAGCGCGCCTTTGTGAAGGTGCAGGACGGCTGCCGTTACCGCTGCACCTTCTGCATCGTCACACTGGCGCGGGGGGAGGAAAACAGCCGTGGCATCGTGGAGATAGTCGATGAAATCAACGCACTACACCTAGAAGGCATACAGGAGGCCATCCTGACCGGCGTCCACCTAGGCGGCTGGGGAAGCGATTTGGGGCTGCGGCTGGAAGATTTGATCAGTGCCGTGCTGGACAATACGGACATTCCCCGTCTGCGCCTAGGTTCGTTGGAACCTTGGGAATTGTCCGATAAGTTCTTCGTTTTACTGCAAAACCCAAGACTCATGCCGCATCTGCACCTGCCGCTGCAAAGCGGGTCGGATGCGGTATTGCGTAGGATGGCCCGCCGCTGCAAGACTGCCGAATTCGCACACTTGGCAACACTTGCCCGACTAGCCTGCCCGGATATCAACATCACCACCGACATCATCGTGGGATTTCCCGGCGAAACCGAAGCGGAATGGGAGGAAAGCCTGTATTTCATCGGGGGAATGGGTTTCGGCCACATTCACCTATTCGGCTTTTCGGCCCGCGAAGGAACCAAGGCAGCTAATTTGCCGGATCAAGTTTCCGCACCAGTGGCCAAATCGCGTGCCAAACAGTTGCACGAACTCGCCAGCGAACATAAGCGGGCAAACTTGGCTCGGTTTCTGGGACGGGAATTTCGCGTGTTGTGGGAGGGCGGTAGTGAGCCACAGGCGGATGGCAAGAGGACGTTTCCAGGTTACACGCCGAATTATCTGCGCGTTGAAACATGCGTCGGGCCGGGGATCGAATTATGCCGGGGCATAGCCAGTGCGCGGTTGATTGGCATGGCCGCAAGCGGGGATTGTTTGTGCGCGGAGATGGTGTAGAAAAGATCAAATGTCACGCATCATCCTACTCCTCCATCAAACCGACTCGGTTTGCTCCGCTCGGCGATATAAAGCGAAGCGCCAATCACGGCGGCGGGTGGGATCAGAATGTTCAGCACCGGAATGCTCAATCCTAGCAAGACAGCGATGCCGAAGCCCAATGTCTCCATGCGGTAAGCCTTGGCCATTTCCCGCTGTTGGGGGAATCTCATGCCTTGGGTTTCCAGCGGGTAGGCCATGAACTGCAACGACAAGCTCCAAGCGCCAAACACCAGCCATAACAAGCCCGCGATGAAATTGACACCAGGAATTGCGGACGCAACCAATAAGGGCAATGCGCGAAAGGCGAAATAGCGAAGCCGTCGCAACTCAGATGCAAGATCCGCCAGCATGGCACTTCCGATGCGCCCTTCCTTTTCCCCGTTGAATTCAACCCCCATCTTTTCCAGCACTTTCTTGGACAAGGGACCGTAAAACGGCGAGGCGATGAGATTGGCAATCAAGGTAAACGTAAAAAAGGCGAAGACGGTCAGCAGCAGTGCGAACAGAGGCCACAACAGCCAGCGTAGCCAGTCCAGCCAAGCCGGTATGAGCCAGTTCAGCACCGACGAAAAATAGTGCATGCCCAGCCAAAATCCGAAGGAATACAGGGCTAGGTTTATCAGCAATGGAACCCACAGGAAAAGTCGCAAGTCCGGGCTGCGCAACAGATTAAGGCCTCGCAGCAAACAGGCCGCGCCAGTGAATGGCCCGGTGATGAGTTGTACGGGTTTGTTCATGAATGCTGATCTCCTTCATCCGTTTTAAAATCTTCCGGCTTCATGCCATGGCGGCTTAACAGGCGATAAAACTCGGTGCGGTTGCGCTTGGCGAGCTTGGCCGCTTGGGTCACGCTGCCTGAGGTCATTTGCAAGAGGCGGATCAGATAATCCCGCTCGAACTTATTCCTTGCGTCTTGCAGTGACATGAACTGGGTAGGCTCATCCTTTACCGCCCGCTGCACCAAGCTCAGGGGAATCAGCGGCGTGTGGGACAGTGCAATGCATTGCTCGACGACATTGCGCAACTGGCGGACATTGCCCGGCCACTCGGAATTCACCATGGACTCCATCGCTTCGGGTGAAAAACCCTTGACCCTGTCGCCATAGGATTCCGCAAGATGGCGTAAAAAATAGTTCGCCAGCAGGGGAATGTCTTCCGGGCGTTCAGACAGTGAAGGGAGTTTGAACGTCACCACGTTCAACCGATAATACAAATCCTCGCGGAAAGTGCCTTCGCGCATGGCATTTTCCAAATCGGCATGGGTGGCGGAAATCATCCTCACATCAATAGGGTCGTCTTTGGTGCCACCGACCGAGCGTACCTTCATTTCCTGCAAGACCCGCAACAACTTGACCTGTATCGACTTCGGCATGTCGCCGATTTCGTCCAAGAAAAGGGTTCCTCCGTTTGCCTCGCGAAACAAGCCGTTATGGTCACGGATTGCACCCGTGAAAGAGCCTTTCTTATGGCCAAATAGTTCAGATTCAAACAAGCTTTCGGGTATCGCGCTACAATTCACCGCGACGAACGCCCCTTCACTGCGACTGCTGGCCTCATGTATGGCCCGGGCCAGCAACTCTTTGCCGGTGCCACTGTCGCCACTAATGAACACGCTGGCCTTGTTTTGCGCGACCCGCTGGGCCTGATTCAGCAACTCCTCCATCAACGGGCTTTGGGTGATTATTTTTTCACGCCAGATGCCGGTGGACTGGCACTCGATGTTGGTGACGCCTATCCGCATGGCATCTTCCACCTGCTTGATCAAATCGTTTTTGTCCACCGGTTTGGTGAGGAAGCCGAACACACCGCGCCGGGTGGCGTTGACGGCATCGCTGATGGTGCCGTGGGCAGTCAAGATGATGACCGGCAGGGTCGAATATTGCGTATGCAGGGCTTCGAACAAGGCCATGCCGTCCATGCCTTCCATGCGCAGGTCGGTGATCACGACATGCGGACGACAATTTGCCAGCCGGGACAACGCCTCCATCCCGCTGCTGGCAGTGGTAAGGTCATAACCTGCTGAAGTTAGACGCAAACCCAATAACCTGAGCAGGTCCGGGTCGTCATCCACCAATAAAATGCGTTTGCTCAATTCGCTCATCTGTTACGTTACCCTTGGATATCTTCGTTAGATTTTCGGTAGTTAGAGGATTGCATCGGAATCTGGACGCGGATGCGCGCACCGGCACGGTCCTCATGCGATGCCAACACCTCGACCTTGCCATGGTGGCTGGCGACGCATTCGGCAACGATGGCCAGGCCAAAACCGGTACCCTTGACACCCAGTGCGCGGGATGACCGCCCTTGGAAAAAAGGCTCAAACACCTTTACACGCTCGTCCGGGTCGATCCCGGGCCCGTCATCCTCTATTTCCAGCACCATGTGTCCACCCTCACTGGTTAGCGATAAGCGGATTTCGCCTCCTTCTGGAGAATATTTGACCGCATTGGACAGGAGATTGTCGAATATAGTCCGCAACTGTTCCTTATCCCCCATTATCTCCATTGGTTCCACCGATTCGACCACGCTGACTGACCTGCCCCGCAACTGCAAGCGATAGTCTTCAAGTAGATCCAATGTCAATTGGCGCATGTCGACTAGGCCAAGTTTCTGATACGTCATGCGTGCGCTCACCTGGCTGTAATTAATGAGTTCCGCTATCATTTTGTCCATTTTATCAGCGTTGCCAACTATTATCCTGGCTATATCCTTCTGTTCCCGATTCAACACCCCCACCACTTCGTCCGATAGCAAATCCGCGCCTTCATGGATGGTGGCCAGAGGGGTTTTAATTTCATGCGAGACATTGCGCACAAACCGCTGTTTGGCCATTTCCAAGTCGTTAAGATGGGTGCGCAGCCATTCCAATCGCTCGCCGAGGAATTCCACATCGGCCGTGCCGACAACCCGGATCGGCTGGGTGAAATTTCCCGCACCGAGCGTCCGTATGAAGAAATCAATCTGGCGGATCGGGTTGTGCAGCAAATAAACAAAAACCACTAGCACAATAAATGAAATGGACAATAGCAACACGATGTGTAGGACTAGGCTTTGCGCGGCTGTTTGCGACAGGCTGGCAAGTTTTTTGGACTCCTCCTCAATGTGTGCGGCATACCCGTAAGACAAGTCACGGGCCGTGGCCTTGACCGATTGAAAAAGGTCGGACTCGGGTGAAGGATCGCGCAGGGAGGGCGTCCGTTCAAGTGGCGGGTGAGAATTTTTTGTCGCTAATGGGGGATTTTGGCGCACTGGAAAACGCGAAACCATCGCCTCGAAGGTGATTTTCTCCTCCTTAGCCAAAGCTTCCAGGCCAACCGCCAATAGGTTGTCGGCGGACTTGGACGATTCGACAAGCCCTTGCAAGTCTTCGCCGAATTGCTCGTGGATGAGTTTAAATTCAGTGAATGCGCCAGTATCCCGCAAGCTCAGATAGTGTATGCCCCTGCGTTCCAAGTCGTTCAGTCGATCAAGCAACGCTTGGCCGTTTTTCGACTCAGCCGCCACATGATGGATGGCATGTTGCGACTGCGAAGAAAGTTGCCCGACGGCAAAAAGCGCGGAAACCAAACCTGCCAACATAGGCAGCAAGGTAAAGCCAACGCTGAGCAAAACCAGCCTTTTCAGGGAGAGATGACGCAATATCCTAGTTATAAATTTCATTGCCGATCCGAAAAGCTTAAGGAAATGTTTTACAATTATCCCATCTATGCGGCAAACGGCAAAAACATTACCGGATGACTGAAGTTACGCATGGAGCGTCAAAGCTTGCTTTGACCGCCTGTCGCAGGCGGGCAGGGGCAAGGCAAGCCTTGCCAGTCAAAGCAAGCTTTGACGCTCCAGCCCTAGGCCCATGCGTAACACCAGTTGATGAGCAGGATTCTTCAGTGCTTAGGTCGGGTTAGTGTCACGCGGGGCAGTCCTGCCAATCAGGTCACTTTTAATCACATTCCAACAAAATCAACACGGCAACCCTAAATATCCCATGGACAGCAAAATCAAGCCTTCACCCCATCCAACCCGGCCAAGCGTATGGGCGGCATCAATCTACTTGGGCCTAAGCCTGGGCCTGCCCGGCCCGGCGCTGCAAGCATCCGACTGGTCGCGTGTCGACGGCCCGTCATCGGGTTCGCCCCGGTCAGTGGGCGAAACCAACAGCGGTTGCATCGCCAGCGCCCTTGCCCTGCCGCTGGAGGGTAAGGGTTATCAAGTCATGCACATCGAACGCAACCGCTACTATGGCCACCCGGACTTGGTCAAGGCACTCAAGCTGTTGGGGCAGAAAGCGAACCAGCGCAACTTGGGGCTAGTGCAAATCGGCGACCTTGGCCAAGCCCGTGGAGGGCCGTTGCCCTTCGGCCACCGCAGCCATCAAAGCGGCTTGGACGTGGATGTGTGGTTCAACCTGAACCCGAGAATCCTCATCGGAGCCAACGCAACGCGAAGCGACATCAACGCCCCTTCCATGCTCAACGGCTCGAAAACCGGGCTAGACCAGGACCGGTGGACTGCCGACCATGTGACTTTGCTGGAACTGGCGGCAAACCTGCCGGGGGTTGACCGGATTTTTGTCAACCCATACATAAAGAAAGAACTCTGCGACAGCGTCGAGGGCAGCCGAAGCTGGCTGCGGGTGATACGGCCTTGGTACAACCACGATGACCATTTCCATATGCGCTTGTCATGCCCTGCCGACAGCCCAAGCTGCCGCGAGCAAGACCCGGTCCCCGTGGGCGAAGGTTGCGATGCCAGCCTGGGCTGGTGGTTCCAGCACCCGACGGTCACCACGCCCAAGCCGCACCCCGCCCCCAAGCCGCAATTGCCGGAGGAATGCCTGGATATTTTGGGTGAGCCGTAGTGATAGGGTCAGTGTCCGTTGATTCAAGCCGTTCGTGCCGGGCCTTCGACTTCGCCGAAGCGTGACGGGGGGTGCATGTTGAATTAAGGAGTAGGTCGGCATCCCCATGCCGACAATGAACTTGTTCTTCCCTCGGCGGCAAAGGGTTGCCGCCCTACGGATTCTGTTGCATAACCTTAATTCAACAGTATTGGGGTGCAACCCATACGCGCCAACTTAAGCCGTCAAAGTAGCCCGCTCCTGATTTCCATGGATTTCAGGCGGAAATATTTCACGGCTTCCTAAGGCGGGTGATTTCTTCCATCTGCCCTTCAATCCAATCCTCCGCCTTTTGGTTGATTTCTGCGACGCTGAATTGACTGCCCTCAATGACCGGCCCTATGCGCACTTGGATCACGCCGGGAAACTTTAAAAAAGCCTGCCTAGCCCAAAACTCGCCGGCATTGTGGGCAATCGGCACCACCGGGCAACCGGCGCGACGGGCAAGCATGGCACCGCTGGCGTTGTATTGCCCTTTCTGTCCGGGCGGCACACGGGTTCCTTCCGGGAAAATCACCACCCAGCGCCCCTTCTTCAAACGTTCCTCGCCATCACGCAATAACTTTTTCACCGCGGCCGTCTTGGCCCCACGGTCGATGGCGATAGGCTCCGTCAAACTCAATGCCCAGCCCCAAATCGGCACACTCAACAGTTCCTTTTTCAGCAGGAACACCAAGGGCGGGAAGATGGCTTGGATGGCGAGGGTTTCCCATGCCGATTGATGCTTGGAGAGAATTATCCCGTTAGTGGGGGGAATGTTTTCAGCCCCCTGCAATGCATGGCTCAAACCGCAAATGTTTTCCAGCATCCACATATTCAAGCGCACCCAAATCATCACCCAATGGTAGCGTGCTTCGAATGAACTCCGACGCAACGCGAAGATGATGGGTGCAAACGAGATGACCGATAGAAATTGGCACAGATAAAAAATGCCGGAGCGGACGACAATGCTAAAATTAGCCTTGGGTGAAGAGTATGTATTGGACAGCTTCATGGAGATTGACGAAGGTTGGCACATCAAGTTTGGGATTGCGTTTTAAGGTTTGTCTGCCGTTGCCGGTTTCCACCAAGATGGCTTCCGCGCCCACGCTTTGCGCAGCCTGCATATCCTTCAGGGAATCCCCGACCGCCGGGATGCCGTCCAAATCCACATTGAATTGACTGGCGAATTGCTCATACAGGCCGGTCCGTGGCTTGCGGCAATGGCAACCTTCCTCCGGCCCGTGGGGGCAGAAATAAATCGCCTCGATATGGCCGCCGACCTCTTCGACCTGTTTGCGCATCTTGGCATGGATGCGATCCAGCGTCGCCAGATCGTATAAGCCGCGCCCAACGCCGGCCTGGTTGGTCACCACGACCACCCGGAAACCGCTGCGGTTCAGTTGTGCAATCGCTTCCAGGCTACCGGGAATGGGAACCCATTCTTCCGGGGATTTGATGTAAGCGTCGGAGTCGTGGTTGATGACCCCGTCGCGGTCGAGAATTACCCAGCGCATAGCAATAAAACCAGTCGGTTGACAGCAATATCCTATTGTAACTGATGTTATGCTGCGTCGCTTGCAAACAAGCAATTCTCAATAGGGCTCCATTGCCGTCATTCCGGCGGGGATGCCGGAATGACGTGCATCTTACACTTGTGTATAACGGCGAGCGCGGAGCGTGGGGATGATATAAAATCCTGCCGGCCCTAAAGCCGGTCCAACGGACTCATCACCCCTTTCCCACCCCGGTTCAGCACATGCGTGTAAATCATCGTTGTCTCCAAGTTCTTGTGGCCCAATAACTCCTGCACCGTGCGGATGTCATAGCCGGATTCCAACAAATGGGTCGCAAAAGAATGGCGTAAAGTATGCGGGGAAACTTGCTTGGCAATCCCCGCCGCCAGTGCCGCCTTGCGCATCGCCCGTTGCAACGCCTGTTCCTGCACATGATGCCGCCGCCGCACCCCCGAAACCGGGTCCACCGAAAACGCACCCGCCGGAAACACAAACTGCCAGCCCCACTCTTTCGGCGCATTCGGATACTTCACCATTAGTGCGTCCGGCAGCCACACCTCGCCGAAACCCCTGGCCAAATCCTCTTGGTGCAAGGTCTTTACCAGCGCCAAGTGAGCCATCAATGGCTCCAGCAACGCCGCCGGCAGCATCGTCACCCGATCCTTGGAACCCTTGCCGTCGCGCACCGTGACCTGCCGCATGTCAAAATCCACATCTTTCACCCGCAAGCGCAAACCTTCCAACAAACGCATCCCGGTCCCATATAAAAGCCGCGCCACCAAATCCAAAGTCCCCTCCATGCCCGTCAGCACCGCCCCCACTTCCCGCACCGTCAACACTGTCGGCAAATGCTTGGGCCGCTTGGCCCGCACCATTTCATCCAGCCAAGGCAGTTGGATGCCCAATACCTGTTTATACAGGTAAAGCAAAGCCGCCAAGGCTTGGTTTTGCGTGGAAGCCGACACCTGCCGATTGACCGCCAAATCGGTCAGGAACGCCTCCACCTCCGCCGCGCCCATTTCCCTCGGATGGCGTTTGCCGTGAAACCGCACAAACCGCCTGATCCAGCCTAGGTAAGCCTCTTCGGTGCGCAGGCTGTAATGCCCCAATCTGAGCTTTTCCCTCACTTTTTCCAGCAAGCCGGGATGACGGGTTTGCTCTGACGGATAATCCGGCACGTTTGACGGGATAACTGGGGGGACGGGAATATTGGTAGGCATGGGACACCCTCATTGAGACTCAAAACTTCAGGCAAAAGCCCGAACACAGCCTATATTCCTATGGTCTAACTGGAATTTCCACGGATGAAAGGCTAAGCCTGAAAAACTTGTTGACATGATACGGCATAAGTGTATCATGCTTCAAACCCTGTTAGAAATCGCGTTTCAGAGGTTAAGCGTCAGTTACGATGATGCCTAACATGGGCAAAGACATCATCTTGATGTCTAATACAGAGTTAGGCTTTACGTTTTTAAAACTTCTCGTTACCGAGAAGACCATGGTTTCGGGGACCGCTAATCCCCGAATGCGGTTTAGCAACCGCTAAAGGTGAGGAATGTGACCGTATCCGTACAACCAAACTGCCAACCATAGCAGGGCGGACACGTTGAAAAGCCACAAACCACAGCCGAGGCTCAAGGCTATTCGCGGTAAGCCGAGAGCAAGCGCCCGGCACGGCGCTCTATAAATGCCAACCTTCAACAGTTGGCTGGCCAGCCAGCAAAAGACACGGTTAATGCCATGTTTAAGCTGACCATAAAGGTGACGTTTGACGTTGCGAAAACCATCACAGCCCTCACCGGCTTTGTGGTGGCAATCGCTTACGTTCTGCGCCACTGGTAACACCAAGCCCTAGGCCACCTTAACCCCGGCCTAGGCACTCGGATTCTGGAAAACAAGGGCAAAGAGCAAAAGCCGAGAACCCCCGGCATTGTCTCACTGCCCACCAGCCTAACCCGGCGTTCGAGGGTACGCGGGTTAAGCTTTGCACTGCTTCGCCTAGTCCTGCCCGCCGCGCCCCTCAACGCGGTCGTTAGGCTTATCAAAGTTTAAAAACCTCCCATCAGTAAATCGGGAGAACCGACTTGGAAACACTTGCCGCATTCCGGCTACGCTTGGGGCCGAAAGACCGTGGCCACGGCGCGGCAAGTTATCCGTGTGGGATTAGCTACCCCACACAAAGGGGGACAAGATGCAAAACCAGCC
>Ga0194049_1000062_pt1 | contig 42560 bp, 45 predicted proteins | sample JunL2225m_MetaG_FD_148665 | JGI IMG/M metagenome (GOLD analysis project Ga0194049, IMG submission 148665) | Anoxic zone freshwater microbial communities from boreal shield lake in IISD Experimental Lakes Area, Ontario, Canada - Jun2016-L224-25m | ecosystem: Environmental > Aquatic > Freshwater >... | reverse complement strand
TCGGGGAATATGTGGCTAAAATCACAGCGGCAACCGGGCTGGTCGGCTTAAATAGCCTGGATTTTGTGGTGCAAGACGGCGTGTGTTTGGTGCTGGAAATTAACCCAAGGCCGAGCGCGACGATGGCGCTTTACGACGAGGATTTTGCCGAGGGGCTATTGGCCTGGCACATCACCGCCTGTCTTGGCGAATTGCCGCCTATGACTCGGAATACTGGCCCTGTGCGGGCATTGCGGATCGTTTTTTGCCCAAGCAACTTCACCATTCCGGTTGGCTTTCAATGGCCCGATGGATGTGCGGACATTCCCAATCCTGGGACTATGATGGAGGCCGGTCAGCCTCTATGCAGTGTATTGGTAAAGCACAAAAACAGGCAAGAGGCCGAAACATTGGTAAAATCACTGGAAAATGAAATCCTAAATGGCCTACATTCATTGAAAACATTAAATGTAGGGGCGGCTTCAGCCGCCCAGGGCGAATGAATTCGCCCCTACAAAATTTGACTTAAATCCACGGAAAACGAGAATAATTATGACCAAACCCGTCAGCGTCAACGCCCACGCCCTCCCCATCGTCAAACATCTGATCGCCAATGCCGACAAACTGCGGTTGAAAATCGGCACGCTTGCCAATGGCGCAATCCTTATTGACGCCGGCATCGAAACTCTAGGCAGCCTGGCAGCCGGGCGGCTGATTGGCGAAATCTGCATGGGTGGCCTAGGCACCGTCACCCTCACCCAAGGCGGACCCTTTAGCCGTTGGCCGACGATGGTGAACGTGCACTCCACCAACCCCGTCATTTCCTGCCTAGGCAGCCAGTATGCCGGTTGGAGCCTGTCCCACGGCGAGGGCAAGGGCGCTTTCCATGCCTTGGGTTCAGGCCCGGCCCGCGCCTTGGCGGTAAAAGTCAAAGACGGCGTGGAAGTGCCTGTGGAAGAGTTGTACAAGGAGCTGGCTTATCGTGATGCCAGCGAGGAAACCGCCATTGTGTTGGAAGTGGACAAGATTCCACCCGTGGAATTGATCGACAAAGTTGCCAAAGCCTGCCAACTCGACCCGTCCAGGGTCTACGTCATCCTGACCCCGACCAGTAGCCTGGCCGGCGGGATGCAGGTGGTCTCCCGCGTGTTGGAAGTGGCGCTGCACAAGGCGCACTCACTGCACTTCCCACTGGAGAATATCATTGACGGCGTGGCCTCGGCCCCGGTTCCACCGCCGCATCCAAAATTCGTCGAAGCCATGGGTCGCACCAACGATGCCATCCTGTTCGGCGGCACGGCACATTTGTTCGTCAAAGGCGATGATGAGGCTGCTGAGGACTTGGCTACCAAACTGCCTAGCTCGGTCTCAAATGATTATGGCAGGCCCTTTGCCCAAGTATTCAAGGACTATGGCTACGACTTTTTCAAAGTCGATGCCATGCTGTTTAGCCCGGCCAAGGTCATCGTGACCAATATCGACACCGGCAACAGTTTCCATGCCGGGGCGTTGGATGAAGAGTTGTTGGAGAGGTCGTTTGGGGGGGAATAGCCGTCATCCCGGCAGTTTGCCGAAGCTTTTTTCTGTCCGCCAAAATAAGATTATGAGTGTAAGTGATGGAAATGAAGCATGAACCTGTCGTCGGGGTGCAGCCCGAAGTTTTTCGATGGGCGAGACAAACCATTGGTTTATCCGTGGACGATGTCGCTCGAATACTCAAACGATCGGCTGACGAAATCGAGGCATGGGAGCTAGGAAATAAAGCACCAAGTTATGCACAATTGGAAAAGCTGGCCTATCAGGTTTACAAGCGTCCATTGGCGATCTTTTTTCTTCCAGCGCCTCCCGATGAGATTACGCCGAAACGGGAGTTCAGAACCCTTCCAGAATCCGATTTGCAAACGCTGCTGCCAGACACTTATTTGCAAATTCGCCGTGCGCATGCTTATCAGATTGCCTTGAATGAACTTTTCAATGGAAGAAATCCAGTCGATCAACCTATTTGGCAAATGCTGACTTTGACTCTCGGAGAACCAATTGAGAAACAGGCCAAGACTATCCGTGGATTGTTAGGCGTTGATATTGAAAGTCAAATTGCATGGTCTAGCGACGAAATTTCCCTGAAAAATTGGCGAAAAAAAATTGAGGAAGTCGGAGTATTCATTTTCAAAAATTCATTCAAGCAAAAGGAAATATCAGGGTTTTGTTTGAGATGCGACAATCTGCCTATTATTTACTTGAATAATACCACAACAAAAACCCGTCAAATCTTCAGTTTACTGCATGAATTGGCTCACCTACTCATGGATATGAATGGGTTGAGCAAATTCGATACCGATTATATTGACAGATTGCCAAACCAAGAAAAAGCAATCGAGAAGTTTTGTAATGCCATTGCCGCAGAAATATTAATTCCAAGAATTGATTTTTTGGAACAAACGAACCGCTTTCCCTTTGAAGTTGATCACATAGCCGATGAGGATTTTTCAAATCTTGCGAATAGATACGGTGTTAGCCGAGAGGCAATTTTGCGTAGATTTCTAGATCAAGGTCGTGTCAATAAAGTAATTTATGAGCAAAAAGCCAAATTTTGGAGTAGCCAAAAAAAAACTGGTGGCAGTGGTAATTGGTATGCATCCCAAAATGTTTATTTGAGCAATCGGTTTGCCAGTGAAGTTATAAGCCGATACTATCGTCAACAACTTACTATTGACCAAGCCGCAGATTTCTTAGGAGTCAAGGTTAAGAATTTTGAAGGGCTGGAGCAAAGAATTTTGCAAGGGGCTGGTGCATGATTTATGTATTTGATACCAGTTCACTAAGTAAATTAAAACATTTTTACCCCGGTGTTTTTAAATCGGTATGGATAGGGTTGGATGAATTGTTTGAACAAGGAAGCCTTATTTCAACCAAGGAAGTGTGGCACGAAATGGAGCGAGGCAATCCTGACCAATATACCAACAAGTGGCTAAAAGACCGGAAAGAAATTTTTACAACGCCAACCACAGCAGAACTACAGTTTGTTGCACATATATTTCAAGTAAAGCACTTTCAATCGCTTATTGGGGAACAACAAAGGCTAAAAGGAACGCCAGTTGCCGACCCATTTGTCATTGCTTGCGCCAAAATCAAAAATGGAACCGTAGTCACTGAAGAACAACTAAAACCGAACGCTGCAAAAATTCCGAATGTCTGTCAGTATTTCCAAATACCTTGCATTGATCTTGAACAGTTCATGGAACATCAGGGTTGGAATTTCTGATGACTGTCAAACATCTGTTGTCGGATAAGGATATTTTCGATAATAGCCTTATCTTCAGCGAAGCTGGAATCACGTCGTTTTATCGTTCAATGAGATTTCTCTGTAATGGTGAGAGTCCTAGCTTGGGGAGCTTGCTGTTTGGGGGTTTTAGCGTGTGGGAACCAGCAATTTAACCATGCCTCACATCGCCATCTTCACCGACGACCCCGGCTGGCACGGGGCCAGGCTTAAACGTGCCTTTGCGGCCCGAGGCTTTGATGCCTGTTATGTTTCCTTGACTGAATGCCGGTTGAATCTGGACGGCAACGGCCCGCCCATCGCCATTCCCGGATTTGCGGACAGATTACCAGGCGGCGCATTTGTGCGCGGTATTCCGGGTGGCTCGCTGGAACAGGTGACGTTCTATTTGGATATATTGCATGGGCTTAAACTGCTTGGCATCCCGGTTTACAACGATGCCCGTGCCATTGAGCGCACGGTGGACAAGGGCATGACTAGCTTCTTATTAAGGCACTCGGGCCTTCCCACACCGCCCGCCTGGGTGGTGGGCAATCGCGAAGACGCGCTGGCCCTGGCTAAACGTGAGATGGAAAACGGCCATCAAATCGTCAGTAAGCCCCTCTTCGGTTCGCAAGGCGAGGGATTGCAACGCCACGAAAAACTTGAAGACTTGGCGTTTCTGGCTGAAAGCAACGGCGTTTACTATTTGCAGCGGTTTGTCCATTGCGGCGAACAATCACACGATTTTCGGGTGTTTGTCATCCGTGGCAAGACCGTGGCGGCGATGCGCCGTTACGGCAAAACCTGGCTCAACAATGTCGCCCAAGGCGGGCGTTGCGAGCCGGTGAGGCTGGGTGACTTGCTGCTGTGCAGGCTCGCCGAGGACGCGGTGAAAGTGGTCGGCATGGCTTATGCGGGTGTGGATATCATCCGCGATGCGCAAGGCCGTTATACCGTCATCGAGGTCAACAGCGTACCGGCTTGGAAAGGTCTGCAAAGCGTCAGCGAAGTCATCATAGCCGACTTGTTGGCGGACGATTTTCTTTCTTTGTGCGCAACTCACCCATCCCAGACGCAAGCGGGGGCGACTTGACGCCCATAACCCCGGGAATGTTGCAACAAGCCTACCTGGAGTCCTGCGAAGCCGAATTGCAGGCCTTCAAGCCGGGCAATGTCAGCATTCATTCGGAAGGCCACGGCATGACGGTGGCGGATTTCCGCCTCAGTGCCAAAGCCAGTGCCCCACATCTCTGCGACCCGGCGCTATCCCTGGGCGAGAAAATTTTCCAATCCATTGCCTCGACCCGGGAGGCTGTCGGCTGCAACACCAATCTAGGCATCGTGCTGCTGGCCGCCCCAATGATGGAGGCTTGCTTAAATAGCGCAAAGGGTACGGCGCTGCGGGAAAATTTGCGGCATGTGCTGGACCACACCACAAGGGAAGATGCCGACTGGGTTTATCGAGCCATCCGCGTTGCGTCGCCCGGGGGCTTGGGTGAATCTGCGGAAGAAGATGTCCGTTCGACACCCACCGTGACGCTTCTGGAAGCCATGAAAATCGCCGCAGACCGGGATCGCATCGCTTGGCAATATACTAATTACTACACAAATGTTTTTGATTTGGCAATTCCAAGTTATCATAGCGGGCTGAGTCTATGGGGTGATGAACAGTGGGCGACTGTGGCCGTGTTCACGGGTTTGCTTTTGGCGTTCCCGGATAGCCACATAGAGCGCAAGTTTGGAGCCCGATTCACCAGGATGGTGGCGGACAGAATGACGCTGGTCGAGCAAGCGTTGACCGTTACCGGTAGCCCCGGGCAAGCCATGCGGGTTCTTCGGAAGGTGGACGCCGAGTTCAAGTCAGCCGGAATCAATCCCGGCACGACTGCAGACCTAACGGTGGCCTGTATTCTAGCGGTGAGGCTGGACAGGCTACTCAAGGCTAGCTAATCATCCGGTTTGCGGGTCTAGCTTTAAGCCAAATTAAAGACATTGTGTTTTTCTTAAAATTTCGATGAAGACTGAGTCAATGTCGTTGACTTTAAAATCCTGAACATTTTTAAATTACAAGAGGAGAAGCAAATGGCGAAAATCAATAAATTGCTGATAGGCGAATCTTTGGTGGGTGATGGCAATGAAATTGCCCATATCGACCTGATCATGGGTCCCCGTGGAAGCAGCGCGGAAACGGCCTTCGCCAACGCCTTGGTCAACAACAAGGATGGCTTCAGCACTCTGCTGGCCGTTGTTGCGCCGAACTTGGCAGTCAAGCCAAACACCATCCTATTCAACAAAGTCACCATTAAAAACGGCAAGCAGGCCGTGCAAATGTTCGGTCCTGCACAGCGTGGTGTCGCCTTGGCGGTTGCCGATTCCGTCGAAGATGGAACCATCCCCGCCGACGAAGCAGACGACATTTTCATTTGCGTAGGTGTTTTCATCCACTGGCTGGCTGAAGACGACGCGAAGATTCAAGACTTCAACTACAAAGCCACCCGCGAAGCCATCAAGCGCGCCGTTGACGGCACACCGACGGCAGCCCAAGTGGTTGCCCAGAAAGGCTCAATCAAACATCCCTTCGCCCCCAACTAAAAGCGAGTGCCGGGATGGAAGTGTTGCCCCTCTCCGGGGCAACCTTGCCCACCCATTCGATAGCCCATGGAATCCGGCGATCTGCCATAAGAATCAAGCATAGCCCCGCAACACTGACGGGTCCAAGGCTCCCGAATGCAGGGCGCTGGCGAGCAGTACACCGCCAATGCCCAATCCATCCAGCCGTATCAAATCATCTGCGTTTCTGACCCCCCCCGCCGCGATAATATTTTTTTCAGGCCAACGCGCCCGAAATCCTTCCAAACGCTCGAAATCCGGACCCTCGTTAGCGCCTACGCGGGAAAGACTCATTATAATGATCGTGTCGGGCCAGAAAGTGGAATCTTCAAGCAAGCATTCATCCCCCAGCAAGCCCTCCCCCATGAAATCCAGCGAGAGGATGTATTTCTGACCCAGGCTTGGCAAGAACCCCAGGCGTTCGCCAACCAATGACTCGCTGCCGATGACAGGCACGCCGTTCGCCAAGGGGGCTGGCAGACCCGTCGGCGGGATGCCCCGGTCTATCCAAAAGTGCAACCGGGGATAATCCCGTTGCAAGCAATCCAGCAATGCCTGATGATTGCCTTCTCCCATTAACGCGTCCAGATCGGCAACGTAGAGGGTTTTGAAACGATGCAAGCCCAACAGCCCATCAATGACAGCGCGGGGGGAAGACCCGCTGCACAGGGGTGTTTGCATGGGCCTGTAACTATCGCGTTGCCCTTTCCTGGCGTGGACGACGCATCCCTTCAGCAGATCGATCACGGGTATTATTTGCACGAGGAACACTCTTGAAAATCTTGGTATTGGAATATATTACCGGCGGCGGGATGCGCCAGGAAGACATCCCCCATTCTTTGTCGATTGAGGGGGAGATGATGCTGAGCGCACTGGTTGACGATCTTCTGGCGCTGTCGATGGGCCTGGAATTGATTGTGCTGCGCGACGACCGCCTTCCCCTGCCCTTTCATGATGGCATAAAAAACATCATGGTGGGTGTCACCGACACGTTCATGACAGCCTGGACACACTGGATCAGCCGTTGTGACGCCGCTTGGCCCATCGCTCCGGAAACTGGCGGTATTTTAGGGCAGCTTTGCCTAGACGTGGAAACCGCAGGCAAAGCACTATTGGCTTGCCCATCCGTTGCCGTCCGCCTCGCCGCGAGCAAGCTGGCTACCGTCAGGCGATTGGCTGAATCCGGCCTGCCGGTGGTTGAAACCGTTGCCATGGACGGATGCCATTTACCAACGGGGAACGCCTTCGTGGTAAAACCCGACGATGGCGTGGGTTGCGAAGGCATTGCCGTCATTCGGGAAAACGGCCAATTGCAAGCGCATGCCAACACGGAAGGCTTAATCGTCCAACCCCTGCTTGAAGGCGAACCCGCGAGCCTTTCCGTTTTGTTCGCCAGCGGCAATGCGCGGTTGTTAAGTTGCAACCGGCAATTGATTGAACGGGCCGGTGATGGTTTCATCTTGAAGGGGTGTGTTGTCAATGCCTTTCCCGATGCTGACGGAAGCATGCAACTGCTCGCCGAAAAAGTCGCACTGGCCATGCCAGAACTCTGGGGCTACGCAGGCATCGACTTGATGATGACTGAAAACGGGCCGGTCATTCTTGAAATCAATCCCCGCCTGACGACTTCCTATGCCGGCCTGCGCCTTGCGACGAGCGAAAATCCTGCGGGTTCGGTGCTGGATCTGTTAAAAACCGGCCAATTGCCGGCTTATTCCACCCAGACGGGCAAACCGGTGGGAATTGGTATTGGGAAAGCCTGTGATGATTGACCTCATTGGCTGGGACATCGGCGGTGCGCACATCAAGGCTGTGGCACTGGCAGGGGAAAAAATAGTCTCTGTCGTCCAAAAACCCTGCCCACTGTGGCTGGGCCTGGGTCATTTCCACGATACCGCCCGTGCCATCCTCAAAGAGTTGAAGTTAGAACCCGCTTGCCGCCATGCCATCACCATGACCGGAGAATTAGCGGATGTTTTCGCCAATCGCGTGGAAGGCGTCTTCGGCTTGCTGCGGGCATTCTGTGAACATGTGCCATTTGAAAACATCTTGGTTTTTGCCGGGCCGCTTGGCTTTCTGTCCGTCCATCAGGTGCAAGCCAAAGATGTGGCGGCCATCGCCTCGGCCAACTGGCTCGCCACTGGCCTCTATGCGGCTTCCAGGCTCAACCAGGGCTTGCTTATCGACATAGGCAGCACCACTTCCGATCTTCTAGTCTTGCACCCCGGCGAGGTTCTAACGCGAGGCCACACCGACTATGAGCGGCTTCGCCACGGCGAGCTGCTCTATTGCGGAGTGGTTCGCACCTCTTTGATGTCCCTAACCAAACTAGCACCTTTTGAGGGCGAATGGATCGGTCTGATGGCCGAACATTTCGCCACCACGGCGGATGTCTACCGGCTGACGGGGGAATTGCCCGGACACGCCGACCAGTCACCTGCGGCGGATGGCGGGGAAAAGACGGCCATGGCCAGCGCCCGGCGCATTGCCCGTTTGCTTGGGCGTGACGTGGAGTCATCCACAATTAAGGCATGGGAAGTGCTTGCCTCTTATTTTCGTGAACGGCAGTTGGAAGGTCTGATGGAAGCCAGCATGAGGCAATTGTCACGCGGACTGCTAGATGGCAACGCACCACTAATCGGTGCTGGCGTTGGACGCTTTCTAGTGCAAGAATTAGCACAAAGACTAGGACACACTTACTTGGATTTCGCCGACTTGCACCCAAACACCCCACCCTCATCAGAGTTTCTCCTGGCTGATTGCGCCCCCGCCTTGGCGGTTGCCTGTTTGGCGAGGCAATCCCATGTCTGAAACCAAGCCCAAAACCGAAGAACTGCCTTACTTTGAAGACAGCGCCGCGCTGTTCATGCCATGGGCTGATCGCCCTTGGGCAGTATTCCTAGACAGCGGCTTCCCGCATAGTCGCCAAGGCCGCTTTGACATCATTGCAGCCGACCCCCTATGCACCTTGGTCACCCGAGGCAATCTCACCGAAATCCGCCAAGGTGAAAATATAAGGTTTTCACCCGACGACCCGTTTGAACTGGTCAAACAGGCGCTTGGGGACAGCGTGGAGACAGATTCGCGCCTGCCCTTTTACGGCGGGGCCATCGGTTATTTCGCTTATGATCTGGCGCGTCGCTTGGAAAAACTGCCAGCCATTGCCGCCGATGAAGAAAACATTCCTGACATGGTGGTCGGGATTTACGATTGGGCGGTGGTGGTGGACCATATGGAACGCCGGACTTGGTTGGTTGGCTTGGGGCGCGACCCGGCAACCCTCGTGCGCTGGCCGCATTTGTGCCATGGCTTCAGCCAAATACCGATCATCAATTGGCCCCACGAAGGTTTCAGAGTGCTGGAAGAAACGCAGTCCAATATGGATCGCGCCCTTTATTCCGAGGCTTTCCACCGTATCCAGCGTTACATTCATGAGGGCGACTGTTACCAAGTGAATCTGGCGCAGCGCTTCTCCGCCCGATGCCAGGGTAGCCCGTGGACCGCCTACGAAACCCTGCGCCACATCAATCCGGCCCCGTTCAGCGCCTTCCTGAACTTCCCCACCGTGCAGATATTGAGTTCATCACCCGAACGCTTTCTAAAAGTCACCGACGGCGTGGTGGAAACCAAGCCCATCAAAGGCACGCGCCCGCGTTCGCCGAACCCGGAAGAAGACATGTATAGTCTTCAGGCGCTACAAGAAAGCCTCAAGGACAGGGCGGAAAACCTGATGATCGTGGATTTATTGCGCAATGACATCGGCAAGAACTGCCAACCCGGATCGGTGCATGTGCCGTGTTTGTTTGCCACCGAAAGCTACGCCACCGTCCACCACCTGGTCAGCACGGTACGCGGCAAGTTGGTGGAAGGTCACCACGCTTTGGACTTGCTGAGAGGCTGCTTCCCCGGCGGGTCCATCACCGGCGCGCCGAAGATTCGCTCCATGGAGATCATCGAAGAATTGGAACCGCATCGGCGCGGGGTTTATTGCGGTTCCATCGGCTACATCGGTTGCGATGGCAACATGGACAGCAACATCGCCATCCGCACCCTAGTCCATTCCGACCCTCTCATCCGCTTCTGGGCGGGCGGCGGCATCGTCGTCGATTCGGATGCGGAAAAGGAATATCAGGAGTGTTACCACAAAGCTGCGGCGATGTTGACTTTGTTGAACCATTTCAAGACGAGATAGTTCTATTGCCGGCCGCAATTCACAGAGACGCGCCCGACCTAAAATGCTGACAATATCTGACTAGCCTTCAACGCAATGGAAGGCTTTTCTTAGAGGAAACCACGGGCCATGCTACAAGAAAAGATCATTGATGAAATCAAACATATACCTACAGATAAGCTGGCTGAGGTCTACGACTTGGTGCATTATTTTCGGCTAGGCTTGCAGCATGAAAAACAATTGCATAAACCGCTTACTCAGCGACCCATAGGCTTGGCGAAAGATATTTTTCAAGTGCCAGCCAGTTTCTTTGAACCATTGGATGATGAAACACTGGATGCGTTTGAAGGTAAATAGATGAAAATCCTGCTGGATACTTGTGCCTTCCTTTGAGTGATGCCAGAGAATTGAGCGAAACGGCGAAGGTACTATTTAGGGAAAATATCTGTAAATATCTTTTCTGTGTAAACAACGAGTAAAAATAAGCTCACTGCCTATTAATTCCAGCCCTATCCTATAATCACCTATACGAATACGATAAAAAACATCATAGCCTTGAAGTTTCTTTACGTTTTTAATCTCGACGAAAATTTCGGCTTTTTTGCACTCAATAATAAGTTCTTTGACTTTAAGCAGCAACTTGCCATCTTTAATATTGCGCAGGTCTTTGGCAAATTTTGATTCAAATCTTATTTTCACTGTGACGCGCCATCAATAATAGAAAAAATCTCATCTTCTGGTACAAATTCATTTTTTCTGCCTTCAGCGATGGCATTCGCCAAGCCAACGTCTTCTAAAGCCTCCAGCACAATTTCGTATAAAACGGTTCTCTTTGTCTTCATAAGCTCCACCATCACCTCGGTAAGTAGCTCTTTGGTTTTTTCATCACTTATTGAAAGTTCCATGATTTATCTCGCAGATATTAAATTTAATTCTAAGGTGGGCAAATGATAGAACCGTTTGCCCACACTACCGGGGTGTCTCGCAAATCCAAGAACGTTCAGTGTCATGATTGATGGGCAATGATCGCTTGTAGTGCCATTATGGATGAATTATTGGATGTTCATTCGAATGAATATGAAAACCGTGTAGATTGGGCAATGGCTCTGTCTTTGCCCTACATCATCATTCGTCGGGTGAAAAGAGACGCGCCCGACCCCCTGCCTACAAGTCTACATTTTCGACTCAATATGCGCCAGGGCCGCTCGAACCCTACGATTGCGCTATTATAAAGTGGATCGTCCTTTTTCGTGCGACATCTTAGCTACTTCTGCCCCACCACAAACCCCGCCAAACTTTTCAATTCTTCCGGTTTGAGTGCAGGAAATGGCGGCATGGGAATGTCGCCCCAACGACCTGAACCCCCTTTGGCTATGAATTCCGCCAGCTTGTCCATCGCCTTAGGGTCGTCTTTATAGCGGGCGGCAATATCACGATAAGAAGGCCCAACCAGTTTCTTGTCTATCGCATGGCAACTCAGACAGGCATTATGATCGAGTAATACCCTGACATCGGCAATAATCGGAGTGATTGTTGCCAGTGGCGGGGTATTCGATTGAAACCCCGATGTCACTTGAACGGGCTTCCCTGAATAGCTTGCGGCGAGATAAGCCCCAATCAGTTTCACCTCGTCGTCGGTGATCGGCGCACCATAGGCATGTTGCATTTTACCGACCTCAGCCGTCCACTGGGCTTCACTCATGCCAGGCGGCTGATATTCAATGTAATCCGTCGAGTGGCAGATGGCGCATTTTTGCAATGCCAAGGCGTACCCCGGCGTATCGGATGGCCTTAGTTTGGCAGTTTCCGCCGGCAGCTTGATAGTGAGCGGTTCGGACAGGGCAACCGATGCGAATGCACACAGGGCAACAAACCCGACAGTTTTTAACCTAGCTGGAAAGATGTTGCAGCTATCCGTCATTCCGGCATGGATTGCCGGAATCCAGATTGCAGGGATGCCCCTAACCCCGCCATCCATGGAGCCTAGGCTCTGGCTATCCATGCCGGATTGACGGTGTTTTGGATTTGGCTGAAACAACTTGCCAATCAAAATTTTAAATAGGTTTAAACGCTTCATGGCAAACTCCTAAACGACGAATACGGAAATGGTTTCTATGGCGTTATGTGCATAGCCACCTGGATTCCACAGGCCCGAGGCAGGCTGTTCTTCCCCAAGGCGATTACGCGCACGAACTTGCAGCGCCACCTTGCCTTTGCTTTGAGGTTTCCAAGTGGTGCGCCATTCGCGGAAGGAGTATTTGCCCAAGTCTTCGCCTAATGTCGCGGCTTGCCAATGTTGTCCGCCATCGTCGGATATTTCCACTGCACTAATCCCCTCGCCACAGTCGAAGGCGATACCTTGCAAAGCCACTGGATTACCCAAAGGCAGGCTTTCACCCCCGCGCAGACTGGTAACGAAGGAACGGATTTTTAATTGGGTGATGGGCCGCATCTTGTCAGGGTTTGAGCCGGCAGGAATGCACTGGCAGTCATTGTCCGGCACCCGATAGGCAGTTTGCATGAAGAAACCGTCAAAGTCATGACCGATCACTTCGATCTCGCTCAGGTGCTTAACCCAATAAGTGCCGAAATAACCCGGAACAATCAACTTAATGGGATAGCCATTGAGAAACGGGATGTCCGCGCCGTTCATCGCCCAAGCAATCATGGTTTCGCCATTCAAGGCCAGATCAATATCGAATGCTTTGACAAACTCGGGGGTTGCGGGCAGAACCGCATGATCCAGACCACGCACGGTAACCTGTTTCGCGCCCGCTTGCACACCGGCCTGTTCGAGCACCTTTTTTAGCGGTATGCCCGTCCAGCGAGCATTGCCCATGGAACCATTGCCTAGCTGTGCGCCAAACACCCTAGGCGACACGAAGCCACGGCTATTGCCGGAACATTGATTGACGGCGACAATCTCCACCGGATCGCCCAAGCCTTGCAAGTCCTTGAGGCTCAACGACAAGGGTTTGTCCACCAAACCGCCGACCTTCAAACGATGCATCCCCGCATCAATTGACGCGGGGATGTTGGGCATATGGTAACGGACGAAGAAAGCGTCGTTGGGCGTCAAAACCCCTTCCTTGAATACCGCGAAGGGCATTTCAAGGTGCGGGGGACGCGCCGTGACCAGCATCAGCGGACGTTTCTGCGGGTAGGCAATCAACTCCCTCGTGCCATTGCCGAAAGCCAGGGTTTCGGTATCGGCCTGGCTACGCAGGGGCGCGAAGGCCAAGCCTACCGCTGCGATGCCCATGCCTTGGAGGAATTGCCGACGCTGGACTTTATTACGCTCATCATGCAAGTTCATAGGATGCCTCATTCGCTAAAAATAGATGGTTGTGTTTCGTAACCCCGGTAGTTCGCATTGGCCTAGCGTCCCATGCCGGAGGGTTGTTCGGATACCCGGCGAAATCCGCGCCGCTACGCGCATTGCGGTTCTGATAATAGCACCATCAAACCCAAATCACACTGGCCTTATCGGCCCGGATGCCTTTGCCACCGCCTCCAACGCCGCGGTTGCGCGTGCCATTGTTTGGGCAATGATTGGACGGTGTGGGGCGTATTGGCGTAAGGTAACGCACAGAATGGCCGTGACTAATTTGTAAATGGACGGGATTGCTGATGAAACCGACTGGATTATGGGTGGTTAAGCTTGGCGGAAGCCTGGCGGGTTCTCCCCGTCTAAGCCCATGGCTGGAAGCATTAAGTCAAACCAGCGCCGTCATTGTCCCCGGCGGGGGCCCGTTCGCCGATAGGGTTCGGCAGGCACAAGCCCGCTGGCATTTCGACGACATCACCGCCCATCACATGGCTATTGTTGCAATGCGGCAGTACGGCAGGATGTTGGTCGGGCTTTGCCCTAAATTACTGGCGGCTACCCGTTTGGAGGATTTGGCCAGGCGACAAAACCAAGCCGTGGTGTGGTTGCCAAGCCCTGGAATTTTGGACGCAGCGGGCATACCGGCAACCTGGGACATCACTTCTGACAGCCTCGCCGCTTGGCTGGCCGGACAGCTTCATGCCGAAAATCTGCTGCTGGTCAAATCGGTGGCCGAACTTGACGAACCTACCGACAGGTTGCGCGAAATACCTTTCGCAGAGGCGGCGGACGCGGGTTGGATCGATCTTGCCTTCGACCGCTATGCCATGAACCAATCCTTCCAAAGTTGGCTATGCGGGCCGGGGGGACATGCCATGCAACCCCAAGCATTCACCGAACCCGAGCGCATTTTTACGTTGTTACGAAAATAGCGACTGTAACGCCAACGCCCGGATAGAGAATTTTTGGCGACTTGTCATGTCCATAAGCTAACGGCGCTAATATTGCCAAAGCCAATTAAACACTAACCATCGAAACCTAAACATGACCAACCCCTTGCTTGAAACCTATAACCTACCGCCATTTTCGCAGATCAAACCCGAACATGCCGTCCCTGCCATCACCCAAATTTTGGCCGACAACCGGCAAACCATCGCCGAACTGTTGCAACCCGGCAAGACCTACACTTGGGCCAATCTGGCGGAACCCTTGGAAAATTTGGAGGATCGGCTCAACAAGGCTTTTTCGCCCGTGGGCCATCTCAACTCCGTGGTCAACAGCGACGAACTCCGTGAGGCTTACAATGCTTGCTTACCCTTGCTGACCGATTACACCACCGAATATGGTCAGAATGAAGACCTGTACCGCGCCGTCCAAGCACTTGCCGACGGGCCTGAATACCCGACGCTGAACGAAGCCCAGCGCAAAATCATTGACAACGCCTTGCGCGATTTCCGCCTATCCGGCGTCGCCCTGCCAATTGAACAAAAAGAACGCTTCAAGGCGATTGCCTTGGAACTTTCAAAACTGACCAGTCAATTCCAAGACAACCTGTTGGATGCCACCAACGGTTGGAGCAAACACATTGAAGACGAGGCGCTGCTGGCAGGCATTCCTGAGACTGCGCGCATCGCCGCCCGTGAATGCGCTGAACGCGATGGCAAGGCCGGTTGGGTGTTCAATCTGGAATTCCCCTCCTATTACGCCATCATCACCTACGCCGATGACCGCGAATTGCGCCGCGAGTTCTACACTGCCTATGCGACACGGGCTTCCGAGCTAGGGCCAAATGCCGGGAAGTGGGATAACACCGAACTGATGGAGAAAATCCTTGCCCTGCGCCACGAAGAGGCTCAATTGCTGGGTTTCGCCAACTTTGCCGAACTGTCGCTTGCCACTAAAATGGCCCATTCCACTGACAAAGTGATCCATTTCCTCGAAGACTTGTCCAGCCGGTCCCTGCCCGTCGCCCGCAAAGATTTGAAAGACTTGCGTACCTTCGCCCACCAACAGCAGGGGCTGGACGACTTGGAATCTTGGGATTTGGGTTACTACTCGGAAAAACTTCGCCAGCAAGCCTACGCACTGTCGGAGGAGGAAATCAAACCCTATTTCCCGGCGACCAAGGCCGTCCCCGGCATGTTTGAAGTCGTGCAGCGGCTTTACGGACTGAACATCAGCGAAGTCGAAGGGGTGGATGTGTGGCACCCCGATGTGAAGTTTTATGAAATTCGCGACCGGGCCAATGCCATACGCGGCTATTTTTATCTCGATCTGTACGCCCGCCCGAAAAAGCGCGGCGGTGCCTGGATGGACGAGTGCGCCACCCGCCGCAAGTTAAACGGCCATACCCAATTGCCGGTGGCTTTCCTTACCTGCAATTTCACCCCGCCAGCAGGAAACGACCCGGCCTTGTTGCGCCATGAGGAAGTATTGACCCTGTTCCATGAATTCGGCCACGGCCTGCACCACATGCTGACCCGTGTGGACCACCTTGGCGTGTCCGGCATCCACGGCGTTCAATGGGACGCGGTGGAATTGCCTAGCCAGTTTATGGAGAACTTCTGCTGGGAACGGGAAGCCTTGGATTTGATTTCCGGCCATTACCAAACCGGCGAGCCACTTCCGGAAACTCTGTTCAATAAAATGCTTGCCGCACGCAATTTCCAAGCAGGTATGCAAATGGTGCGGCAATTGGAATTTAGCCTGTTTGATTTCCGCATTCACCGCGACTACGAACCCATGCAGGGCGGTCGGGTATACCCGATACTTGATGAAGTTCGCAAACAAACGGCAGTGTTCATCCCGCCCGCCTTCAACCGCTTCGCCCATAGCTTCTCGCACATTTTCGCCGGCGGGTATGGCGCGGGCTATTACAGTTATAAATGGGCGGAAGTATTGTCCAGCGACGCTTATGCCTTGTTCGAAGAAAACGGCGTTTTCGATGCCATCACCGGGCGTGCGTTTTTGGAGAAAATCCTCGAACGCGGCGGCAGCCGGGACGCGATGGAGTTGTTTGTGGACTTCCGAGGCAGGGAGCCGCAAATAGATGCTTTGTTAAGGCATAATGGAATAGTGTTTGAGCGTTAAGGAAGCGCTGGTAGGGCGGACACAGGGATGTGATCCGCCTGACGGGAACGGATCGGCCAATTTCCGGCGGTATATGTGCATGGTTCCGCCGATGTTTGTGGCGGAAGTTTAGGCTGCCCTTAAAATGCGTTCCTCAGTCAAAGCAGGGAGTTCCACAGGGGCAAAAAACGACTCAGGGTACAGGTAGTCATCACCTGATTCATCAATGATGCGAATCTGACCATACTTTGCGGCATCTTCGTCGGGTAAAACTTCGTAAAGCTTCCTCACTTCTAAAGATGCAGCATATTCATCGTTATCTACACAAACAACAAAATAGTGATTTGCCATGTTTACTAATCCAAATAGCGTTTAATTTTAACTTCTCGCTTGCCAATGCCTGTGGCTTCATACCAATGTATCTCGGCAAGGCGTATTGCCCCATCCGACAAGCGCACTGTCGCAATACCTTTGCGCTTTCTCCAATTGGCAATTCCGTATTGCCTCCTAAGCCTCCCAACTTCCCGAATTTCAGAACCATGGGCAAAAGTTTCTATGTTTTGAATTTGCCCAAGAACTTCAAAAAACATGGCAACCCTGCTACCCAATTGAGTTTTAAAACCTAACGCTTGCGTTCAGCGCCCTGCGCGGATGTATCGCACCGGTGCGATGGAACGGACGGTTAGGCGAAGATTTACGCGATTGATGCAGTTCGTTCCACACCGCGTCCTACGGGCTATTGCGCTTTACCGCGTTGACATCGTAGGATGTGCCGACGAAGGAGGCGCATCATTCGCGAGTGATGGGCTTCGCAAGCTCAGCCCATCCTACGGCCCTAAGGTGATTCCTGAGAAAGAGCATCCCATAAAGAATCTGATCCGTAGAAAAAAAATGAGTCCACGAAAGACACGAAAAGCACGAACAAAGGCAAGATTCGTTCGTGCCTTTCGTGTTTTTCGTGGACGATTCTTTTGCGCTGGTTCCCAAGCTCCAGCTTGGAACCCCGGCCTTACAAGCTCTAGCTTGCCTATCCTGGGAAGCTGTAGCTTCCCAAACCGCATTCCCAAGCAGGAGCTTGGGAACGAGCAAAACCAAGCATTTATGGATTTTGCTCTTTTATCCATTCGGCGCAATACGCGGAGTACCGCTATTGCGCCTTACGGCCTTACCGCTATTGCGCCTTACCGCGTTGGCAGAACCATCCATGGCTCCGCCTTACGAATGCGCCTTACCGCGTTGGTTCCCAAGCTCCCGCTCTCATCGCTATACACAAGTGTAAGAGGCCCGTCATTCCGGCATGGATGCCGGAATCCAGTCACAAGGATGTGAAACTGCGGGCTGGCACATTGCCTGAATCAAGCACTTGTGCAAGCGGCAAGTTACCGTCCATGGCACTGGATTCCGGCATCCATGCCGGAATGACGGCGTTTTTGGCTCGGCGGGACTTGTGTATAACGATGAGAGATCCAGCTTGGGAACCCCGGCCTTACAAGCTCTAGCTTGCCTATCCTGGGAAGCTGTAGCTTCCCAAACCGCATTCCCAAGCAGGAGCTTGGGAACGAGCAAAACCCCGTCGCGCCCATTTCGCATACCCCGGCACGCTTCGTTTTACTCTTTGCTTACCGCCCTTTTCGTCGGGCAACAAAAAGACGGTGTCCTACCCGGCTACTTGGTTTAAATTTTTTCTTTGTAGAATTCGTTTTCGATTGTATGTACAAATTTGACAAATTCATCATAGGTCAGATCAATTGACTTTTTGTCGTTCTTAAAGTGGTAGCCTTCTTCATCGATAACAAAGCTGTTATGGGCGACAGAGTCCCGTATGATTTTGATTTGCTCAATCACTCCAATCAGTTCTTTTTTATCTTTCTTGTACTCCTCTTTTATAAGCAAGAGCGGTAGCAATCTATAAATCCCGAAGTTTTGATTTAGCAGTGTGTGCCGAGTTAAAAATTTGCTTTCAAATTCTTCTCGTATTGTTTTAAGTGTCGTTGTATCTGGATAAGTATCAAATACATGAAGCAGATATTCGACATATTTAAGGTGTGCGTTTATTGCTAGGATGGTTTTCATGGGACTGCTCTGAATTGATGATGGCGTCACATTGATGTTGCAGACTTGACAGCTTGTTGAGCATGTTGGAGTTCCTGCGGTTGATTGGGGCGCTAGTGGAAAATGGAGTTTGTGAAGCCAACTTTATGTCAGACATCAAAGCTGATGTCTAACGCATATTCCAAGTTGATGCTTAACTCCCCTAAAAATCCCCCAACACACTGTTTTTACGAAAAACACTCTGCATAGCCGTTTTTTCAGTGAGTCAATGGCATCATATTGATCCGGGCGGCTGGAGTTCAACGCAAGCTAGACCGAATTGGGTAAAATCATGCCATCGTTTAGGGTCAATTGCAAACTTGGCCTATGGGCAACAGCAATTCTTAAGTTTGGCATGAAACCCCGTCATTCCGGCATGGATGCCGGAATCCAGCGTCCACGGATGGCAAACTATGGGTTCATTGCCTGTTTAAATTGACGCAAGTCATCCAGTAAAAATAATGGGTTGTTCCCTACCCGAGTGCTTGCGATCAGTTTTCCGTCCCTCAAATATCGGCGGAAAGTCGCCATTGAAACCTCAAGATAATCTGCCGCTTCGCTTGCCGTGAAATAGGCTTCCTTCAAATCGCCGAATAATTCTTCATGGCTGGTGTCGGTCATTCCTTGAATATCCCCTGCTGCAATGCCAGCCTGGCCATTTCCGCCGAGGTATTCACGCCCAGCTTGCTTTTAATCAATGAACTGTAATTAGCCGTGGTTTTATAGCTCAGGCGAAGTTCCCCGGCGATTTCGCGGGGGGTGCGGCCTTGGGCGAGTAGGCAGAACACGTCAAATTCCCGAGCCGACAGGGTTTGCAAATTTGCGTCAACATCCTGGCCTGTAAGCTTTTGCACCGCCAGGCGCTGGGCGATTTCCCGCTCGATATAGTGTTCATTGCGGGCGACGGCAAGGACGGCTTCCACGAGGATTTCCGGGGCGCAACTTTTGCTGATGTAGCCTGTGGCTCCGGCTTCCAGCGCCCGCTTGGCGTAGACGGATTCGTCGTGGATGCTGAAGGCGAGGATGCGGGCATCGGGGTCGCGTGCGCGAATGCGGCGGATGGCGGCCAATCCGCCCATGCCGGGCATGGACAGGTCCATGACCACCACATCCGGTTTGCATTCGGCATAATACTGGCAGGCTTCCTCGCCGCGCTCGGCTTCACGCACGATTTCAATATGGCTGGATTGGCTTAACAGCAAACGATAACCCGCGCGAACCACGGCGTGGTCGTCCACCAGCATGACGGTGATTTTTCTGTGCATGGCTTTATCCTATCCGCAAGGGATTTTGATTGCCAGGCTGACACCCCGGCCCGACGCGGTCTGCAAGGTCAAAAAGCCATCCATGCTCGCGACCCGTTCATAGATTCCGTGCAAGCCGAAACCCGTCCTAGGCAGGGCGGGGTCGAAGCCTTTGCCGTCATCGGCCACCGTCAAATGGATGTGGTCGTCTTCCCTCAGATCAAGCTTGATTTGGACAGTGCCGGCCCCGGCGTGTTTGGTTATATTGGTCAGGCTTTCCTGCACGATGCGGAACAGGTGAATCTTCGCACTGCCAACGAATTCCTCCACGTCTTCGTCAAGGGAGCAATGAATGGAGATGCCTGGGTGTCGGGTGCGCCAGTTTTCAATCATATCTTGTAAAGACGGGATAAGCCCCAGTTCGTCCAGCATCAGGGGGTGCAGACGGCGCATCATCCCCCGCACCACGCCGAACAAACGGTCACACTGATCCATGATGGTTTGGGCGGCTTGCGTGTTCGCCGGTGGAGTGTCAGTGGGCGTGGCCCGGATGGAGCGAGGCGTAATCCCGGTCAGCGCAGTGCCATTATCCCGCATTCCGCTTCGCTTCATACGCGCTACATTTTGTAATTTAAGGGCGGCAAGCGGGGCATTGCGCAAGGAAGCGGCTAGGGCTTTGATGGCGCTCAGTGACTGGCCGAGTTCATCGTGCAGTTCTTGGGCAAGAAAGCGCCGCTCCTCTTCCTGAACCCTCAAAGAATGCCGGGTGAGTATGCGGTTTTCGTCACGCGACTTCGCCAGCGTCTGCGCCATCTGATTAAAGGCAGCGGAGATGCGATCAAACTCTTGCAGATCGAAATGCGGCAGTTGCTTGCCATAGTCCCCTTGTTCGATGTCCTCCATGCCCCGCAGGATATGGCCCACTGAATTGAAGGCCCGCCCTAGGGAAATGTGGACCAAGGCGGAAACCGCCGCCGCCAAGGCAAGCATGAAGATGAGAAAACTTCGGGCCTCGATCCACGCTTCCGCGATTTCATCCGCCGGATTGGCCTCGATGAAAATGTGGACAGGCTCGCCATCGTTGCTTGTCAACTGCCTTTCCCCCACCGTCAAGGCCGGTGTCACCGCCCAGACGAACCAAGCCGGCGCGGGGCCAATCGCTTGCTTTGACGCATCCTGGGACAAGTCGATCATTGATTGCGGAGGCTGGCGCATTTGTATGCGCAAATGGCGGATTTTTTCCATTTTTGCCAACTCGCCAAGCCAAGCCATCAATGCGTGTTGTCGACCCTCGCTACGCGCCACTCCGGCATCCACCCACTGTAACGCCATATTGACGGACGAGCGCACCTCTTCCAGCACTGACCGGCGGGCGTTGTGGACGACAAACAGTGTGCCCACGCCGACGATAATCAGCAGCGTCAGCGCAATCATCAGATTCAGGCGAAATCGCAAACTCAAGGCCAGTTCTCTCGGTGTGGACAGGGCGTATAGTGTCGCGTACCTGGGGCTTCAGGCATAGGGAAATTATTCCCGAATCATTTTGAATTAAATGCAGACCAGTCATGCTTGGCATGCCCCAAGCCTCTCTATTTGTCAATTTTTACGGAGGCAACCACATTGCACATGAACTCCCACCAAGGCTAGACCATCCTTGCCATGTAGATGAGATAAGCTTGCTAAGTTCACCTTTTAGCTTCTTCTTTTGACAACATTTTTCATAACATAAACAAAAAAGATGCATTTTTACATTTTTTAAGCAAAAATATAGTTTTTTTACGAAAACCTTTGACTGACTACCCATGCTCATTCAATTCAGCGTAACCAATTACCGATCCATTCGTGAGCGCCAGACTCTAAGCCTTGTGGCAGGCAGCGGCAAAGAACTGCCTCAGAACAAATTTGCCTTAGATCGGGATAAGCTATCCCTTCTGCATTCCGTTGCCATTTACGGAGGCAATGCGACTGGAAAAAGCAACTTGCTCACAGCCATGAAGTTTGCGGGCGGCTTTGTAACTTCATCAGCCAAGGACAAGCAAAAAGGTGAACCTATCGAAGTGGAGCCTTTTCTGTTGAGTGCAGCATTTGAAAAAGCGGCTAGTGAATTCGAGTTTATTTTTGTCCAAGATGGTATTCGCTATCAATATGGATTTTCCGCCACCAAGGAGCGCGTTACAGAGGAATATCTATTTGCCTTCAAAACCACCCACGCGCAGACTTGGTTTCATAGAATTTGGAACGAAACATCGTCAAGTTATGATTGGACACCGTTCAGCAAATATTTGAAAGGTAACTTGGCAACCATCAAACAAGTCACTCGTGACAATGCTTTATTTGTTTCGACCTCCGTGTTAATGAACAACGAGGCATTATCGCCGGTTGTGCAGTGGTTTCAAAAGACTTTAGCCGTCGTTCGTATGCATGCTTTGAGTCGTTCTTTCTCGATCAAACAAATCGAAGCCAGTAATGAGAATAAAAATAAAATTATTCAACTTCTTCAGGTAGCCGACTTGGAAATCCATGATATTAACATACAAAGCAATCCAGTGATAAAAGAGGATTTGCCTATAAAAATGTCTGAAGCCTTAAAATCTGTTTTGTCTGAATCCTTGAAAATCGACAACGTAAGAAATGAAGTTTTTTTTCTGCATCGCCATAACGATGGCGGCGATAAGGTTCCCATTGATTTCAAGGATGAATCCAGAGGTACTAAAGCCTTGTTTTCAGCCGCAGGTCCAGTTTTCGATGTGCTGGAGAAAGGCAAGGTGTTGGCTATTGATGAAATTGACAGCAGCCTTCATCCGCTCTTGGTTCGCTTTATTATTGGGTTGTTCCATAATGCAGAAACTAATCCGAATAATGCCCAATTAATCTTCGTCACTCATGACGTGACCCAATTGGATTCAGACTTATTGCGCCGTGACCAAGTTTGGTTAGTCGAAAAAGATGCGCAGCAGTCTACGACACTTCATTCTTTATCCGATTACAGCCCACGAAAACAGGAATCTCTGCAAAAAGGCTACTTACATGGGCGTTACGGCGGACTGCCCAACGTGGGGCATCTGAACATGCCCATCCTGAGAAGGAGCGATACCAGTGGGCAGTGAGAATTTATTCAAAAAACGCAAAGCTTTGAATACTTCTCAACTGGGGCGAAAATATGCCATAAAAACCAGCAAGGAAACCGTATTAATCGTATGTGAGGGTTCCAAGACGGAACCACTTTATCTCGACTCACTTCTTAGGCACTTTGGATTGCAGCAAAGGGTGGATCGAAAGGAAATTGCAGTAGATGACCGAAAAACCGGACTCGATCCTTCTAGGCTGGTGCAGCGTGCCATTGAATTATTCGATGCCGAACAAACTAAGGGTTTTACTTATGATCGTGTGTATTGCGTCTTCGACAAGGATTGCCATACAAAATATGAATCAGCTTGCCAAACGATTAATAACCAACCACTGAAGAAAAGACGGTCGAAAATGTATTCAATTACTTCCGTGCCTTGTTTTGAAATTTGGTTATTATTTCACTACACGGATTCATCCGCTCCCTTCCATGCATCAGACTCACGATCAGTATGCGATCAGGTAATTGTGAAACTTAAAAAATCTGACCCCAGTTTTGCAAATTATGAAAAGGGTGATGTAAACACATTTGAATACACAATAAATAAAATAGGAACTGCCAGAATTAATGCAGAAAGGATTTGGGATCAAATTGCCGCAAACGGTGAGAATCCTTCGACCAAAATTTTTCAGTTGGTTGATGATTTGGAGGAGATTGCAGAACCAGAAAACACTTAAAATAACAAGGGGCGCATTCGCGCCCCTTGTCACCTTATCCGTCAATCGTAATGCACCAACTCATACGACAGGGTTGGGTGTTGCCCTGAAGCCAGGTCGGTGAGGAATTTCCAGAACACATCCACTTCCCGTTTCGGATAAAACAGCGGGAAATGGTTGTCCAGCATGTTCAGCGAGTAGCCCACCGCCTGTAGATTGCAATTTCCGCTTTTCTCACAGGATGGGCAAAAGTGGAAAATCAAATCGGAACCGCAAGTAGTAATGCCAAAAGGATTTGGGATAAGAGAGACACAAACGGTGACAATCCTTCGACCCAGGTTTTTGAGTTGATTAATGATTTGGAAAAGATGGCCGAGAAGCCGTGTTGAGGGCGCACTGCGCCCCTTTCCACGGGCGGAAGGGCGGTTTCATCTGAACAACACCCTACCTACTGCCTCACATACCAATTGCAATCTATCTTGTAAGCCACCGCCTGCCCTACTATGGCCGAGGTGTGGATGTTCACTTTGATCATGGCGACGCGCAATAGACGGGGCAATAATTTGCCGCCGTTGTCGGAGCGGTAGATCAAGTCGGCCCAGTGTTGGCGTCGCCAAATCAATTCTTTGGGGTCTTCGTAATTGATCGCACACAAGTCGCTTTCGCCCAAAGCCCTTAACGTGGCTTGCTCGGATTCGCGGGCGACTTGATGGAGGATTTTGACGCACAGGTCCGGGGTGCGCACCCGGAGATTCGACCCCAGGTTATCGAATAACTCGTCCAGCCGTTCTTTGCTTATCATGGGGATTCACACACTTCTATCGTGAGTTAAGGTGGTTCTGGCTACAAAGCTCAGTCGTAATGCACCAAGTCATAGGGCAGCGTGGGGGGCTTGCCGGTGGCCAAATCGGTGAGGAACTTCCAGAAGGCATTCGCCGAGGGCGGGCAGCCGGGCAGAAAATAATCCACCCTCACCAATTCATGGATAGGATGCACTTTTTCGAGGAGCAGGGGAAGTTCCGGGTCGTTAGGAATTTGGGGGTTGTCCACGCCCTGCCCGGTCAAGTAGGATTCCGCCAGACACTCTTCCAGGGGTACAAAGTTGCGCATGGAGGGCAAACCGCCATTGATGGCGCAGGCACCGACGGCAACAAGAACCTTGCAGGATTTGCGGAACTCGCGTAGGGTGTGGACGTTTTCGCTGTTGCAGACTCCGCCTTCAATCAGGCCAATGTCCACGGTATCGCTACAATGCTTGATGTCGGTGAACGGCGAGCGGTCGAATTCGATTACGTCGGCTAGATCGACGATGCGCTCGTCGATGTCCAGAAAAGACATGTGGCAGCCAAAGCAGCCGCCTAGGGAGGTGGTCGCGACTTTAAATTTCTTAGCCATGGTGTTCTTTCTCCAGAGCCATTTCAATTTCCAGTGACACTTCGCTAATCTGCTTGTGGTCGTAAATGCGCTGACCGATGGGAACCTCGAAGCCATGCCGCTTGACGATGATGGCACCAACCGGGCACACTTGGGCGGCTTTGTCGGTGGCTTGCAGATCGCTGTCAACCAGCTTGCCGCTTGCGGAGTTTATGACGAGGTGGTTATCGATGCCACGCCCGGAAAGGCCGAACACGTCTTTGCCATCCACTTCGCGGCTGGCCCGCACACACATTTCGCAGTAAATGCAGCGGTCGCGGACGAGCAGTATGTCCGGGTGCGAGGCATCAACTTCCCGTTTAGGGTATAACAGCGGGAAGCGTAAATCCATCATGTTTAACGAATAGGCCACTGCCTGAAGTTTGCAATTGCCGCTTTTTTCGCAACCCGGACAGAGATGGTTGCCTTCGACGAACAACATCTGGGTGAGGGTGCGTCGGGTTTCGTTCAACTCCCTGGTGTTGTTTAACACGGTTTGCCCCTCAGCCGCCGGAAAGGTGCAGGACGCGCAGTTACGCCCGTTTACCTTCACCTCGCACAGCTTGCACTTGCCTTGCGGGCTAAATTCAGGGTTGTGGCAAAGGTGCGGGATGTAAATGCCGGCACGGGTCGCCGCTGCCATGATGGTATCCCCGCCTTCAAACAAAACCGGCTTGCCGTCTATTGTCAACGTGTTTTTGCTCATATCCCCTCCTGTTCCAAATGGGCCATTGGATCATCGCGCAGACTCATGCGCCTGGCGGTTTCCAAAGATTCGTCCAAATCAAAGCCTGGCTCGAAGTCAATGTCCTTAAGGCGGGCCTTGAAAGCATCCGGGTAATGCGCCAAGGCACCCAGCAGCGGGTTGCCGGCGGATTGCCCCAGGCCGCAATGGCTGGCGCTTTTAATGAACTTGGCCAGGCTGGTCATGCCCACTAAATCCAAGGCCCCGGAGTGGCCGTCACAAAACTTGTCCACTTGATTCTTCAGCAAGGTCGTGCCGACCCGGCAAGGGGTGCAAAACCCGCAACTTTCATGGGCAAAGAAATGAGTGAAATTACGGACAATTTCCAAAATGTCGCGCGTCTTGTCGAATATCATGAAAGAGCCGCCGGTGGCCAAATCCTCAAAGGCCAGCTTGCGGTGATATTCCTTGTTCGAGATGATGCCCCCCGACGGACCGCCGACTTGGACACCCAAGGTGTGTTCGGCCCCGCAGTCGAGGAGAATCTCGGCGATGCTCACACCGAAGTCGTATTCGTAAATGCCAGGGCGCTCGCAGTCGCCGCTGATGCTGATAATCTTGCTACCCTTGGATTTATCCGTGCCACGGGAGGCGAACCAGGCACCCCCATAAGCGGCGATGGCCGCGACGGAGGCGAACGTCTCCACGTTGTTGACCACGGTGGGCTGGCCAAGATAGCCGTTGTCGATGGGATAGGGCGGGCGGACACGGGGCATGCCGGGCTTGCCCTCCAGGGATTCGATCAGCGCCGACTCCTCGCCACAGATGTAAGCACCCGCACCCATGTGGATTTCGATCTCAAAATCGAAGCCCTGCCTACCGAGGATGCTTGTGCCGAGAAGATTTTTGGCGCGACGGCTGGCCAGCACCGCTTCCAGTTGCGGGCGGAGTCTCAGGTATTCGCCTCTCAGGTAGAGAAAGCCACGTTTAGCGCCAACGACGCCGGCGCAGACCGTCATGCCTTCGAACACTTGATGGGCATGGCTATTGAGGAGTATGCGGTCTTTGAATGTACCCGGCTCGCCTTCGTCGGCATTGCAGATCACATAGCGGTCGGTCTGCACGGCAAGCGGCAACCCGGCCGAATTTTCCGGCCCCTCAAAGCAGAACCTCCATTTCCACGCGGCCTTAAAACCAGCCCCGCCGCGCCCGCGTAGGCCGGAGCGGTTAATTTCCACAAAAATGTCATCAAACCCATTGCGGACGGCCTGTTTTAGCGCCGCGCCGTTTTCAATTGGGCTTTCCAGCAATAGGCCGGTGGATTGGATATTGTCCTCCACCTTGAAGAACTCCGCCGGCCAATTATCCAGCGGAATCTCGCGCTCCACATAATCGACGATGCTGTCTATGCGCTCCCCGTCCAGGCGCGACAGCCAGTGCCCATTCACCAGCCCGGCCGGCCCTTGGTCGCACAGACCGGTGCAAGAGGTGAACCCTAAGCTCACCAGTCCGTCGGCACGGGTTTGCCCTGGCTCGACTCCCAGCTTGGCAGACAGATGGTCCATCAGTTTGCGGCTTCCGAGCATCTGATCGGTGATGGAATCGCTTAACAAAATGTGGAAGCGCCCCTGCTGTTCCAGCGACAGGAGACTGTAAAATTCCACCACCGCCAAGACCGTGGTGCGGGAAACCTTGAGTTCGGCGGCGATGGTTTCCATCGCATCTTTTGGCACACAATGGAATTCCTCTTGCACATCCCGCAGAATTTGCAACAACTGTGTCGGCTTTGCTTCGTGCTTGCGCACGAGGGACAAGATTTTCTCCTGTTCGGTTTCGGACCAAGTCATAAAATAAACCCTTTATGGTAGATTGATGAGGTTGGCTGAATTGTAACAGGATAAACCGCCTTCGGGCTTGGCAGTCCATTTAACGGATATGTGAAAAAAATGCATTGATTTTAATAGGGCAATTGTCATCAAATGCTAACCATCCTCGATAATCAGATTGGATCATTGTCAACGAAATAGCTTCTTACCGGAATAGTATCCATATGAGCCAAGATGAGCAACGTCAATGCCTGTTTTATCGGTAAACTCTGCATTTCAAGCCGGGGCTTGGATCAACATCAGCTTGTAATGGTAATTTTATCCGCCATGCAAACTGTCCCCCCGCTCAGCCTTTACATCCACATCCCCTGGTGCGTCCGCAAATGCCCCTATTGTGACTTCAACTCCCATTCCGCGACGGGCGAATTGCCTGAGAAAGCCTATGTGGCGGCGCTATTGTCCGACTTGGAGCAGGATTTGCCAAGTGTCGCAGGACGGACTGTTGAAACCGTTTTCATCGGCGGCGGCACGCCCAGCCTGTTCAGCCCGGAAGCCCTTCATGCCTTGCTGGAAGGCATCGCCAGGCGAGTGCCTATTGCCCGCCAAGCTGAAATCACCCTCGAAGCCAACCCCGGCACGGCGGAAAGCGGCAAGTTCAGGGGCTTCCGCGAAGCCGGGGTAAACCGCCTGTCCATGGGGGTGCAAAGCTTCAATGATCGGCATTTACAGGCTCTGGGGCGCATCCATGACAGCAGGGAAGCCAGGCTTGCGGTTGAAATTGCCAAGGCGGCCGGTTTTGACAATTTCAACCTGGATTTGATGTTCGGCCTACCCCGGCAGACCCGCGAGGAAGCACTGGATGACATTCGCAGCGCAGTGGAACTTCAACCCTCCCACCTGTCGCTTTACCAACTGACGCTGGAACCTAACACACTGTTTCACAGATACCCGCCTCCCCTGCCGGGCGATGAGGCCATCTGGGAGGCACAGCAAGCTTGCCAGGCTTTGCTGGACGAAAAGGGATACCGGCAATACGAAGTCTCCGCCTATGCCAAAGACGGTTTCCGCTGTAGGCATAATGAAAACTACTGGCGCTTTGGCGACTATTTGGGCATAGGCGCGGGTGCCCATGGGAAACTCACCGATGCTTCTGGTATCATTGCACGGACGTGGAAAATTCGCCACCCGGCCCACTACTTGGAAACTGCCGGCACATTGACGGGTATCGGCGGCCACGTTGCAGTGGCAAGCGAGGAGTTGCCGTTGGAGTTCCTGATGAACCATCTTCGATTAAAGGAAGGCTTTATCGAGACCGCGTTCACTGACCGCACCGGGCTGCCCATCAGTGCGCTTGAACCCACGCTTTCACATTGCCTCAAAGACGGATTGTTGGAACGCTGCGAAGGGGCCATCCGCTGCACGGACCAAGGCTGGAACTTTTTGGATGACGTATTGGAAAAATTTATTGCGAGGAGGTGATTGCTTATGGCCCATGAAACTTTTTCCCGACAGGAACAGCCTCAAGGTTCCAATGATCGTGAATTCGGCGTAGTCTTTTCCGGTTTTTTTTTATTCCTAGCCGCTTTGAATTATTTCGGCAAATTGCCGTTTTCGTTTGATCCTGCCACTATCACGGGATGCCCTTTCTGGTCCGCCTACCCGGAACTCGCGGATCAAGCCCTCACCCTTTCGCTTGCCGCAGCCAGTGCAATTTTTTTGCTCTTTGCCGTGGCCATTCCGAAAACCCTGGCACCCTTGAATTGGGTTTGGACAAAATTCGGTCTTTTGCTGCACAAAATCGTGAGTCCGATGGTGTTAGGCGTTCTGTTTTTTCTGGTATTCACTCCAATTGGGCTGATTATCAGGTTATTCGGCAACGATCCGCTCCATCTGCGTTTTGACTCCCAAGCCCGATCCTATTGGATAGTGCGCTCCCCGTCCGGCCCGGAACCGGACAGTCTGAAAAATCAATTTTAAGGAGTTTCTATGAGTTTCATTGTTGAATTATGGCAATTCCTGCGGGTGCGCAAGAAGTTTTGGCTGTTGCCTATTATTCTTTCCATGTTGTTGCTCGGCGGATTGCTGGTGCTGGCACAAGGCTCCGCCATCGCCCCGTTTATTTACACTCTATTCTAACGGTGTGTTGAGCCATGCAAATACTAGGAATATCCGCCTTTTACCACGACAGCGCGGCGGCATTGGTTGGCGACGGCTCGATCCTGGCAGCAGCACAGGAGGAGCGTTTCACCCGAAAAAAACACGACTCAGGGTTCCCCCGTCACGCCATCGAATACTGCCTGGGCGAGGCCGGTGTCACTTTGGACAACATCGACTATGTGGTGTTTTATGATAAGCCTTTTTTGAAGTTTGAGCGGCTACTGGAAACCTACTTGGCTTTCGCGCCGAGAGGGTTTGCCTCTTTCCGCATGGCCATGCCGCTGTGGCTGCGCGAAAAACTCTTCCTCAAAGACTTGTTGCGCAAGGAATTAAAATTTTACGCCCCAAATTTCGACTGGGATTCCAAGTTATTGTTTTCCGAGCACCACCTCAGCCATGCAGCCAGCGCCTTCTTCCCGTCGCCTTTCGAGGAGGCCGCCGTGCTCACCATGGACGGCGTTGGGGAATGGGCCACCACTTCCCTAGCCTTGGGCGTAGGGAATGAATTGAATGTCATTAAGGAAATTCATTTCCCCCATTCCCTAGGGCTGCTGTATTCGGCTTTTACCTATTACACGGGTTTCCGGGTCAATTCGGGTGAATACAAGGTCATGGGGCTCGCCCCTTACGGCAACCCCCGTTTTGCCGACACCATTTTAAGTAACTTGATTGATCTTAAGGAAGATGGCTCGTTCCGGTTGGATATGTCGTATTTCGACTATTGCACCGGACTGACCATGACGAACGGGAAGTTCCATGAACTCTTTGGCGGCGCTCCCCGCAAACCCGAGCAAAGGCTGGCCCAAAGGGAGATGGACTTGGCAGCCTCCATCCAAGCTGTCACCGAAGAAGTGGTATTGCGGTTGACTCGGTCGATAGCCAAAGAAACCGGCATGAAAAACCTTTGCCTGGCGGGCGGCGTTGCGCTTAACTGTGTTGCCAATGGCAAGGTCTTGCGCGACGGTCACTTCAAGAATATCTGGATTCAACCCGCCGCAGGGGACGCAGGGGGTGCGCTCGGCGCGGCACTGGCCGGCTACCACTTATACCAGCACCAACCCAGGATTTTGGATGCCAGTGGAAGGGATGCAATGAAAGGGTCTTATCTGGGGCCAAGTTTCGATCAAGAGGATATTGAACGGCGCTTGCGCAAGGTAGGCGCACGTTTTCAAGTGCTCGACGATGAAGCAATAATCGAGGCCAGCGCGACGGCCTTGGCCGAGGAGAAAGCCCTAGGTTGGTTTCAAGGCCGCATGGAGTTCGGTCCACGCGCACTGGGCGGGCGTTCAATTCTGGGCGATGCCCGTTCGCCCTCCATGCAATCGGTGCTTAATCTAAAGGTGAAATACCGCGAATCGTTCCGGCCTTTTGCCCCGTCGGTGCTGGGGGAAGACGTGGCCGACTGGTTTGAATTGGATTCTGACAGCCCTTACATGCTACTCGTGGCGGACGTGGCAAAATCGAAGCGTTTCGCCATGACCGCCGAACAGGAGGCTCTTTTTGGCATCGAAAAGCTGAATGTCCCCCGCTCGGAAATCCCCGCCGTGACCCATGTGGATTATTCGGCGAGAATCCAGACCGTCCATGCCGAAACCAATCCCCGTTACCACGCACTCATTGCAAGGTTCAAGGAAAAAACCGGTTGCCCGGTCATTGTCAACACCAGTTTCAACGTTCGTGGCGAACCGATTGTGGGTACGCCGGAAGATGCCTTCCGTTGTTTCATGGGCACGGAGATTGAAAGACTGGCAGTCGGAAACTGTTGGCTTATCAAGGAAGAACAAGATAGTGGTCTCCAGCAAAACTACGAAACTAAGTTTGAATTGGACTAATTACATGGCTTTTTGAACATGCACCATGGGATCTAGCTTGGCAAATTGATTGCACCACCATTAACCGATAAATTAGTATATGAACAAAGCTACTGCCATTCAGCCGCATCAAACACCTAAATTAGCTACGCTGAAATATTATTTTGCTTTGCTAACAATTGCGGTAATCACGCTTTTTTTTTCTTGGGTGGGATTTATTTCGTCTGATGACTCTTATTATGTGACATCTGGTCTTGGCTGGTTGCATAATTTCCCTTATGTGGCCGAGCACTTCGGTACAATCCGTTCCGGGGTTGGGATACCTATAGCATTGATGGTTGCGCTGTTCGGAGAATCCGAGTTCACGGTGACTTTGAGTACAGGTGTTTTCCTAATTGCCACGGCTTTGCTTACGCTTGCAATGCTAGCTAGAACGATTGGATATTCCGCAGCACTCATCACATCAGCAATCTTTATTACCATACCCTTGTTTGCAATACATTCTACCATCCCAAGCGCAGACGTACCCGAGCTTTTTTTTGTCGCAAGTTCGTTTTGGCTGTTCTGGCTGGCATGCCAAAGCGAGAATCGATTATGGCTGTTGCTACTTGCGGGTGTTAGTGCGGCCTTTGCGTTTTCTGCTCACGAACTCACCCTTGCCTTGCTGCTTTTTTATGGCATCCTGTTCATTCTAGGGTTTGGAATAAAACGTAACGAATATTGGTTAATGGCAATTGGTTTTTTGACCATTCTTGGTATTGAATTCGTGTATTACTGGGTGATGACGGGAGACCCTTTATATCGCTTCACATTAATATTTAAAGGCGCAGCCTATCAAGACCGCATTGAAGTGGGATTTCTTCAAATGACCGAAAGCGGAACCCTACATATATGGACACCCATAGACCCAGTAGTAATGTTTTTTACCAATCACTATTTTAGTCTCTTAGGCTTTTTGATGATACCTGCTATGTGGTGGGCATTCGTAGAGGATCGCCTTGGCAAGTCGCAAACGCTGATACTGGCCCGGCTTCTTATATTTTTAGGCGTTGTCTGGTTTTTATTGGCTGCAATAGAATTAAGAAACATAAAGTTGCTTCCCCGTTATTACATGGTCGCTGCATACTGTTTTTTTGTGGCTTCCGCGATTTGGGTTTACATTAAGATTTGGCCGCAGCGAAGAAAGTTTGTTGCCGCTGGAGTTGTAATCTTTGCGCTAGTCAACCTAGGCTTAATTTTTGTGGATAACAAGAACCCTCGCTTTGGCGAGCGTGCGTTGGTAGAATATCTTGGAATTTCTGAGGGATCGTTATATACTGATCCGTTAACGGCGGTCAATGCAGAATATTTCTGCCGGTGGGCATCGCAGAATTGTGGAAGGATCGTGGTCGAACCGCCGGTTCCGGGGGGCATCTATTTTTATAATCCGCTCAGTGCGGATCGTCCTAATCGCTTTGTCCGTCCCGACAAAGTGAAATTGTATACAGCCAACACGCAATGGCAAAAGATATGGGAAAAACATTCTCATCGCAAGGCCATCGCGATTGTTGCAGAAAAGCTGGGAATCGTACCTTTCCTGCCCCAAGCGTTGGTTTCCAAGCTGGAAGGACAGAATACCGCTGTGATCGTTTACAAGATACCAGAATAATTTGTTTGAAAGTTGCCCTTGTAGCCATGCAATAGTCTGGCTTGAAAAATTCAATGTCACCGTCAGAAAAACTTTGTTTTTACACTGTTATTTAATTTATATTTTGAGTTGTGCATGAAGCGAGCATCATCAAATCATATTCCTATCATTGCTGCTGTCATACCTTGCTACAGGGTGCGGAAGCATATTTTGGGTTTCATCAGAAAATTAGTTCTGAGGTATTCAGTATCTATGTTATTCCAGAGCATGGCTCAGTTGATTTCGCCAGCGATGACGGAAGCTCCTGTTTTCCAAGTGCTGATTAAAATGTCGGGCCAGAGAAGCACAAACTCCATTTCCCAATGACCCCATATAATCAACAAATTAGGGATGAAATTGTGCGGGTGACATTGCCCGGGCTGATTCTCCTTAGCCAGTCTGCCAGCGGGCTAAAATTGCGCCATGCCAAGATACGAGTAGCTCAGGGCGGCAATTACCTGTCCAGTTTCAGGGGCAGGGGCATGGAGTTTGATGAAACCCGGCTCTACACCCCCGGCGACGATGCCCGCCATATGGATTGGCGCGTCACCGCCCGCACCGGCAAAGCCCACACCAAGCTATTTCGGGAAGAGCGCGAGCGCCCGGTATTCCTCTCCGTGGATGCCCGTGCGCCTATGTTTTTCGCCACTCGCGGTGTCTTCAAGTATGTCCAAGCCGCCCGCCTGGCCGCGCTGACCGCTTGGAGCGCCCAGCGTCATGGTGACCGAGTCGGCGGACAAGTCTTTACCGAAGCGGGCGGTGTCGAGTTGAAGCCCGAACATGGACGGCGCGCCGTGTTGCATCTGCTGCAAAAGCTGGTTGAGGCGGAACCCTCAAACGGTGCAGCCGCCAGTCCGGGCCTGGATCAGGCATTGGCCCGGCTGGTTCATCACGCCAGGCCAGGCAGTTTGGTTTTTGTCTTCAGTGATTTTCGCGGGCTAGGCACCGCCGGAGAATTTAGCCTGTTGCGACTGCGACGGCATTGTGACGTAATCTTGGTATTCCTCTACGACCCACTGGAAAGCCAACTGCCGACCAGCGGACGCTATCGTTTCGCGCACGACGGTCGCGAACTGTCACTGGAGGCATCTCCTGATGCCGCCAAAGTCCATGCGGGGCGTTTTGCCCAACGCTTGGAGGCCCTCACCCAAATCGCCCGTCAACATCGGATGCGTTTAATTCCCTGCCTGACCACCGATGACCCATTGACGGTGTTGCGGGAAAGCCTGCGCATCAGCCACACCAACCGTTGAACCATGGAACCGAATCTACCCCTACGCGATATTCACCTTCCCGATCCCATCAGTGGGTGGCCACCCGCCCCCGGCTGGTGGCTGCTGCTGTTCGGTGTCCCGATACTATCGGCTCTGCTGGCATGGCTGTGGCGGTTTGTGCGACGTAAGACGGTAAAAAAACTGGCCCTCGCCGAACTGGAGTCCATTGTCCAAAGCAAGACGGATGCGCGTGCAAAAGTGCAGCAACTGGCAATTCTATTGCGGAGAATCTCCTTGAGTGTTTATCCCCGTGAGGAGGTCGCCAGCTTGGTGGGCGAGCAATGGCTGGCTTTTCTCGATGGCCCCTTGGATGACAATCGTTTTAGTGCCGGCGCGGGACGTTTATTAATTGAAGCGCCTTACCGTCGTGAGGTCCAAGCCGATTTGGACGCACTGTTCGCGCTGTGCCGGGAGTGGGTCAAGCATCTGCCCAAGTCGGGCCAAGCCTCGGCTAAACCTACCCGTCAAAAAAGATGATCGAATTTGTCTGGCCCTTGGTTTTTTTCTGTCTGCCCTTGCCTTGGCTGGTGCGGTGGTTCATCCCGCCAGCGGATGCCACCCGCCAAGCGGCGTTGAAAGCGCCCTTCTTGGAGGAATTGCAAGACCTGCCCTCCGCCCACCGGGTTGCAGCCCCAAAACCAAGCCTCCTCTGGCTGGCCATCGTTGCCTGGGTGTTGTTGGTGACGGCTGCGGCCCGCCCGCTATGGCTGGGGGAGCCAATCGAACTGGCGATGAGCGGGCGCGACCTGATGCTGGCAGTGGACCTGTCCGGCAGCATGGACATCCGCGACTTCAAGCTGAACGGGCGGGAGGTGGACCGCCTGACCGCCACCAAGGCGGTGGCAGGGCAATTCATCGAACGCCGTTCCGGGGACCGCATTGGCTTGATCCTATTCGGCGACCGTGCCTACTTGCAAGCCCCGCTCACCTTCGACCGCAAGACCGTCCATACCCTGCTGGAAGAGTCCGCGATTGGCTTGGCCGGTGAAAAAACCGCCATCGGCGATGCCATCGGCTTGGCCGTCAAGCGTCTGCGCGACAACCCGGAAAACCAGCGCATTCTCATATTGCTCAGCGACGGTGCCAACACGGCGGGCGAGGTGCAGCCCTTGCAAGCCGCCGAACTGGCCGTCAAGGAAAAGTTGAAGATATACACCATCGGCGTGGGTGCGGATGAAATGATAATCCGCGACTTCTTCGGTGCCCGCCGGGTTAACCCTTCCGAAGACTTGGACGAGAAAACTATGACCGCCTTGGCTACGAAAACCGGCGGGCGTTACTTCCGCGCCCGCGACACGGAAGAACTGGAGAAAATCTACGCCATGCTGGACGAATTGGAGCCAGTGGAGAAAAACAAGCGTTTTTACCGCCCCAAAGCGGAGTTGTTTCCCTGGCCATTGGGGATGGCGTTGATGTTGGCGGCAGGCTTGGTTTTGGCGAAGGCGAGGGAGTAGGTATAATGCCATGATAAGCTTAGATTGGATAAAACTATGTGCAACGGGACAACTATACCGTTACTCTCGCCACGGAGACCGGGAACGACAAAATGACTTACTTACCCTTGAGGAAGTGGAGCAAGCCTTGCTGAATGGCCGAATTATCGAACAATACCCGGATACCAGTCGTGGCGAAAGCTGTTTGCTGGCCGGTTTCACCGATTTAGGCAAACCCGTGCATGTCGTCTGCGGCGGCATGGACGAGTGGATGGTGATAGTCACCGTCTATGTTCCTACTCCTCCGAAATTCAAAAACCCCTATGAACGAGGTAATTAAAAATGGCCCTACAATGCACATTTTGCGGAAATAAAAACCTCGCCCCGAAAACCACCCGTTACCTCCATCATCAGGGCGGGGAAATGCTCATTGTTGAGCATGTACCCTGTATTGAGTGCGATTTTTGCGGCGAACAATATTTTGACATAGGGGTATTAAAAAGCATCGAAGCCGACCATCGCGACATCGCCGAACACCGCAAACAACCCAATCGGTTTGTGCAAGTTGCTGTTGAGGAATTTACCGCACCTAGTATTCGGCTATCTGGAGAAGCTGGGCATACTCGATGAATCCGCCTTGAGGAAACTACTGGCGGATATTCTGCGATAGCCAATAAGCCGGGAACTGGTACTGCGATGTCCAGTATTACGCTTGAACGATATTTTGCAGACCAGAATGTGTCCACTGTGGGAGTCGCGCCCTCGCGGCGATTGGCAGTCCTGTCGCCGTGAGGGCACGGCTCCCATAAGTTGCTGACGGCGGCGGCTCCATCGCCACCTATCCAACCGCAGGAGCGGTCAAGACGGGTTGCCACGCTGGAGCGTCAAAGCCATTAAGTTAAGCCGTTCGTGGTGAGCCTGTCGAACCATAAACGGCTTAACTATCAATGCCGTAGAATTTTCCGTTCACCCCCATTCGGCAAGCTCAGGACAGGCTTCGACAGGCTCAGGGCGAACGGAAAATCCTTAACTTAATGGCAGTGCGGTGGTGAGAGGGAACCAGGATAAACAAGAAGATCAGGTTTCACGCAACGACGCAAAGGCGCAACGAAGAGCGCTTTTCGTTGCGCCTTTGCGTCGTTGCGTGAGACTTTAGGTGATTTCCAATAATGAACCCACCAAAAGAATCGTCCACGAAAGGCACGAACAAGACATGCTTTTGTTCGTGCCTTTCGTGCCTTTCGTGGACTCTATATTTTTGCCTACGGATCAGATTCTAGATGGGATGTTCTTTCTCAGGAATCACCTTAAACATTGCGGCAGCCAAAGCGATACAAGTCATGACTAATTTAAAGCCATCACAAACCGGGCAGATTCAGCAAACCAGCGGTTCCAACGGCCAAACTTCCCGGCCAGTAAGCCAGATATACGCCTGGGCGGGGGCGTTGTCGGTATTGGCGGGAGGGCTGGCGCTGATCGGCTGGCAATGTGATATTGCCATTCTCAAGAGCATCAAGCCCGAATGGGTTCCGATGAAGCCCAACGCCGCCTTGTGCTTCATGCTGACCGGTGTGGCGTTGCTGTCTAGCACGTTGGCCCCGTCTGTCCTGTCCGTCTGGCTATCCAGGCTTTGCGCGTCACTGGTCGGTTTGATCGGTTTGCTGACCTTGGCTGAATATGTCTTCACCATTGATTTAGCGGTGGACCAGCTTGTATACGCTGGCCCGACAGCAGCGGGGGGCACGGCGCAACCGGTGCGGATGGCATCCGGCGCGGCGTTCTGTTTCATGTTGCTGGCATCGGCATTGTGGGTGTCAACCGTGCGAAGGACGACCGGGCAGTCAGTCGCATTGGCGGTGCTAGGCACACTGGTGGCGAGTTTTGCGCTGGCGGGCATCTTGGCCTCCCACACCGTGTCCATCACTGATTACGGTTGGTGGGGCTTGCCGCTGATGGCCGTTTCGGCGGCAGTGCTGCTTATCCTGCTAGGCACGATGTTAGCGTTGGAGGCTTGGTGGCAAAGCCGCAGGCTGGGTCCACTCAGCGGAAAGCTGGTGGCGGCATCGGCTGGCTGGAGCGTTCTGTTGGTTGGGTCGCTGGCTTGGAACCTGCTCCAAGAAGCGACCTATACGCTCAATGCGGCCACGGCTGTAGCCCACGCCAGCATCAATCAGGAGTTAAGTTTACGCCACTGGGTCACATCCCACGGCGGGGTCTATGTCCGCCCTACCGACCACACCCCGCCCAACCCCTATCTGAATGTGCCTGAGCGCGATGTCACCACCACCACCGGCACGGCACTCACGCTGATGAACCCGGAATATATGCTACGCGAGATGCGCACCGATTTCGATTACACCTCAGATGTTCGCAACCGCGTTGCCAGCTTGACGCCAATCAACCCCGATAATGCCGCCGATGCTTGGGAGGCGGACGCTTTGGCCCGCTTCGGGCAAGGTAGCCTGGAAGCGGTGGAAACGCGCTTGATCGCCGGCCAAGCTTATTTAAGGCTGATGCTGCCGTTCGTCATCGAACCGGGTTGCCTTAAGTGCCATGCGCAACAAGGCTACAAACTAGGCGATATTCGCGGCGGCATCGCCACCTCCGTGTCCTTGATGCCGTATCTGGCGGGTAATCATACACGCAGCAATGCCCTGGCGCTAACCCACGGCCTGGTTTGGCTGGTGGGTTTGGCGGGTTTTGGCTTTGCCTACCGGCGTGAGCATCTTCTGGATACGGAACGGCAAGCAGTGGCTGAGGCGTTGTACTCAACCAAGGAACGGTTTCGCATCGCCGCCGAGACATCAAATGATCTGATCTACGAATGGGGCCTCGGTCAAAGTCTCCAGTGGTTTGGTGATATAGAAAAACTGCTCGGCTATGATTTGAACGAATTCCCAAGGACGTTGCAAGCCTTTGTGGAATCGTTGCATCCCGATGATGCCGAGTCCGTCATGGCTGCCGTGCATGCCCAGGTGCGGCAAGGCATACCCTATGCCACTGAATACCGCATACAGCGCAAAGACGGAACCTACAGTTGGTGGACTGCGCGCGGACTTGCCGAAAGATCGGCGGATGGAAAACCTGTCCGCATGATTGGCACCGTCACCGACATTACCCGGCGCAAGCAGGCGGAAGATGCCTTGCACGAAAGCGAGGCGCGCTTCCGGGCAATCTTTGAGCAATCCTTCCACGGGGTGGCACAAATCATATCAAAAACCGGTAGAATCGTCCTAGTCAACCAAAAATATTGCGACATCACCGGATACAGTCATGAAGAATTGCTCCAGGCAAGCTTCCAGTCCATCATCCATCCTGATGATTTGCAGGCTGACCGGGATAACATACAGCATTTGATTGCCGGGGAGACGCAAGGTTTCGCCTTGGAAAAAAGGTACTATCACAAGAAAGGCCATATTGTGTGGGTCAACTTGACCGTTTCGCCGATTTGGCTGCCGGGCCAGAAGCCAACCTATCACATCGCCGTGGTGGAAGACATCTCCGCACGTAAGCAGATGGAGGAAAGGCTGGCCTCCACGCGGGCGGACCTCGAACGTTCCAACAGAGAATTGGAGCAATTCGCCTATATCGCCTCGCATGACTTGCAAGAGCCGTTACGCATGATTGCCAGTTACACCCAACTGCTGGCCCAGCGTTACGAAGGCCAACTCGACGACAAAGCACAAAAATACATTGGCTATGCGGTGGACGGGGCGACGCGCATGCAACGGCTCATCAACGATCTGCTAGAATATTCCCGTGTCAGTACCCGTGCCCAACCGCCTGGGACTGTCGATGCTGAAAAAATACTGGCCGAGGTGAAAAAAAACCTGTCGGCCACCCTTTTGGAAAACCAAGCGACTGTCACCCATGACGACTTGCCTGCAATTTCTGTCGATGCGACCCAGTTCCTGCAACTGTTGCAAAACCTCATTGGCAATGCCATCAAGTTCCGCTGCGAGGATGCCCCGCAAATCCACATTTCCGCCCGTGACTGTGGGAATGAATGGCTGTTTTCGGTGCGGGACAACGGCATCGGCTTCGAGGCAAAGTTCGCCGAACGCATCTTCGTGATCTTCCAGCGCCTGCATACCCGGCAGGAGTACCCCGGAACGGGAATTGGCCTAGCCATTTGTAAACGCATCGTGGAGCGACATGGTGGTAAAATTTGGTGTGAGTCGGTGCCAGGGCTTGGTACCACATTTTATTTCACTATCCCAAAATCAACGGGGGCATGCGTTTGATGCCAATTTTTTCACAGGCCCAATGCTTTGCTCTTAGCGTTGCGTCGTTGCGCCGTTGCGTGAGGAAAAAACGTTGCCCAACTGCACAGCCAAGCAACATGGCGATGAAGCAAAAAGAAAGTCTCACGCAACGGCGCAACGACGCAACGTAAAACTTGATTAGAGCCGGCGATCCATTAAATCTGCCGGAACGACGGTGTTTTGAGCTTTGCTGAATCAATTTGCCAATCAGGATATTTAATATAGTATGAGTGAGCATATCATCATCAAGCCCATCGACATCTTGTTGGTGGAGGACAATCCCGGCGACGTGGATTTAGTGCGCGAGGCGTTGGAACAAGGTAAACTTTATAACCGTTTGCATGTGGTCGACAACGGCGAAAAAGCCATGGCCTTACTCCACCGGCAAGCACCTTACGAAGACATTCTGAAGCCGGAACTCATTTTGCTGGACCTAAACCTACCCCGCAAAAGTGGCTTTGAGGTGTTGACCGAAATCAAGGCAGACCCGGAACTGCTGCGGATACCGGTCGTCGTGCTGACCAGTTCACAGGCCGAGGAGGATATTTTGAAGAGCTACAATCTACATGCCAACTGTTATGTCACCAAGCCCCTCGACCTGAATCAGTTTTTGCATGTGGTCCAATCCATTGAGACGTTTTGGCTGAGTATCGTCATGTTGCCCTATGAAGGAGATCAGGCAAAAAATGTCTGAAGTTTTGCGTGTCTTGCTGGTCGAGGACAACCCTGGCGATGCCGACCTGGTTGATGAACTATTGCCCAAGGAGGGTGCCATGGGATTTGCCATCCACTGTGCAGCGAGGTTGACTGAGGCCCTCGAACTGTTAAAAACGTTTTCCTTCGATGTCATCCTGCTGGATTTGGGGCTGCCTGACAGCGCGGGCTTGGACACTCTCCTTGCCATGCGAAAACATGCTTCCGGCATGCCCATCGTGGTGTTGACTGGCATCAACGATAATCGAATCGGTTTGACGGCGATTCAGCATGGTGCCCAAGACTATTTGGTGAAAGGGAATGCCTACGCTGTCTTGCTGCCGCGCATTCTGCTCTTTGCGGTGGAGCGCCATCGAGTCGAGGTTCGCCTGCGCCAAGCCGCCACCGTGTTTGAGAACTCCAGCGAAGGCATCATGGTGACAGATGCCCACGAGCGCATCCTCATGGTCAACCAGGCGTTCTGCAAATTGACCGGCTACACCGCGAATGAAGTGCTGGGCATAACGCCACGCATGCTCAAATCCGGACGCCATGACAGGGATTTCTATGTGGCCATGTGGGCGGACATCAAAGCGGTCGGGCAATGGCGGGGAGAAGTCTGGGACCGCCGAAAAAACGGCGAAATCTATCCTGCGTTGTTGAGCATCAACACAGTTAGGGATGAATCAGGTGATGCCACCCATTACGTCGGCATTTTTTCCGACCTAACCAAAATCAAAGCCTCGGAGGCCCGGCTCGAATTTCTCGCCTACCACGACCCGCTCACCGAGTTGCCCAACCGTCTACTGCTGCACTTCCGCCTGGAACTCAGCATCGAACTGGCACGGCGCGAAGGGCATCAACTCGCTTTGCTGATTCTGGACCTGGATCATTTCAAGGATGTCAACGATAGCTTCGGCCATCTGGCCGGCGATGAGCTATTGAAAGGCGTGGCCGACCGGCTGCGGTGCCGCTTGCGAGGCACGGACATGTTGTGCCGCTTGGGCGGGGACGAATTTGCCATCATGTTGGTTAACCTCTCCCAACCGCAGGATGCGATCCTGGTGGCCCAGGAGTTCATCCGTGCGCTGGGCGAAACCTGGTGCTTGAGTAATGGCATCGAAGTGCATGTCGGCACCAGCATAGGCATCAGCCTGTTCCCCGACCAAGGCCAAACGGCTGAGGCATTGCTGTCACAGGCCGATGCGGCATTATATAAAGCCAAGGCCGCAGGCCGGGGAACCTTCCAGTTTTTTTCCGACGACCTGACCCAAGCCGCCCGTGAGCGCGTCGCCTTGGAAACCCAATTGCGCAAGGCGATCATCGAAAACGAGCTGCGGGTCTATTACCAAGCCCAGATAGACATTGCCACTGGCCGCATCATCGGTGCCGAGGCGCTGGTGCGCTGGCAACACCCTTGTATGATTATTTTTTAAGCACGTTTAGCCGGAAACCGCTAAGCTTTAACCGTTCATTGGGAGGCCGCCCCACCCTGAGGACTGGGTTATCCAGAGCCTGTTGGTAGATTGGCCCCCGCCCTATTCACCCATGCCGTGGAGTATCCGAGGCTTAGAGCCTGCATACACAAGGGTGGCAGGTGCATGCGCAGGGTCGGGAACCGATGGATAGCTTACCCCCCCCCACAACCGGATTGACAATAAAATGACTCACAACCCACTGCAAGAAACATCGTCGCAATCGACACCCCGCCTCTTCGCCGGCATTGATGTCGGATCGGAAGAACTGGTTCTGTTGGTGCGCAAGAACGGCAAGCCACTCGATCCGCAGAAGTATGCCAAC